>Ga0105047_10000580_pt1 | contig 62889 bp, 57 predicted proteins | sample MAT04_FD_78384 | JGI IMG/M metagenome (GOLD analysis project Ga0105047, IMG submission 78384) | Freshwater microbial communities from Lake Fryxell liftoff mats and glacier meltwater in Antarctica - MAT-04 (megahit assembly) | ecosystem: Environmental > Aquatic > Freshwater > Ice > Liftoff... | reverse complement strand
CCTGACCACGCGGAGATCTACGCAGACCGATCCGCGTGGGACGCCATGCAGCAGGACGTCGTCGCGCGGCTGGAGGCGCTGCGATGAATGCCCGCGATGCCCTCGCCATCCTGCGCAAGCTCGGCGTTCCGTCGATCGACACCGCCGACGGCGCGGCCGCGTTCGGGCTCAGCACCGCGGCCGCGAGCCAGACGCTCACCCGGCTCGCGCAGGCGGGGCTCATTCGGTCGGTGCGGCAGGGGACGTGGTGGCTCGAGGAGTCACTCGATCTGCTCCGCCTGCCCGAGTACCTCACCGCGCCGATGCCTAGCTACGTGTCGCTGCAGACCGCCCTTCATCGTCGCGGCCTCATCGAGCAGATCCCCGAGGTGGTGTACGCCGTGTCGCTGGGGCGGACGCAGCGTCTGACGACGAAGGTCGGGAGCTTCTCGATCCACCACGTCGCGCCCGAGGTGTACGGCGGCTACGACGAGACCGAGCGCGGCGCCAAGATCGCCACCGCCGAGAAGGCGCTCTTCGACTTCGCGTACCTGTCGAGCGGTCGCTCGCGCCTGTTCACCAGCTTGCCGGAGCTCGAGCTCCCCCGCGGCTTCAAGCGCAAGGAGCTGAAGCGCTGGCTCGCGAAGATCCCCTCGGAGCGCAGCCGCACCCTCACGGAGAAGAAGCTAGCCGAGCTGCTGGGCCAAGCGCGCGGGTAGCCCCAATCGCCGATCCTCGTCTCGCCGCGGGCTTGCCGACACGAAGCGGGCTTTCGTCCAGCATCATTGCGATGAAGGCGTCCACGACGGCGCGGTCCTCGGGGCCGACGATCGCGCCCAGCTCTCGCGCCAGGATGGTGCCGCGCCCAATTGAGGCAGCACGTCGACGCTGGGCATCTCATCAACGTGCGGCGACCGGCTTCCACGGCGACTCGCTCGAGAAGGCTTTCCGCCTGATAGGTCTCCTCGACTCGCTCAACAAGCACCCGTTTCTCGAGACGCGCATCGCGCTGAAGGGTGGCACGGCTCTCAACCTGTTCTACTTCGACGTCCCTCGCTCGGCGCCTACAAGGCCTCGCCCGTGCCGATGCTCGACTTGCACGAGCTCGCCGCAGGCAAGTTCGCCGCGCTCCTCGCCCGAAGCGCCGAGCGCGACATCTTCGATGCGCATCGACTGCTCGGGGCCAAAGGGATCGACCGGGTGAAGCTCCGGCTGGCGTTCGTGGTGTACGGCGGCATCAACAGAAAGGACTGGCGCACTGTCTCGGTCGACGACGTGAAGGGCGATGTCGAGACCGCGTGGCGCGAACTCGTCCCGACGCTTCGGAAGGACCTCGCGCCTTCGCGAACGGACGACGGCGCCTTGCAGGCCATCATCCAGCAGCACCCTGGCCTGCTCTGGAAGGCGCAGAACGTGACGCAGCACGTTGCAGGCGCGGCGAAGTCAACGACCTGAGAGCGAGCGCGCCGGGTTCAGCCTCTGCCGCCGCGCGCTCCCGTGGAGTTCGGTCCGGCCGGCACCGCGGGCGAGCGTCCGTCGAGCATGCTCTGGAGCTCGAGCGCGTCGCCCGACGTCATCATCGCGTCGTCCAGCGTGATGAGGCGGCGCTGCAAGAGGCTGTAGAGCGCCTGGTTCATCGTCTGCATTCCGCTTCGGCCCTGGCCCACCTGCATCTGTGAATAGATCTGATGGATCTTGTCCTCGCGGATGAGATTTCGGATGGCGGCGTTGGGGATCATCACCTCGACGGCGGCGACGCGGCCGGGGCCATCGGCGCGGGGCATGAGCAACTGAGTGACCACGCCCTGCATGACGAACGAGAGCTTCGCGCGGATCTGCGCCTGCTGGTGCGCTGGGAACACGTCGATGATCCGATTGATGGAGCTGATGGCGCCGTTGGTGTGCAGCGTGCCGAACACCAAGTGGCCCGTCTCGGAGATGGTGAGCGCGGCCTCGATGGTCTCGAGATCGCGCATCTCGCCGACCAGGACCACGTCGGGATCCTGACGCAGCACGTACTTGAGCGCGTCCTTGAAGCCGTTGGTGTCCGAGCCCACCTCGCGCTGGTTCACCACGCAGTTCTTGCCGTGGTGCTCGAACTCGATCGGGTCCTCGATCGTCATGATGTGCATGCGGGTCTCGCGGTTGATCTTGTCGATGATCGACGCGAGGGTGGTGCTCTTGCCGGAGCCGGTGGGGCCGGTGACGAGCACCAGACCGCGAGGGAGATTCGCGAGATCCGAGACGATGCCGGGCAGACCGAGCGTGTCGAAGTCGAGGATCTTGTGGGGGATGGCCCGGAAGACCGCGCCGACGGAGCCGCGCTGCATGAAGCAGTTGCCGCGGAAACGAGAGAGGCCGCGCACGCTGATCGAGAAGTCGAGCTCGAGGCCCTTCTCGAAGCGGATCTTCTGCTCCTCGTTGAGCGCAGAGTAGGCGAGCAGCTTGGTGTCTTCTGCGCGCAGCGGCGGCATCTTGAGCGGCACGAGGCTGCCATCGATGCGGAACTGTGGCGGGCTGCCCTTGGTGATGTGAAGATCGGAGGCGCCGCGCTCGACCATGGCGCGCAGGAGCTGAATGAGGGTGACCTGCAGAGGTCCTTGGTTCTCGAGGGCGTCGCTCATGGGAGCCCATTGTACCGGCAGCGAGACCAGAACATCGAGAGGTTCGAGCGGGGCGCAAAGCACGCGCGGGTCGGCGTTCCGTAGGGTTGCGGCGTACCCTCGACGAGGGTACGGTTGGCGCGTTTTGATTCGGTACGTCGAGATCGCCGTCCTTGCCCGTAAGCAACTCGCGAAGGTTCCTGACCACGTCGCCACCAAGCTCAACCTGTGGATCGAGGCCGTCCATGCCGACGGGCTCGAGATCGTCCGGAAGATCCCTGGCTACCACGACGAACCCTTGAAGGGCCGAGCAAGGGGCAGCGCTCCATCCGCTTGAGCAAAGCGTATCGGGCCATCTACGAGATGCGGAATGGCGACGTGGCGTTCGTTTCCATCGAAGAAGTCAGCAAGCACGACTACTAGGAGAGCCTCATGAAGAAGACCAAGACGTCGAACGCACGCGCGTTCATCGAGCGGATCACTGGACCGCTGACCTTTGGGTCGGCGCTGCGCTCGATTCGGCTCGGTGAGGAGGTCTCGCTCGAGAAGTTCGCCGCGCAGCTCAGTGTGAGCCGGGGGTATCTGTGCGACGTGGAGCTGGGGCGTCGTCGGGTGAGTGCTTCCAAGGCAGCCGAATGGGGCCGCAAGCTGGGCTACGGCGAGGCGCAGTTCGTCCGGCTCGTACTCCAAGATGAGCTCGATACGGCGAACATCGATCTGCGTGTCTCGGTCTCGGCGGCGTGAACGCGAGCGCTGGCACTTCGATGGCCGACCCCAAGATCGACAACCGCGCTTACTACGATCAGTTCGCGCACAGCTATGAGGCGCATCGCCATGGCGGCTACCACCTCTTCATCGATGACCTCGAGAGCGCGCTGGTGCTGGACGCAGCGAAGGGACGCGATGTGCTCGAGGTGGGGTGTGGAACTGGGCTCATCTTGAAGCGGGTGGCCGACGTCGCGCGTTCGCATACCGGGCTCGATCTGTCCGAGGGGATGTTGGCGCACGCCCGGGCGCGCGGGCTGAACGTGGTGCAAGGATCGGCGACGGAATTGCCCTTTCCCGACGCGTCGTTCGACGTGAGCTACTCGTTCAAGGTGCTCTCGCACGTGCCCGAGCTGAAGACCGCGCTGTCCGAGATGGCGCGGGTCACGCGGCCCGGCGGGCGGGTCTTCGCCGAGCTCTACAACAAGCACTCGCTGCGCTACTTGGCGCGCAAGGCGCGGGGTGGTTCATCGATCGGCGGGGGCTTGGACGACAACCAGGTCTTCTTCCGCTTCTACTCGCCCGAGGCGATGCAGGCGCAGCTGCCACCGAGCTTGAAGCTGGTGAAGATGCACGGGGTGCGGGTGTTCACGCCGCTGCCGAACATGGTGAGCTGGCCTCTGTTGGGGCGCGGACTTCGCTGGGCCGAGCGCGCGGCGGTCTCGAGCCCGCTGGCGCGCTTTGGAGGCTTCGTCGTGCTGGAGTGCGAGTGCCAGACGGCGTAGCGCCCGCCGTATCGACGGCGCGCATCTTCGTGGTCGTGCCAGCGCGCGACGAGGCGCGCTTGCTGCCGGTCACCCTGCGATCAATCCCCGCGTGGGTAGAGCGGGTAGTGGTCGTCGACGACGGGAGCTGCGACGGAACCATCGAGGCCGCACGCGGTGTCTGCGACGCACGGCTCGAGGTGGTGGTGCACCCGATGAACCGCGGCGTGGGCGCGGCGATCGTGAGCGGCTACCGCCGCGCGTTCGAGCTGGGTGCGGACATCGCGGTGGTGATGGGCGCCGACGCGCAGATGGATCCCGCGGATCTCGAGCGGTTGATAGCGCCCGTGATCGAGGGGAGGGCGGGCTACGCCAAAGGCGATCGGCTCTCGCATCCCGAGTGCGTGCGCGCGATGCCCAAGGACAGGCTGCTGGGCAACATCGGGCTCACGCTCTTGACCCGCTGGGCGACGGGGCTGCGCATTCGCGACTCGCAGTGCGGCTACACCGCGCTTCATCGCGACGCGGCATCCACGCTGGAGCTCGATGCGCTGTGGCCTCGCTACGGCTATCCGAACGACGTGCTCACCCGCTGCGCTCGCGCGGGTGTGAAGGTGGAGGATGTGACGGTGCGCCCGATCTACGGCGATGAGACCAGCGGTGTCCGCTGGCTCGACGCGTTGGTCCGCGTGCCGATGGTCATCGCGCTCGGCGCGCTGCGCCGCCGGTAGTGTCCCCGCGTACCGGGCTCAGAAGAGGTCGTCGATCGTCGGAGCCGTGAGGACACGTTCGGCGATGCGATCGAGCGCGGCCTCATCACTCGCCAACACCCGCGCGCGGAGCGCCGCAGGAACCCGTCGAAAGCGCATCTTCAAGATCTTGAGCAGCAGTTCGGCTTTCCCCTCGGCTTTCCCATCGGCTCTTCCCTTTTCCCTCCCTCGGGCTTCCAGTTGGGCGGGCGGTCGACGTGACGATCTCCTCGGCAGCGGGCTCGATAGTCTTGATCGACGCGGCGAGCCTGTCCACGTCGAGTGTGCGCGCTCGGCTCACGTACAACGCGACCTTGCCTATGGTGGCGCGGCCTTCCTCGGTGACGCTCAGCCCGCGGAGAAAGCGGGACCAGTCCTTCCAGAGCGTCTCGGGCTCCGGTGCGCCACGGGTGTCCCGAAGCGCTGCGAGCACCAGCTTTGTCTGCTGCGGCATCTGGCGCCGTTGCAGTTCCGCGTCGCTGAGCAGGCTGAAGTCGTCGAGGAGCAGTTGCCTCACCACTTCTGGAGCGCGGAGCGGATTACTCGTTGCGCCACGCCGTCTGAAGGGCGACCTCGTGGCGGTAGCGTGCCTTCTCTTCGTTGGCGCGCTCGCTGTTCCAGCCGAGCGCCGACTGCATGCGCGCGACCACCGCGTCCAAAGCGCCGAGGCCGTTCTGGTGATCGCGAAGCGAGAGCTGGGTGCGGCGGCAGAGCACGTCGGTCGCGCTGCCTGCGAGCTCCTGCTGTATCGCGAAGTCGACCTGCGCGACGATCTCGGGGCGGCCTTCGATGAGCCGCGCGCCCGCGCTCGGATCCTTCTTCACCAAGCGTGCGACCTCGATGGCGCGGCTGCCGTACGTGGAGACGAGGTGGGTCGCGATGTCGCTCTCGATGCCGAGCTTGGTGATCTCGTACGCGAGCGCGCCACGCTGGCCTTCGCTCCCATCGAATCCGACGCCGCCGGGCAGCGGAGACGTTTCTGTCTCCGACGCCGAGAGCTCGATGGTGAGCAGCGCGCTGCTCTTCAGCTCTTGGACCGCAGCGTCGACGACCTCGGCGGCCATCTTGCGGTAAGTGGTGAGCTTGCCGCCCGCGACGGTCACCATGCCGCCATCGCCCACGAAGATCTTGTGCTCGCGCGACACCTCGGACTCGCTCTGCGCCGAATCGCCCTCACTGATGAGGGGACGAAGCCCCGCCCACGTCGCGATGACGTCGTCCTCGCTCACGTTCGCCGAGGGGAAGTACGACTCGACGGCGCGAAGCAGATAGCGGACATCCGCACGGCTCGCGCGCACCTCGCTGGGATCGACCTGCTCGTCGGTGTCGCTGGTCCCGACGTAGGTGCGATCGCCCCACGGGATCGCGAACAAGACCCGCGAATCGTCGGGGTGACGGCACACGACGGCGTGCGGCAGGTTCAGGCGCGCACGGTCGATGACGATGTGGACGCCCTTGGTCGGCCGCAGCAGCGGAGGGCTGTCTTTGCGCGAGGTCTCGAGCGTGTCGTCGGCCCAGGGGCCCGTCGCGTTGATGACGCCGCGCGTCTTGATGCGCACTTCTTCGCCGCTCTGCGCGCACTTCACCACCACGCTGCGGATGCGCTGGCCGGCGCCGCGCTCGAACGTGATCGCCTTGGTCCACGGGCAGATGATCGCGCCGTGCAAGGTAGCGTCGATCGCGGTCTCCAGCGTCAGGCGCGCGTCGTCGGTGGCGCAGTCCCAATAGAGAGGTGCGCCCGTGAGGCCGGTGAGATCGAGCTGCGGTACCAGCGCCTTGCACTCACTGGGATCGAGGGTGCGGTGGCGCTCGTGCTGAAAGAGCGCGAGACCGTCGTAGAGCCACATGCCCGCGCGGATCATCGCGAGCGGCTGCTTGTCGCCCTCGTAGACCGGGAAGAGAAAGCCCAGCGGCGCGACCAGATGCGGCGCGCACTTCAACAAGCGCTGACGTTCGGTCACCGACTCGAACACGAGATGGACCCGGTACTGCTCCAGATAGCGGAGGCCCCCGTGGATGAGCTTGCTGGATCGGGAGCTGGTCCCGAACGCGAGATCGTTCTGCTCGACCACCACGACCTTCAGGCCCCGGCGCGCCGCATCACGCGCGATGCCTGCGCCGTTGATGCCGCCGCCGACGATCACCAGGTCGACCTCGTGCTCCAGGCTCTTCAGGGCCTGAAATGCGGCAGCGCGGCTGGTGGGAGCGGGAGATTCGTAGGGCACAGCGGCCGACCATAGCAGCGCGGAGCCGTCTGGGCCTCGGTGGCCCATGGGCCGTGCTCCTCCGTCGCTCCACCTGGGACCGGCCCGGGTGTTCGAGCCTTTCGCTACGATGTTTCGAGCGCGCGTTGACACTGAAAGTGCCCGCTGCTAGCCCTTCCGCTCCCTCAAATTCTTGGGGGCTTCACCACCCGTGTCGGCCGAACCTTTCGTGACCTCCGCATCCCGCGTAGGCACGGCGCGCGAGCAACCGACCAAGACGCGCCGCGATTCCAGGCGACGGGTGTTTTCACTGGGCACGCGATCCAATCGGCTCTCAACCCAACCCCTCGCGAATCAGAAAGCCATTCCATCTAGATGAACACAACCGAGACTCAGACCCCTGCCAAAGGCGGCGATACATTCGCAGCGCTCTTCGAAGCGTCCGTCGCCAAAGCCGACTCTCTCCGTGAAGGAGACATCGTCAGCGGCACGGTGATAGCCCTCGGCAAGGACGTCGTGATCGTCGACATCGGATACAAATCCGAAGGCGTCATCCCGATGTCCGAGTTCCACGTCGCCGAGGGCGTTGCGCCCGTCAAGGTCGGCGATGTGGTCGACGTCCTCGTCGAGACCAAAGAGAACGACGACGGCCTGGTGCTCCTCAGCAAGGAGAAGGCGGATCGTCTCAAGGTCTGGGACGAGATCTCGGTCGCCTGTGAGAAGGACGAGCTCATCTCCGGCACCATCACCGCGCGCGTGAAGGGCGGCTTGTCCGTGACCATCCGCGGCGGCGTGAAGGCTTTCCTTCCCGGCAGCCAGGTCGATCTTCGACCCGTGCGCAACCTCGACAAGCTCATCTCGCAGACCTTCGAGTTCAAGGTCATCAAGTTCAACAAGAAGCGCGGCAACATCGTGCTCTCGCGTCGTGTCCTCCTCGAGAAGGAGCGCGACATGCTGAAGGCACGGACGCTCCAGAACCTCGAAGAGGGGATGGTGGTCACCGGCGTGATCAAGAACATCACCGAGTACGGTGCGTTCGTGGATCTCGGCGGCATCGACGGCCTGCTGCACATCACCGACATGAGCTGGGGCCGCGTCGCGCACCCGAGCGAGGTCTTCAACGTCGGTGACGAAGTCACCGTGAAGGTCCTCAAGTACAACGCGGAGACCGAGCGTGTTTCGCTGGGCCTCAAGCAGACCATCGAGGATCCCTGGAACAGCGCCAAGGAGCGCTACCCGGTGGAGACCAAGATCAGCGGCAAGGTCGTCTCGCTCGCCGACTACGGCGCGTTCGTCGAGCTCGAGCCCGGGATCGAAGGCCTCATCCACGTCACCGAGATGTCGTGGAAGAAGCCCAAGCACCCGAGCAAGGTCCTCGAGATAGGGCAAGAGGTCGAGTGTGTGATCCTGGACGTGGATGCCGCCAACAAGCGCATCTCGCTGGGCCTCAAGCAGCTCGAGCCCGATCCCTGGACGCTCTTCACCCAGAAGTACAATCCGGGCGACATCATCCGCGGCAAGGTCCGCAGCGTCACCGACTACGGCGTCTTCGTGGGTATCGAAGAGGGCGTGGACGGCATGGTCCACAAGTCGGACCTCAGCTGGACCCAGCGCATCAACAACCCGGCGGACATCTACCGCAAGGGCGATGAGGTCGAGGCCATCATCCTGTCCGTGAATCACGAGGACAAGAAGGTCTCTCTCGGCATCAAGCAGCTCTACGAGGATCCGTGGACCCGCATCCCTGGCGATTACCCGCCCGGAACCATGCTGGAAGTTCGGGTCATCTCGCACGCCGACTTCGGTGTGTTCGTGGAGCTCGAGCGCGGCGTCGAGGGTCTCGTTCCGATGAGCGAGCTCAGCTACGACCGTGTCGATGACTCCAAGAAGATCGTGACCGAAGGCCAGATCGTGAAGGCTGAAGTCATCGATGTGAGCCCGCAGGAGCGGCGCATCACCCTCTCGCTCAAGAAGATGGAGCTCGAGGGCGTCGAAGCGCTGAAGTACAGCGAAGACCGCGGGAAGGACGAGGCTCCGAGCGAGCGCAAGATCGGGCCGAGCAAGCCCGCCGGCGCGACCCTGGGCGACGTCCTCAAAGAGAAGCTGGGCGACAAGCTCAACCAGTGATCTCCTGAACGAGTAGGGCTCTCCCACGAGGGCTGAGCTCCTACGCACGACGAAGGCGCTCCGAGAAATCGGGGCGCCTTTCGTCGTTCTTGGAAGGATCATCGCGTTCGGCCGAAGATCGGCGTATACGCGAGAGGGCATGGCGTCTCTTCACCCGCCGAGCGGACCTGGCTCTCGACGGCGGCGAATCGTCTTTTTCAGCATCGCGAGCGCGACCGTCATCGCGACTCTGGTGGCGTTCCACGAGGTGCTCGCGCCCTTCATGGTCGCCCTCATCGTCGCGTACGTCTTCGCACCCGTCGTGGATGGGATGACCCACCTCAAGGTCGGGGGTCGCACGCTGCCGCGTTGGGCAGCGGTGCTGGTCCTCTATCTGACGTTGCTTGCGTCGATGGCGACGAGCATCGCGGTCGGGGCGCCGCTCTTGGTGCGGGAGATCCAAAACCTCTCGGGCGAGGCGCCGCGCATGTTGGCCACGGCGCGCGACGAGTGGATCCCAGAGCTCGACGCGCGGCTGCGCTCGGTGACGGGGCCGCTCGGACCGACCGAAACGGTCGAGACGCTGGAGACCGAGGCCGCAGCTGCCGCGGCCGACCACATCGACACCATCGAAGTCGTCCCGCGCGATGAAGGCGGCTACGAGGTGCGGCTGCCCGATGACGGCGTCCTCATCGAGCCATCGCGTGACGGAGGATGGGTGCTGCGTCCTCGGCGCGAGTCCCGTCGTCCGCCCGAGGACCTTTCGGCGCAGCTAGGTGCGGCCTTACGTCGTCAGGCAGAGGAGGGCGCCGACTCGGCGGTCTCGGCGCTGCGCACGGTGCAGGGCTTCTTGGCGGCGGTGGTGGGCGGCATCTTCCGCTTCTTCATCATGCTGATGATCTCGGCGTACATCCTGATCAGCGCCGAGCAGATCGTATCGTTTTTCCGCGCGCTGATCCTCCCGGAGCGGCGCTCGCAGTTCGACACGCTGATGCGAAGGATCGATCGAGGCCTCTCGGGCGTGGTCCGCGGTCAGCTCGTCATCTGCGTGGTGAACGGAGTGCTCTCGGGCATCGGCTTCTGGTTCATCGGCCTGCACTACTGGCCGCTCCTGACCTTGGTCGCGACGCTGCTCTCCATCATCCCCATCTTCGGCGCGATCCTGAGCTCGGTACCCGCCGTCATCGTGGGCGTCCAGCAGGGCTTGGACATCGCGATCTTCACCCTCATCTGGATCATCATCATCCACCAGATCGAGGCGAACCTTTTGAACCCCAAGATCATGGGCGACGCCGCGAAGGTGCACCCCGTCTTGGTGGTCTTCGCGCTGATCGCGGGCGAGCACTTCTTCGGGATCTTGGGCGCGCTCCTGGCGGTCCCAGTGCTGTCGATTGTGCAGAGCCTGTTCCTGCATTTCCGAGAGATAGCGCTGGGGTTGCCGGCCAGCGTGACGAGCCCCGGAATGCTGGGCGCGATAGCGGAGCCGGAAGAAGTCGAAGAGAGCGCGTCAGCGAGCGACAGCGCAGCCTGAGGTTTCAGTCTTCTTCGCCGAGTTCCAACTCGCCATCGAACGCGTGTGCTGCGAAGCCCTCGCGAAGAGACGAATCGACGTCAATCGGCGGACGGGACCCGACCAGGAAGTACATGTGGGGGTGTGCGTACGGGAACTCGCGGCGCCGCGCATCCTCGAGCGCGTCGGCTTCGTCGATGAACGCCGCGGAGTAGGACTCGCCGCGAAGGTCTGCGATTCGGGCAGCGATCGAGTCGCGCACGGCGACGTCGTCGATGGTGGCGTACATCTCCTCGAGGTGTTCGACTGCTCGCTCGTTGGCGCCAACGCGCATCAGCATGGATGCGCTCGAGAGCGCCATCCACGGAGGCGCCGCGCCTAAGCGTGTGGCGATCATCAGGTGTTCGAGTCCCTGTAGCCGCCACTCGTCACGCTCGGCGTCGTCGATCGCGAACGGACTGCTCTCGAACGCCAGCGTCGCTCCGAGGTCCCACTGTAGCTGACCGCTATTCGGCAGACGCTCCACGCCTCGCTCGAGCAACGCTACCGTGCGTAGGAGATCGTCGCGTGTGATCTCTGCGGTTTGGTAAAGACCCGCGCTCGCGATCCAGTGGTAAGTGGGCTCGAAGTCAGGTTCCAGCACCAACATGCTCTCGGTGTAGTCGAACACGTAGCGCATGGCGCCCGCGTGACCGAATTCGTCTCCGACATAGACGAGGGCGCGAATCCAAAGCAGGTCCAACAACGCGCTTTGATAACCGAGCGAGAGAACCGGAAGCCACGATGGGGGTGGTAGGTAGTAGATGTCTTCGTACGTCTGGGTGCTCGCAGCGTGCTCGCGAGCAGGACGCCTTAGAACCAGCGACAGCAGGGCCAAGAGAATCAGCGCTAGGCTTGCTCGGGTACGCACAGCTCTCCCGCCAATTGATTTCGGCGGCTCAGCAATCGCTGAGCCGCCGAAATCTAGCATCAACCGGGAGGGCTACTCCAGCGCGAGCGCGGGATCGACCCAGACCGAGGGAGCGCGGAAGAGTTCGCTGTTACGCGCGCCAGAATCGAGGATGTAGTTGGCGAAGATGGTATCCCCGTTGAGGTCGCCCATAGCGCGGAATCCATACAGGGGGGTTGTCCCTGAATCCACGGTTCCGCACGAACTCGGGCCCGCAGTGTCCACTCCGTATCCGTAGTACACCGGGTCGCCCAAGCTGAAGTTGATCGCACGGAGTTCGGCGACAGCCGCGACGGCCGTGGAGATATCCATCTTTTGATCGGTGGGTGCACCAACGATCGCGACCGGGCCAACGGTGCAGTGGGTGTTGTTGGCGCTGGCCGCGCCGGCCGCGAGGAGACCGCGGGCGCCCGACTCGGCGCTGTAGTACGCGCTGGCGCCCGTGAACATGTTGCGCAGGTTCGGTCCGACCTCGGCCGTCTTGGCGCGACGGAAGTAGTTCAGGAAGGCGGGCAGGGCGAGGGCGACGAGGACGCCGATGATCGCGACGACGATCATGAGCTCGATGAGGGTGAATCCCTCTTTCTTCTTCAAGTACTTGCGCTTCATCGGGTCAACTCCTTGGTGGGCGGTTCGCCCGCCGCAGCCGCTATAGCAGAGCGCGTGCCAAGGAGATTTCGCCCTATTCGTCTGCGATCGCGTCATGTATTGGTGAAAAAAACCAACGCACTGGTCAGCCTCACTACTCCCATAGCGTCCCGAGCGGACCGCCAGCGCAGGTGGCTCCCTGCCCGAGGTACAAGTGGCGACTGGCGTTGAGCGCCTCGAAGCACATGAAGGTGCCGTCCCCGTCGAGGTCCCCGACCGCGTGTGCGACGAACGTGTAGTTGGTGGCGTTCAGACCAATGCCGCCGATGGCTGGCACTCCTGGCGTCCCGACAAGGACTGAGTACGAGAACCGAACGGGACCGTCTGGGTTGGCGCCGAGCATCGGCCAATCGCCGACGGTCGCGTCGAAGCCTACCGGCTCCACCGACGGGGCCGAGGGATTCGCGGCTACTGCGCAGTACTGGGCGAACTCGGCTCGGTAGCTCTCCTGGCGTTGGCGGATCTCGCCCAAGAACACGGGCGCCTCCGCAGTGCGCGTGCGCATCACATAGCCGCGGAAGGCGGGCATCGCGAGCGCGGAGAGCACGCCTACGATGGCCACCACGATCATCAGCTCCAGTAGGGTGAAGCCGGCCTGCTTGTCGTTGCTCTTGGGGGTTAGGCGCATACGTCGTCCACCTTCGTTCTGGGGCGCACAGGAGACACTGCGCCGGCCGCTGTCGTGCAAGAACTGGGCTGACGGTATCACTTCGCGTCGCCATCTGGGAGGTCTGCGATGGGGCACCGAGACCGTGGATGCGTCCCACCATCCGTTCCGAACGGACTTGGTCTACTCGCTACGGCCCAACGGTCGGGACGCTCGGGTGGTCGTCCTGGTCGAGCACAAGTCCACGCCCGAGCCGTTGTTGGCGTTTCAGATCCTGCAGTACTGGTTACGCGCGGGCATCGCGCTACTGCGCGCGGTCGCGCGCTACGTGCTCGACGTCCACGAGAAGCTGGATATCGAGGCGCTGGCGCGCTGGGTCGTTCACCCTTCGGCAGGAGAGGCGTTCATGACGACTGCACGAGAGTTGATGGACCAGGGTCGAGTCGAAGGCCGAGTCGAGGGCCGACGGGAGACCGTTGGGCGGATGCTTCGGCTCAAGTTTCGGGAGGCCGCGACCGCGGAAGTGATGGCGCTTGTCGAGCGCGCCGACGCGGCCACGCTCGACGCTTGGGAAGAGCGGATCCTCTTTGCCGACACGGTCGACGACGTGCTTTGGTAGCCTCACGCCTCGCCTTCGTCGTCGTCTTGGCCTTCGAGGAGCTTGTGCTTCTTGAGGCGGTAGCGCAGCGCGTGGAAGGTCATCTCTAGGAGCGCTGCTGCCTTCTTCTGGCTCCCTCCGGTGCGTTCCAAGGCGCGCACCAGGACGTTGCGCTCGAGGCCGCCGAGCCAGCCGTCGAGATCGAACGGGCCGTCGAGCTCGGGGGTCATGCTCGGGGCGCCGGCAGGCACCACCACCCCCGAGTCGGGAAGATCATCGAGGCCCACGCGCGGGCCTCGGCTCAGCACGGCTGCGCGCTCGATCACGTTCTCCAGCTCGCGCACGTTGCCCGGGAAGCGCTGGGCGATGAGCCAGCGAAGCGACTCGGGCGAGAAGCTCAGCTTCTTGCCCTGCATCGCCCCGTGCTTGTGCAGGAAGTGCTCGGCGAGCGCGGGGATGTCCTCGGGGCGATCCCGCAGCGGCGGCACCACGATGCCGATCACGTTGAGCCGATAGAACAGATCTTGTCGGAAGCGTCCGCTCTCGACCTCCTTGCCGAGGTCTCGGTTGGTGGCGGCGAGCACCCGCACATCGACATCCTGCTCCTTGTTGCCGCCGACGGGACGTATCTGCCGCTCTTGCAGGACGCGGAGCAGCTTCACTTGAAGGGCGAGCGGCATCTCGCCTATCTCGTCGAGAAAGAGCGTGCCGCCCTCGGCGACCTCGAAGAGGCCCTTCTTCTTTTGGGCCGCACCGGTAAAAGCACCTTTCTCGTGACCGAAGAGCTCGCTCTCGAGGAGGTTCTCGGGGATGGCGCCGCAATTCACCACGACGAACGCGCGCTCTTTGCGATCGCTCTGTTCGTGAAGCGCGCGGGCGACCAATTCCTTGCCGGTGCCGCTCTCGCCGCTGATGAGGACGCTGGTCCTGGCGGAGGCGACGCGCGCGATCAGATCCATCACCTTGGCTATCGCCGCGGAGCGCCCGACGATCGACGTCTTGGTCTCACGCTCGGCGACTTTGGCGCGAAGGACCCGGTTCTCGCCGACGATGATGCGCTTCTCGAGCGCCTTCTCGAGCAGCGCGAGGAGTTCGTGGTTGCGGAAGGGCTTGGTGATGAAGTCGTAGGCGCCGAGGCGCATCGCGGCGACGGCGCTCTCGGTCGATCCGTGCGCGGTGATCATCAGCACCTGCGTCGAGTCGTCGGCCTCACGCGCGGCCTCGAGCACGTCGAGGCCGCTGCCATCGCCGAGCGAGAGATCGGTGATCACCGCGTCGAACGTGTCGCTGCGCACCCGCGCGATGCCGTCGATGGCGCCGCTCTCTTTCTCCACGCGGTAGCCCGCGCGACGCAAGAGCACGCCCAGCATCTCGCGAATGCCCGGCTCGTCGTCGACCACCAGGATGCGCGCGCCAGTCACCGCGATCAGAAGCCGGTGCGGCTGGGGTTCGCGACGTCACGGGGCGGGCGCACCGCGAAGGCCTGCATCAGCTCGATGGGGAACAGATGCACCGTGCGGTCCTTGGTCTCGACCCGCAGATGGGTGGCGCGCGGAACGATCTTCACGACCTCGTTGACCTGGGTGCTCGCGCCCTCGAAGGCGAGGTACAACGTCGCGCGATGTTCGGATTCTACCGTCCAACCGGGCTCGGTCTTGTCGCCCTTGCCTCCGCCGACCTTGGTCAGGCCGGGGGAGTCGTCGAGGATCTTGTGCAGCGTCTCGGGGGTCATTGCGCGCATCGTCTTTGCGCCGGGTGGATCCGTCAAGCCGGCGCGTCGCTCTCCATGCGGATGCTCATCGGGTGGATGCTGATGTTCGCGGTGCTCCCCGGCTGTTCGCTCGGGCCGATGGCGCGGGGGCGCGCGTCGATGCAGCTCGGAGACTATGAGGAGGCGGCTCGTCACTTTCGCGAGGTCGCCGAAGCGAATCCCGACGAGCCCGGACCGTGGATGGCGCTGGGGCGCGCGGAGATGGCGGCCGAGCGCTTCGTCGAGGCGCGTGCGGCGTTCGAGCACGTCGCCGCCATCCGTCCGCACGCGGCGACCCCGAGGATCTTGATGGGGCACACTTGCGAGCTGCAGCGCGATTACGACGGAGCGCTCGAGGCGTACCTGTCGGCGACCGAGGTCGCACCGAACTCCGCCCACGCGCATCGGGTGGTGGGCACTCGGCTGCTTCGATGGGGTCGCGCGGAGGCGTCGCTCGCGTTCCTCGAGCGCGCCGTGGAGCTCGCGCCCGATCACCGAGAGACCGAGAACGCGCTGGCGATGGCCTACTACCACGCGGGTGACCTCGAGAGCGCCGAGCGCAGGTTCCGGGCGGGCATCGAGCGCTTCCCCGACTACCTCGGGCTTCGCCTCGGGCTGGCAGCGATGCTGATCAATGGCGAGCGCTTCGCCGAGGCGCTCGCGGTCTACGACGCGGTGGTGGAGCAGCGTCCTGAGTACGCCGCGGCCTGGCTAGGTCGAGGGATCCTGTTGCACGAGCTCGGTCGCACCGAGGAGGCCGTCGCCGCGTTCGAGCGTGCGGTGCAGGCGTCGGAGAACGCGGCCGAATACGTGCAGCGTCTCGCGGACTACCGCGCGCTGGTTGACGCCGAATGAGTGCAGGCAAGCGGGGCTGGGAACCCGCGCGCAGCCTGGCGCAGGGCGAAGCCCGCTCGCGCCACGGCCGGGTCCGGGGCGAAGCCCCGGGGAACTAATTGAGGAACTGGGGGAGCTCGAGCGCGAACGCGGCGACTTCCACGTCGAGCTCGCCGCCGTCGTCGCGCACCATCTGGTAGCTGCCACGCATCGTCCCGCGCGCGGTCTTGAGCACGCAGCCGCTGGTGTACTGAAAGGTTTGCCCACTCGTGAGGTGGGGCTGCTCGCCGACCACGCCGGGCCCGCGCACTTCTTCGATCGCGCCGTTCGCGTCGGTGATGATCCAGTGGCGAGTGAGCAGCTTCGCGGCACGCGCGCCCTCGTTCTCGATGCGGATCGTGTAGGCCCAGACGTAGCGGCCCATCCGAGGGACGGACTGCTCGGGGAGGTACTTGCTCTGTACGGTCACGCGGATTCCGTCGGTGAGCGCGACGGAGGTGGATCGAGGAGTCAGCGGCATCTTCGTACTTCCGCGGCTGCGTATGGCCCGGGGGGACAGGCCGGGCAAGAGTGTCGCTCGCGCTTCTCGACCGGAGCTTCACACCGACGTTACACGGCGCGCCGCAGAGAAGCGGTCATGGCGACCGAGCAGCGCGTGTTCCTCGTCACCGGCGGCAACCGAGGCCTCGGCGCCGAGACGGTGCGCCTGCTGGCCAAGCAGGGACACCGGGTGATCTCCGCGGGCCGCGATCGCGCCATGACCGAAGCGGGCGCGCGGCAAGCACGAGCGCTGCACCCCGACGCCCGAGTCGACGTGCTCGATCTCGATCTCGCGTCGCTCGATTCGGTGCGACGGTCCGCGGATGCGTTCCTCGAGATGGGCCTGCGGTTGGATGCGCTCATCGCGAACGCAGCGCTCTACGCGCCCGACGGCCCGCGCCGCGAGGGCGAGAACGGAATGGAGGCGCACTTCGCGACGAACCACCTCGGGCATTTCCTGTTGGTGAAGCTCCTCTTGGATCGCCTGCGCCAGTCGTCGCCCAGTCGGGTCGTGGTGTTGGGATCCGGGCTCCACAAGGGCATGCCCGGGCAGCCGCCCGTCTCGCTCGACTTCGATGATCTAGCGATCACGAAGGGGCCCTATGTCGGGGTGAACGCGTATGCGCGTTCGAAGCTGGCGAACATCTTGTTCGCGTACGAGCTCGATCGTCGTGAGCGCGCCAACGGGGTGAACGCGAACGTCGCGAGCCCCAAGGTGGTGCCCTCGACCGTGGTGCGGCACAGCAAGGGGTTTCAGCGCTTCATGATGCAGTACGTGATGCCGCTCCTGCCCATCGCGCGGACCCCGGAGCAGGCGGCGACGAATACGGTCTTCGCGGCGCTCGATCCTTCTCTGACGGGAATCGGGGGGCTCTACCTCGAGGATCAGAAGCCGCTGCGATCGTCAGCTGCGTCCTACGACGAAGCGAGCGCCAAGCGCCTTTGGGAAGTCAGCGACGAGCTCACCCGCGGCTAGCTCGGCACATGCGTTGCTGTTGGCTTCGCATGCGATTCCTCGTTCCCCTCCTCACCCTCGTCGCGATCGTCGTCGGCATCCTCGCTGGCGGCTACCCGCAGCTCTTTGGTGGCGACACCATCGGAGAGATCGCACGCAGCGCTCGGACCCGCATCGATCCCGCGCCCTACGCCTTCGCCATCTGGCTGCCGATCTTCGCGGGGCAGCTCGCGTTCGCGGTGCATCAGATGCTCCCTTCGCGCTGGGATGATCCGGCGTACCGGCGGATACGACTCCCCGCGATCGTGAACAGCTTGACCGCGGGCGGATGGTCGATCGCGTACTCGCATCACCTCTATGCGGTGGCGTGGACGCTCATGCTGGTGACCCTCGCCTCGCTCGTCGTACTGGTGATACGGCTCGGCAAGCCCACGGGAGCGACCTATGGATTCAGCTACGTGGCCTACCACGCGAACCTCGCGTGGATTTCGGTCGCCATGATGGTGAACACCGCGCAGTTCTTTCATCATCAGCTCGGCTGGTCGGGCGCGCCGCTCGCTCCGGTTGTCTGGGCGTCGATCCTGATCGCGGTGGCGGCGGTGCTCGGCGCGTATCTGCTGGTGCGGGACCGCGACTTCCCCTTTGCGGCGGTGGTCGCTTGGGCGCTCATCGCCATTGGCATCGAGCAAGGGCGGGTGGCGTTCTTGCCCATCTGGTGCTTCGCGCTCGCGGCCAGCCTCGGCGTGGTCGGCATGGTGTCCGTCCTCCGTGCGCCCGCGCCGCGTCACGCTTGACCGCGTGACGTATCAGCGCGGCGCCTAATCAGCGGGGCGACTAGTCAGCGGGGCGACTAGTCAGCGGGGCGACAGCGGAGGGACCTCGGTGGGCATGTGGTGCGGCTCCACCTCGGGCGTGCGGATCTCGGGGCCGGGCGCTTCGGGGACTTCCATCTCGGGGACCTGGGGCGAGCGCGGTCGAGGCACGGTCTCGGGCTCGGGGCGCGGCGTCTCGGGCACATCGATCTCCGGCACCTCGGAGGGAGGGACGGCGTCGGGCTTGCCGGGCGGCGGCGACTCGATCTCTGGGCCCTTCGGCTCGGGCATTGCGGCCCGACGCAGCCCCTCGGGCGCGTCCGGCTCGGGGTTGTGGGGACCGGGGACGGGGGGCTGATCGGGGCCCGGCACTGGAGGCTGCGGCGTCGGCGGGCCGGCTTCGCTGCGGCGGAGACGGCGGGTGGCGCGGAGGCTCTTGTTGTCGCTGGAGTGCGAGGACTGAGTGTACATGCGCGTTCGAACAACACATGCCGTGCCAGCCGGGGCGCGCTGTATGCACGGGGATTTGAGATCGCTCGCGCCGCAAACGATCACGGTGTGGCGCCAGCGCGCGTCCCGGCCACGGATCTCAAACGTGGATCCACCGGAAGGGCGACATGTCGAAATGGAAGTGTCCGGTGTGGCCCGGGTGGGCGGGCCCGTAGATCACCCGGAAGACGTCCTCACGCACCAGACGAGCGACGAGCGTGCGCAGGAAGCGCCCGTGGTAGGCACCGACCTCGCCCGCTCGAACCCAGTCGTGGCCCACTGTGACGCTGAAGCCGCGGCGAAGGCGGCGGGGCAGGTCTTCGGGTGCGTCATCGCGGCGCCGTAGGCCCGCGAAGTCGAAGCCGCTCACATCCAGCGCGTTGCCCAGCGCGTGCTCGGAGATGCGATCGCTGCGTCCCCGGATGCTGCGGCAGTTGTACCCCCCGACGGTGAGCATGCGGCGCGGCGGCCGGCCGTAGAACTCGACCGCGACCTCGCGGGCGACCCGATCGAGCTCGGGGATGCGCTCGGCAAAAGCGGGGTGGACCCGGACGCCGCTCGAGGTGCGCAACGTACGGGAGCGATAGCGGACCATCACTGAGGGGTCGCATTCGCTGCTGGCCGAACGAGAAGTGCCGTCGAGGGCGTAGCGAGCGCCAGTCGGTGCTCCCCACCCACCGAGCTGCGCCGAGGCACAGCTTGCGAGCAGCGCGAGCCCGGCCATGGCACCGAGCGCGCTCGCTGGACCGAGCCGCATCGCAGGTTCCTGGGGTCGCGGGACCGGCGTCGCAACCATCACTCCGGCCCTCCGTGATCCGCGGGAGCACTTCGACTATCCTCCGGGGTCCATGGGAACGGATGAGGAGGCGCGGGCCAAGATCCTCGAACGGCGTAAGCGGTTCATCGCGAACTGGCGCTGCTCGGGAGTACGAGCGTGAGCGCGACGGCCTGTGCGTGCTTGAGCTACGCGATCGACGCGCCCTTGCCGGACGCGGGCGCCGATGCGGCGGAGACCGCCGATGCGGCGAGTCAGGAGGACGCCGATGAGTGACGACCGCGAAGCCATCCTCGCGCGGCGCCGGCGCTTCATCGCGATCGCGCTGGCGGGTGGGGCGGCGGCAACGACGGCGTGCAGCACGAGCCCGTGTCTCTCGCCCGACGCGGGTCCACTCTTCGACACAGGCCTCGACACGGGCGTCGACAGCGCCGAGCCCGCGGATGCGGGCGCCATGCCCTGCCTCTCGGTCGACGCACCGCCGCCCGACGACGCGGGCGAGCCCGAGGATGGAGGGATCGACGATGCCGGGATCGATGACGGCGGCCTCGACGACGCGGGCGCGCCCTTCGATGGCGGTAAGCCGATGCCGTGTCTGACGCCTCCACCGCGGGATCCCCGCGAGTGACCGCGCGCCCCAAGATCCACGCGCTCGCCGTCGAGCTCACCTCGGCTTGCAACCAGAAGTGCAGCTATTGCTACAACGGCTGGCGCGAGGACGACGGCAAGGGCGTGGGAGCGCTGCCCACCGCCGAGCTCTGCGCGCTGCTGGAGCGGGCGCTCGACGAGATCGAGTTCGATCACGTCACCCTCACTGGCGGCGAGCCGCTCTCCCGCCGGGACCTCTTCGATGTCCTCGATCTGCTGAAGCGAAAGCAGACGCGGTTTCAGATGATCTCGAATGGTGGTCTGGTGACCGAAGCCGTCGCGACGCGTCTGGCGACTTACAAGCCGCTCTCGGTACAAGTGACCCTCGATGGCCCGAGTGCCGAGCATCACGACCCGCTGGTGTCGGGCGACAGCGGTGTGGTCGGCCACTTCGATCGAACCATTCGGGGCATTCGCCATCTGCGCGCCGCAGGCATCACCGTGGTGGGCTGCATGGTGGTGAACCGCAAGAACGCGCACTTGGTCGGGGAGACCCTCGCGCTCTTCGCGTCGCTCGGCGTCCGCGACATCAGCTTCTCGCGCTTCTCCCCGGCGGGATACTCGGCGACGTTCGCCGCCGATCTCTTGCCATCGCGGGGTGACATCGTGCGCGGGCTCGAGGCGGCGGAGGCCGCGTCCATCGCGCACGGACTGCGCATCCAGTCGACGATGCCGATCCCGCCCTGCGTAGTCGAGCACGACGACTACCCGAACGTGCGCTTCGGAGGCTGCCCCATCGGCACCGAGATGCAGGAGCTCGCGCTCGGCCCGCGGGGTGAGCTGCGTAACTGCACGCTCTACGAGACGCCGATAGGCGACGGGCGTACGACGTCGTTCGCGGCGATGGCTGAGAGCGCGGCGCGGGTGCGCTACCGCGACGTCACGCCCGAGTTCTGCGCGCCGTGTCCCCATCGCTCGAGCTGTCTCGGTGGCTGTGGCGCCGCGGCAGTCGCGCTGACGGGTGAGCGCGGGCTCGATCCGTTCGTGGCGCAGCACGTCGATGATGCGATGGCCGCTCGGCTGAGCGCGGCGCGCGCGGGCGGAGATTTTGTGCCAGCGAATCGCTTGGTCCGCGCCGGGGCATGAACAAGAAGGCGAAGGTGCTGCTCCTCTGGCCCGGGTCGATCGGGGCGGCGAGCGGCAACTTCGGGATGCCGCAGCTGGTGGGGCTGGCGAGCTACGCCCAAGCCAGGACGAGCTGCGAGGTGCACCTCCGGGATCTGGTCGCCGAGCGCGAGCTCTACCGGCGCGCCGACCGCGAGTTCTCGCTCGACGCGATCCTGACCGGCGGCGCCGAGGGCTACGACGTCATCGGGATCTCGGTCTACTCGTCGTACGACTGGCTCCTGTCCGAAGAGCTCGCCAAGCGCGCGAGGGCGCTCTTGCCCAACGTGCTCTTGGTCGCGGGCGGCTACCACGCGAGTTCGCGCCCTCAGGAGATCATCGCCGACGGAGTCTTCGATGTGTGCGTGGTGGGCGAGGGCGAGCGGCCGCTGGTGAAAGTGATCGAGTCGGTCGCAGGTGGGGCGCCGCTTCGAGGCGAGATCTTGGGGTCCGATCCCATCGATGAACTCGACGCGCTGCCGGTGACCGACTGGTCGCTGCTCGACAGATACAAGGGCATCGCCCGGAGCATCGCGTCACAGACCCAGCTCTATCTCTCGCGCGGGTGTCCGTTCGACTGCGCGTTCTGCATGGAGAGGGCGAAGCGCGACGTGAGCTGGCGCGCGTTCTCGGTGGATCGAGCGGTCGAAGAGGTGCTCGCGCTTCATCGCTGGCTCGATCTGCGGAGCTGGACGCTCTACGTCGCCGACGCGCTCTTCGGGATGAAGGTGAGCTGGCGCCGCACGTTCCTGGCGAAGCTCGCGACGCATCAGGTGCCGGTCGAGAAGATCTGGCTGCTCATCCGCGTGGATCTGGTCGAGGACGAGGATCTCCGCTTGTTCGCCGACGCGAACTGCGGGCTCGGATTCGGGCTGGAGTCGGGCGATCCGACGCAGCTCGCGACCATCCGCAAAGCGGGTCGGCTCGATACGTACCTCGATCGGATGAAGGACATCGCGGCCTGGGCGCTGGAGCGCGACGTGCCCTGGGGCGCGAACGTGATCGTCGGTCATCCCGGTGAGACGCCTTCGTCGATCGAGCGCTCGGCGAAGTACCTGAACGAGCTCTTTCTCGGGCCCCGGGGCACGACGGGCTTTCTGTCGGTCGATCCCTTTCGGCTCTATCCCGGCTCTCCCATCGACGCGGAGCGTGGCGACTGGGAGGCGCGCTACGGGACGAAGTTCCACGCCGTGGGCAGCGGCCTCACCTGGTGGCACGAGGGCGATCCTGATTTCTTGTCGGAGTGGGTCGACCCTTCACGCGAGCTCGATTTCCTCACCCGCGAGCGGATGCAGGACCAGCACTTCGCGCCGCTGCTCGACGCGATCGAGCCGCGCTTCGTGTACCAGGGCAAGGCGCGCGACTACTTCGTTCGATCGCTGCGTGATCAGGCGAGCCTGAAGCACGGACGCTTCTCCACCCTCGAGCGCTACTTCGCCTGGATGAAGTGGACGGGGCGATCCGAGCAAGGGCGCGCGGAGCGTCGAGCGCATCCGGATCTGCCGAGGCTGAGCCGCATCGTGCGACGGCGCGGGATGAAGCACGCTCGAGAGGTGGCGGAGCTCGGCGCGGGTGCGCTGGATGTGGCGATCGAGTCGACGCCGCGCGAGCGCTTCGTCCCGCTGGATCACATCCGCGCGAGCACGTTGGATGAGCCCGTAGCCTTCGGCGATGGCGCGCGCTCCACGGTCTCGGCGATCCACGCGTACGCACTCACGTTCGGGCTGGCGGGGATCGAAGCGGGGCAGCGCGTTCTCGATCTGGGCGCGGGCAGCGGCTACGGCACCGCCATCCTTGCGCGGCTGGTGGGTCAAGGCGGGATGGTGCGATCGGTGGAGATCGATGGGGAGTTGGTCTCGCTCGCTCGCCTCGAGCTCGCGGCACTGGAGCTGCCCGCCACGCTCGACGTGCACGCTGGGGACGCCCTCTCCCTCGATTGGTGGACGGAGGATCTCGATCGGGTGGTCGTCGGCTTCGCGCTCCCGGAGGTGCCGCGTGAAGGGCTCCAGCGCCTGCGCGTGGGCGCCATCGTCGTCGCGCCCATCGTGTGCTCGCGCGAAGACGGCGGGCACGGCGAGCAGCGACTGGCGCGCATCGAGCGCGGGAGGTCGCGGTGGTCGATCCAGTGGCACGGCGAAGTGCGCTACGTGCCCGCCCAGCGCGCGGCCCCCGAGCGTTCCGTGACCGCCGCCCGCAGCGCGCCTCGGCGATTGCCGGTCGTCTAGATCGACCCGAGTCGCTCGGCGCGCTCGTCGGGATGCGCGCGGAGCGCCTCGGCATCCAGGGCCGTGATGCGGTGGGCGCGTGCGAGCGGACCGAGTAGCGCATCGAGGTCGAGGCTCGCTGTCCAACGCTGGTGCGGTGCGGCGAGCGGGCTCGAGCGTAGCGACCTCGCGACCGAACGCAGCGCGCTCCACTCGCTCGATACGTGATCGCTCGCTGCACGACGGACGGCGTGCTCGTGGATGGAGAGCACCAACGGGATCGCGCGATCGATGTCGTCGATGCACCACCAAGGCTGGGGTGCGCCGACGATGATCGCGTCCGGATAGGCCCGCCCCCGTGGCCCGAGGGACGGCGCTATCTCGAACCGCTCCGGTAGGCCGAGGTGAGCGAGCTCTTTCGCGTAGGCCTCGAGTTCGCGCGCCTCGACATCGAGCGTGGGCGTGTGCGCAGCGAACGCTTCGGCGATGAGGAGCAGATCGGTGCGTAGCCACTCGAGGCCGTCACAGCGGTGGGCGCGCAGCGCGGCGAGCGCGGGCACATGTGCACCCTCGAGACAGCTCAGCTCGACGGCCGAAGTTGCGAGGAACGACCCGATGTCGGGGTGCAGTCGCGGGAGCCACTGCGCGGCGATCGCGGCGTCTCCCAGCGCCGTCGCGATCGCGGGGCCGTCGGTCGCGAGGGGCTCGATGGCTGCCGCGGGCAGGGTGCGCCTCGCGTGGGCTTGGTAGCGGAGGTCCTGCAGCCGTTCGGGGCCCAGGAGCGGTACGTGCGCCAGGCCATGGAAGCAGAGCGCCGCGTAGTCGCTCGCGGGTCGCACCGTCACGCGCTGGTGCACGCTCACTCCGTGACGCGAGGCAGTCGCGTCGGGGGCGTCTCCGCGCTCTCGGACGGACGAGGCACGGCCACCGAGAGACAAGCAAGCGGCGTCGCACCGGGCGGTCGCGGGACGGTGCGCACTACAGGTTCGGCTTCTGCAGCGGGAACCTCGGCCGGGATCGAGACGGGCGGCGTGGCCACCGCGGCGCTCGGTCGCAGACCAGCGTCGAGCGCGCTCGAGGGGCTCGGCGCGTCGGTCCCGGCGTCGGCAATCTCGACAGCCTCGTCTGCAGGCAGCGGTGCGTCGGTCATCACTGCGGGCGACAGGCACGGTGTGAGCACCGCGTACGCGCCCGCGCCCACGGCCGCTGCGCCCACGGTCGCGCCGCCGGCGAGCGCGAGTGCGACGAACTGCCGTCGTCGCGCGAGGATCGCATCTCGGTCGTCGTCACCCATCTCGATCTAGTCGTCCGGATCCTGGCTCGCGGCGAGCTTCTCGCTGAGCGCTCTGCCTTTGTGGGGGAAGGGTTGATCGGGGATGGGCTGCCCGAGGAAGGGCGCCAGCTCGGTCCAACCGCTGCCCGCCGTGAGATCGACGACCAGCAGATCCTGCTCGCGCCTCGCGAAGTAGCGCAGCACCGCGGCGTGGTGATCGGCGCGCACCCGAGCGAAGCGCTCGGGGCTGTAGTCGTAGCAGCCATAGACCGCGGCTCTCAGAAAGCGTCGGATCTCCATGTGGATCCGGTGCTCTTCGATCGCGGTGGGCTCCGCGCTCTCGCTCGTCGCGAACACGGTGCGCCCGTCCCAGTGGTTGGCGCACGACTGGAGCCATGGCGCCTCGTCGCGGATGGTGAGGACGAACTTCGATCCGGGATAGCGCGCGTCCAGCTCGGCCAAGAAAGGGATCGTCGTGATGTCGGTGAGCCCGTCGTAGTGATCGAGCAGCGGGAAGGCGCCGTCGCCCCGCGTCATCGCCTCGAAGCTCGGCGCGTCGGTCGGGTAGTGCACGGTGTCGAAGCCCAACACGTGGAGCGCGGCGGTCAGGCTGCGGGTGCCGGTGCGCGAGAGCCCCAGCCCGAAGACCTTGGTGGGCCCGCCACGGGGAGCGAGGGAAGGGTCGTTACTCATGGTCTCTTTCACCTCGTGAAGGGTGAGGGCGGGCTGATCGTTCAGGCCCTGCTTGCGGATCTGCTCCTCGGCGATGAAGGGCAGGTTGCGGATGTACGCCTCGACGTGCTTGGGCTTGGCGCCTTCGGGCACGGTGCGCGCGGCGTGATCGGCGGCCGCGCGCGCGACTTCGTAGTCGGTCCCTTCACCCCAACGCGCCATCGAAGCGTCGAGGCGGGCCTTCTGAAATTCGGTGCGACTCCGCAGCTCGCGCAAGGCGTACTTGGCGAAGATGTCGCTCAGGTGCTGGAAATGATCGTGGAGGATCCGAAATCCCTTGAGCTGTTTTTCCGCGCTCAGATCGTTCAGCGCGAGGTTCCGCAGGCGCGACTCTGGCCGAAGGACGTACGCCATGTCGTCCTCGGGGACCGGGACGCTGCGCATCCGATTCACCACGTCGATGCGGGTGATGTGCACACCGCAGTGGATGCGTCCCCGAAACCTATCGTGGACGTAGCAGTCCACGTACGGCAGATCGTTGTGCTCGAGGAAGGGGCGAAGGTCCTCGAGGATCAAGCAGTCGGCGTCCATGTGGACGACGTGGGTCGCGTCCCCGTGATCGAGCTCGAGCATCCGGGCGACGGCACGCGAGAACGGTTTGATGTTCTTGAGGACGTGGATTCGACGCGGCTGGATGTGCTGGATGGCGAGCTCCAGCGCGAGATCGCTGGTCCGCTCGCCCACTGTGCGGAAGACGAGATCGATGGGGCGGACGTCCGAGCGCCCGAACGTGGGGCCGTCGATCGCTTTGACCCGACCCTCGTTGCTGGACTCGAGGCCGCCGGCGCTCATGTGCGCTCTCGGCCGACGGGGGGCGAAGGCTCGGCGTTCCATGCGTAGGCGAGGTTGGTCTCGCCGGCCTCGGACTCGAACGTCGCGAGCGCGTCCGCGCTCAGCTCCCGGCGCCAGCGCTCGTCGAACACGATCGCCGGAGGATGGGCCTGGTAGTAGCCGCGGGTCTTGTCGCCCAGCGACAGCACCGAGCCGTCCTTGGGTTGCTCACGCGCCATCAGCCACTGGGTCCCGCTGTTGCCGCCAAGTGGGTGCTGCTCGGTGGTCCAGGGCGTGAGCATCGTGGGATCGAACGCGAGACCGAGGAAACCAGCGACCCGCCGAAGCTCACGCTCGGGCTCGGTCGCCAGCGCCTCGTAGCGCATCTCGATCACAGGGCCGGGGAAGGTGTTCGCGAACGCGCGGCTCGCTTCCATTTGGTGCCGCCAGTCGCGCGCGTGCTCGTGAGCGGTCGTCTCGGGGTACTTGCGAAGCCTCGAGCTCACCACCGCGCGGCCGTCGCGCTGCAAGAAGATCAGCCGCACCTCCGCGCCGCGAGCTCGCACCGCAGCGACGCCGTGGCCTATCCACTCGGCGCTCTTGGTGGAGTCGAGCACGATGGGTCGGCCGGTCCGCTCGCTGAGCACTTCGTAGAGATCGCTCGCCGCAAAGTCCTGGGGCAAGAGCTTGCCCCACACCACGCAATCGAGACCGCAGAGCTTGCACACCCGCTTCTTCAACGGCTTGCGCTCATCGCCGAGGAACGCGCTCTTCTTGGCTTCGCCCGCGTAGAAGACGGAAGGGTGCGCACCGAGCATCAGCCCCAGCAGGGTCGAGCCGGAGTGCCCGGCGCCGACCATGAAGATGGTGCTGCGGTTGTTCATCTCACCTTCACCGGTTGTTGTGATCGGGGCGCTCCGCCAGCAGCGTCAGCAAGCGCGTCGCGCGCTCGTTGCCGGGGGAGAGCACCAACACCTGCTCGAGCGCCTGACGCATCCCCTCGACGTTGCGGCGCTCGAAGAGGCCCGACGCGAGGGTGAAGAGCACGTCACACGCGGGCTGTACGCGTTGATTGCCTACCCAGAACTCGCTGATGCGCCGGAGCAACAACAGGTCTCTGGGAAACTCGGCGATCAAGTGATCGAGTTCGCGGCGGACTTGCTCTTGGTGTCCGTAGCGAAGGAGGACCGACATGTCCCCGAGCTTCCGATCGAGCTCACCGCCCGGCATCATCCCGTCTTCGCTTCCCTCAGTGAGCGGGGTCGCGGGCGCCTCGACGGTGGCGACATCGGGGACGAGCTTGAGCGCCTCGCGCCTCTGCGTCGTCGTGGACGGAGCGCGGACGACGCTCTGCCACTCGGGCTGTTCGAACGCACCGGTGAGCGAGCCAGCGTCCGGCGGAACCCGCACCGCGCCTCGATCGATCGCGTCCCAATCCAACGTGCTCGGCGGCCGCTCGACGCCCGGCTTCTTCTTGGTGAGAAGCACCACCCGGACCGTACCCTCTTCGGGAGGGGCCGGCTTGGCAGCGCGCTGGAGCGCCTCGAGCACTTCGGGGCGCCGCAGCGGCTCGACGGGGGTCTCGACCTGTCGCGGCTCGTAGTCGGGATAGCTCATGTCGTCCGACGCGTCCGAGGCGCTCGCGGCGTACGCCGGCGGAGGCTCGGTGTCTCGGCCTGCGTCGTCGTCGGCCAGATCGGCCACAGGGCGCTTCGGGGCGGGCACCCCCGCGATCCGGGTCTCTTGGTCGTGCTCGCTCGGCTCTTCATCGCCATCGAGCAGCTCCTCGACGGAAGTCGCCCACTGCTCGGTGTTGCGCAGGCTCGCGTTCACCGAGGGCACGGGGCGCAGCGGCTTGCGACCGGTGCGGGTGGGGATCTCCCGATCCGCGTCGAGATCCAAGTCCAGGTGCTGTGCCGGCGCATCGATTGCGGACTCTTCGTACGCGTTGGCCACGAACGAGCGAAAGATGGCGTCGGGCGAGCGGTCGGGCTGAGGGCGAGCGGGCGTCAGCGGGCGGGCGCTGAGCTCGGTGTAGTCGTCCTCGTCCTCTTCACGGTCCACGCGCGGCGCGAGACTGTGCTCACAAAGCGCTCCACCCGCAACTGCGCCGGGGCTGGACGAGGCCACGCGAAGCTCGGGACCCATGCCCCTCGCTTGCCGTCGATCCATCTCCGTGGTAGTCCCCGCGTCCCTTCGAGGTCCGACCAGTTCGGTCGTCTCGTTCGCTCGTCCTTCGGGACCTGTCGAACGGCGACTTGCCAGCTGGAACGAGCGCGGAGGGGAGTCGAGGCTCCGCTTCGGCTCGATGGAAAGGTCTGCCCCCAATCTCCCTCGCCGCCTCACCTATCTCTTCCCCTACTGCCGCGGAGCCCTCAGCCGTGACGTCTCGGAGCGACATCGACAAGACCCGCATCGAAGCGGTCGTCGAGCCCATCTGCGCTACCCATGGCGTGGAGTTGGTCGAGGTCGTGTATGCCCGGGAGCCCGGCGGCGCGGTGCTCCGAGTCCTGATCGATCGGGACCGTCCCGAGGTAGTGCTCGAAGGCGAGCCGCGCGCCGCGTCCGGTGTGACCCTGGAGGACTGCAAGGCGGTCAGTCGGGACATCAGCGCGGCGCTGGATGCACACGAAGAGTCGCTTCCCAGCGCCCGATATCGTCTCGAGGTCGGTTCGCCTGGCCTGGATCGTCCGCTGGTGAAGCCGCGCGATTTTCTGCGCTTCGTCGGTGCGCAGGCGAAGATCCATACCCGCGACGAAGTGAGCGGCGCCGAGGCCGAACGACGCCGCTTCTCTGGCGTGCTCCGCGGGGTGGCGGGCGATCGCGTTCAGCTCGAGGACGCCGTCCCGGGTGGCCTTCGCACCCTCGAGATCCCGTTCGATACCATCCAGAAAGCCCACCTCGTCCCGAGGTTCGGTAAGTAGCCAACAGCATTTACGTCGTCTTCACGGCCGTCTTCGGGGCGGCACAGAACCCCAGACACCGGTTCCCAGCCGAGCGCAAGAGGTAGTCATGAGTGGCGGTCTCCAGACAGTCATCGAGCAGGTCTCCAAGGAAAAAGGCATCGAGCAATCCGTGCTCGTGGAGACCATGGAGCAGGCGATCCTCGTCGCTGCCAAGCGCACGTTCGGTCTCACCCGCGAGATCGAGGCGAAGTACAACACCGAGACCGGGAACGTCGATCTCTTCCAGTACATGACGGTGGTCGACGACGTCGAGGACGAGGAGCGCCAGGTGTCCGTCGAGGACGCGCGCCGCCACGGTCTCGAGGCCGAGCTGGGCGAGGAGCTGGGCTTCCAGATCTTCTACATGCCCGAGGACACCGATCAGGCGCGCCAGCAGGACAAGGAGTTCGGGGATCTGCTCAAGATGCAGCAGGCCCGCCGGGGCTTCGGCCGCATCGCTGCCCAGACCGCCAAGCAGGTCATCATCCAGCGGGTCCGCGACGCCGAGCGCGAGATCGTGTTCAACGAGTTCAAGGATCGCCGTGGCGAGCTGGCGACCGGTGTGGTCCGCCGCTTCGAGCGCGGCGATCAGATCATCGTCGACTTGAACGGCAAGACCGAGGCGGTCCTCCCCAAGCGCGAGCAGACGCCGCGCGAGAGCTACCGTCCCGGCGAGCGGATCGTCGCGCTCCTCAAAGACATCGATCGTGAGGCTCGCGGCCCGCAGATCATCATGTCGCGCACCGACGTAGGCCTTCTGGTGAAGCTCTTCGAGATGGAGGTCCCCGAGATCTTCGAGGGCATCGTCAAGATCGTACAGGCCGCGCGTGAGCCCGGCGCACGCAGCAAGATCGCGGTCACCAGCCGCGACACGGACGTCGATCCCGTCGGCGCTTGCGTCGGCATGAAGGGCTCACGGGTCCAGGCCGTGGTGCAGGAGCTGCGCGGCGAGAAGATCGACATCGTCCCCTACGATCGCGATCCCGCGCGCTTCGTGTGCAACGCCATCGCGCCCGCCGAGGTCACCCGGGTGATCATCGACGAGCAGAACCAGTCGATGGAGCTGGTCGTACCGGACGCGAAGCTCTCGCTCGCGATCGGGCGTCGGGGCCAGAACGTGCGGCTGGCTTCACAGCTCACGGGCTGGAAGCTCGACATCATCAGCGAGTCGCGCTTCCGCCAGATCGAGGACGAGGCGTTCGAGCAGCTCCGCATGATGGAGAGCATCGACGAGAACCTCGCCAAGGCGTTCTACCGCTCCGGCTTCCGGACCCTCGAGGAGATCTTCGAGGCCACCGAGCGCGAGCTCGCGGCCGTCGAGGGCGTGGGTACCAACGAGCGCGCGGCCGAGCTGCGCATCGAGGCGGGCGTCGCGATGGAGACCTACCGCGAGACCCGTGTCGCCCAGATCGTCGAGCGCGCCGAGGGCCTCACGGAGCGAGAGATCCTCATGCTCTGTTCGGGCGTGACCGACCGGGTCGCCGACTCGCTGGAGCGCGGCGGCTACCGGAGCATCAACGACGTGCAGCGGGAGACGGACACGGACCGCCTCGCGGTGCGGACTGGATTGCCGGCGACCAAGGCCAAGACGGTCAAGGACGCCATCGACAAGTTTGCGGACAAGCACCTCGAGAAGGTGCGCGCCGCGCAGCGCGAGGCCGCGGCCCGCGTCCCGCTGACCGATGCCTGAGAGGCAGACGCCTGAGAAGGCCGACGCCTGAGTACCGACGCCTGAATGGAGTGACGACGAGCGAATGATCAGCGTGCAGCAAATGACCGAGCCCTCTTTCGAGCGCGAAGAGCGTGGACCTACCCGGACCTGCGTCGGGTGCCGCACGCGCGCGCCGAAGGACGAGCTGGTGCGGCTCGCGCTCCCCTCGCTCTCCGGCGCCCTCGAGCTGGGCGTGTCGGATGGAGCGTCCGCCGAGGTGTTGCCCGAGCTGGCGGTGGACCCTGCCGGGCGCCTGCCTGGCCGCGGCGTCCACATCCATCCGACCCGCGCGTGTGTGACCGGAGCGTTCAAGCGCGGCGGTCTGGCGCAGGCGCTGAAGCGCGCGCCCAAGACGACGCCCGACGCGCTCCGGACCGCGCTCGCTCGGCGCTTCCTGGAGCGCTTCGAGGTGCTGCTCGGCGCGGCGCAGCGGGTGGGCAAGCTCGCAGTAGGCGTGGACGCAGTGCGCGAGGCCATCGCGGACGGGAGCCTGGCGCTCCTGGTCCTCGCCTCGGACGCCGAAGATGGACGTGAAGACATGATGGCATCGGTGACGCGGCTCGATCGGCGCGCACGGGTCGCCCTGGGTTCGTGGGACGAGTCGGGGTTGTCGGTCGGTAGCAAGGGAGCGTTGGGACGAATGTTCGGACGGGACGAAGTGGCAGTTCTGGGAGTGCTCGATCAGGGCCTCGCAGATCACGTGGCGCACGCGATGGATGTCGCGTCCGAAATGACCGCGCAGCGGCCGGAGGCACGATGAGCAAAGTACGCGTGTACGAAGTGGCCCGTGACCTAGGCGTCGACGGGGCCGACATCGTGAAGCGAGTGGCGGTCCTGGGGATCCAGATCCGCAACCACATGAGCGCCCTCGAGCCCGCTGACGTCGAGCGGATCAAGCGCGCTTACGAGAAGGACAAGGCGGACAAGAAGGTGGAGACCGTCCGCGCTGGCGTGGTCCGCCGTCGTGCGGCGCCGCCGCCTCCCGAGCCGCCCCCTGCGCCCGAGCCGCCGCCGGTGGTCCGTGCCGAGCCGCCGCCCGTCGTCCGCGCTGCCGAGCCCGAAGCGGTGAAGGAAGCGCCTGCCAAGGCACCGCGGAGCGCGCCCAGAGACGAGTCCGTGGCGGCGGCCCCGGTGGAGCCACCGTCCGCCCCCCCCGCCGAGGCGGCACCGCAGGCCGACTACCGCGAAGGAGCGCGCCCCGTTCGTTCGCCGGTCGCACCGCCGCCGGTCCGCGAGATCGAGCCGGCGCCCCCGAGTGCGCCACAGCCCGCGGCCGACGATGCGCCTGTGGTGGCCCGCCGCCTCGGCCAGTCGTACCTGCCGCTCGGCGTGGTGCGCCGCGGTGACGAGGCCGCCCCGACCGCGCAGCCTCTCTCCGAGGCGGCTCGAGCCCGCATCGTACAAGAGCACCAGTCGCTCCGGCCTTCGGCGCCTCCGCGGCGCACCGAGATCCGCGCCTCCAGCCTCGGGCCGGGCGCGCGCATGTCGCCTGGCGCCAAGACCAAGCGCAAGCCGATGCCGGGCAAGAAGGGTCTCAAGACCGAGATCACCGTGCCCAGCGCTGCCAAGCGCGTCATCCGCATCGAGGACAACATCACGCTTCAAGGCCTGGCTCAGAAGATGAGCATGAAGGCCACCGAAGTGTTGATGAAGCTCATTCAGATGGGCATGGCGGGGGTGAACATCAACAGCACCCTCGACACCGACACCGCCAAGCTGCTCGCGAGCGAGTTCGGCTACGAGGTCGAGAACGTCGCCAAGAGCGACGAAGAAATGGTCAAGGCGGCCATGGGCGTGGCCGAATCGACGGGCACCAGGACCCGTCGCGCTCCGATCGTGACCGTCATGGGTCACGTCGATCACGGCAAGACCTCGCTGCTCGACCGCATCCGCAAGGAGAACGTCGCGGGCGGCGAGGCCGGCGGCATCACCCAGCACATCGGCGCGTACCGCGTCGAGACCGCCAAGGGCCCCATCGTGTTCCTCGACACCCCGGGCCACGAGGCGTTCACCGCCATGCGTGCCCGCGGCGCACAGGCCACCGACGTGGTGGTCCTGGTGGTCGCTGCCGACGACGGCGTGATGCCCCAGACCCGCGAGGCCGTGGCCCACGCGAAGGCGGCGGGCGTGCCGATCATCGTCGCGGTCAACAAGATCGACAAGCCGGGCGCCAAGCCCGACCAGATCCGCAACGAGCTGTCGGGCCTGGGCCTTCAGCCCGAAGAGTGGGGTGGTGAGACCCTCTACGTGAACGTCTCGGCGCTCACCGGTGACAACGTCGACAAGCTGCTCGAGACCATCGCGCTGCAGACCGAGATCATGGAGCTCGAGGCCAACATCGCGTTGCCTGCCGAGGGCGTCGTGCTCGAGGCGTATCTCGACAAGGGACGCGGTGTCGTCGCGAACCTCCTCGTGCAGAACGGCACCCTGAATCAGGGCGATCTGATGCTCGCTGGTGTGGGCATCGGCCGCATCAAGGCCATCACCGACGACCGCGGTCGTCGCCTCAAGGACGCGGGTCCTGCGACGCCCATCGAGGTGCTGGGCTTGAGCGATCTGCCCTTCGCGGGCGACACGTTCCACGTGGTCTCCGATCAGCGCAAGGCGCAGGATCTCGTGGATCAGCGCAAGAAGCAGCAGGCCGCGCGTGCGAACGTCGCAGGTCCCACCGGTCTCGAGCGCTTCAAGGAGATGATGGCGGCCGGCGACACCCAGGAACTCACCCTGGTGATCAAGGGCGACATGCAGGGCTCGGTCGAGGCGTTGGTCAAGGCGCTCACCACGCTCACGACCGACAAGGTCCGGGTCAAGGCGATCCACACCGGCGTCGGTGGCATCACCGAGAACGACGTCATGCTCGCGACCGCCTCGAAGGCGATCATCATCGGCTTCAATGTCCGCCCCGCAGGCAAGTCGGGCGAGACGGCGAAGAACGAGGGGATCGAGATCCGTACCTACTCGATCATCTACGAGGCCGTGGACGACGTGAAGGCAGCGATGGCTGGCTTGCTCGCGCCGGTGCTCAAGCAGAATGAACTCGGCAAGGCCGAGGTTCGCGCGGTGTTCACCATCCCCAAGATCGGCGCCATCGCTGGCTGCATGGTCACCGAGGGCATGATCAAGCGGAACGGCAAGGCCCGCTTGGTGCGCGACTCGGTCATGGTCTGGGAGGGTGCCATCGGCTCCCTTCGCCGGGTCAAGGACGACGTCCGCGAGGTGACCCATGGCTTCGAGTGCGGCATCGCGCTCGACGGCTACAACGACATCCACGAGAAGGACATCATCGAGTGCTACGAGGTCGAAGAGGTGGCAGCCACGCTCTGATGGCTGTCGAATCCTTCGTACGCCGCTCGATGAGAGGCCCAGGGTGATCGTCGGCATGCTCCGCGTGGTGCTGGCGATCCCCGAGGCCCGATCTCTCAAGGACAAGCGCTCGGTGGTCAGGCGTGTGCTCGATCGCAGCCGCGCGAAGTTCAATGTCGCTGCCGCGGAGGTGGGGATGATGGACGTTCACCGCCGCGCCGAGCTCGGCTTCACGCTCGTGTCCAACGAACACCGCCACATGCAGTCGATGCTGGATCACCTGACCTCGTTCGTCGCCAATGCGTCGGACGCGCTGGTCGAGGAGCGGAGCTTCCTCATCGAGCACCGCACGGATCTCGCCGAGCGCGGGCGAGCGCTGGATCGCGACTTGCTCGGCGATTCGTTGGGAGATGATGCGTTGGGAGATGACCCGTGAAAGGCATCTCCAAAGCCGCTAGAGTTCGCTCGTGACCCGGCAGACACGAGGCGACAAGCGAGACGCCGAGCGGGGAAGAGGTGGCGAGCGCGCACGCGTCAGCCACGTCCCAGAGCGAGCCCGCGCGGCGCCCGAAGGCGATGCTCGACCCGCTCGGGTGGCGGCGCGGGTGCGTGCGGAGCTCTCGGGGCTGATCCTGCGCGGAGAGGTCCGTGACCCCTCGGCGCGCGGCGCGATCGTCTCGAGCGTGGAGGTCACCCGTGATCTGTCGCTGGTGAAGGTGGGCCTGCGTTCACTCGAGCTGGATGTGCCGGAGGCGCAGCGCGAGCGGATGGTGATCGCGTTCAAGCGAGCGGCGGGCTACCTGCGCGCGAAGATCGGACAGAACCTGGGGATTCGCCAGTCGCCCGAGCTGCGGTTCTCTTGGGACGCCGGCGTGGATCACGCAGCGCGCGTCGAAGCGCTGTTGGCCGAGGATGATGCCACTCACGGAGACGATGAGCCCGCGGGCGGAGACGACTCCGGTGGCGCCGCGTGAGCCGCGCCCACGTCATCGACATCATCCAGAAGGGGAAGCGCTTCCTCGTGACCTGTCACGTGCGGCCCGACGCGGATGCGTTGGGATCCGCGCTCGGCCTCGCCGCTGTGCTCCGCGCCCGCGGCAAGGAAGCGATCGTGTACAGCGAGGGTGGGGTGCCCGAGTCCATTCGCTTCCTCGAGGGCTCGCGCACGGTCTCGGCGAGCATCCCGACGGGCAAGTTCGACGCGACCTTCATCACGGACACGGCCGCCGAGGAACTGACCCCGAAGCTGCCAGCGCGTTCGCTGTCCGGGCCGGTGGTGATGGTGGATCATCACGCGGCGCACGATGGGTTCGGGGATCTGGCCTTGCGTGAGGTCGACGCCGCTGCCTCGGCCGAGGTGGTCCTGCGTCTGCACGAGGCGCTCTCCGCCGTGGGCCCCAGTCTCCCGCTTCCTCGCGACGCCGCGCAGCCGCTGTACGCCGCGATCGTCGCGGACACCGGCGGCTTTCGCTACGCAGGGACCAAGCCGGAGACCATGCGTTGGGGCGCGATGCTCCTGGACCTCGGGGTCGATCCCTGGGACGTCGCGTCGCGACTCTTCGAGCGGTGGCCTCCGGAACGGATGGCCCTGCTCGGCGAAGTTCTTCGCACGATGAAGATCGAGCACGACGGACAGGCCGCGGTGATGGTGGTCGAGCGCGCGATGCTCGACCGCACCGGCGCCACCGACGAGATGATCGAGGGGATGGTCAACTACGGCCGAACCCTCGAAGGCGTCGATGTCGCGGTGCTCCTCTGGGAGCCGGCCGACAAGCCAGGCGAGACCAAGCTCAGCTTGCGAGGTTCGAGCGGGACCGATGTGGCGAGCGTAGCGGTCGCCCTGGGCGGCGGTGGGCACCGATCCGCCGCGGGCGCGAGCATGAAGTGCGATCTCGCGACGGCGCGCACCCGCGTGATGGACGAGCTCGGCCGCCTCTTGGGCTGAGCCGAACCCCGCTGCGGTGAAACACAGCGGGCCCCGATCCGAGGATCGAGGCCCGGGGAATGTTCCGCTGCGGACGGCTCAGCCCTTGAGGGCCTCAGCGCCGCCGATGATCTCCATCAGCTCGGTGGTGATCGCGGCCTGACGGGCTCGGTTGTAGGTGAGCGTCAACTTGCTGATCATCTCCGCGGCGTTCTTCGTCGCGTTGTCCATCGCCGTCATGCGCGCGCCGTGCTCGGACGCGACCGACTCTAGGAGCGCCCGGAAGATCTCGATCTCGACGTACATGGGCAGCAGGCGATCGAGCAGCGCGTCCTTGCTCGGCTCGTAGATGAAGTCGATGGCCGCGGTCTGCTCCGGCGGATCGATGGGCGTGATGGGCACCAGCGGCTCGACCACGACGTTCTGGGAGATGGCGCTCTTGAACTCGTTGTAGATGAGGTACACGGCGTCGAAGCCGTCGACCTTGTACTCCGCGACGATCGCTCGCCCGATCTCGCCGGCCTTCGCGACCGTGAGGTCCTCGAAGACGCCGGTGAACTCGAACTCGATCTTCGCGCCCCGACGGCGGAGAAAATCTCGGCCCTTACGGCCGACCACCGCAAAGTGAACGTCGATGCCCTGGGCCTCGAGCTCCTTCCAACGTGCGTACGCAGCCTTGTTGATGTTGCCGTTGAACGCGCCGGCCAAGCCGCGATCGCTGGTCAGCGACACCAACAGCACCTTCTTGGGATCACGGCGCGCCAAGAGCGGGTGCACCGTCTCATCGCCCGCGCGGAGCGCCACCGAGGAGAGCACCTCGAACGTCTTCTGCGCGTAGGGGCGAAGCTCGGTGATGTTCTGCTGGGCTCGCCGAAGACGCGCCGCCGCGACCATCTTCATGGCCCGGGTGATCTTCTGCGTGTTCTTCACGCTGACGATCCGCTTACGGATAGCTTTCAGGTTCGCCATCGGAGTCCTTAGCTGATGCGGCCGCGAACGGCGCGCACTCGTTCAATCTCGGGGGGAAGCGTGGACCGAGATCACTCGGCGGCCTTCTTCTTCTTTTTCTTCTTGGGCGCGCCCTCGGTACCAGCGGAGGACGCAGTGCCGGCGGAGGAGCGGGTGTCGGCGGAGGACGCAGTGCCGGCGGACGAGCGGGTGTCGGCCGAGACGCGGCCTGCCGAAGCGGCAGCGACCTTGGGATCGTCGACGAAGATGCCCGCGAACGTCTTGAGCGCGCTGTGGGCCTGCTCGGTGACTTCCTTGGTCATGTCGGGCTTGCCGCGCAGGGCGGTGAAGATGCCCTCGTGGCTGGTCTCGAGGTACGCGAGCATCTCGCGCTCGTAGCGCCGAACCTCGCTGACTGGGACCTCATCGACGTAGCCGTTGGTCGCGGCGAAGATCGAGAGGACCTGCTTCTCGAGCGGCATCGGGACGTACTGGTCCTGCTTCATGATCTCGACCAAGCGCTGACCGCGCGCGAGCTGGCGCTGGCTGGCCTTGTCCAGATCGGACGCGAACTGCGCGAAAGCGGCCATCGCGCGGTACTGGGCGAGCTCGAGGCGGAGCTTGCCTGCGACGCTGCGCATCGCCTTGGTCTGCGCGCTGCCGCCGACGCGGGAGACGGACACGCCGACGTTGATGGCGGGACGAACGCCCGAGAAGAAGAGGTCCGACTCGAGGAAGATCTGCCCGTCGGTGATCGAGATGACGTTGGTGGGGATGTACGCCGAGACGTCGCCCGCCTGGGTCTCGATGATCGGCAGCGCCGTCAGCGATCCACCCGAGTCCGGGATCTTCTTCGCGACCCAACCCGCCTTGGTCGCGGCCTCGGCGAGCGTCTTCTCGAGCGCGTCCGCCTCGGCCTTCGCGGCCTTCTCGCCCGCCCCATCCTTGGCGCCCTTCGCTGCGCTCGCGCGCTTGCCAGCCGCTTCCCACGCCGCGAAGCCGGTCGCGTCCGCCTTGGACCACGCTTCGTGGTTGGCGGCGTGCTTGGCCTCTTCGCCCATGTGGACTTCGACGCCCGGGAGGTTGCGCTTGGGATCCTGATCGGCCTTCACGCAGACCCACTCTTCGGCGAGCTTGCAGGCGCGCTCGAGCAGGCGGCTGTGCACGTAGAAGACGTCGCCGGGGTACGCCTCGCGGCCCGGGGGACGACGAAGGAGCAGCGAGAGCTGACGGTAGGCGACCGCCTGCTTGGAGAGATCATCGTAGATGACCAGCGCGTGGCGGCCGCTGTCGCGGAAGTACTCGCCCATGGTGACGCCCGAGTAGGGAGCGATGTACTGGAGTGGCGCGCTCTCGGAGGCGCCGGACATCACGACGGTCGTGTACTCCATGGCGCCATGCTCGGTGAGCTTGGTGACCACGTTCGCGACGGTGGACTGCTTCTGTCCGATCGCGATGTAGAAGCAGTACACCCCCAGACCCTTCTGGTTGATGATCGCGTCGATGGCGACGGCGGTCTTGCCGGTCTGCCGGTCGCCGATGATGAGCTCGCGCTGACCGCGGCCGATGGGGATCATGCCGTCGATGGCCTTGATGCCTGTCTGCATGGGCTCTTTGACCGGCTGGCGCTGGACGATGCCGGGCGCCTTGAGCTCGACGCGGCGGCGCTCTGTGCTCGCGATCGGACCCTTGCCGTCGACGGGCTCACCGAGCGCGTTCACCACGCGGCCCATGAGCGCCTCGCCGACGGGGACGTCGAAGATGCGGCCAGTGCGGCGGACGACGTCGCCCTCGCGTACCTGGGTGTCGACGCCGAGGATGGCGACACCGACGTTGTCCTCTTCGAGGTTGAGGACCATGCCGGTCAGGCCGCCCGCGAACTCCACGAGCTCGCCGGCCATGGCGCTCTCGAGGCCGTAGATGCGGGCGATGCCGTCACCGACCGAGAGGACGGTGCCGGTCTCGAGCACGTCGACGGTCTTGTCGTAGCCCTGGATCTGCTTCTTGATGATCTCGGAGATCTCTTCGGCGCGAAGCTGCATGGTCTCTGTCCTCGTGAAAAGCGGGGCCCATCGACGGGTCCCGGAACGCTGTCGGGGTTGGAATCAGGTATTGCGCGCGCCGGCCGTGGCCGCTGCGAGCATCTGCGATCGAAGGTCGGCGAGGCGTGCACGGAGCGATCCGTCGAACACCTTATCGCCCACCTTGGTGACTACACCGCCGAGCAGCGATGGGTCCTTCTTCTTCACCAGGACGACCTTCTTGCCGGTGGCGTCGGCGAGGGTCTTCTCGAGCCGCGCGTAGTAGGCGTCCGGCAGATCGGTCGCGGTCACGATCTCGGCGCGGAGCACCCCGGTCGCGGACTCGGCGAGCGCCCGGAAGGCGTCGGCTATCTCACCGACGAAGCTGATGCGGTTGCGCTCGGTGAGGAGCTGCAGCGCGTTGGTGATCATCGGGGAGGCGCCCACCCGCTGGGCCACGGCGACGACGACCTTCTTGCGCGGCTCGATGCCGAAGGCAGGATTCTCGAAGATGGTGCGCAGATCCGCGCTGGTCTCCCACGCGTCGGCGAAGGCCGTCAGCGCACGGGCAGAAGGCTCCACCTGCTTGGCCTCCTCGGCCAGGGAGAAGAGGGCTCGGGCATATCGCCTGGCGACGCTGGATGCGATCACGACAAAGGCTCCTTGTCGGCCTCAGGCCGACGGGGTCTCGTTCTTCAGGGCCCCGTCCTTCAGCTGGACGGCGAGCCTCTCGAGGTACTCGGTGGCGAGGCGCTCCTGATCGGGCGCGGCGGTGCGCTCGCGGAGGATCTTCTCGGCCGCGTTCACCGCGCCCTCGACGGCCTCGCGGGTCAGGTCTTCGCGGAGCTGCTTCATCTGCTGCCCGACGAGGAAGCGCGCTTCGGCGCGGATCTTCTCACCGCGTGCTGCCGCGTCGGCGACGATCCGCTCGCGCTCGGCGTGCCCGCCCTTGGTCATCTGCTCGCGCATGCGATCGAGCTCGGCGTCGAGGTTTTCGATGCGCTCAGAGTACTCGGCGAACTTGCGCTCAGCTTCCTCCTTCATGCGCTTGGCCTCGTCGAGCTCGCCCACGATGCCTGCGCGCCGCGATGCGAGGAACGCGGGGAGTCGATCCTTGAGCAGCCAGTAGAGGATGCCGGCCCAGAGGAGGAAGTTGACGACCTGGCCCATGAGGCGGCCGTAGTCCAGACCGCTCGCGTGGGCTTCGCCGTGGTCGTGCGCGCCGGGCGCCAGATCGTCGTGGCCGCCTGCGACGGCGGTGTCCTCGAGGAGCTCTTCGGCGTCTTCGGCGTTCTCTTCGAAGACGGGTTCGTCGTGGTGTTGGGCAGCCGCGGGCGCCGTCAGCACCACGAGTGTCAGCAACGCAGTGAGCGCGAGCGCGGAGAGCGACGTGAGTCGGGCGATCATGTCAGCCTGCCTTCCGGCCGAGCAGCTTCTCGGCGATGTCGCTGGCGAGGCCCGGGATCCGGGACTGCATCTCGCCGCGGATCTTGGTGGACTCGGTCGCGATGGCCTTGGCGGCCTCGTCGAGGATCGCGTCGGCATCCGTGCGGGCCCGCGCCAAGAGCTCGCGCTCCAGCCCCGCGCCGTCCTTGCGGAGCTTGTCCCGGTCGGCCGCCAGCTCGACGCGCACCCGGGTCATCTCGGCCTCGAAGGTCGAGAGCTTCTCTTTGGCCTGGGCCTCGAGATCACGGGCCTCGTCCTTGGCGCCGTCAGTCGCGGTCTCTCGGGCTTGCAGCACCGCCAGCACCGGCTTGAAGACCACGGAGCGGAGGAAGAAGAAGAGGATCACGAAGATCGCGAGCTGGAAGAAGAACGTGCTGTCGAGATCGATGATAGCTCCCCCGAGGAGGAGCGCGCCGAGCTGTGGGAAGAAGTGCATGGTTGCCTTTCCAGGGAGCGCAAGGCGTTGATCGAGCGAGTCGATCCGGAGAATGGAGAGGTGGGGAGTGCCAGTGCCCCGGGGGGATCCGAGAGCGGGCTCCGAGAGAGGCAATCCGCGCCGGCCGGGGCCGCTCCGGCTCAGCCGGCCCTCGCATTTGGAGGATCCGCGCTGTCAAGAGGCGCCACCGGGACGAAGGTCACCAGCGAAGGCGCGCGGGTACTAGCACGCACCATTCCCCGGTCAAGGTTGGTCCAGCTGTGTGGTGCGACATGTGTTTGCTGAGTGATTGCAATGTCTTACGGGCATCTGGGGCGACGTTCGGCGGAGCCGCGGACGCTTGCTCCCCCAGGGCGGGCTCGCTTGGGTATTCTCCGGCGCGATGCCTGTTCGACATTCGGTCCTTGGGGCGCTCGCCCTGTTGCTCGCAACCCTCTTGCTCGGAACCCTCTCGATGACCCAGCCGGCGGAGGCTCAGGAACTCCCGTCCTGCGCGGTCGCTCCTTTCGAGGGGAGCGCGGGCGCGGTGATGCGTCGCTCCTTTGCGCGCGCCCTGCAAGAGAGCGGATTCGTTCGAATGATCCCCGAGGACCAGGTGGACCGCGCAGGGAGCGCGCCCGACGCGATCGCCCGGGCCACCGGCGCCCAACTCGTGATCACGGGCAGCGTGTCGGGCTCGCGGCGCGCTCGGCGGGTCGACCTCGTGGCGTATGACGCTAGTGGGCGCGAGATCGGGCGAGAGACCGTCCGGGTACGGTCAGGCTCGGCGGGGCGCCGGGCGGTGGATCGAGGCATCAATGATCTCCTCGCGGATGCGCTCCCGCAGCTCGCGTCGGGCTCGGGCGGGGGCGAGACCTCGACCGCCCCCACGGCGCCCGCGCATACCGAGCCGACGGAGGCCGAGGAAGAAGAAGAGGCCGAGGAGGTCTCGACCCCTAGCGCCACCCGCAGTGACTTGGGCGCCAACCCGCTTCTCTTCGTGGTGCGGCTCGGCGTTTCGATTCGTACCCGCGACGCCGAGGCGGTGCTCAGCAGCGGGATGCCGCGGAGCTGGCGATCCAACCCGGTCTACGCGGAGCTGCACGCAGGTCTAGAGCTCCGGCCGCTGGCGCAGGAGAACGATCTCTCTCGTGGGCTCTTCATTCGGGGCGAGTTCGCGAGCGCGGTCGGCCTCGGCACGTTGTCGCCCTCGGGCTCTCCCGTGGACACCCAGTTCTGGCGCGTGGGTGGCGACCTCGGCTACCTGCTGCCGGTCGGTCCTGCGGTCGAGGTCGGTCTGGCCTTCGGCGCCGGCTACGACGCGTACGATCTCGGAACCAACACAGAGTTCCCGAGTGTGGACCTCATCTACTTGCGACCGGCCCTTCGAGGGCGACTGCGCTTGGTCGACGAAGTAGTCGTGGTCGGCCTCGAGTCGGGCCTGCGCATCGCTGTCGATCGTGGTCCGATCACGGCGGCCTTCGGCGGCGGCGACACCATCGGATTCGACGTCGGCGCCAACGTCGGCGGCGCGTTCGATTTCGGGCTCGCCTACCAGATTGATCTCACCTGGGTGGGCTACTGGCACTCGTTCTCGGGCGGCGGGACGCTGGCCACCGGACAGGACGGAACCGAGCACGGCTTCCGGGTCCTGATCTCCGCCGGCTACGCGTTCCGCTGAGCGCCATGTCGTTCGCCAACGTCGCCTCGCACCTCACGCGAATGGCCAAAGATCAGCCCGACGTCCTGGCGATCGCCATTCACGATCGCACGGGCAGTCGGCAGCGGCTCACGTACCGGGCGCTCGACGACGAGAGCACCACGCTCGCGCTCGGACTGCTCGCGATGGGGATCGAGCGTGGTCAGCGCGCGGTCCTGATGGTGTCGCCCTCGCTCGATCTGTTCCGCCTAGTGTTCGCGTTCTTCAAGGCGGGCATCGTCCCGGTGCTGGTCGATCCGGGGATCGGCATCGCGTCGCTGAAGACCTGCCTCGCTCGCGCGGAGCCCCACGCGTTCGTCGGCGTCGCCAAGGCCCACGCCGCGCGCATCGCGCTCGGCTGGGGCAAGCCGAGCGTGAAGATCAACGTGATGGTTTCCGAGCACTACGGCCTGAGCGCGATGCTCGGCGCGTATCCGCTCTCCGAAGTGCGCTGGCGCGGCGTGGGCAAGCTCGACCCGGAGCAAGTGAGCGCGAGCGACGTCGCGGCGCTCCTGTTCACCAGCGGATCGACCGGCGTCCCCAAAGGGGCGGTCTATCGGCACCAGAACTTCCTCGCGCAAGTCGAGGCCATCCGAGACCTCTATGGGATTTCTCCGGGGGAGATCGACCTGCCCACGTTCCCGCTCTTCGCGTTGTTCGATCCAGCGCTCGGAATGACCACCATCATCCCCGAGATGGACGCCACGAAGCCGGCGTCGGTCGATCCCACCCGGATCGCGGCCGCCGTCTCGGACTTCGGGTGCACCAACCTGTTCGGGTCTCCCGCGCTCCTCGATGTCGTCTCGCGCTGGGCCGCGCCGCGCGGTCACGTGTTTGCGACGCTCCGCCGGGTGATCAGCGCCGGCGCTCCCGTGGCGCCGCGGATCCTCGAGCGGATGGCGCGCTGTCTCCCTCCCGGGGCGCTCATCCACACCCCGTATGGCGCGACGGAGTCGCTGCCCATCGCGAGCATCGATCACCGCGAGATCCTCGAGGACACGGGCGCGCAGATGGGGCAGGGCAAGGGCATCTGCGTCGGCAAGCCAGTCGCCAGCGTGACGCTCGAGATCCTCGAGATAAGCGACGGGCCCATCGCTGGGTGGGCGCCGAAGCTGCGAAGCCCGCGCGGCGCCATCGGTGAGATCACCGTGAGCGGCGCGCAGGTGACCGACGGGTATTTCGGTCAGGACCAGGAGACGCGAAAGCACAAGCTGCAGATCGATGGGGCGCTCTTTCACCGGACGGGTGATGTGGGCTACCTCGATGACGCGGGGAGGCTCTGGTACTGCGGGCGCAAGTCGCAGCGGGTACGTCGCGCGAATGGCGATCTCTACACCGAGGTGGTCGAAGGTCCCTTCAACGCGCATGCAGACGTGCACCGCGCGGCGCTCGTCGACGCGGGCGGCAAGGTCGTCGTGTGCATCGAGCCCGACGATCGAACGCTCTCGGGCGCCGAGCGTCGTTTGCTGGCGGACCGGCTGCTGGGGTTCGCGAAGGAACGACGACTCGCCGTCGACGTCGTCCTCGTCGCCAAGGCCCCGTTCCCCGTCGACATCCGGCACAACGCGAAGATCGGCCGCGAGAAGCTCGCCGTATGGGCTGCCGGCGAACTCGCTCGATGAGGTTGTTGGTCACGGGCGCCTCGGGCTTCATCGGGATGGCGCTCAGCAGAGCCCTGATCACGCGCGGACATCACGTCGTCGCCCTGAATCGGAGCGCGCCCGAGTCGCTGTTGGTTCTGGAGCGCGAGGGCCAGGTCACGATCGCGCGCGGCGATGTCGCCGATCGAGACGCGGTGTTCGCCGCGGCGAAGGACGTCGAGGGGGTGTTCCACGTCGCGGCCAAGGCGGGCGTCGTCGGCGCCTACCGCGACTACTACGAAGCCAACGTCCGCGGCACCGATCACGTGCTCGCCGCCATGAAGCACCACGGGATCGAGAAGCTCGTGTTCACTTCGAGTCCGAGCGTGGTGCACGGCGGTGGAGACGTGGAGGGGCTCGACGAGTCGGCGCCGTACCCCGCGCATCACTCCGCGCCGTATCCGGAGACCAAGGCGATAGCCGAGCGCGCGGTGATGGCCGCAAACGGGAACGAGCTCTCGAACGGCAAGCGACTGCTCACCGTGTCGCTGCGCCCGCACCTGGTGTGGGGACCAGGCGATCCCAACCTCGCGCCGCGCATCCTAGAGCGCGCTCGAGCGAACCGTCTCGTCCTGGTGGGTGGCGGCCACGCGATCGTCGACGCGACCCACCTGGACTCCGCGGTGCACGCGCACCTGTGTGCCTGGGATGCGTTGGCCCCGGGCGCAGCGTGCGCGGGGCGCACGTACTTCATCGCGCAGGGTGAGCCCATGCCGATCCGCGAGATCATCTTCGGGATCATCCGCGCCGCCGGCTTGCCGGAGCGCGCGCGTGAGGTCCCGCTCCCGGTGGCGCTCGCGCTGGGCTCGGTGGTCGAGCGCCTGTTCGCTTGGACCCGGCCGGACGTGGAGCCGCCGTTGACCCGCTTCCTCGCGGAGCAGCTCGGGACGTCGCACCACTTCGATCTGACCGCTTCGCGGCGGGACCTGGCGTACCAAGCGCCGATCACCACCGAAGAAGGCCTGCGCCGGCTCACTGCCTTCTGGCAGGCGCACGGCGCGCCGTAGCGGTCGTTCAATCGAGGATGCTCTCGCAGCCGAGCTGAATGCGCATCGCGGCGCCGGAATCGCCATCGACGGTCGTGCACGCCGAGGTGCAGAGGAGGATGGCGGTCGGGGTGATCGGGTCGTCGTAGACCCATGTGAAGCCATCGCCCAAGCAGTCGCCGGTGGAGGAGCGCGGGATGGTCACGGGCACGCCGGTCGAGCTCGGGGTGTAGACCAGGTTCACCAAGTTGGGCTGGAACGTGCCTTCATCCGGGACCGGGATGTCGAAGCTGCAAGGGATACGCATGGCCACGGCGACCGAGGCCAAGAGCTGGTTGAATAGCGAGGTCCAGTCGGTGGTGCAGATCGAGAGCTGAAGCCCACCGGTGGCCAGCGCGAGATTCCAATACCGATCGCCATTGGCGGCGGCTTCACCACCCGCTGGGCTCGAGCAGCCAGGGAACGTGAACGGGAACGGCGGCATCGTGTGCGTCGAGCCCGGCGGAGACACGACCGCGTGTGCCGTGAAGGGGTGCCCAAGCTCGGTGCGCATCTGATCCCGGAAGGTCTCGTCGGCCATGTCGCTCTCGTCGTCGGTCACGAAGACGAAGTGGGTGGTGGCGTCGCGACGCAAGAAGTCGGCGTTCCTCGGGATGCGATCGAGCGCCCACTGGAAGGAGTCCGTGGACTGCACGTTGGTGTCGACGAATCGGAAGCGCTCGGTGTCGGATCGGAGCGGCTCGGGGACGTCGACGAACCCCAGCGTCGTGATCAGCATCACGTGGTAGTCGTCGATGCCGGCCGCACCGATGGCGCCGACGAAGCTGTTGAGGCGTAGCTGGATTTGCTCGGCCTCTTCGGACATCGAGCCCGAGTTGTCGATCACCCAGATGATGTCGATCGGCGCGTTGCGGGTCTCGGCGCCGTAGTCGACACCGCTGCACTCCTCGAAGCCGCGATCGGTGCGCATCCCGCCGTCGAACGGTCCGCAGCGCACCTCGGGCGCGCAGTCTGGGTCGGCGCAGTCCAAGAGGCCGTCGAGGTCGTTGTCGACGCCGTCGCCGCACTCGCCGGCCGTCTCCGTCTCGCCGCCGCCGCCTCCCGCGTCGGTTCTCGAGCGGCGCTCGTCACACGCCGAGAGGAGGGCAACGAGAGCGAGCGCGGAAAGGAAGCGGGAGTGCATGGGCGAACCTCGACCGAGAGAGTGCACGACATCACGCCCCGGCAGGGACCTTCTGGGTCTAGCGCGCATTCTCACGACTGGCGCGGGCGGTCGCGGGGCCGCATAGCTCTCCTCCGTGAGTCACAGGAGTCAGGTTCGGTTGCCGTCGCTGTCGGGCTGGGTGCAGCCAACGGCGCGCCCCACCGTCGATCACGCACGTGACGCGTTGGGCGGTCGGACCACGTCTGGGCCGCGCGTCGGGTGGGGCGTCGTTGTCGACGACCCTCGTCACGGCCTGAGCCCCGGGGTGATCCTGCACGATGGGGGCGACGAACTCGACGCGTGGATAGGCGAGGGGTTGATCGCGCGGGTGAAGCTCGCGCTGGTCGCCGGCTCGCTCACCTCCACACCGCCCGAGCGCTTCGCAGAGGTCGCGAAAGAGATCCTTCGGTTTGCCTCGTTGCGCGAGGGGCAGGAGGTCGACGTGCTCGGTCCGGGGCCTGCGTTTCGCGCCGTGCTGCGCGAGCAGTGCCGCTACGGCGGGCTGGTCGAGCGGGCAGACGATGTGCGGAGCCCCCGCCCCGTGCTGGCCATCGGGTTTCGTCGCCTCGCACCGCTGAACCGCTAGCCGGGATCGACCGATCTCGATCGCGAGGCTAGGGTCCGCGCGATGTCTGAGACCGAGACTCCGGAGCCCGAATCGGCCGCCGATCGGTGGTGGCGCTGGATCAAGCGGATCGGGCGCCCCCTGCTGCTGGTGCTGGGGCTAGGCGCCATCGTGTTGCTGGTGCGCGATGCCGGCCCCCAGGCGGTGCTCGACACCTTGTTGGGTGCCGGGATCTGGTTGCCGGTAGTGCTCGTGCTCGAGATCGCGTGGATGGCGATGGATGTCGTCGCGCTCCGCGTGCTCTTCGGGCCGCCGGCGAAGAAGGTCCCGATGGCGGTGTGGGTGCGCTCGGCGATGATGGCCTACGGGATCATGATCCTCTTGCCTGGTGGACGCGCGGGCGGAGAGGTGGCGCGCGCCGCGTCGCTGGCTCCGTTCGTGGGAGGTGCCCGATCAGCGGCCGCCGGCACGCGCCTGCAGGCGGTGACGCTGCTGGCCAACACGCTGATCTCGATCCCGTGCTTCATCGCCGTGTGGTGGGGCGGTCCCGGATCTGCCCTGGCGTGGATGGTCCTGGCGAACGCTGCCGTGACGGGGATCGTCGGCGCCGCGATCATCTTCGCGACCCGCAAGGCGAGCATCGGGGGTTGGCTGGGCAAGCGCATTCGCGCGCTCGCGGCGCACGGCGACAGCTTCGATGAGGCCCTCCGCGAGGCCACCCCTTGGAGCCCCGCTATCGCAGCGACCACGTTCGGTCGGATACTTCAGGCGCTGCAGTACGGCGTGCTCTTGGTGTCCGTCGGCGGTTCGCTCACGCTGGTGTCGGCCTTGGTGTCGCAAGCTATCCACTTGGTCGGCGCTGGCCTGGGCGACTTCGTGCCCAACCAGGTGGGTGTCACCGAAGGCGCGTACCGGATCTTCGCGCCGGCGCTGGGGCTCGCGGATGATCCCGCCCGCGCGATCGGGATAGCGCTCGTGGCGCGCGCCTGTCAGTTCCTCGTCGCGGGCGTCTCGCTCGGGGTCTCGTCGTTCTGGCGCGGCCGCGCACCAGTACCTGAAGAGCGCCCCGCTGCCGGATGAACGAGCTGCTCCGGACCATCGCGTGGATCTTCGTCCACCCGACGGAGCGCCGGCTGCGCGCGCCCTACCGGATGTTCGTCCTGCTGCTCGTGATCGCGGTCGCGGCGATCCCGACGATGGTCTTCGCCGGGCTCGCGCACCTCAGCGGTATCGCCGCCGCGTTGACGCTCAACTTCGTGGTGTTGTTGCCCGCGATCCTGCTGGTCGCTTGGCTCGTCGATCGCCGCAGACTCGCGGAGCTGGGTGTCCCCACCACGCCCCGCGCGGCGCTGGGCCTGCTCTGGGGAGCCGTCTTGGGCGCAGGGTTGATCGGCGCGGTCGCGTCGATCGAGCACAGCTGCGGCTGGGCCCGCTACGAGTGGCTCGGGCCCAGCCCAGGCGCGCTGACTCTCTCTCTGGCGCTCTTCGCGATGGTGGCCGTCCACGAGGAGCTGCTCTTTCGAGGCTACTTGCTGACCAACCTGGCGGAGGGGCTCGGCGGGACACCGACCACGCGGGTTCTTGCTTTGGTCGCGGCGACGGTGCTCACGTCGTTCGGGTTCGCGCTCGCGCACCTCTTCAATCCGAACCCCTCTGTCCTGGCGATGACCAACATCGGCCTGGCCGGGATCTTCTTGGCGCTGCCCTTCGTCCTTCGCGGCGACCTCGGTGCGTCGATAGGGCTGCACTTCGGCTGGAACCTGATGCAGTGTTGGCTCGGGATGGCGGTCAGCGGCAATGAAGTCGAAGGCGCGTGGGTGCGCCGGACGATCCTCCCGGGAAACGATCTGTGGACCGGCGGCGCGTTTGGGGCCGAGGGTGGGGTGTTGGGTCTCGGCGCCGTCGTGATCGGTACGCTGGTCTCGATCCCTCTCGCTCTCTCGCTGCGTGATCCGTCGCGCTCGCAGGCGATGGGCCTGCCGCCCGCTTCCCGAGCCACACCGAAAGCTGGACCCGGCGCCCCAATTGCGGCACCTGAGCTGGGTGGTTGATCTCGTCCTGATTCCTCAGCAGCCGGACCGCTACCTGCGGAGTCCCCGGCTCGCACTCGGAGGTGAGCCGCGCGATCGCATCGAGCTGCATCTGCTCGCCTGGGGCGGGCTGACGCGCGACGACGACGAACACCTGGTGTTCCCTCTCGCGCTCGACGACACGTTTCACATCGGCGAGAGCGCGCGGATCACGAGCGGCACCGATCTCCTCGATCTGCTGAACAGCGACAGGCCACGGATCACGCGTGATCCCCTCGACGAGGACCGCGCGTTCTGCGATGCGGAGTCGGTCGAGATCGAGCGTGCCCTAGGGGGATCACGGGTGATCCTCGTGCGAGGCACATCGCGCGTCATGGTGTGGGAAGCGCAGGGGACGGCGGCGGCGCCCGCGCTCGCGGTGACGGCCGACGGAACCTGGGTCGCGTTCCACCACAACGTGCGCGAGGACACCGGCGAGCCCGATCTCACCAAGTGGATCGCGGTGTTCTTCGTCGACGCCCACGGCGCCGTGCATGCGCCGAGCGCGCCGATGACGGATCGCGATCGAGACCGCGCAGGCGAAGAGCAGGGGTTCGAGTTTCCTTCACTCGCGCTGGGACCAGACGGCGCGCTGGGCCTCTTCGGTCGGGGATCGCACAGCTTCTGGCGACAGGATCTGAGCGCGATGGGCTTCGGTCCGCGCGTGGCGTTGGGAGACGGCGACTGGGGCTGCCGAGGGCGGCGGGTGAGCCCGCTGGTGATGGGTGATCGGGTCATGGGCTATCGGGTGCTGACCGCGCGGCGCGAGCGCAAAGGGATCGTACTCGAGACCAGCGATGCGCCTTCAGGAGGACGCGCGGACCTGCGTCCCACCGCGCCGCTCGCATCCACCACCACCGCCATCTCCACCGCGGCGCGGGTGCGTCTGCGGCCTCGCGCGTCGGATCCGGCTGCTCACTGGAAGCGCCACACGCTCTTCGGCGACATCCACCAACACTCGGCGCACTCGGATGGATGCGGGACGGCGCACGAGCCCTACCTGCGGGCGCGTCATCAGTACGGCGATGATTTCTGCGCGCTCTCCGATCACGAGTCGTTCCTCGGCAAGCGAATCGGCCCTTCCGAGTGGCGCTACCTCGAAGCGGTGGCAGAAGCGCACCATCGCCCGGGCGCGCCGGGGCAGGGATCGTTCTCGACGCTCTTCGCCTACGAGTGGACCGGTCGCGCGTACCCGGGCCCCGGCCACAAGGTGGTCTACAGCGAGCACCCGGGCAGCGACATCGTCTCGCGCGATCGCGAGCCCACCGGCGAGGGACTGATCTCGCGCCTGCGGGTCAGTGGAGCCATAGCCGTCCCCCACCACGTGGGTTGGACAGGCGCGGATGAGGCGGCGCACGATCCGGAGGTCCAGCCCATCTGGGAGATCTGCTCCTGCCACGGCTGCTATCTCACCGCGGATCATCCGCTCGGGGGACGGGGCGATCTGCGAGACCAAATGGTCGACGCCGTTCTCCGTCGCGGTGCGCGCTTCGGGTTCATCGCGTGCTCCGATGGCCACGGCCTGCTCTTTCACCACGGGGTCGGTCGTAAGCGGGATCCGTTCCGCACTGGACTCACGGCCGTACAGGTGGAGCACAACGATCGGCGTCACATCCTCGGCGCGCTTCGGGAGCGTCGCTCCTACGCCACGAGCGGGGTGCCCATCTACTTGGACGTCGACGCGGAGGGCGCGCCGATGGGGAGCGTGGTGAAGGCGGGCTCGCGGGTCTCGATCCGTGCCGCGGGCTGCGCCCCGATTCGGAAGCTCTCGCTCGTAGGCCCCGACGGAGTCATCGCCGAGATCGACGGCTCCGGCATCGAGGCGGAGATCGAGACGAAGCTCGATGCCGCCTGGGCCTACGCCAAGGTGGAGCAGCTCGATGGGGAGATGGCCTGGTCCAGTCCGCTTTGGATCGAGCGCTGACACGCTGACACGACGCCGTGTGCGCCTGTCGACAACGTGGCATCTGCGTTCGGCCGGCCGGTCGCAACCATCCGTGATTCCATGAGGAATTCGGCCGCCTGCGGGCCTGGCCCGACCATTGCTGAAGGGCCCTGTCCATGGACGCGATGATGGACGGCGAAACCGGCAATGACGCAGGCCTCGAGAGCGGAGAGTTCCTCATCGAGGACCGCGCGACGCACGGCCCCGAGCAGCGAGCGCTCTTCGCCCGCGAGGTCCTGGCGCATCGGAGTGAGCTGGTCGCCGCAGGGGCACGCCTCTCGGGATCCCGAGCGGAGGCCGAGGACCTGGTGCAGGAAGCGATCATGCGCGCCTGGATCTTCTTCGAGCGCTTTCAGCCTGGGACCAACGGCCGCGCGTGGATGCATCGCATCCTCTTCAACACCTTCGTGAACGGCTACCGTCGCCGCCGTCGGGAGCGCGAGATCCTGGGGCAGGTCTACGTCACCGAGCTGCACCACGCGGCGCAGCGCTCGCTCGAGCCGCTGCCGACCGAGACGCTGTCGGACGAAGTGAAAGCCGCGCTCGCGAAGCTCCACCCGGACTTCCGCCGGGTGATCGAGATCGTCGACCTCGACGAGCGCTCCTACCGCGACGCGGCGCTCATCTTGGGCTGCCCCATCGGCACGGTGATGTCGCGCCTGCATCGGGCTCGGCGCGCGATGAAGCGGGAGCTCGCGGGCTACGCCGAGGCCGAAGGCTGGCAGGGCGAGCTGCCGGCTATCGACGGTCTCTTGCTCGAAGCCGCCTAAGTACAGCGAGCAGTACTAAGGCGCGGCGGGGATCGTCGGGACCTCGCCGTCGTGCAGCGAGGCGAAGAATCCGGAGATCTGCGCCATCGCGTCGTCGTTGTTGAAGACCGCGAAGTGCCCGTCCTCGGGGAACTGAAGCAGACCTGCGGTCGCCAACCCATCCGCCGCGTTCAGGCTGACGCTGGTCCCCATCACGGGGATGCCGAGCAGCGCGTAGGTGGGGATCGCGCGCGAGACGGGCGCCATCAGGGGCACCCGCATCGAGACGGCCAATGCCTCGATCGAGCCCGGCGACACGTAGACGTCCCGCAGGCCCTCGGTGGAGAGGATGTGCTTGGGGGCGAACCCTTCGCGTGGCGTATCCAGCGCGTAGCGTCCGTAGTTCGCGGGGTCGCTGGGCTCGATCCAGCCCTGTAGCAGCGTGATCACCGGGTGATCGAAGTCGAAGCCCTCGAGCTCGAACGCGTCGTCTCCTCCCGGCAGGCGGAGGAGCGTGGTGACGATCAGGGGGATCGAGACGGGCTCGATCTTCTCGAGCAGCGCGTAGCCGATGAGCGCCCCGCCCGCCGAGATCACCCCACCGCGCACCGAGTCATCCGTGCCTAGAAACAGCGGGCCAACCAGGCCCCCTTGCGAGTGGCCGAAGAAGTAGAAGTGCGCGGGATCGAAGCGCGCCGGTCCCCCTTCGATGGTGACGAAGTCGGGGATCACCATGCGGGCTGCCGCGCGCGCCTGCTGCACGATGTCGATCGCGCTCTCCAGGGTGTTGAAGCGGACCGCGTCGGGATTGAAGAGGTTGAAGAAGAGGACCTCCGGGGACGAGTCGGTCGGATTGCGCGCCGCGTGATGGATCTGATCTATCCCCATCGTCGCGTAGCCTTGGGCCGCGAGCAGCTGGGCCGTGTCGTCGCTCAGGTAGCTGCGGTAGTCGCCGCCCGTACCGTGCGAGTAGAGCACCAGAGGAAAGCCATCGGGCGGCATCGGGACGCCTGCGGGGATGGTGACGGAGAAGCGTGCCTCGAACGTTTCGTGCACCGTCGGTTCGCCCGCTGCGTTCAGATCGATGGCGCCGCCCTCGTCGAGGTACGGGATCTCGCCCTCCTGAAAGACGGGGGCGGTATAGCGGCCGAGCACCTCGACGACGCCTGCGCCGCCGCTGCCCGGAGCCCAGCTCTCTTCGATCACATCGGGCGGGACGCGGACCTCTTCGGTCTCGTCGCGGAGCCAGTCGCGAAGGGCGAAGGTGATGGCGGTGGGGTCCTGGGTGGTGAAGACCGCGAGGGACAACAGGGTCTCGTGCGGCACCCCGAGCTCGATGAGCGCGTCGAGCGAGGGTTGGTAGATGGCGCGGGCCTCGACGATGTCCGCGTCGTCCTCGGCCGCGCCCAAGAGCGCCTCGAAGTCGGCGTCTTGCGCGAACGATCCCCCTGCGGCAGGCAACACCGCGCGGGTGACCACGGCCGCGTAGGTTCGGTTTCCCGCCAGCGCGATCCCAGGCGCGGGTCGGATGGTCACCGTCTCGCCGGGCCAGAACGCGGTGTCTCGATCCTCGTAGTCGACCAGGCAGGGATGACGGGTGCCGCGCTCGGGGCTGTCCGGATCGATGTCGATGAGGAACACCGACGCCGACGCCATCATCGTGGTGGCGGCGTCCGCGGGGAGGGTGCTCACATCCACGGATCGGGAGAAGCGAAAGTACACCGCACCGTTCGTCGCGTAGCCCACCTGGCGGCGCTCGATGGCGTCGCTGTAGTCGTCGAGCAGCGCGACCCGGAATGGATTGGGGAAGCCCGTCAGGTCGGGCGTTCCTTCGGGCAGAAGGCGCAGGTCGGACGGCCATGGTGAGTCAAAGAACGCTGGCGTCGCGCCGGTGCGAGCTAGGGCGAAGATGGCTCGCACAGGTCCGGTGTCCGGCGGACGTCCCGCGTCGAACCCTGCGTCGCGCACGCTGGCATCGCCCCCCGCGTCCGGCTCGTCCATGGGGGGATCGCACGCGAGGCTGAGAGCGAGCGTGGCTCCGAGCAAAAGGGAAAAGCGGAGCGGACGAGCAAGCCACGACATGCCGCGATGCTACCCGGGTTTGCGTGCGGCGGATCGCCTCCGCGCTCCCATTGGAGGGAAACCCCAGTTCCTCGATAGGGAATTATCGCGCGGTGATTGGTCGATCCGCCAACACGTTGACAGTGCACGTCTTTGTTCCAGAACAGCGCCTCGACATTTCACCCTCTCGAGGCGGCGATCGATGGCGCAGACCTACTCCGACATGCTCCAGAACGTGAAGGGCGAGATTCGCCAGGTGACGCTCGAGGAGGTCCTTCGGCGGCTCGAGGCGAGCGAGCCCTACGTGCTCGTGGATGTGCGCGAGAAAGACGAGTGGCGCTCGGGCTACATCCCCGGTGCGCTGCATTTGCCGCGGGGCTTCCTCGAGATGCAGGCGGAGTCGAAGCTCCCCGACAAGACGGCGCGCATCGTCGTCTACTGCGCGGGCGGCATCCGCTCCGCGTTCGCCGCGCGCACCCTGAGCCTCTTGGGCTACGAGCATGTGGAGAGCGCCAATCCGGGCTTCGGTCGCTGGAAGGATGCGGGGTATCCGGTGGACAAGCCGGTCGATCTCACGCCCGCGCAGCTCGATCGCTACTCACGCCACCTCTTGCTCCCGGAGGTTGGTGAGAAGGGGCAGAAGCGCCTGCTCGAATCTCGGGTGCTCTTGCTCGGCGCCGGGGGCCTGGGCTCGCCGGCGGCGCTCTACCTCGCGGCCGCCGGGGTGGGCACGCTGGGGCTCGTCGACAACGACACCGTGGACGCGAGCAACTTGCAGCGGCAGGTGCTGCACGGCACCGATCGGTTGGGCACGCCGAAGGTCGACAGCGCCGAGATCACGCTGACGAACCTCAACCCCGACGTGAAGATCCTGAAGTTCCAGGAGCGGCTCAACAGCGGGAACGTCGATCGGATCTTCGATCAGAAGTGGGACGTGATCGTCGATGGTCTCGACAACTTCCCCACCCGCTATCTGGTGAACGACGCCAGCGTCTGGAAGGACATCCCCGTGGTGCACGGGAGCATCTTCCGCTTCGATGGGCAGGTCACGACCTTCTGGCCGAAGAAGGGCCCCTGCTACCGCTGCCTCTATCCCGAGCCTCCGCCCGCGCACTTGGCACCGAGCTGCGCGGAGGCGGGCGTGCTCGGGATCTTGCCGGGCGTGGTCGGCACGATTCAGGCGACCGAGGCGATCAAGATCCTGCTCGGCCAGGGCGAGCCGTTGGTCGGCCGTCTGCTGACGTACGACTCTCTCAAGATGCAGTTTCGTACGCTGAAGCTGCGGCGCGATCCGAGCTGTCCGGTGTGTGGAGACAGCCCCGAGATCACTTCGTACATCGACTACGAGCACTTCTGCTCGCGCTGAGCGGTCGCCCCGCTAGCGGTCGAAGAACGACTCGGTGAACTCGACCTCGACGTCGGGATCGTTGGGGTCGACATCGATGAGCGGGTCCGCCGCGCGACGGGCCAGCTCGGTCATGACCGCCGCGCGGGTGAGCGGCGGCGGCCTTCGTCGATCGAACCAGGAGTCGTCGAGGCCGGGATAGGAGGGGTCGGGCATGCCAGATGGTTGCGAGCTTCGATGGGGCGTTCACCCACCTGTTGGGGGCGGCGTACAAACCGGTTTCGTCCCCCCACCCATGTACTAGGCTCGCGGCCGCATGACCGACAAGCCCGCGAACACCAACCGCTCTTGGGGCGGCCGCTTCACCGAAGCGCTCGACTCCGTGGCCGCTCGCATGAACACGAGCGTCGACGTCGATCAGCGCCTAGGGCCGGAGGACATCCGCGGCTCCATCGCGCACATCCGCATGCTCGCGAAGGCGGGCATCGTGACGGCGCAGGACGCAGAGAAGATCGAGGCGGGCCTGCGGACCATCGGCGCCGAGATCGATGGTGGGCAGATGCAGTGGCGCGCGGATCGCGAGGACGTGCACATGAACGTCGAGTCGCGGCTAACCGAGCGGGTGGGCGAGGCCGGCGGGCGCTTGCACACCGCGCGCTCGCGCAACGATCAGGTCGCGACCGACATGCGCCTCTGGACGCGCGCCGCGTGCGATCGGATCGCGAGCAAGATCGACAGGCTTCTCTCGGTGCTCGTGGTGCGCGCGGCGCGCAGCCTCGACGTGTTGATGCCGGGGTACACCCACTTGCAGCGGGCCCAGCCGGTGCGGCTCTCGCATCATCTGCTGGCGTGGTGCGAGATGCTCGAGCGCGATCGCGAGCGGATGGAGGACGCCAAGAAGCGGATGAACGAGAGCCCGCTCGGTGCGGCCGCGCTCGCGGGCACGACGTTCCCCATCGATCGAGGCTTCACCGCATCCCAGCTCGGCTTCGCTCGCCCGATGCGTAACTCGCTCGATGCGGTCAGCGATCGTGATTTCTTGCTCGAGTCGCTCTCGGCCCTGTCCATCTGCGCGGTGCATCTCTCGCGGATCGCCGAAGAGCTCGTGCTGTGGTCGAGCCAGGAGTTCGGCTTCATCGAGATGACCGACCGCTTCACCACGGGCAGCTCGATCATGCCGCAGAAGAAGAACCCGGACATGGCCGAGCTGGTGCGCGGCAAGTCGGGCCGGGTGATTGGCGATTTGGTCTCGCTCTTGGTGCTGATGAAGGGCCTGCCGCTCGCCTACAACCGCGACATGCAGGAGGACAAGCGCCCCACGTTCGATGCGTTCGACACGGTGGAGGACTGCTTGGATGTCTTGGCCGGCGCGCTCGCGACCGCGCGCTTTCGTCAGGATCGGATGCACGACGCGCTCGCGGACGGGTTCCTGGACGCGACCGAAGTCGCCGACTGGCTCGCGGCGCGCGGCGTTCCCTTCCGCGAAGCGCACCACGTCTCGGGTCGGTTGGTGCGCGAGTGCGTGGCGCGCGGCTGCGTGCTCGCAGCGCTCCCGATCGAGGCGTGGAAGGCCCAGCACCCGAGCTTCGATGAGAGCGTGTTCGACGCGATCCGTCCCGAGGTCGCGGTGGAGCGCCGTGACGTCGTCGGTGGACCTGCACGGGCCCAGGTCGCCAGCGCGGTCGAAGGTCTGGTGCAGCGTCTGGCGGCGCGCAGCATCGACGCCGGACGCGAAGCGCAGACGCTCGGCGCGGGAGAGGGCTGAGATGGAGCACGGCAGTCGCACCGACGTGGTGCCCAGCGAACACTTCGCTCGCGACCCTTCCGTCCCCGAGGGCGGCCTTTGCTGTGACGGAGTCCCGCTGGAGGACCTCGCCAAGACGTACGGCACCCCGCTGCATGTGTTCTCGGAGGGCGCACTCGAGGCCAGCTACCGAGCGATCGAAGCCGCGCTGAAGGAGGGCGCCCCCTATCGTCCTCACCACATCTGCTACGCGATGAAGGCCAATGGCGCGCCCGCGATTCTGCGTCGCTTGGTGACGCTCGGCGCCGGCTGCGACGTGGTATCTGGAGGCGAGCTCTACTGGGCGCTCGGAGCGGGCTTTGCTCCAGAACACATCGTGATGAGCGGCGTGGGCAAGCGCGACGACGAGCTCACCCAGGCCATCGAAGCGGGCGTGACCATCCACGTCGAGAGTGAGCCCGAACTCGAGGTGATAGGTGACATCGCGACCTCGCTGAAGCGCGACGCGCTCCTCGGGCTGCGCATCAATCCCAACGTCGACGCCAAGACCCACCCCTACATCGCGACCGGGCTCTTCGACACCAAGTTCGGTCTGTCGATGAAGCGTGCAGAGGTGCTCCTCGAGCGCATCGCGCGTCAGCCGGCCCTGAAGCTCACCACGATGAGCAGCCACATCGGATCGCAGATTGGTGACCTTCCCGCGCTCGAAGAGGCGACGGCGATCACGGCCCGTCTCGCCGTGGCTTGCCGCAAGCTGGGCGCGCCCGTCTCCCGGATCGACGTCGGCGGCGGCTGGCCGGAGGCGTACGGCGACGAGGACGAGGCGTTCCCGCCCTTCAGCGCGCTCGGCAGCGCGATAGGTCGGGGGCTCCGCGCGGCAGACGCCCCCACGGACATGACCCTCGTGATCGAGCCGGGCCGCGCGCTGGTGGGTGACGCAGGCGTGCTCTTGACCCGCGTGCTCTTCGAGAAGCTCCAGGAGAGCCACCTCGGCCCAGGGAAGGGCAAGCGCTTCGTGGTCGTCGACGCCGCGATGACCGAGCTCATTCGCCCCGCGCTCTACCAGGCCTATCACGCGATCGAATGTGTCGCTCAGCCGCGCGGAGAGACGAGCTTCGCCCACGTGGTGGGGCCGGTGTGCGAGACCGGCGACTTCTTCGCGGAAGATCGGCCGCTGCCGCCAACGGCGCGCGGCGATCTCTTGGTCTTGCGGACCACGGGCGCGTACGGGAGCTCGATGGCGAGCGAGTACAACGCGCGTCCTCGCGCCGCCGAGGTGATGGTTTACGCAGGAGGCGCGATCGAGGTGATGCGTGCTCGAGGGCGCGTCGAGGATCTGCATCGCTGAGACCATGGCTTCGCGCGAGCTAGTGGTGCTGCGGGGACCGGCGAACCGGGTGCGTCACCAAGCACGGCGCTGGCTCGAGGGCAGCGAAGACACGCTCTGGGTGGGTGAGCCGGGCGACGGGCGTGTCCTGCCTCGACAGGTTCGCTCGCTCTTGGGGCAAGCGCGCGACGCCGTGGTGCTCGAGCTCTTCTCGGGGCTCGACCTCGAGCTGCTCGCGCAAGTCGAAGGGATGGTGCGCGGGGGAGGGCGGCTGATCTTGCTGGAGCCCGAGGAGCCCACGCCCGACGCGACGCTCGCGGTCGAGCCCTTCAGGATCGAGGACGTCAGCGTTCGAGCGGCATCACGGTTGCGGGCCCTGATGCCGGCGCGCCCCACGCTCGCACCGATCCGGGTCGTCCGCGCCGATCGGGGAACGGACGAACAAGCGCGGCTCGTCGATCGGCTGGTGGCGCGCTGGACGGGCGAGCGATCGCGCACCGCAGTGATCGCCGATCGAGGTCGCGGCAAGTCGAGCGCGCTCGGGTTGGCGATAGCTTCGCTAGATCGTCCAGTGACGGTGAGCGGACCGAGCCCGGATGCCGTGCGCGAAGTGCTGCGGTTCGGGGGCCCGCACGCGCGCTTCGTTCCGTTGGACGCGCTGCTCGATGCGACCAACGCGAGCCACTTGGTGATCGACGAGGCCGCGCAGATCGACGTGCCCACATTGCGCCGCATCGTGCTCGCGCATCCCGAGGCGCACCTGACTTGGGCCAGTACGGCGCGCGGCTACGAAGGCACGGGCGCCGGTTGGGTGCAGCGCTTCCTACGCTGGCTGGGCGAGCAGGGGCCGTTCGAGCTGCTCTCGCTCGAACGGCCCATTCGGTGGAGCCAGGGCGATGCGCTGGAGCGCTGGGTGCGCGAGGCGTTGCTCTTCGATGCGCTGCCGGCGCACCTCGCGTCGCTCGTCCTCGGCGAGAGCACGAGGACGGTGCGGCACGTGATGCGCGACGAGCTCCGAGACCCGGCGCTCCTGACCCAGGTGTACGGCCTCTTGATGCACGCCCATCACCGGACCAGTCCCGGTGATCTCGGGCGCCTGCTCGATGCCCCCAACCTCGCGCTGCATGTCGTCTTCGAGGAGGCTCCGGAGGGCCCCAGGGTGGTGGGCGTCAACCTCGTGGCGCATGAGGGCGCGTTATCGCGCGAACGATCGCACGCCCTGGCCACGCAGCGGATACGAGGACACGTGCTGCCAGACACGTTGGTGAGCCACGGGGGAAACCTCGACGCGGGGACGTTGCGGATGATCCGGAGCGTTCGCATCGCGACCCACCCCGATCGCCAGCGACACGGCATCGCGCGGCTCCTGACGGAGCACGTGCATCGGCACTACGCGGCCGATCTCTTCGGGACCGTCTTCGGTGCGACGGACGAGCTGGTCGCGTTTCGTCAGGCGCTGGGCTACCAAGTGATCCGCCTGGGGTCGGCGGCGGGCGCGCGTAGCGGTGAGCCCTCGGTCGTGATGGTGCGGCCCGTGAGCGACGACGCGCGCGCGCTGAGCGAGGCCCTACGCGCGGATCTCTCCCGCAACCTCCCGCTACAGCTGCGGCTCCTCATCGCCGAGAGCGCGCCGCTCGCGCCGCCGTTGGAGCGAGCGCTCGCGGACGCGCTGCCCGAGCCCCCACCGCTCTCGCCGACCGAACAGCGCGCACGGCTCGCGCACTACTTGGAGAGCGGACAGACCTTCGAGGCCGCGGCGAGCGTGCTGCATGCCTTCGCGTGCGCGCGCCGACAGGATTTCGCTCGGCTCGAGCCGATGGACGCCACGTTGCTGGAGGCCCGGGTCATCGAGCTGGCGTCGTGGCGGGAAGCCGCGCAGCGGGCGGGTCTGAGCGTCGCGCAGGCCCAGCGCCGACTGCGAATCGCCTTCCGCGCGCTTCAAAGAGAGTGGGCGATACTGGACTTGAACCAGTGACTTCGACCGTGTGAAGGTCGCACTCTACCGCTGAGTTAATCGCCCGAACGAACCGCCCGAAAGCGGGTCGCATCTGGTAGCCGACGCCTCGAACCTTTGCAAGTCCGAAGCGTCGTCCTAGAGCACCGATCCGTTTGATTCCAGCAGGAATCAGAAGGATTCGGCGCTCCCGGGGGTGTGGGGCCCCGACGAATTCACTTCGGCGGGGCGAGGGGACACGTGTCCCCTCGGAAAACAACGGCTAGGGCACCGATTCAAATGAATCGGTGCTCTAGCTACCCCTCGATCACGGCTAGCCCTTGATCTTCCGCTTGAGCAGGTCGCCGAAGGTGCCGAAGCCCTTGGTCGCTGCCTCACGACGGTAGTCTTGGATGGCCTTCCGCTCTTCGTCGTTCTTGAGCGCCTTGAGCGAGCAGCGAAGCGAGCCGTCGCGGTCCAAGCCCACGACCTTCACCTCGAGCTCGACGCCCGGCGGGAACTTCTTGCGCAGATCGGTCCCGCGCTCGGTCCCGGTCTCGGAGCTGGGGATCACGCCGCGGCCCTTCTTGCCGGGCACGCCGTCGACCTGCACCAACAGGCCGAACGGTTCGATCTTCTCGACCCGCACCTTGATGTTCGCGCCGATCTTGACCGACTTGCCGGCGCTCTCGGGCAGCGTGCCTTCGGCCCAGAGCTTCGCGTTCGCATCCGACAGCTTCGAGAGCGCGACCCGACGGGCCTTGATGTCGATGCGGTCGATGCAGACGACGACGTCCTCGCCTTCCTTGATCCGCTCGCCCGCGTGCTTGAGATCCTTGCCCAGCTCGCTGACGTGCAGGAGGCCCTCGACGCCCGGGGCGATCTCCACGAACGCGCCGAACTCGGCGACGCGCATGACCTTGCCCTTCTTGATCGTGCCCTCGACCATGTCCTTGAGCTCCGACTCGAAGGGATCGGGCTGGCACGCCTTCATCGAGAGACCGATGCGCCCGTCGCGACGACGGTCACGACCGCCGCCGGCCTCAGGACGGCCATCGCCACGGTTGTTGTCGCCACGGTTGTCACCGCGGCCGCCGCCGCGCGCTCCGTGCTCCGGCGCGCCGAGGCGCACGATCTGGACGTCGACCAGGTCGCCCACGTTCGCTGCATCCGAGGGGCGCAGCGACCGGTCCCACGAGACCTCGGACATGTGCACGAGACCTTCGATGCCACCGAGATCGACGATGAGACCGAAGTCCCTCACCTGAGCGACCCGGCCCTTGAGGACGGTGCCGACCTTCAGCGACTTGCGCATCTCACGAGAGCGCTTGCGGGCCTCACGCTCGAGGATCCCGCGGCGCGAGACGACGATGCCCTGGTGGCCGGACTTGGCCTGCTGCACCGAGAACTCGAGGCGCTGACCTATCAGCGGCTCGGGATCCTCGATGTGCTCGAGCGTCAGCCCGGAGATGGGGCAGAAGGCGCGCATGCCCTCGACGAGGACGTCGAAGCCGCCGCGGTTGTATCCGTAGACCAGACCGAAGACCCGGCGGTGCTCCTGACGCGCTGCGGTCAATCGGGCGCGGCTCTCCGCCCGCACGAAGACGCGGTTGTAGATCGCGACGGATCCGTTCTCGGAGACCGCGCCGATGCGGCCGCGGAAGACCGAGCCCACCTCGATCGGCGGTCCTTCGACCTCTTCCATCGCGGGCGCCTCTTCGGCACCCGCTGAGTTCGCGGTCTCGTCGTGCTCGTCGCCGTCGTCGGCCGTCGGGTCGTCGAGCTGGGGCGTCCCCACCTTCAGCAGACCGCGTGCGGACTCGGCCATGGCAACCGGGTCGGACGCGTGCAGATCGGCGGGCTCATCGGCCTGCTTCACCACCGCATCGGGCACGCCGTCACCGTCGAGATCGACGGGCGGGGGCGGGGGTAGCGACTCGCTGGCGGGCATCCCGACCTGACCGTCGAGTTGCGCCATCGCGTCTGCGACCTGCGCGGGATCGCTGGCGGCCGTGGCCTCCGCGCCGTGATCGTCCTCGGTGTGAGGCTCGGCGGGCGGCTCCGGGATCTCACGCGGCTCGGTCTCCGTCGCGAAGGCGATGCCTCGTCCGAAGAGATCCAGCACGGCGACGCCGCGCTCGACGCTGACCACTCGGCCCGCGACGACCTCGCCGGGCGAGAGGATGTGCCGGCGACCTCCGGTGTCGGGGAAGTAGCGCGAGAAGGGCAGGGCGTTCTGATCCCGGCGCGGGCGTTCGACGCGGGGCTCGGGTGCAGCAAGGGCCTGACCGTCCGGGCCCAGCTGAGCCTCGCCTGCGCCCTTCTTCTTGCGACGGCGACGCCGCTTCTTCTTGGTGCCGTCACCCGGGGTCCCGTCGGCGCCATCGGCCGATGCGCCCTCGTCGCCCTCGCCCGATGCGTCTTCGCTGCCGTCCTCCGAATCGCCGCCGTCCTCGCCGGCGCCTTCGTGTCCGTCGGACGACGGTGCAGCAGAGTCGTTGTCGTTCTGGGATGCGGAGGAGGTGTTCTCGGTGGCGGGTGCAGCGCTGGGTGCGCTCTCGGCCGATGCCTCGATCGCGCTCTCGGTGCGCGTCTCGGTG
>Ga0105047_10000579_pt1 | contig 62894 bp, 62 predicted proteins | sample MAT04_FD_78384 | JGI IMG/M metagenome (GOLD analysis project Ga0105047, IMG submission 78384) | Freshwater microbial communities from Lake Fryxell liftoff mats and glacier meltwater in Antarctica - MAT-04 (megahit assembly) | ecosystem: Environmental > Aquatic > Freshwater > Ice > Liftoff... | reverse complement strand
GGGGTCCTTTGTTCTTCGAACAAAAGAACCCTGAGCCAGATGGACTGGTCCAGGGTTCTAACGAGAGCCTTTTGGTCGGGTAGGCGGGATTTGAACCCACGACCTCCTCGTCCCGAACGAGGCGCGCTACCAAGCTGCGCCACTACCCGTGTAGGTCGCCCACCATATCGGCCCGGGCGGCGTCCGACGAAAAGAGAACCGACGTGGCGTCAGCCGATGGCGGTGCGGGCGGATTCCTCGAAGGTCTCACCAGCGAGCAGTGCCTGAGTCGCCATCACCAAACGGACCGGGTCGGCCGGCTTGATCAGCCAGCCGTCGGCACCTGAGCGTCGGGCGAGAAAAACGTCAGCGTCACGATCCAACAGCAACAGCACGTACTGGGCTGGCACCCGATCGGCGCTCTCCTCGAGCCGCAGATCGAGACATGCCGCCATGCCACCCATCGATCCGATCTGCAGATCCAGGATGACCAGATCGGGTTCGTGATCGAGGACGGCCTCGCGCACTTCGCGCCCCGTTCGGAGTCGAATGACGTGCGAACCCGCACCACCGAGCGCTGCGTCGACATCGGCGGCAACGGCGTCGGAATCGGTCGCGATCAGGATCTTGGCCACCCGCCCAACGTATCGCGACGGTTGTGCCGCTCGAAACCTGAAGAACCATCTGGGCGGACGTTGGCTACGGTGGGGCAACGAGGAGTGGGTGGTGTTCGACATCGAGACAACGCAGACAGACGGAGCGACGGTGTGCCGGCCGACGGGCGACCTCGACGCGGAGACCGTGGTGGGCTTCCGGGAGCGGCTGACCGAACTGGCGACCGGCACACCCGTGGTCGTGGACCTCTGCGGTGTCCCCTTCATGGATTCCACCGGCCTGGGTGCGCTCATCGGTGGAATTCGCAAGATCCGCGAAGCTGGCGGCGAAGCAGCCGTCGTGTGTGATCGTCCCGCGGTTCAGCGGTTACTGCACACCACCGGCTTCGACCGGATGGTCACCGTGACCGCCACGTTGGCCGAGGCGCTCGCAACGCTGGCTCAGCCCACAGGCTGAGCGGGTGGCCGTCGACCACGCTCAGGTCGTTCGTCCCATCAAGATGTCGCCGACCAGGGTGAGCGACGCCAGGTCGTGAACCTCGACGGTCAGATATGGCACACGCACTACGGGCGCCGGCCCGATCCGCTCGGTCAGTAATCGAAGGTGCGCTTCCTCTCCAGCGGAGATCTGGCCGAGGTCAGCCAACGCTTCGAACTGTCGACCGAGCGTCGTGCCCGCCAACTCGTTGGCTCGCTCTCGATCACGCACCGGATCACGATCGGCTGGGTGCGGATGCACCCGGTTGATGATGAGCGCCCGAACCGCCAGCTTCGATTTTTGCAACTCGTCGGCGAAGAACATTGCTTCTGCGACCGTATCGGCCCTCGGTGATGCCACGAGCACGAACGCCGTGTCCTCAGCCGCCAGGAGTTGCTCGACACTCCGCGCTCGCTCTTTGAACCCTTGCTCCATGCCGTCGAACGCCGCGAAGAACTCGATGGCGTCGGCGATGACGTCGCCGCCGACCACCTTGCCGACGGAGCGGAAGAAGCTCTGAGCAGCCACGTTGACGACGCGGACGATGCCCCGCGTCGGTGCAGTGACGAGCCGATAGAGCTTGTGATCAAGGAATCGGGCCAGCCGGTTCGGTGCCTCGAGGAAGTCCAGGGCATTGCGGGTGGGAGGTGTGTCCACCACGATCAGGTCGAAGCCGCTGTCAGCGTGGAGCTCGTAGAGCTTCTCCGAGGCCATGTATTCCTGGGTGCCGCTCATGGCACCGGCGATGTTCTTGTAGAAGCGGTTCGACAGGATCCGCTCGGCCTGCTCGGGTGATCCGGCATACTTCGTCACCAACCCGTTGAATGTGCCTTCGGTATCCAACATCAGTGCCGCCAGCTCGCCGGGCCAGTCGCCGTCGATCACTGCCGGCTCGTTGGTGAGCCCTTCCAAACCCAAGGCGTCGGCAAGTCGTCGGGCCGGATCGATGGTGACCACGACCGCCCGTCGCCCAGCGCGGGCCGCCTCGATGGCCAAGACCGCCGCGGTCGTGGTCTTGCCGACCCCACCTGAACCACAGCAGACAATGACCGACTTCGTGTCGATGAGTTCAGCAAGATTCACGACGGCTCCACCAGCAGGCGGACCTGGTCGAGCCACTCATCGGCCAAGGCGCCGATGTCGGTCAGGGACATATCGGCGGTGAAGCGGAACGGCAGAGCGAGCTGGGGCAACGGCAGCTCTCGTTCGAGGCGTTCGAGTTGCTCGGCCTGCAAGTGTGCTCGGCCGCCGATGAACGTCGTGGTCATCCGCAGCGCCACGAGGTCTGCTGCGCTCAACTCGGCCGCGCTCACATGAGGGTCGACCTCGGCGGCCGCGTCCGCCGGGTCGGTGTCGAAGGGCGCCGGATCACCGAGGCAGCCGTTCACCACGACGGGACCGAGCTTTACGCCGACCAACTCCTCGAGGCTGTAAGCGGTCTCGACCATCTCGTTGACGGGCGTCTCCTCGGGAAGCGTCACCAACACGACCTCGCATCGCTCGGGGTCCGACAACAGGTCCATCACTTCACGGGCCTGGGTCTCGATGGGCCCCACGTTGACTGCATCGAGCAGTCCCGAGGCGCTCCTGAGAAACGAGATCGCATGTCCTGCGGCAGGCGCATCGACGATGATCACATCTGCGGCCCCCGAACGTTCGAGTTGTTTCACCTTGCCGAGAATCAGCACGTCGCGAATTCCGGGCGTGGCGGTGGCCACCATGTCGAGGGCTCCCGAGGAGGCCAGCCGTCCCGAGATGCGTTTCATGTTGTGCTCGCGTAGGTACTCCATCAGTGCGTCGTCAGGTGTCAATGCACGGGCCGTCAGCCGTCCGCGACCCAGCGCTGGATCTGCCGGCGAGAGCTCGGTCTCCTCGTAGCCGATGGACTCGCGATCGAACAACGCCGCAATGGCGGACTTGCCCTCGATCTCGATGAGCAACGCTGACAAACCGAGTTTCGTGGCAGCCAACGCCATGGTGAGAGCTACCGTCGTTTTGCCGACTCCGCCCTTGCCCGCAACGATGGTGACCCGCGGCGCGGTCAGGAACTGTGCCGGATCCACGATCTGCTTTCGGAGGCCATCGAGTGCGCAGACTAGCCACCCTCGGGTTGTTGACCCTTTCGGGCGTGGCGGTGCTGTTCGCCGCCGCCGCAGGACCAGCCGCAGCAGCACCGTCTTGCGTGCCCGATGGATGCGTTCGCGTCGTTCAGATTTCCGGTCTGGTCGACCCCATCCTGGTGGACTTCATGCAGCAGGCTGTCACCGAGGCGAACGCCACCCCCGGCACCATTGGTGTGGTGCTCCAGCTCGACTCCGACGGCGTTGTGCTGACCGATGTGGAATTCGATCGTTTCATGCTGCGGTTGCGCGACTCAACCGTTCCGGTCACGGCGTGGGTCGGCACGGGGGCTCACGCCTACGGGGGAGCGGCCGAGCTGGTCGCGGTCCTGCGCGGTTCGACGATGGCGCCCGGCGGACGTATTGGCAACGTCGGCTCGCAAAGGTTGGATGCCGGAACCTTCGGCGAGCTGTTCGCTGGCGACAGGGCTGGGCTCAGGTCCACTGACGTCAACGAGAACCGTGCCAAAGAACTGGGTGTGATCGACCGGATCTCGCTCACTGCCGGCGACCACCTCGTCGGGTTGGCGGGAGTAACGACCCAACAGGTGACCGACAAGGATGGCAATCCGAAGTTGGAGCCGAAGACGGTGGCCGTGATCGCCAAGCTGGGCTTGTGGAACCAACTGCTGCACACCGCCGCCAGTCCCGCCGTGTCGTACCTGCTGCTGACTGTTGGCGTCGGCCTCCTGATCTTCGAGTTCTTCACAGCCGGCATCGGCATCGCCGGCGTCGTCGGAGCCGGCTCGTTTGCGCTGGCGGGCTACGGCCTCGGCGTGTTGCCGACCCGGCCATGGGCGTTGGTGGTGCTCGGTGTCGCCTCCGTGGCCTATGCCATCGACACTCAGGCAGGCATCCCGCGGTTCTGGGCTGGCGTCGGGACCGTCGGATGGATTGTCGGTTCGTGGTTCCTTTTCGATGGCGTGGATCTGCCATGGCTGTCGTTGGTGGTTGGGGTCGCTGGTCTCGTAGTGGCGATGGTCTCTGGGATGCCCGCCATGATTCGTTCCCGCTTCGGCACGCCGACCATCGGCCGTGAAGCGATGATCGGCACCGAGGGAGTTGTCATCGAATCCGTGACGCCCGACGGTGTCGTCGAGATCGACGGCGCAACTTGGCGAGCTCGCACGAATCGCGCCACGCCCCTCGAAGTCGGGGAGCGAATGAAGGTCGCTGCGATCGATGGTTTGACGCTCGAGGTGGAGCCGATCGAAGGCGCCGCGAAGGACTACCGCGAGAAGCGCGGCTGAGCGTGTCCGGCGGACCGCTCACGATCGTGAGCGCTTTGCTTGCAAATTCATCCTTGTCGGATCGGTGCAGGACTTCTATCGTGCGCCCCACTTCACTTAGGGGGGTCTCTGTGAGTGCTCAACCATCATTCGAGTCATGGCAACACCGGGGTGCATGCCGCGGTCCGCAGGCAGCGGTGTTCTTTCCGCCGCCGCAGTTCGAGCGCAAAGCAGAACGTCTCGAACGGGAACGCCGAGCCAAGGAAATCTGTGCCAGCTGCGCGGTGACTGCTGATTGCTTGGACTACGCCATGCAGATTCGCGAGCCACACGGCATCTGGGGCGGTCTCAACGAGGCGGAGCGACGAGAGATCGTTGAGTCGTCGGTCTCGGTCACGCGTTGACCTCGCCGCTTGCTCTCAACTTCGTTCGTTTGATACTGCTGTCCTGATGGTGCTCATCCTCACGGTCCTCTTCGTGGCCGTACCGATCGCTGAGATCCTCGTCATCTTGAAGGTGTCGTCGGTGATCGGCAACGAGTCCACCATCCTCATCATGATCCTCTTCAGTGCCGCTGGCGCATGGCTCGTGAAGCGCGAGGGGCTCGAAGCGGTCAGCCGGATTCGGAGCGGGTTGAAGGCAGGTCGAATGCCGACCGCCGACGTGGTCGATGGCTTTCTGATCCTCGCCGCAGGGGTTCTCATGATGACCCCCGGTTTCGTGACCGATGTCTGTGGGCTGCTTTTGGTGTGTCCCCCGATTCGAGCGTCGGCACGCAAGCTGGTGACCAGGGGGTTGCGGACCAGGCTCGATCGACTGAGCCGCACTGCCGGCTTCGACAACACCAGGGTCACCCCGCCGCGATTTGGCGACGGAGCGAGGGCGCAGACCTTTCACACCGGCGCGCGACCGGGCGGCGCGTGGACGAGCGACAACGACACCTTCGGGTTCTCGACCGGCTCGGCTCAGGGTCGACCCGACGGACAATCGGATGATCCGTGGGCGACAAGCTCGCGTGGTCCGAAAGACGACGATGACATCATCGACATCGATGGCGAGGAAATCATCTTCCCGGCGCGAGTTGACGGTCCGGAGCTCGGCCCGATCCATTGAGCGCCCCCTCCGGCCAAGGCGGTGCGAACAACAGCGCTAGTCCGATCGGCATGAATCTCGAGACACCGAACGCAGAGGACGTCCCCGTCCGCGACGCGGCGACGGTCATGTTGCTGCGCAACGCTTCGGACGCTCGATCCGGATTCGAGGTGGCGATGTTGCGCCGCAATCTCCAGTCCGATTTCGTCGGCGGGGCGTACGTCTTTCCTGGGGGCGGCGTGGATCCGGGTGACACATCGGTCGACTACGAGCACATCTGTGTCGGTCGAGCGGACGCGGATGCCAGCGCCCAAGTCGACGTACATGCCGGTGGATTGGCGTTCTGGGTGGCCGCCGTGCGCGAGAGTTTCGAGGAGTCGGGTGTGCTCCTGGCGGTCCATCGTGAGGGCGGGATGATCGACCTCGACGACCCGACCGTGGCAATGAGATTCGCTGAACATCGACGAGCGGTCGATTCGGGCGAACGGTCGCTGGGCGAGATCTGCCAGGAGGAGTCGTTGGTGCTCACCACCGACCGCATGCACTATTTCAGTCGTTGGATCACGCCCTTGGGTGCGCCTCGTCGCTATGACACGAGGTTCTTCGTGGCACACGCTCCCGAAGGGCAAGAGCCGGTTCATGATGATCGCGAGGTGATCTCGTCGGTGTGGGTCAGCCCCGCCGTCGCCCTCGAGAAACACGCCGCCGGGGAGTTCGATCTGATCTTCCCGACGGTTCGGACCCTCGAGTCACTCGTTCAATTCGATTCAGCCGACGCGGTCATCGACCATGCGGCCTCGATGTCCGGGATCGACCCGATTCTTCCGAGGGTCGTCGTCCACGCGTCCGGGTTGCGGATCGTCTTGCCCGACGATCACGAGTACGACGCTGTGACGTCTCGACTCCTCAACTGAGCCGTCCACTGCCGGGGATCGCGACCGCCGCTGCGTCAATGGTGCGACGACAGCTTTCGGTGAGCCGTAGTGTCTCGGCCCGGGTTCAGTGGATCCTGCATGACTGCTTGTGACACACACGACTGCCACTGGTTGCTCCTCGCGCCCTACACTGAGGGGGTCCGCACGACAAGGAGCCCGCACATGATCACGATCACCGATGCTGCAGCGGTCAAGGTTCGCACCTTGATCGAAGCCGAAGGCGACGATTCCCTGGCGTTGCGAGTGGCCGTGCGCCCCGGGGGATGTTCCGGTTTTGCGTACGAGATGTTCTTCGATACCGACATCTCCTCCGACGACGTGACCGCCGAGAAGGATGGCGTGCGGGTCGTCGTTGATCCGTCGAGCGCCCAGCTGCTCACTGGCGCCGAACTCGACTACAAGGATGGTTTGGACCAGTCCGGGTTCAACATCACCAACCCGAACGCCAACAAGACCTGTGGCTGCGGCCAGTCCTTCAGCTGATCATCTGCCGTCTCGAAACGTCACCTCGAAGCGCCAGACCGGAGACCGATGTCCGAGTTCGAGATGGTCGTGGAGATCCCGCGGGGTTCGCGGAACAAATATGAGATCGATCATGAGACCGGCCACGTGTGGTTGGACCGTCGACTCTTCACCGCCATGGCCTACCCGGCTGATTACGGATACATCGCAGGCACCCTGGGAGAGGACAGCGATCCACTCGACGTGTTGGTGCTTCTCGATGAGCCGACGTTCCCCGGCTGTCGGGTGAAGGCCCGTGCGGTTGGCGTGTTCTGGATGCGTGACGACGCCGGACCGGACGCCAAAGTGCTGGCCGTGCCGGCGAACGACTCGCGCTGGGCTGAGGTCAAAGAACTCGAGGATCTCCCAGATCACCTCCTCGATGAGATCAAGCACTTCTTCGAGGCCTACAAAGACCTCGAGCCGGGCAAGTTCTCCGAGGTGCGCGAATGGCAGGGCCGCGAGGCTGCCGAGCTCGAGATCGCCGAAGCGTACGAGCGGGCGAAGGTGGCTGGCTACTGAGCCAGTGACGCAAGCCGAACCGTTCTAGGCCTTCTAGGCCACGGACGAGAAGGCGGCGTCGAGTTCTTTCGCATCGAAGACCGTGTCCAACCGGTCGAGAATCGTGCCATCAGCGGACACCACCAGCAGCGTCGGCTCGTAGGGGAACTTGGTGGCGCTCACGAACGGCGACAACTTCGCCAGCGATATCGAGGGCACATCGTTGGGGTCGGCGTACGGCTCCACGTGGATCACTCGAACGTCGGGGTGTTGCCCCGATGCAGTGATCAGGAGTTCCAGGACCGGCCCACAAATCGCGGATGAGCAGAACTGCGGCGTGGACAGCAACACCAGCAGGGGCCGTTGCTCGACGAGGGAGGTGTCAACGCTCACGTCGTGGAACGGGCAGAAGGGCGATCGGGTACAGATGGGCGACACGCCAGCCGGGTCCGAGGTGGTCGGTGTTGCAACCGGGCTCAACTTGGTTCCGACGCGGGGGATCACAAGATCTTCCTGCACATTGACCGTCACTGGCTCGAGTTCGGCACCTTCGTAGGTCGCAGCGATGTCGTGATAACCGACCTCGGCGAAGGTCGTCCGCAACGGGAGGAACGCTTTCGGGATCCCTTCGGCATGAGGCATCACGTCGATCGGCGCCCCGACGGACCGACCATCGAGCGAGACACGAAAGGTCACGGGGCCGGACAACACATCCAGCGGAGCCCCGTCAGCGCCCGTGATGAGAAAAGGCAGCCGCGTCGCCTCTCCCACACCAACGAAACCCTCCTGGGGGAAGTTGGCGATCAACTGTCGGCCGTTCGCCGTACCCGATTCTGTCGTGGCAGCTGTGCCACTGATTGAGTCGCTGCCGCCGCAGCCAGCCAGCCCCGCCGCACCGGCAGCGAGCGCGGCACTACTGGTGATGAAACGGCGGCGAGAAAGTTGCTCCACCCACGGAAGCTATCGTTTCAGACCCGTGATCAGCTTTCGCCTCAATGGACTCCACGTGACGGTCGATCGCGATGACGGATCGTTGCTCGACGTGTTGCGAGATGAGTTCGGGTTGCACGGAGCGAAGGACGGCTGCGCCCCCCAGGGTCAGTGCGGGTGCTGCACGGTGTGGGTCGATGGCGATCCCCGGGTGGCATGCGTGACACCGGTTCGTCGGGTGGCTGATCGCTCGATCGAGACGATCGAGGGGCTCGACTCCGAGTGGGCCCAGCGGTGGTCCATTGCTTTCTGTGCGACAGGAGCGACCCAATGCGGGTTCTGCACACCGGGCATCGTGATGCGGCTCGAAGGGCTCCGACGTCGGGGCGACCTCGCCGATGAGGCCGCCGTTGGCCGGGCGCTGGCGGCGCACCTCTGCCGTTGTACCGGCTGGCGACCGATCTTCGATGCCGCGAGTTCTGTGGCGGGCGGAGCCGATACGGATCGACCCGAGCGTGATCTCGAGGCTGCCGGCCGACGCGCCACCCTCGAAGGTGGCGCTCCTCAGCGCGTCTCGCCCGCTGTGGCGCTCGGGCGTGGCGGATTCTCTGCGGACACCGCTCCCGAGGGTTCGGTCATTGCCATGTTGGACGCAAACGGGGAGTGGGTCACCTCAGAGACCATGGTGGAACTTCGGGTCCGGAGCCGGAGGGTCCAAGGGCGACGAACCACGTTGGCACCGTCGGTTCCCTTGGAAATCCCTGCACCGTCGCGAGCGGGCGAATGGGCCATCGAGTTGGCGACGACTTGGGTGGAGCCGGGCTATCTCGAGTGCGACGCTGCCTGGTGTGAACCGGGAGGGTCGCCATCGACGACGCTGGCCAACGGCGGGGCGTTCGGCGCCAAGATCGATTCGCCGGTCATCGATGCTGCCGCGCGGCTCGCAGGCGAACTCGACCGACCGGTCTTGGCGCTTCTCACCCGCGAGGACGTCGTGAGGTTGGGCCCCAAGCGCCCACCGATGGCGTTTGGTATCCGCTCCGACGGAACCGGCGTGATGCGGGTGGCCCGCACCGCCGGGATCATCGAGGCGGTGGCGTCGGTGGCACCTGGCATCGAGGTCATCGAGGTCGACGTACTCGGTCCTCCGACGTCGTGTGATCTGCGAGGCGCCGGTTGGATCGAAGCCGCCATCGGCGTCGCGGCGGCGACCGGATCCGACACCATCACGAGCCCGGCAGGTGCCACGGCATCGGCAGCCATTCACACCGATCAACGGGGTCACGATGGGTTGATGCTGGCACCGTCCATCTCCGTTCGCGTCGACTGCGGCGAGGTGCTCGACGCCGTGACGTTGCGGAGCGCCTGCGTCGGCGCGGCTCATCAAGCCCTTGGATGGGTGACCAGCGAAGGGCTGACGATCGACGGCCACGGCGAACCGGTCGATCTCACGATCCGAAGCTTCGGCATCGTTCGACCCAGTGACATGGCACTCGTCGACGTCGAGCTCGTCGAGAGCGACCGACCGGCGGTCAATGGTTCCGACGCAGTTCTGGCGGCGGTGGGGTTGGCAATCTGGAAGCATCAGGGGTTCCCGAGGTCATGGCCCACCGGCCATCCGTTGGGATCCGTCGAACAATCCGAGGAAACCTCATGAGTACACCCGTTGGTCCTTACACCCCGATCGTTCGCGCCGGTGACTGGTTGATCGTGTCGGGCCAGGTCGGACTGGGCCCGGACGGATTGGCCGAGGGCTTCTCGGACCAACTCAACCAGGCACTCGAAAATCTTCGAAAGCTCGTCGAGGGTGAGGGAGCTTCGCTCGCTCAGGTCACCAAGACCACCGTGTTCTTGGTCGACATGGCCGACTACAACGCCTTGAACGAGGGCTACATCTCATTCTTCGAAGCTCACGCTGGCGACTATCGACCGGCTCGGTCAGCGGTGGCGGTTGCGGCACTCCCGATCGGTGCTGTTGTCGAAATCGAAGCTTGGGTCTACGCGCCGATAGGCTGATGTCATGGCCGGAGCAATTGCTGTCATCATCGCCTTGGTCGTCGTGATCCCCGTCGCCGTCATCATGTCGGGCGGGATCCTGGCGGCCGTCATGGGCACGCTGCTGAAGGTCGACGCTGAGAAGCGTAACGAGGGCTCCGAGCTCCTCGACCTCAACGTCTGACCCCGTCCGGGACAACCTGACCGTGTCAGGAGTGCCAGCGACTCTCGCCGAACTTGTAGCCCACGCTGCGGACGGTCTGGATGAGCGATGCGTGCTCCTCACCGAGCTTGGCCCGGAGCCGACGGATGTGAACGTCGACGGTGCGGGCACCGCCGTAGTACTCGTAGCCCCACACGCGTGACAGCAGCGTTTCCCGGGTGAAGACCCGCCCCGGGTTCGACGCGAGGAACTTCAACAACTCGTACTCCATGTAGGTGAGATCGAGTGGACGGCCGCCGATGATGGCCTGATAGGTCTCGAGATTCAGCACGAGCTCGTCGTACATGACGATCTCCTCGGTCAGATCATTGAATCCGCCGCGAACCAGCAGGTGTTTGAGGCGGGCCTCGAACTCCACTGGGTGAAACGGCGTCACACAGAAATCGTCGAAGGTCTCGTGACGGCCCTCGAGGTCGGCCAGCTGTGTGCCGCGGATCAACAACAGCAATGGCGCGATGTTCGCATCGCCGCCCCGGATGACGCGGGCGAAGGCGAAGGCCTGGTCATCGTTCTCCTCGGCCGAGACGATGGCGCCGCCCCAGCTGCCAGCGATGGCCGTCGCTTCATCGCTCACGGCCTTCCAGGAATACCCGGCAAGGTCGAGGGCGCGGACCACATCGGGTGGCGGTGGATCGGGATAGAGCAGTAGTGGTTCCATGAATCACCAGACGCCGAGATAGCGGTCGAGTTCGAACTGCGTCACGTGTGCTTTGTAGTCGTTCCACTCGGAGCGCTTGTTGCGAAGAAACCATTCGAAGATGTGTTCCCCCAGAGCCTCGCGGACCAGGTCTGATGATTCCATCTGATCGAGAGCGTCGCTCAGCGACGTCGGGAGCAGACGGATCCCCTTGGCCTTCCGCTCGGCGTCGGTGAGCTCGAAGATGTTCGCCTCGGCTTCGTCTTCGAGCCGATAGCCGCGCTCGATGCCCGCTAGCCCAGCCGCCAGCAGCACGGAGAACGCCAGGTAGGGGTTGCAAGCGGGATCCAACGCTCGGTACTCGATCCGAGTGCCCGAATCCGCCTTGCCGCGCTTGGAGACGGGCAGGCGAACCAGAGCGGAACGATTCGAGCGGGCCCAGCTGACGTGGACCGGCGCCTCGAACCCGAGTACCAGCCGCTTGTACGAGTTCACCAGCTGATTCGTGACAGCCGTCATCTCCGGTGCGTGGGTCAACAGCCCAGCGATGAACGCTCGCCCGGTGTCCGACATCGAGTTCTCGTCTGCGGGGTCGTAGAAGGCGTTGCCGCCGTCGTTCCAGAGCGACATGTGGGTGTGCATGCCCGAACCCTGGACGCCGCCGAGCGGCTTGGGCATGAACGTGGCGTGCACCCCGTGTTCGAGCGCGACCTCTCGTACAGTGAGGCGAAGCGTCATCAGGTTGTCGGCAGTGGACAAGCCGTCGGTGTAGCGGAGGTCGATCTCGTGCTGCGACGGGGCATCCTCGTGGAACGAGTACTCGACAGGAATGCCGGTGGCCTCGAGCCGCTGGATGGTCGCCCGACGGATGTCGGATGACGCGTCGAAGGTCGTGAGGTCGAAGTAGCCGGCGCGGTCGAGGGGTTTCGGAGTACCGACCGCCGCGCCGTCAGCATCGAAGTAGAAGAACTCCACCTCGGGTGAGCACATGAAGCTGAATCCCGCATCGTGGGCCTTGGCAAGATTGCGCTTGAGGACCTGGCGCGGGTCGCCCTCGAAAGGCGTTCCGTCCAAGTTGACGAGGTCGCAGAACATCCGGGCGGAGAGGTCGCCGCCGTCGCCCCAGCCCATGAGCTGGAAGCTCCCGGCGTCGGGAATGGCGAGCACGTCGGTCTCCTGGACGCGGCTGAACCCGTCGATGGCGGAGCCGTCGAACTGAACGCCGTCCTCGAAGGCTGTCTCCAGTTCAACGGGGGAGATGGCCACCGACTTGAGTTGACCCAAGACGTCGGTGAACCACAATCGGACAAGTCGTACCCGGCGCTCCTCGATGGTTCGGAGCACGTAGGACTGCTGTTGTTCCATCGACGTAGGTTGGCTCATTCTGACTCCGAGCGGAGGGGACGGGCGATCGCTTCACACAGCGTTCACATTCGGGCAACGGCCTGGAAATGGCCTAGGTTGAGCCTACCCATCGGCCCGAACGCCTCCGCTTGCGGCGTCCCGTGCGTGCCATCCAAATCAGACTGGGCCACCACGGGTGTGGCCCCCGAACAGAAGGTGATGTCTGTGCCATACAGGGCTGAATACATCTGGATCGACGGAACGAAGCCGACACCGCTCATGCGGTCGAAGACCAGGATCGTTGATGACGGAGCCGATCTCCCCATCTGGGGATTCGACGGTTCGTCCACCAACCAGGCGCCGGGGTCAAACTCCGATTGCGTGCTCCGACCGGTTTTCAACTGTCCGGACCCCGTCCGTGGCGGCGAGGACGTCCTCGTGCTGTGCGACGTGTTGATTCCCGACACCATGGAACCACACCCGACCAACACCCGTGCGCCACTCCTCGAGGTCGCCGAGAAGTTCGCCGACCAAGAGATGTGGTTCGGCATGGAGCAGGAGTACACGTTCTTCAAGGCTGGTCGCCCGTTGGGTTGGCCCGAGCCGATGTTCCACTACCCGGCGCCCCAGGGCCCGTACTACTGCGGCGTTGGCGCCACCGAGATCGCTGGCCGCGAGATCGTCGAGGCTCACACCGAGGCATGCCTCGAGGCCGGCCTGAAGATCGCCGGCACCAACGCCGAGGTCATGTTGGGCCAGTGGGAGTTCCAGATCGGTCCCTCTTCCCCGATGGAAATCGGTGACCACATGTGGATGGCCCGTTACCTGCTCTACCGGATCTCCGAGGACTACGGGATCGACGCGTCGATTTCGGCCAAGCCGATCAAGGGCGACTGGAACGGCGCTGGTTGTCACACCAACTTCTCGACCAAGGCCATGCGTGAGGGCTACGACGCCATCGTTGCTGCGTGCGAGTCGATCGGCGCCCCCGGCAAGGTCGAAGAGCACCTCGCCGTGTACGGCTTCGGTTATGAGGACCGTCTCACTGGTCTGCACGAGACGGCACACTTCACCCAGTTCCGCTACGGCGTGTCGGATCGCGGAGCTTCGATCCGTATTCCGTGGCAGGTGGCGAAGGACCAGAAGGGCTATGCCGAGGATCGTCGACCGAACGCCAACTGCGATCCGTACGAAGTTGCTCGTGTCATCACCAACACGGTGTGCTCCGACGCGGCGAGCTGATTGCTGTGAACATGACGGCGGGGAGTCCTCACGGACTCCCCGCCGTCTCGCGTTGTGGCGCAGATTGGTGACGATCGAGCGACTCGGTAGTTTCTGATCGATGCGTGTCGGCCTCTGCCAATTGAACCCCACCGTCGGCGGGCTCCACGCCAATGCCGATCGGATCATCGAGGCCTATCGCTTGTGTGTCAGCGAGCGGGCGCAGATTGCCGTATTCGGCGAGCTGGCGATCTGCGGGTATCCACCCGAGGACCTGGTTCTGAAACGGCGTTTCGTCGATGACTGTTGGAAACAGGTCGAACGCGCCGCGTCCATGACGTCGGGCTGTGTGGCAGTGATCGGCTTTCCCGAACGTGACGAGTCGGGTCGCCGATACAACGCCGCCGCCCTGTGTCGCCACGGCATCGTCGAAGCCGTCGTTCGCAAACAGGCACTCCCGACGTATGACGTTTTCGACGAGGATCGTTGGTTCGATCCAGGTGAACCCAACCAGCCGCTCATCGATGTCGACGGCGTCGCGGTGGGCGTTTCGATCTGCGAGGACGTCTGGGTCGATGATGGTCCGGTCGCCGCCCAGGCGAGCGCCGGTGCCGAGTTGCTGGTGAACCTCAACGGATCACCGTTCCATCAGGGTCGGCTCGGCGAGCGGGTGTCCATGCTGCAGCGCCGAGCGAGTGAGTGCGGTGTACCCATTGTGTACGTCAACCAGTCAGGCGGCCAGGACGATCTCATCTTCGATGGCGGCTCGATGGTGGTCGGGCCCGAGGCAGTGCTTCATCGCCTCGAACAGTTCGTCGAAGTGGTTCGTGTCGTTGATGTGGATCTGACCGGAGCCACCTCGATCGATGACGGTGCGGTGGCGCCGGAGCTGGATCGTCGCGAGGAAGTCTGGACGGCGCTGGTCACCGGCACGCGGGACTACGTGACCAAGAACGGCTTCACCGACGTCGTGATCGGGTTGTCCGGCGGCGTCGACTCGTCGATCGTGGCTGCAATCGCCGTCGATGCACTCGGTGCCGATCGGGTCCATGGTGTCTTGATGCCGTCGAGATTCTCCAGTGATCACTCAGTGACGGACGCCAAGTCGTTGTGCGACCGCTTGAGGATCGAACATCGGACGATCGCCATCGAGCCAGCACATCACGCCTTTCTCGACATGTTGGAGCCGTCGTTCGTCGGCCGGGCCGCCGACCTCACCGAGGAGAACCTTCAGTCACGACTCCGAGGCGTGACGCTCATGGCACTGTCGAACAAGTTCGGGTGGATGGTGTTGACCACGGGAAACAAGAGCGAGTCTGCGGTGGGCTACTCCACGTTGTACGGCGACACGGCCGGTGGCCTTGCCGTTATCAAGGACGTCTACAAGCTGGCGGTGTACGAGCTGTGTCGTTGGCGCAACGAGCGAAGCGAGATCGGTGACCTGGTGCCCGAATCGGTGCTGACCAAGGCGCCGTCGGCTGAGCTGCGGCCCGATCAACGTGACGACCAGTCGCTCCCGCCGTACGAGGTGCTCGATCCGCTGCTCGAGGCGTACATCGACGGTGATCGAACGGAGGGTGACCTCATCGACTCGGGCTACGACGCCGCGTTGGTGACGCGGATCTGTCGACTGGTCGATCTCGCCGAGTACAAGCGGCGGCAGAACCCACCCGGACTGCGAGTGATGGCCAAGGCCTTTGGTCGTGATCGGCGTCTGCCGATCACCAACCGCTACCGCTGAGCGCCCGCCGGGACCCGCATCAGTGGAGCGTGCATGACTCGCTCGGGTGTGGGCTCGGTCCCGACCCGCTGGAACACCGCGGTGATGAGGTCGAGCTCGCCCGGTTCGAGCAGGTCGAGGAAGTAACGACGAACACTGTCGACGTGGGTCGGGGCGGCCCGTACGAGCAACTCGTATCCCTTGGCGGTGAGGACGGCGAAGACCCCTCGCCGGTCGGCGTCGCAGCGGGCACGCTCCACGAGCCCGGAGCGCACCATGGAGTCGAATCGTCTGGTGAGCCCGCTCGGGGACAGGTTGCACTCCTCGGCGAGTTCGTTCATACGCTTGCGCCACTCAGGTGACTCCGACAGATGCACCATGACCTCGTACTCCGCCAATGTCAGCGACGTGTGGGCGGTCAATGCGTCATCGAGACGATTGATGAGTCGCTCGTGTGCCTGGACGAACGTTCGCCACCCATGGAGCTCGTGCTCCGACAACCAGCGTGTAGTTGGACCTACTGACTCATCCATTTGTATGAAGGTAGCTGGTACCTCCGTGTAAGCCACGCTGGTTGTCGCACGAGCGGGCCGAGGTGGCTGATGTGGGGGTCCAGCCGACGCTGGTACCGTTTCGACTTCGGAGGGGCAACATGAGCGAGCTGCAAGCGGCACCCAATCTGCGCGAGCGACTCAACGGGCCCGCGCTCGTTCCCTTTCGCCATATTCCTCCCCTCGATGGGATCCGCGGCGTTGGCATCATCGTCGTGATGTTCGGCCACTATGCGGCGGGGCTCAGCGAGTACTGGGACAAACGATTGTTCGGCATGTCGCTGACGATCGACTTGTTCTTCGTGCTCTCTGGGTTCCTGATCACGTCGCTCCTGCTGGAGGAGTGGTCGCGCAAGGGAACCATCTCCATGCGCAACTTCTACGTGCGTCGGGGCCTTCGGCTACTCCCGGCGTTGGCGGGGCTCCTCGGAGTCGTCGCCCTCGTTCCGCTGTTCACGGACTGGCTTCCCCTGAAACTCACCTACGCCGAGATCTTCGCTGCGGCGTTCTATGTGTATCCCGCATTGCTTGTCGTCAAAGGCGATCAGGCGTTCCTCCTTCACCTCTGGACGTTGTCCATCGAAGAGTGGTTCTACTTCGCGTGGCCGGCGCTACTGGCCATCGTCGGGCTGCGACCCGACTCCAACCGCCGGCTCCGACTCGTGACGGGTTCGCTCATCGGTTTCTGCGCGCTCCTAGCGGTCGTGCGCGTCTTCGGGGGGCCGCGGCGTGAGTTCTTCTTGTTGTACGGATTGCGGCCGGATTCGCTCTGTTACGGCGCGCTGTTGGCGATCTTCTGGCGCAAGTATCCAGACATTCGCACGGCGACGACCGATCGCTGGCTGAGGATCGTGACGGGCGTCGGCGCCATCGGGTTCTTGTATTTCGACCTCATTGCGCTCTACCCGGTGCCGCCGGGGCCGTTCGACTCCCAGAAGTTCCACAACGAAGCGTGGACATCATGGAACTACCAACTCGGGATTTTCTGTGCCGTGCTGTTGATCCTGCATCTGGTGGCGCTCCCTACAGGTCGGGTGTCCAGAGCCATGAGCTGGAAGGCATTCATCAAGATCGGCGGGTTGTCCTACGGCTTGTACCTCTGGCATCAGCCGATCTTCCTGATCGCCAACGAGCAGTGGTACATCAACCATCGTGACGTCATGCCGCCGTGGGTGTTCGGCGTGCTTGTCGGGGTCGCGTCCTTGGTGGTCGCCCAGATCTCGTGGGTCCTGATCGAAACCCCGGCGCTGAAGATGAAGAGGCGCTTCGAGGTAGTTCGGCCCGAACCAACGAAGTGATGCTGGCTACGATGCGGACGTGAGCGAGACCACTTCACCCGAGTCAACCGCCCGTACGCCCTTCACACCATGGGACCGTCGGGAGTTGCCCGGGGCGTTCGATGTCGAGACTTCCGCGCGTCGAGTCGGCAACTATGCCTGGGTCGAGAGGCGGACGTTCGAGATGTTGGGGGGGTGGGTCGCAACGGTGCCCGAGCTCGACATCAAATTGCGGTTGGGCACGCACTGCTACCACCACGCGTGGCACGCCGAGTTATGGCAGAAGCGCCTGCCGGAGCTGCGCGAGATGAACCCGGATCGGTTGACCGTGCCGGCCAATGACTCGGTAGTGGCGTTCATGGATGCGGTGGCAGAGCCAGAGGCGCCGGATCTGACCCTCGAGAAGTTGGTCGGGGTGTACCGCGTGCTCATCCCTCACAAGATCGCGGCGTACACCTTCCATCGGAACAACACCTCGACGATCACCGATGCTCCGACGATTCGCTCGCTCGGTTTCATCTTGGCGGACGAGCTCGATGACTGGCGCGAGGGCGAGATGCTCATTCAGTCGCTGATCCGTACGCCTGCACATGTTGCCCGCGCAGCTGAGCACCAGCGCCGCCTCGAGGAACTCATCGTCGCAGGAGGCGGCATCGCCGGGCCGGGGACCATCGGTGACCCCTACGACCTCACTGGATCGCAGCCGTCGTGACCGTCACGGTGACGCCGGAACGATTCGTGATGGTCCATTTCGATCACGATGTGATCGAGGAGATCGCCGTTGGTGTGGCGACCGCCATCGGGTTTGATGTGTCGAGCGCCGGACCAGAGTTGATCGTCGCGGTGAACGAACAGTCGCCGATGAACTCCGTGGTGCTCTCCTCGCTCGAACCCATCACGGTCTCGGTCACGTCGGGGGCGTTCGAGAACCCCAAGCGAATTCGACATCTCGATCCTGCGGCGTGTCGAGAATCCGTCGGACGTGGTCTCATCGAGGCGTCGGATCGGGCGAGCGCCGCGTTCGGTGCGCCGGCGTTCGGTGCGGAGCTTCCCGTGACGCACGTCACGGCGTGGGCGACGAATTCCCTTGGGCGGTTGGCTCGACTCGGGGGGCGGCAACAGATGCAACGTCGGCGCTATCAGTTCCGCGTCCACCACGGTTTCTCCGATGTAGCTGACGCGGCGTTCGATCGATTGTGGAACAGCGACGAATTGACGTTCGCTGAGATCATTCACTGGTCGAATGCGTGTCGTACGTCACATCCACCCGGCGTCATTTCTAGTTGACCAGGTTGTGAATTCATCGTAGGTCGTGGGCGGAAATGGGGTCCAGCAACTCAATGGCCGGGGCTGATACCAACAACCCGGTGAGGGCTTCGGCCATCTCGACCGTCAGGGGCGCATCGAAGTGCGCGCGCTGCGTGGTCGGCGAGGCCCACTTGCTGATGACCACGAACACCGAGGAATTGCCCGAGGACAAGCAGAAGTCCACATTGATACAGCCGTCGGAGCGTCGGGCTTCAACCACGTAGCGTGAGATTATTGCGGCCACTCGGGACGGATCTGAGGCGACGAATCGCATGGTCACCACCACTGGGTCGATCTGCCCACTCAAGTGGAAAGGCCCCGTGCGCCGATGACCGTAGGCCACGGCAGGGCTATCCGACGCGTCGGCGCGGCGCTCCACCCTCTTGACGACATCCGTATGGTTATAGCCATTCCGTTTTGACCAACGGTGGATCCCCCGTGGAGTCCCCCTGAATCAAGCCGGCCGACCTCAACAATCAAAGGAATCAACTGTGGCCAAAGAGCGTGTCGAGCGCGACGAAGAAGACCTCGTCCGGCTGTATCTGACCGACATCGGTCAGTACCCGCTGCTGACGAAAGATGATGAGGTGCGTCTGGCCCAAGCGATCGAGGCCGGCGTTGCTGCCGGCACCGAGATGGAGGCCGATCAGCGGTCGCTGAGCCCGGCGCGTAAGCGCGAGCTGAAGCGGACCATCCGTCTAGGTGAAGATGCCGAGCGGACGTTCGTGCAGTCGAACCTTCGCCTCGTGGTCTCCATCGCCAAGAAGTATCAGGCGTCGGGTCTCCCCCTCCTGGATCTCATCCAGGAAGGCAACCTCGGTCTGATGCATGCGGTCGAGAAGTTCGATTGGCGCAAGGGCTTCAAGTTCTCCACGTACGCGACTTGGTGGATTCGCCAGGCGATCACACGTGGTATCGCCAATACGGGCCGAACCATTCGGCTCCCAGTGCACGCCGGCGACACCCTCGCCCGACTCCAGAAAGCTCGCGCTCGCCTGGAACTGAAGCTCGGCCGTCCCGCCACGTTGGCGGAATTGTCGGCAGAGGTCGAGATGCCCGAGGACAAGGTGACCGAGGCGCTTCGCTTCGCCGCTGAGCCCTTGTCGCTGTCGGAGCCGCTGCGTGAGGACGGCGACGCCGAGCTCGGAGACGTCGTTGAGGACCGCTCGGCTGAGTCTCCCTTCGAGGTGGCGGCCACAGCGCTCCTCCCCGAAGAGATCAGCCGCTTGCTCTCGCCTCTCGACGAGCGTGAGCGTGAAATCCTCAAACTGCGTTTCGGCCTCGACCGTGGCGAACCCCGCACGCTTGAAGAGGTTGGCGAACACTTCAACCTCACCCGGGAGCGGATCCGCCAGATCGAAGCCCGCGCCATGTCGAAGCTCCGTCACCCAAGCTCAGACACCGGCGCACGCGATCTGCTCGCCGTCTAAGGTGCGGGGATGGCCAAGAAGATCATCCTCATCTCCCTTCTCGCTCTCCTCGTCGCCGTTGGCGTCAAGAAGGCGAAGGGCTGACCTATCCACTTGACAGCATAAAGTTGTCTTTCATAGTCTCTTGACACTTCCCCTTCCTGTTTGCTGGAAGGGGAAGTGTCATGTTCGGATTCAGTTCCGCCAAGGGCGGAGTCGGGGTCACCGTCACCGCCGCCCTCACCGCCGCGGCGGCGAGATCGCTCGATGGCCGAGGAGTACTGCTGGTCGACCTCGACGGCGACCTCCCAGCAGCGGTCGGAGCGCCGGCGGTGCCGCTCGGGGTGAGCGACTGGCTGTCGTCCACGTCCGAGATCGACGGTCTGGCGCGCCTCGAGTCGGTGGTGGATGACGGCGTCTCGCTGTTGGCGCTCGGTGGACGCGGGCCCGACGGCTCGTCGCCGTCCGCTGGCTTCGCCGACCTGGACCCCGAACGGGTCGCGGCATTCCTCGATGTCTTGACCGCCGAGCCGCGTCGGGTCGTCGTCGATCTCGGGCGAGCCGTGGCGGACGGCGGAGCACCGACGTTGGCCCTGATGGTGGCCGAGCGTTGCGAACGAACGTATCTCGTGACGCGGGCGTGTTACCTGGGCTTGCGGCGTGCCACGGCGACAGCTGGCGAGATTCGACGAGATGGCGTTGTCCTGGTGAAGGAGAATGGCCGAGCGTTACGGAGCGAGGACGTCGCCCGAGTCCTGGACCTCCCGATCAGCGCCGAGATCGATCTCGACCCGTTGATCGGCCGAGCTGTCGATGCCGGCTTGATCCTGCAGCGACCACCCCGCGCGGCGGTGCGATCTGTCAGGAGGTTGCTGTGAGCGCGGTGCTACCCGACTCCACCGCTGAGCTCGGGCGGACGACAGCGGCCCGAGTGCTGCACACCATCGCCGGGGGTGAGGGTGTCATCACCCCCGCCGCCGTTCGAGATCTCGTTCGCACCAGCGCACCGTTGGCATCCGAGCCGACCGTTGATGGCGCAGTAGCCATCGTCGAAGCCGAGCTCGCAGGGCTCGGCCCGTTGCAGCCGCTGTGGGATGACCAGTCGATCACCGACGTCTTGGTGAATGGTCCCGACGATGTCTGGGTGGAGCGGAGCGGGACAGTTCAGGCCGTTCCGGTGACCATCACCGAGCACCAGATCCGCGTGATCGTCGAACGGGTCGTAGGGCCATTGGCGCTCACGCTGGACCTGCTGCATCCCATTGTCGAGGGTCGGCTGAGTGGAGGCGGCCGCATCACGGCGGTGGGCCCACCGGTGAGCCCACACGGCACGATCCTCGCGCTTCGTCGCCTGAACATCTCGCGCTTCGGACTCGATCACTTCGCAAGGCCCGCAGTTCAGCGCGTCGTCTCTGGCATTGTCGCCCAACATGGCAACGTCGTGGTGTTCGGCCCGACCGGTTCCGGAAAGTCGACGTTGTTGGCGACGCTGGTCGATCTGGTTGCCGACGACGAACGAGTCGTGATCGTGGAGGACACGCTCGAGATCCCCGTGGCTCGTCGGGGCGTGGTGCGCCTCGAATCCGGTCCGGGACAGCGAACCGGCTCCATCGAGTCCGGCTTCGGCGATTTGGTCAGGGTGGCGTTGCGACTGCGACCCGATCGAATCGTCGTTGGTGAAGTTCGCGGACCAGAGGCGTTGGACTTGGTGTGGGCGCTCACGACTGGACACCGCGGGTCGATGGCGACGCTCCACGCCGATGGCCCGACCGACGCCCTTCGTCGACTCGAGATCTTCTGTTCGGCGGCCGCTCCGACTCTTGGCATCGAGCTCATCGGGCGACAGGTGCGAGCGGCGGTGGATGTCCTGATCGAAGTTCGTCGAGACCCCGAGCGCGGGGGTCGGAGCATTGTCGGGGTGTGGCGAACCGACAACGGCCGATCACTGCTCAGGGACGAACCATGACACGGGGCGAGTCGATCGATCTCCGAGCGCTCGTGGTCCTCGTAGACGTCCTGGCGGCGGGAGTTCGGGCCGGTACCGCTCCCATCGACAACTGGAGTCGCGCCGCCGAGGCATCCTCGAACGCGACCATCGAGGCCGAAGTTGTCACGATCACCACAGCTCAGCTTCGGGGCAGCACGTTCGCAGATGGGCTGAGTCGGTGGTCGTTGACGAGCGACCATCGCCGCTCGATTGCGACCGTCTGGTCGGTGTGCGCGACGACCGGCGCCGATCTCGCTGGTTCCCTCGATGCGCTGGCCGAGGGCCTTCGATCGGAGGTTCGCCACGGCGACGAGCGGGCCACACTGTGTGCTCAGGCCATTGCATCTGCCCGGGTGATGGTTGCATTGCCCGTGATCTGCGTGTCGGCCATGTTGGTGTTCGACGTGTCCACTCGACGATTTCTGGTGAGTGGCGCCGGCCTGGTCTGCGTGGTCGCTGCTTCGACGCTCGATGCGTTGGCGGCGCTCTGGATGCGTTCACTGATCAGGTCGGCGCGATGATCGCGACCCTCTTTTCGATGCCGGGAACGACGTGCATGCTGATGCGATCGGCGGTCGTGATGATGGATCACGCTCCGTTCCTCGTGGCGCTCGGCTGGTCAGCGACCGTGATCGTCTTGATGGCACAACCGAAGCGCCAGCGAGTGGTGCGTCGCTTCGATGAGGCATCGCCAGACCTCCCGGATCGGTCGACGACCCCGGCGCGAGGTGGGGTCGCCGTTGCGATGAGTGGACTCATCGGATGGTTGGTCGGCGGAGGAGTGGGCGCCGCCCTAGCGGTCGTCACGCAACGATGGGTCAGGCGCCAACATCGACGTCGTGCCGAGCGGATCGAACAAGAACTCAGCGAACAGGCGGTCATCGAGTGGTTCGACGTGGCGGCGCTGTCGGCCCAGGCGGGGGTGTCGCTGGCCCTGTCGTTGTCGAACGCTCGGCCGATGATGGCTGGCCGTGCGCTCGAGTGGGTGGACTCCTTCGAACGGGCACTCGAACGAGGGTCCTCGACCGATGATGCCCTCAGGAACACGGTGAGTGGTTCGCCGAGCGGCGTGCGGCGAGTCGTCGATGACGTTGTCGCAGCCCACCGAGCTGGGACCTCGCTCCCCAACGCGCTTCGACGGGGGTCGACTCAGGTGAACGAGGCGATCTGGGCGCGACGCTCGGAACGGGCTCGCCGGCTGCCCATCGCCCTCCTCGGGCCATTGATCGTCTGCATTCTCCCAGCGGTCTGCCTGATGGCCGTCGTCCCGATGGTCGTACGACTGGTCGCTCCATCGTGAAGTCGCCATCGTGAAGTCGCCATCGCAGCCCTCCGAGCGAGCCGCCAGCGGGCGGTTGCGGGCGGTTGCGGCGGCGGGGTCGGAAATCACGCGTCGGTTCGACGCGTCCACTACTCGAGTGCGATCTGAGGGATCCCATGTCATCTGTGCCCAGCAACCAACGTCACCAGAACAACTCCGTCGAAGCGGTCAACGCAGTATCCGTCGAGTCCCGACGCCGGGGTGCCGAGGACGGCCAGTCCACCGTCGAATACGCCCTCGTCTTGGTTGGTGTCGGCGCACTGGCGACCTTCGTCTTCAAATGGCTGGCCGGCTCCGGTCTGCTCGAGCAGCTCTTCGGCTCGATCATCAAGGAACTGATGGCGAGGTGAGGCGCGATTCTGGCCAGGCCACGGTCGAGGTGGCGGCACTCATGCCGTTCATCGTCGTGGTCCTCGGGTTGCTGCTCCAGGTGGTGTCGTTGTCGCGGGACCGGATCGCGGTGGTGCACGCAGCTGGCGTCGGCATTCGGACAGCCGTCGTTGACCCCGATCCAGGAGCGGTCCGACGCGACGTGTTGGCATCGAGCGATCTTGATCGTGGTCGGCTGCGAGTCGAGCTCACCGGTGATACCCAGCCCGGTGGACTGATCAGGGTGCGAGTGGTCTATTCCGCGCCGTTGTCGTTTCCGCTCCTGGCAGCGCTCGTGGACGACCCACAGTTCGACGAGTCGTTCAGCGCCATCGTCGAGTAGCGCAGCTGCTGAAACGCAGGTCCCGCTACGAGAGAAGGGCCCGGAGCAACGCGGCGGCCCCTGCCTTGTCCAGGGGATCGTTGCCGTTGCCACACTTTGGCGATTGCACACACGATGGGCACCCGGTCGAGCACGGGCAATCCGAGATGCTCTCCAAGGTTGCCCGGAGGTGTCGAAGCGTCGCCTCGAACGCCAGCGGTGCCACGCCAGCCCCACCCTCGTAGGCATCGTGGATGAACACGGTTGGTCTGCCGTTGTGCGTTGACTGGACGGTCGACAACCCGCCGACATCCCAGCGGTCGCAGATGGCGAACAACGGGAGGATGCCGATGGCACCGTGTTCGAGCGCGTGGAGTGCACCGGGAAGGGCTGCGGCGCTGACCCCTGCTTGTTCGATGAGATCGTCGGAGAACTCATACCAGACGGCGGTGGTGGAAATGGTGGTGACAGGGAGGTCCAGTGCGATGCTGGCGACGAGTCGATGATCGACGACCCGCTTCTCGTGGTAGCTGGTGACTTGGCGGCTGACGTGCACCGTGCCGAGTGATGCGGTGATGGTCCCGAGGTCCAATGTGCCAGCGACATCGATGACATCGATGTCGCTGCTGGTTCGCACCTGGGTATACGTGGTGCCGTCGGCTGGGACCACCAGCACCAATCGTTCGTCGAGCTGCAGTTCCTCGACGCGCCAGGGCCGACCCTGGTGGAGGTAGATGGCGCCCGTATGGCCCTGGCTGAGGACGCGACCGCCGTCCATGGTGCCGATGAGTTCCCGTTCGCCGTCGCGGGTGTCCGTACTCATGATGCGGAACTCGCCGCCAGTCGACGAGCGCAATGAGACGGCTCCGGTCGGCCACCCGCGTCCCGACCAGACAGCGACCGGCTCGCCTCGCCGGGGCCGGAGTATCAACCAGTCGTCGCGAACGCCGCGAAGGACCCCTTCGTCCAAGAGATCTTCCCAGGCGCCGCCGTCGGATCTCGTCAGCGGCAGTTCGTGGGCTGCGCAGGCGATCTGTGCGTCGAGCACGAAGGGGTTGGCGAGGTTCACGACGGAATGTTCAGGGGGACGAGAGAGCGCCGTGCGTGGATGACGCATCATCCATTGGTCGAGCTGATCGTCGCCAGCAACCACCACGGCCAGCGAGGGCGCGCCGCGCCTCCCGGCTCGTCCGATCTGTTGCCACATCGAGGCGGTCGTTCCTGGATACCCGCACAGCACGGCGGCATCGAGCCCGGCGATGTCGACGCCCAGCTCCAAGGCTGAAGTTGCGACCACCGCCTCGATGGAACCGTCCAGCAGCGACGCCTCGATGGCGCGTCGTTCCTCGGGCAGATATCCCGATCGGTACGCTTGAACCCGATCGAAGGAGCCGGGTCCGAGACGCTCGCGGATCTGGGTTGCCACCGATTCGGTCAGTCGGCGGGAACGGCAGAACACGATGGTGGACAAGCCGGCTTCGACGAGAGATGCGGCCAGTCGTGCGGCCTCGCTGGGAGCCGTTGATCGCAAGGCCGCTGGTTCGTCAGGGTTCGGGTTCGGTTGCCACAGCACCACTGAACGTTCGCCACGGCCCGAGGCGTCCTCGGTGATGGAACGCACCGGCACCCCGACGAGCGAACTGGCCAAGCGTTCGGGCTGACCAATCGTGGCGGAACAGAAGATGAAGGTGGGGTCGCCGCCGTGGATTCGACTCAAACGGAGGATCCGGCGAAGGACGTGCCCGACATGGCTGCCGAAGATCCCGCGCAGCGTGTGCAGTTCGTCCACCACGATGTATCGAAGCCGCGCCAGGAACCGGACCCACTTCTTGTGATGCGGGGCCATCCCGTGGTGCAGCATCTCGGGGTTGGTGAGGATCACGTTGGCGTGGGATCGCACCCACGCTCGCTCCTCGGGGCCAGCGTCGCCGTCGTAGGTGCCAATCGCCAGGTCAGGAGCGAGGTCGATGAAGCCACGCAGCTGGTCGTGAGCAAGGGCCTTCGTCGGAAACATCACGAGCGATGTCCAGCGCTCGGCTGCCGCCTCGACGATGGGGATCTGATAGCTCAGCGACTTTCCCGATCCGGTGCCGCTCGACAACACCACCGACTCGCCCTCCCGAACGGCGTCGATGGCTCGTGCCTGATGGAGGTAGAGCTGGCGGGCTCCCAGATGATCCTGAACCGACCGGGAGAGCGGGGTTACGGTGAGGCCATAGCGAGCCAGAGCGGCGGGCTGGCGCAGCAGGTGCACGAGGCGCGCGTCGGTCGAGACGCCATCCAGCCACGAGCTGATCGCCGAGTCGGTGCTCCGAGTCGGTGCCAGCGGTCCGATCGCGTGCGTACCGAGCGGTGCCGCCGCGGAGAACGGCGTCGGCTTCGTCAGCGATTCGAGAGCGATGGGCAAAGCCTACGCTTGGGGTCTGACAGCCACGGCGGCGCGCCAACCCAGCGAATGGAGGCTGGGTCAGTAGCGTTGCGCCATGTTGTTCGCCGTGGTCGAGATCCCCGACGGCGCCGGCGCCATCATGTCAGTGACCGGCGAGATTGATCTGGCGAGCATCGCCGAGTTCCGCACGGCGCTCCGTCGGCTCCCCGACGATCAGTCGGTCATCGTCGACCTGTCCGGTGTCGACTTTCTGGATTCGTTGGGTGTGGGCGTGTTGTTGGGGGCGCGGCGACGCCGACAAGATCGTGGTGAAACGCTGCGGGTCGTCGGCACTGAAGGGCGGATCGCCACCATGCTCGACGCGATGGGTGTCCTGGGACTGCTGACGACCTGACGTTCGTCGCGCGATCGGATCGGTGATTCGTCAGTCAGCCGGCGTACTTGCCCAACTCTTGGCGGGCGATCTGGCGACGGTGTACCTCGTCCGGTCCGTCGGCGAATCGCAGGGTCCGAAGGCCTGCGTACATCCGCGCCAACGGGAAGTCGTCGCACACGCCAGCGGCGCCATGGGCTTGGATGGCGCGATCGACGACGCGGAGCGCCATGTTCGGCGCGACGACCTTGATCGACGAGATCTCGACGGCTGCACCCTTGTTGCCGACCGTGTCCATGAGCCATGCAGCGTTCAGCGTCAGCAGTCGAGCTTGGTCGATATCCATCCGCGAATCCGCGATCCATTCCCTGACGACGCCCTGCTCGGCGATGGGCTTGCCGAACGCGATCCGGCTGGTCACGCGGCGGCACATCAACTCGAGGGCTCGCTCCGCGACGCCGACACAGCGCATGCAGTGATGGATGCGGCCGGGTCCGAGGCGGGCCTGCGCGATGGCGAAGCCCATGCCTTCCTCGGCGATGAGGTTGCTGGCAGGCACCCGGACGTTGTCGAAGCGGAGTTCGCAGTGACCCTCGCGGTCCTGGAATCCGAAGACGGGCAGCGGTCGGACATTGGTGAGCCCGGGCACACCGGCCGGCACGAGGATCATCGATTGCTGCAGGTGACGTGAGGCGTCGGGGTCGGTCTTGCCCATGACGATGAAGATTTTGCAGCGCTCCGAGGCTGCTCCGGAGATCCACCACTTCTTGCCGTTGAGCACGTACTCGTCGCCCTCGCGACGGATCGACAACTGGATGTTGGTGGCATCGGACGAGGCAACGTCGGGTTCGGTCATGGCGAACGCGGAGCGGATCTCACCGTTGAGCAGCGGGACCAGCCATTCCTCTTTCTGGGCGTCGGTCCCGAAGAGCGACAGGACTTCCATGTTGCCCGTGTCCGGAGCGGAGCAGTTGAGCGACTCCGGGCCCAGGTGGGACCGTCCGGTGATCTCGGCCAGCAGCGCATAGTCCAGGTTCGGGAGCGGATCGGGGGTCCACGGGGTGACGTGGGGCATGAACAGGTTCCACAACCCACGCGAGCGCGCCTCGGCCTTGAGGTCCTCGATGATCTGGGGGTGATGGTGCGCATCTCCCGAGGCGGACATCTGTTCCTCGTAGACCGCTTCCGCCGGGTACACGTGGGCGTCCATGAAGTCGAGCAGTTGGCGTTGCAGTTCTGCGCCGCGGGGGCTGGGAGCGAAATCCATCGCGGCAACCTATCCGAGCCCCGCAGTCGAGGGTGCCGTCGTCTTGGGACTCGTGATTGATCCCGTCCGGAACGCGTCTGAGCGCGCAGAACTCCAGACCTCGAGAGGAATCACCAGCCGAGGCTGTCCCAGTTCTCGTTCGCCGCTGAGAGTCCGTCACACCGGTTCGGGTCGTCGGTGTAGCCCTGAATCACGTCGACCTCGACACGGACGTGAAGCATGTAGCAGCGATTCGTCTCCTGACTGAGCACGGCAATGCCCCAGTCACCGGCGGTCGCGTAAACGCTCGCTGATTTGTGGTCCCCAGAGGTCTGGGGAGCGGACACGAAGTTGCCGAAGGATGCGACCGATTGGATGGCGGTGGCATCCGCCATCGACCAGTCGCCCGGCTGGGCCATGTACTTGGCCCGACTGGTTCCCTCTTCGACGAGCTGCATGGCGTAGGTGGCTGGGGGGTTAGTCCCCGCTGGATCTTGGGCGGCGGGGTTGCTGCCCGCCATCTTGGGGGTCGACCGCTGGACACGCTTGCGAGCTGCGCGAGGCGGAGCAGCGTTGAGACCGGCGGGATCGTCCAGGGTCTCTCGCTGCTTGCCGCCACTGGCCGCGCCCGAGGCGACGCCCTCTGCCGTGCACTCCTTGCCGGCGAGTTTGGTCGCGGTGACGTCGAGTGCCCCCGTGGAGCTGCCGTAGATGCCGAAGCAGACGCCGGAATCCGAGAGCGCCGCACCCCAGAATTGCTCGGACTTCCCGGCCACGCTGATGATCTTCGGGCCCGACGACGACATCGACGAGCCGACATAGGCGAGGGCTCCTTCGGTCTGGGACATGGAATCGGCATCGATGCCGTCGTACGACTCCTCGTCGGTGAACCAGACCGCAGCCGCGGTGCCGTAGATCTGCAGCGACGTCTTTGCGACGGCGTCCTGGCCACGAACTCGAGCCCCCAAGAAGGTGGGGATGGCGATGGACAACAGGATCCCGATGATCAGGACCACCACCATGAGTTCGATGAGGGTGAACCCGCGGTCGGTGCGGACGCGGGAGCGAGTGGCCCTGGCGAATCCGGCAGGCGTGGTGGAAGAAGAATTGCTGATCCTGTGTTGTCGACGACGGCAGTGCGGACCTGAGAAATCTTGGTTCACCACCACCTTTTTGAGCCGACGACGACGACGGTTGTTGACACGACGGGTGTTTGGGGTCTGAAGTGATGCCTCGTGGCCACACCCCTCGTCATCGTTGAGTCCCCGGCGAAAGCTCGGACGATCGCGCGTTTTCTCGGTGACGCGTATCAGGTGGAGTCATCGATCGGTCACATTCGTGATCTGCCAGCGTCTGCTGACGAGATCCCCGCAACCCACAAGGGCGAGAAGTGGGCGAAGCTCGGCGTCGACACCGAGAACCACTTCAAACCGCTCTATGTGGTCTCGCCGCGGAAGAAGGATCACGTCCGCCATCTGAAGGCGATGTTGAAGGATGCCTCCGAGCTGTATCTCGCGACCGATGAGGATCGCGAGGGCGAAGCCATTGCGTGGCACCTGCTCGAGGTGTTGAACCCCAAGGTCCCCGTGAAGCGGATGGTCTTCCACGAGATCACGCCAGAGGCCATCCAGCACGCCATCGACAATCCGCGTGAACTCGACCGGCGCTTGGTCGACGCTCAGGAAGCCAGGCGGATCTTCGACCGGCTCTATGGCTATGAGGTCTCGCCGGTGCTCTGGAAGAAGGTGCTCCCGCGCCTCTCGGCCGGCCGGGTACAGAGCGTGGCGACACGAATCGTGGTGGAACGCGAACGCGAACGGATGGCATTCGTGAGCGCCTCGTATTGGGATGTCGACGCGGAGTTCTCGCTGACCGAACGTCCGAGCGAACCGCGCTTCGAGGCGTCGCTCGTCGAGGTCGACGGCGTGCGTGTGGCATCCGGTCGAGACTTCGCGGAGAACGGCCAACTCGAGGCCAAGGGCGAGGTCATCGCGTTGGACGAGGCGGCCGCGACGGGCATCGTCAGCGCACTGTCAGGTCAATCTGCAACGGTGCGATCGGTTGAGCGAAAGCCCTACACCCGCAAGCCGTCACCGCCGTTCATCACCTCGACCCTGCAGCAGGAGGCAGGCCGCAAGCTTCGATTCAGTTCCAGCCAGACGATGTCGTTGGCCCAGCGTCTCTACGAGTCCGGGTTCATCACGTACATGCGTACTGACTCGACCACGCTGTCCGCGACGGCGTTGAATGCCGCTCGCACACAGATCCTCGAGCGGTACGGCAAGGACTACTTGCCGGACGCTCCTCGGCAGTACACCAAGAAGGTCAAGAACGCGCAGGAGGCCCACGAGGCAATCCGGCCATCGGGGGACAGCTTCCGTACACCCGATCAAGTGCGTGGAGAACTCGGCAGCCAGGAATTCCGGCTCTACGAGTTGATCTGGCAGCGCACGATCGCCAGCCAGATGCCCGACGCGCGGGGTGAGTCGGTTCAGGTCCGGCTCGCCATGGACACCACCGACAGCCGCACGGTGACGTTTTCGGCGAGCGGCCGGACCATCAAGTTCCCTGGGTTCCTGAAGGCCTATGTCGAGTCGATGGACGACGACGACGACGGCGGCGACAAGGTGCTGCCCGACATGTTCGAAGGCGATGATGCTCGCCCCGATTCGATGGAAGCGAAGGGTCACGAGACTCAACCGCCGGCGCGCTTCACCGAGGCATCGCTGGTCAAGCGGCTGGAGGAGCTCGGTGTCGGCCGACCGTCTACCTATGCCGCCACCATCTCGACCGTGCTCGATCGTGGGTATGTGTGGAAGAAAGGCACGGCGTTGGTTCCGAGCTTCACGGCCTTTGCGGTCGTCACGCTGTTGGAACGCCACTTCCCGGATCTCGTCGACTACGCCTTGACGGCCCGGATGGAGGACGACCTCGATCACATCGCCAATGGCGATGCCTACGCGGAGCCGTGGTTGTCGGGCTTCTATTTCGGTGACCGGCGCGAGGGCGACAATGAACATGGTGCTCCTCCTGAGGGTGGTCGTGCCGGGCTCAAGTTCCTCACCTCGGACATCGGTGGCATCGACGCCCGCGAGGTGAACTCGATTCCCATCGGCGCTGACGAGGACGGCCAGCCCATCGTTGTCCGTGTGGGTCGCTATGGTCCGTACCTTCAGCGAGGCGGGGATGGCGAGAACGCCGAACGGGCATCGATTCCCGACATGATTCCGCCCGACGAGCTGACCATTGAGCGCTGTCTCGAGCTGCTCGCGGCGCCGTCCAGTGATCGAGAGCTCGGCATTCACCCCGACACCGAGCTCGTCGTGTCGGTCAAGGCAGGTCGCTTCGGTCCGTACGTGCAGATGGGGGTCTTCGATGAAGCCACGGGGCTGAAGCCGGCAACGGCGTCGCTGTTCAAGACCATGGAACCGGCAACGATCACCCTCGACGACGCCGTCATGTTGTTGTCGTTACCGAGAATCTTGGGTTCCGATCCCTCCGACGGCGAGGAGATCACGGCGCAGAACGGTCGCTACGGCCCCTATCTCAAGAAGGGCACCGACAGCCGAACGATCGAGTCCGAAGACCAGTTGTTCTCGTTGTCGCTGGAGGACGCAGTTGCCATCTACCAACAGCCGAAGATGCGTCGGGGACAGGTGGCCAAACCGCCGTTGAAGGATCTCGGTCCCGATCCGGACTCCGAACGGAAGATCGTGGTGAAGGACGGCCGTTTCGGGCCCTACGTCACCGACGGGGAGACGAATGCGTCACTGCGCAAGGGCGACGTGGTCGAGGAACTGACGATGGAGCGAGCGTTGGAGTTGCTCGCTGACCGACGAGCGGCGGCCCCCACGAAGAAGAAAGCGGGAGCGCGCAAGTCACCTGCCAAGAAGTCCCCAACCAAGAAGGCTGTCGCCAAGAAATCCCCTGCCAAAAAGGCTGCCGCCAAGAAGGCTGCGGCCAAGAAGGCGTCATCAGCCACGAAGTCCTCGTCGCCGACAACTGGACTCGGCGGACCCGACCACGACCCGTTCCCCGACGAGTAACCCTGCCGCATCAGGGCCCGCTCATATGATGTGGCCGTGACCCAGGCGAACGACACCGAGCGACGTGTCGGCTTTCGGGAACGCGTCCTGATCAACAAGGAGTTCTCGTGGCTGTGGGGGGCGTCGGTGGTCACCGCCCTCGGCGACTGGGTCGGGTTCTTCGCCATCACGGCGCTGGCCGCGAACATCTCCGGGGCACCCGAGGCCGCCACAGCACTGGTGCTGACCGCTCGCGTCGCACCGTCGTTCTTTCTGGCCCCATTCATGGGGGTGTTGGTCGATCGCTTTGATCGCAAGTTGATGATGCGAATAGCGGATGTCGGGCGCGCCCTGGTGTTCGTCACGCTGCCCTTCGTCAACACCCTGTGGGGACTGATTCTGGCGTCACTCGTGCTCGAGGCCTTCACGCTGTTGTGGTCGCCGGCGAAGGAGGCACTGGTTCCGGCCATCGTGCCGAAGAACCGACTGACGACTGCGAATTCGCTGAGCGTCTTGGCCGCCTATGGCACCCTGCCGTTCGCTGGGATCATCCAGTTCCTGTTGGAGAAGGGGAACCAAGCGCTCGCTGGCTTCTCCTGGTTGGAGCCGCTGCAATTCGGGCGGTCGATCGGCAAGACCCAGGCGCTGGCGTTCTATTTCGACGCTGCAACGTTTCTCCTCACGGCGTTCATCGTCTGGCGCTTCATCAAGACTCCCGGTGCCCCGGGCGCCGCCAGCGCGCCGCCCGATGATCGTTTCTTCGACTCGCAATCATCGCCGGAATCCACCGGACCCGAGTCATTGGTTTCGGAGTCGGAACCGGCGGAGTCGATCGGTGCCGAGGAGGCATCTCACGATCCGGTCGCGAAGGAACCGGCGCGCGGATTCAAGGCGACCTTGGCTGAGATCCGTGAGGGGTGGCGCTACATCTTCGTGAACCCGGTGGTTCGCGCCGTGAACCTCGGGCTGGCAGCGGGCCTGCTCGGCGGAGCGATGCTGGTACCGCTCGGTCCCACCTTCGCCAAGAAGGTGACGGGCGACGTCAACGCCTTCTCGCTGTACGTGACCGCGCTGGGTCTCGGAGTCGCGATCGCGGTGGCGATCCTGAACGTGGTGCAATCGCGTATCCCCAAGCCCGGCGTCTTCGTGGCGATGCTGTTCTTCGCGGGCCTCTCGCTGCTCTTCGCGGTGACGATGTCGACCTTCTGGTTCTCGGTGATCGGTGTCTTCGGGCTCGGCTTGGGAGCCGGATCGGTGTATGTGTTGGGATTCACGTTGTTGCAGGAGAACACCGACGACGAGCTGCGCGGTCGGATCTTCACAACGCTGCTCACGCTCGTCCGGCTGTGTGTGCTCGGTGCCATGGTGTTGGGTCCAGCGCTCTCGGCGCTGATCGACCCGATCGCCAACGAGGTGTTCGCCGATGGGGCGCGAGACGGGATTCCCGGCGTCACCGTCTTCAATCAGTACTACGCGCTTCCGGGCGTCCGCTTCACGTTGTGGATCGCCGCCATCGTGATCCTGATCGCGGCGGTCGTGGCGTCTCGCGCCATGAAGGTCGGATTCCGAGAGAATCTTCGCGGGATCTCCGACGAGGTCCGCTCCATGCGGGAGGAATCTCGTGAGGTTCCCGTCGTAGTGGACGAAGACGAACCGGGACCGATGCTGCAACGGACTGACAGCGATGACCAGATGCCACGTGGATGACCGCGGTCGCTTCATCGTGTTCGAGGGCGGGGAAGGATGCGGCAAGTCGACGCAGTCGAAAATGCTGGCAGCGCGTCTCGACGCGATCTGGACTCGCGAGCCAGGTGACACGCCGCTCGGCCGACGGATCCGAGACCTGTTGCTCGACCGGACGACGGTCGCGGCCCCGCGGACCGAGGCGCTGTTGATGGCAGCGGACCGCGCACAGCATGTGGTCGACGTGATCGAGCCGGCATTGGCTGTGGGGCGCCACGTCGTGTGCGACCGTTTCGTCGGGTCATCGGTCGCCTACCAGGGGTACGGCCGCGGTCTGGATCCCGACGAGGTCGCAGGGCTGTCGACATGGGGAACGGATGGATGCCGCCCGGATCTGGTGGTGTTGCTCGAGGTCCCTGCAACGGTGTCGTCGGAGCGACTGGGCGCGGACCTCGATCGGTTCGAGTCGGCGGGCGATGAGTTCCACGAACGGGTACGGGCAGGCTTTGTCGCCCAGGCAGAGCAGGACCGGTCCGCCTGGGCGCGTATCGATGGGGTCGGCAGCGTCGACGAGGTGGCGGCTCGGGTGTGGGCGAGTGTCGAGGGGCGCCTTGGTCTGCAACCATGACGCCATGACGATCGAGTCCACGGTCTTGACAGGTGACGACAGCGTGTGGGAGTCGGTGCCGGGTCAAACCGAGGCAGTGCGTATCCTCGCCGCCTCCGTCGTGTCTCCGACCCATGCCTTTCTCTTGGTGGGCAGGTCGGGTTACGGCGCTCGCCAGGCGGCGCGGGTCTTTGCCGGGGAGTTGTTGGCGGCGGCAAACCCAGGTACCGACCCCGAACGGCACCGCCATCTGGCGTTGACGGATCGGCATCCTGCGGTGGCGATCATCGAGCGAGACGGGGCATCGATTCTGGTCGACCAGGCCCGCGAGGTCGTCCGTCAGGCGCATCTCAGTCCGCCGGAGGGCGAACTCCAGGTCATGGTGCTCCACGACTTCCATCTGGTCAGCGAGGCGGCGCCGACGTTGTTGAAGACCATCGAGGAACCCCCGGCGACGACGGTGTTCATCGTCGTGGCCGACGACGTGCCCGATGAGTTGGTCACCATTGCCTCCAGGTGTGTTCGGGTCGAGTTCGGACCGTTGCCGATCGCCGTGGTGCACCAGGCGCTAAGTGATGAGGGGGTTCGTGATCCGCAGGCGGAAGCAGCCGCTACGGCGTGCGGCGGCGACCTCGATCGCGCCCGGCTCCTGGCGACGGACCCGGCCCTCGTGGAGCGGCGGGCCTTCTGGTCAGGGATTCCCGATCGTCTCGATGGGACGGGAACCCGGGTGGTCGAGCTCGTCGACGGCGCCATTGCCAAACTCGGCGAGGTGAGCGGCCCGCTGGAAGCCCGTCAGATCGACGAGATGGCCACCCTGGAGGCCGAACTGACCCAGTTGGGTATTCGGGGGGCGGGGCGGATCAAAGAGCTGGAGGATCGACACAAGCGGGAAGTACGGCGAGCTCGCACCGACGAGCTCCGTGCGGGGTTGGTCGTGATGGCGGAGGCGTACCGCTCCAAGGTCGGCCAGGGCGGCGCGCAGGCGTTCCTCCAGGCAACGGCGGCATTGCGCCAGACGGAGGACAACCTGCAGTTCAACCCCAACGAGCGGCTCTCGCTGCTGGGGCTTCTCGTAGCAATCGACGCTGGCTGAGCAGATACAGTGGCGGTTCCGCCCGGGTAGCTCAGACGGCAGAGCAATTCACTCGTAATGAATAGGTCAGGAGTTCGATTCTCCTCTCGGGCTCCAACCACTGTGTGCCGGTCACACCCTGATCGATGTGCTCACAGGCGAGCCGCTGCGAGATCGGCGACGGCCGATCGTTCGCCGCGACGGAGGGTCACGTGAGCGAAGAGCGGTGAATCGGCGAAGGTGTCGCCGAGCACGGCCAGGGCGTTGGTCCGCTGTGACAGGAACGGTGAATCGATTTGGGTGACGTCACCGACGAGCGCGATCTTGCTGCCCTCGCCGAGTCGGGTGAGCACGGTCTTGGCCGTAGACGTCTCGAGGTTCTGGCACTCATCGACGATGATCCAGGTGTCCTGCAGGGACCGCCCTCGTAAGTACGTCACGGCGTCCATCACCAGCCGACCATCGGCCACCCAACCGTCGAGCGTCGACTTCGCCTGCCGGTGAGAAACGCGGTCACCCAGCGCCACCATGGCGTCGACGATGGCCTCGAACCAGGGCCCCAATTTCTCTTCGCGATCGCCCGGCAGGAACCCCAACTCTTGGCGACCGACGGCGATGACCGGGCGAAGGATCATCATGCGGCTGTAGTGAGCGCCAGCGGTTGCCTCGAAGACCTGTTCGAGCCCGGCCGCCAAGGCCAGCAGCGTCTTGCCCGTTCCCGCATGACCCTCGAGCGAGACCACGGGGATCGTCGAGTCCATCAGGAGGTCGAGCGCCAGGAACTGCTCCTTCGATCGGGGGCGCAAACCCCAAGCGGAGAGATCCGAGCGGATCTTGATGAGCGTGTCGCCACGGCGTCGGCACAACACCGACTGCGAGCCACAGCTCAGTACCGTTGCGCCGTTGGCGACCGGCGACACAGATGTCCCCGTCGATGCCTCGACCTCCTCGATCGACACGTGGTGATCGGCGAACAACAACGAGATCACGTCGGCGGTGACCTCGACCGTGGCCATCGTTCCCACTGAGTGGCGGGATCCCCCCAAGGTGCGGGCATAGTCGGAGGCGGGGATGCCGAGCGCAGCTGCTTTGACTCGAAGCGACCCGTCAGCCGAGATCAACAGCGCCCCGCCCGGCGATTCGGCCAGCGTCAGGGCCGTCGCCAGGATTCGGTTGTCCGGCTTTCGCTTGTCGAGGTGCAACTCGGCAAGTCGTTCGAGTCGGGCGCCGTTCAGCTCGATCCGGAGGGTGCCACCTCCCGGGAGGCGCACCGATTCCGACAGTATGCCGCCGTTAGCGAGGCGGAGTTCCTCGAGCGAGCGCACCGCCGTTCGCGCCGATCTGCCGACATCGTCGGGGCGCGTCTTGAGTTCATCGAGCTCCTCGAGCACGGTCAGTGGCACCACCACATCGAGCGTTCCGAACGAGAACATCGACTCCGGATCGGCGACCAACACCGACGTGTCGATCACAACCGTTTGGGGCGCTGTGGAACTGGACTCGGGGGGCATGGGGTCAGTATTGGTGCAACGGGCGACGGTATCGGGCATCCCCCAGATCCTCGTGCGTGGGCCCCCGTCCTGGTAGCCAGGAGAGATGGATCTCGGAACCGCTGTCGCTTCGGCGTGGTCGTCGGGAATCAGTGTCTACGGCGTGGCGGCGTTGTTGGGTATCGCTGGCCGGTTGAGGTGGATCGACTCGCCGGATCTGCTGCGGTCGCCGTGGTTGATCGTGATCGCGGCGGCGCTGTTCCTGGTCGAGCTGGTGGTGGACAAGATTCCCTACGTCGACAGCGCCTGGGATGCCGTTCATCTCGTCATCCGCCCAGTCATCGGTGGGTATCTCGTCACCACCACTGGCAACACCCAGCTCTCGGTTCCAGCCTTGGCCGTGGTCGGCGTGGCGCTGGCGCTGTCCAGCCACGCGGCGAAGTCGTCGACGCGACTGTTGATCAACGCATCACCGGAGCCGATCTCCAACGTGGTGGCCAGCGTGGCGGAAGACGGCCTCGTTGCCGGCGTCATGACCCTGGCGATCGTGGCCCCACGGGTGGCCTTCGTGGTGGCGCTGGTGTTGGCAGTGCTGTCGACGATCGTTGCGGTTCTGGTGTTTCGGTCAGCCCGGCGAGTTCGCGCTCGATGGCGCGAACGTCGGAACCGATCAGTCCGGAACCGCCAACGCTGATCAATTCGCGACCGCCGCATCGATCAGCTCCGGACGCTCCAACAGGAAAACGAACAAAGGAGCCGACCCCGCAGGGCCGGCTCCTTTGCTCGAGAGTTCGTCAGATGATCAGGCGACGGTGATGCTGAACGTCGCGCCCGAGGTGGAGGGCACTGGCGTGCAGACGAAGCCGGTTCCGCCGGACAGGATGTTGATGGTTCCCGCCGTGCCGACAATGGTGCCGGCAGCGCCAGCCACACCGTTGGATACCGCCGGAGCGATGGTGCCGGTGAGGCCGTTGCCGGTGAACACGATGGTCGTCGGACCAGCGTTGTTGATGGTGCCAGTTGTCGCCGACATGCCGATGACCGGCGCAATGCCGACAGCGTTCAGGTCGAGGAACGACGGTGCTGCGCCGAGGGTCAGGGTCGGGACGGTGACGGTGACCGAGTACGCAGCGCCAGCGGCCTTTGTCGATGGGTGGTTGACCACCACATTGACCGTCTGATTGGCGATGATGCCGATGCTTGCGGCAGCGCCGACGCCCTGGCACGAGTAGGTGACAGCCGTCGTCGTGTTCACGTTGCCGGCCGGGGCAGTCGTGGTGGGGGCGGGGCCGCCGCCGCCACCAGCGGGCGCGCAAGCGCCGAGCAGTGCGGTGGCGCCGACGAGGCCGGCGCACGCGAGGGTACGGGTCCGTGAAAATGCCTTCATGTGATCTCCCTGAAATAGATCGCCCGATGTGACGACTGTCTCAGATTCTAGAAGTCGCTTCGAGGCGATACAAGGAATTGTTCCACTCAATAAAAGGCTGTTCCGCCTAGCGGAACGCTTTGGGTCCTTTTGAACCAATTTCGTTCCGCTCTGTGAAACGCCGTGAACTGGTCGGTGAACTGGGGATGGACATTGCGTCGTTTGGCGGTGCTGGGCTGTGACCGAGGGCACCTAGTCGGCGGGACCAATGGCCCTAGTCTCTCCGACCGCCGACCCTGAGACTGAGTTCAGTAGTCGACACTTCGGACCCTTGAAAGGTGCCCCATGACGTCCAAGAGTTCTCGTGAGCCATCCATAGCGCTGATCGGTGTGGCGCTCGTTGCCGCGTACGTTCTCGCGATCGGAGCCATCGTCGGGACGGTCGTCGTGGTCGGCACTGGGTCCGGTGGGTCGTCGGAGACATCCACCCCTTCGGTCAGCACGGTCCCGCTGAAGCTCACCGAGTTCGCCATCGAGGGGAACCTCACGGTGCCAGCTGGCCAAGTGAAACTGCAGGTCACCAACGCCGGAAATGTTGACCACAACCTCACCGTTGGAGAGGGCAAGGTCGCCACCAAGCTTTTGGCTGCGGGAGCCAGCGAGACCATCGATCTCGGAATCCTCAAGCCTGGCGATCTCAACATCTTTTGTTCGGTAGCGGGACACAAAGACTCCGGGATGACCGCCATGCTGAAGGTGGTCGATGCCCCAGCAGGCGGGGTCACCGAGGTCGCGTCGGACCCCATGGCTGGGATGGACATGAGCAGTCACTCAGGGGCCGAGACCCCTGACTGGGCGAAAATGGACGCCGACATGCTGGCCACATTCGCAGCCTTTCCGGCAGCGACTGAGGGAATCGGCAACCAGGTTCTCGAGCCGACGGTGCTGCCGGATGGCACCAAGCAGTTCGAGCTCACGGCGGCGATCACCAAATGGGAGGTCGAGCCGGGACGCGTCGTCGACGCGTGGACCTACAACGGCATGGTGCCCGGCCCGATGCTCAAGCTCGACGTGGGCGATCGCATCAAGGTCATCTTCCACAATCGACTGCCAGTGAACCAGGACATCCACTGGCACGGCATCGAGGCGCCGTTCTCCATGGACGGGGTCGCCCCGATCACACAAGATCCGGTGAAGCCCGGAGCTGACTTCAACTACGAGTTCAGTGTCGATCGTCCCTACATGGGGATGTACCACTCCCATCTCCACGGCGTGACGGCCGTACCGGATGGAATGTTCGGTGTGATCCAGGTCGGCCCGACCCCGATTGCCAAAGGCGTGACGATCGGGGGCCGTCCGATTCCCGCCAACGTCGTTCCGGCGGTCGACATGCCCATGGTGCTGAACGACGCCGGCGTGATCGGATTCTCCTTGAACGGCAAGAGTTTTCCAGCAACGGCGCCGATCGTTGTGAACCAGGGCGACTGGGTGGCCGTGACGTACTTCAACGAGGGGTTGCAATCACACCCGATGCATCTGCACGCGTTTCCACAGTTGGTGACGGCGGTCGACGGCTTTCCTCTCGAACAGCCGTATTGGGTGGACACGCTCCTGGTTGCCCCGGGCCAGCGTTACACCGTGATGTTCCAGGCCGATCAGAAGGGCACATGGGTCTACCACTGCCACATCCTCAATCACGTGGAACGATCCGCTGGCATGTTCGGCATGGTGACCGCCATCGTGGTCAAGTAGCCGAAGCGGTGGGTCGGTTTCACTAAGGTCAGTCTCGACGACCAACGTGTTCGCAGGTTCGTTCGAAGGGAACTGACATGGGAACGCCCCGCCGATTCTTGGGCCGCATTCGCCGCAAGATCTCTGCGCCACCGCAGGAACTGATGGCGCGGGTCGCACATCACGACCGCGCGATTGCCGACATCGTGGCGGCGCTGCAACCGTTGCAGGCTGGGGCGCCGCTGGACACCGGTGCCCGGCTCGGAGCTCTGGATGCGATGATGCCGAGGCTGCTGAACACGATCTCCTCGCAGGAGGGTTTGCTCCGCCAGAACCGTCGTGAGCTCAATTCGCTCGGCGACGAGGTGGCCCGGTTGGCAACGCAGTCGATGTCATCGGAACTCGGTGAGATCTGGACCCGTATCGAAATGGTTCGGCGTGAGATCCTCTTTGAGCTTCGATACGCCGGAGGGTCGGCAACATCAACCGCCGATTCATCTGGGACCTTCGAACCCAGCGTCATCAATCAAGCCCACGTCAACGAGGCCTCGGCGAACGGACTTCGTCTGAATCTCGGCGCCGGCCATGTTGCCCTCGACGGATACGTCAACGTGGACATGCGCGAACTTCCTGGCGTGGACATCGTGGCCCGGCTCGATGACTTGCCGGTCGAGCCTCACTCCGTCGTCGAGATCTTCAGTTCGCACGTTCTGGAGCATTTCCCGGTTGAGCAGCTCGATCGTCAGATGCTTCCCTATTGGGTGACGTTGCTGGCCCCAGGAGGTGTCTTCCGCGCTGTCGTTCCCGATGGCGGAGCCATGTTGGCCGGGTACTCCATGGGGTCGGTTTCCTACGAGCATCTTCGCGAGGTCATCTTCGGCGGACAGGAGTACGAAGGTGACTTTCATTTCGATCTTTTCACCACCGACACGTTGAGCCGGAGCCTGGAGCGCGCTGGCCTCGTGGATATCGAGATCGAGGCCGAGGGACGTCCGAATGGCATCTGCCTGGAGTTCCAGATCGCCGCCCGGAAACCCGTTTGAGGTCCGCATGAACGACCGTCTCACGGCGTCGGTCGTGGTCAACACGTTGAACCGCGCCGAGAGCCTCCGAGAACTTCTCATCGCCCTCCGACGGCAGACCTTCACCGAATTCGAAGTCGTGGTGGTAGCGGGCCCCTGCAACGACAACACCGACGAGGTGATGGTGGAGTTCGATGGCGAGATCAAGGCTCGGTGGTGCCCAGAGGCGAATCTGTCGATGTCGAGAAACATCGGGATCTCGGCCACGGCTGGCGACATTGTCGTGTTCATCGATGACGATGCACTTCCCGAGCCTGGCTGGTTGTCGGATCTCCTCGGCCTGTACGACTCCGACGAGGTGGCGGGCGCTGGTGGTGTGGTCTTCGATCACACGGGATACGGCTATCAGACCCAATTCATCCTGGCGGACCGACTGGGCCACGCCGAGTATTCGAACGACACTCCCTTCGACGAGTTCTGCTTCCCTGGGACGATGCGGTTTCCGACGTTGTTGGGGTGCAACTCGAGCTTTCGTCGGGATCGGCTGGTCGAGGTCGGCGGCTTCGACGAAGAATACGAGTACTACCTCGACGAGACCGACGTCTGTGTCCGCATGGTGGACGCCGGGTACACGCTTCGCCAGGGCCGACGGGGTGCGGTCCACCACAAGTTCCTGCCGTCCAACATCCGCGACTCGGCCAAGGTCGTTGTCAACAACTGGCCCGTCATCAAGAACAATCTCTACTTCTCGTTCGTCAACGCGCGGGAGCACGTCACGCTCGAGGCACTGTTCAGCGCCAACGTCGCGTTCGCAGAGAAGCGCCGTGACGAACTCCGTCTACATCACGGTGAGAAACGATTGACGAACACAGAGTTCGGCTACGCGATGGAGATCATCGATGCGGCGTGGGAGCCCGGTCTCGCTGCCGGGCTTCGTGGTCGAGTCGCTCTCTACGACGTAGCGCTCGAAGCCAGCCACGGTGGTCCGTTCTGTCGGTATCCGACCATGGCACGGCACGGCTCGATGATGCGGATCGTCCTCGTGACGCAGACTCTTCCTCCATCGACGACCGGTGGGATCGGTCGCTATTGCTTGGACCTCGGTCGTGAGCTGGCTCGTCGTGGCCACGACGTCCGGATCATCACCGATGGCGAAGATCACAACACCGTCGATCTCGAGGACGGTGTCTGGGTGCACCGCATCGTCAAGGAATCCGACCTACCGAGGCCGGCCGATGTGCCAACAACTCCAGCCAACATCTGGAGCGCCGCGGGTGCGGTCGCCGAGGAGTTGGTTCGGCTCAATCGGCTTGATCCGATCGACGTGGTGTACTCGCCGATGTGGGATGTCGAAGGTCTGGCGATCACGCAGACCAGCTCGGTGCTGTCGATCACGGCGCTGATGACGACCATGGGCATCACGCTGCGAACACGAACTGAGTGGAGCGACAATCCTGAGTTCATGGCAGAGTTCGGCCACCCGCTGATGGACTTGGAACGCTGGGTAGCCGCCCGTTCGCACGGCATCCATGCCATCAGTCACGCGATCGCCACCGAGGTGGAGTCGGCCGGAGCATTCCGGATGGATCCCGACGGCGTGTTCGTGTCGCGCCTCGGCGCGGTCGACCGGCTCGAGACGGAGCGGGAGGATTCCGATCCCGATGATGCGATCGAGGTGCTCTTCGTTGGGCGACTCGAACATCGCAAGGGCATCGATCTCCTCTTGGAAGCGCTCCCCGAAGCGCTGGTTACCGATGAACGAATTCGGGTCACCTTCGTGGGCCGGGACATCGAAGCGGCGGACGGTTCATGGGTGGTCCAGGGTGAATTCGAGCGTCGCCATCGCGATGCAACCTGGCTGAGTCGGGTGCGATTCATGGGCGAGGTCTCCGAGGAGGCTCTGTGGGATCACTACCGGACCTGCGATGTGTTCGTGGCGCCATCGCGTTTCGAATCGTTCGGGTTGATCTATGTGGAGGCGATGATGGCGGGTCGCGCGGTGATTGCGCTGGCCGTTGGCGCTGCGCCAGAAGTCATCACGGATGGCATCACCGGCGTGTTGGTGGTCCCAGAAGATCCGGGCGCTCTCGCCGGGGCGATTGTGGGGCTCTGCGCGGATCCGGTTCGGCGTCGTTCGCTTGGAGCCGCAGGGCGCGCACGATTTGAGGACGAGTTCACGGTCGAACGCATGGCCGACTCGTTCGAGCAACGCATCCGTTCATTCACCACGATCCGACCGGGTGACCCCGAGTTCGAGACGAACTCCAACGGCGAGCTCATCGAGCTCCCAGATGGTTCCATGGGAGCGGTGCTCGGTACTGACCCCATGGTGATCACCCTTGGCTCGGACGGTCGGTCCACCGTCGTTGTTTGGTTCGACCCCACGGCCAACGACGTTGACTCACCGATGGTCGACCCAGTGGTTGTCGTCGTCGATCACGAACCGGGGGTCGAGTTGGTGTCGTGCGCAGGCGGCGGCTTCACACATTTTGTTCTCAATCGTGCAACGGGCTCCAGGGTGAGCATCACGGGTGGACCGCACGCAACTTTCGCCGCACTGCATGTGGTTCCCGGTTCGGTGGAGTCGTGACGTTGCGGCGCAAACGTCCAGCGCGCAGGACGGTGTCGATCGTCACGGGAATCCGGATACCGCACGACGCCATCTCCAAGATCGTGGCGCAGCAATACCAGGTGCTCACCGATGCGGGGTACGACTGTTGCGTGTTTGTCCACTACTCGGCGTTCGGAAACGTTCGCGAGGACAACGGCGAACTCGAGGCGGGTCAGCCGCTCTCGGGCGAACCGGCCGTCGACGACCGAATCGACGACCCGCAGGTCGATCTTGGAGATGGTGGCATCGACTCGGCCGATGAGGTCATGGTTGGCGATTCGTGGCAGCTCTCCAAGAACGATCGCTATCTGGATTCCGATGTGGTGATCCTGCATTTCGGCATCCACTACGACCTCTTCAACTCGCTACTCATTCCTCATCCGAAGGCCAAGCGGGTCGTGCACTTTCACAATGTCACTCCCCCTGAGTTGCTCAGTGGATACACACAGCGGGCGGCCTTCGGCGGCCTGGCTCAGTTGTCGATTGCTGATCGAGCGGATGCTGTGTGGTCTGACTCGCCACACAACACCGAGTCGCTGTTCGAACACACGTCCGTCGATCCGTCGCTGGTCAAACCGATGGAATTGTGTGTGCCCGAGATGGACGATGTTGTCGCGGCGGCCAGCCGTCCGCATCCCCACGCCCCCGTGATCCTGCTCGCCGTGGGACGATTCGTCGAGGCGAAAGGTCAGCTCGACCTCGTTCGTGCCATCGCCGGGCTCGGTTTTGATACTCGTTGGCGGGTCTGCTGTGTCCTCGCCGGAAGTCCCGAGAACTCCGATGCGGCATATCTCCGCCGAGTCCACGAGTTCGTGGCGTCGGCGGGGCTGGCTGACCTGGTGGAGTTTCGCTTCGATCTGCTCGACGACGAGCTGGTGGATCTGTTCGTCGAGGCCGATGTGTTCGTTTCTCCCTCGTATCACGAGGGGTTTTGCGTGCCGGTGGTCGAGGCGTTGGCGTCCGGGTGTCGGGTGATTGCTACGAACGCCGGCGCACTTGTCGACACGGTGGGCGGCCATGGGCGACACGTCGTTCCGGGCGACGTGGACGTGTTGTCCGATGTGCTGGCCGAGGAGATCGCGCTGGTCCTCGCAGCTCGCGAGCCGGGCTCGGCGGCCCAGGCGAACGATCGCGAACGTCGAGCTTCAGCCCGGCGCTATGTCGGCATCTTTGGGCCGGATGCATTCGCCCACCGGACGCTTTCGGCGGTCGAGGCGCTTCTGGGGTGATCGGGCCATCGCTGGATGTCGCTCCGGGCGAGCCCGGCCAGCAACTCGCTCGAGGTCAGTCGACTCACGATCAGTAGAACACCAACAGAGTCTTGCCGACGGCGAACAACAAGAGGCTGACGACCGTGGCGATGATCCACCATCCGGGTCGGCCGGGACGGAGTTCGTCGCGACGAAGCGTCAACGACAGCACAGGAACCGAGAGCAGCGGAATGAAGTAACGGCCCTGCAACTCGTTGACCATCAGCGCTCCGACCGGCGCCCAGATCATGTACATGAGGAGAAAGACCGCGACGACACCGGCGGCCGTGGTGGCGATGGGAACCACCAGGTACATCGCAGAACGACGCGGTGCCAACTCGGTGCGTCGAGCCCCGCCCTCACGCTGATAGGCGGCCACGAGGACTCCGGTTGCCAACACCAGGGCGAGAAGCGGTGCCACCACGTCGTTGCTTCGCCCAGCAAACCGTCCCATACCGAACGATCCGACCATGCCCCGAAGGACGAACGACTGTTGCGCTCCCGCTGCCACTGTGCGACCCATGACCTTGACGAATTCGATTGGATGGCCGATCACGAATTTCAGCTGGGCGATGTGGTCGACGTCGGCTTTGAAGATGGACGGCGGTGTGTCCGGGAAGCCGATCTTCCACCACACGAGCGAAAAGAATCCCGTCACACCACAGATGCCCAGTTTCGTGATGATGGCTCGTCGTCCACCGCCGAGGAGGCGACCGGGGACCAGCCAGATCAACATGACCAGCGGAAGGTAGGGCTGCTTGACCAGCGGCAAGATGACCATCGCCGTCGCCAGTACCACGATGGTCGTGGTGGTGGCACGCGGATTGAGTACTGCTCGCGTGACCAGCGCCACGGTCAGAATGGCCAACGCGTTCGCCATCGAGTCTGAGTTGTACGTCGCCGCACTCATGACCGCCATCGGAATCAGAGCGACGACGGCAAACACCCATTTGCCACGAGGGGCCAGGCGAACGGCGCTCCCAACGATCACGAGGTAGCTCAGCAATCCGGCGAGTCGACCCCCGAAGAAGCTGATGGGAAGCGGCGCTCCCACGGCTCGCAACAGAGCGACGGTTGCCGCCTGAGGGGCGTAGCTGAATGGGCTGTAGTTGGATGACGCGTCGGCGATCACCCAGGATCGAACCTGGGGGTCACACGGTGTGGTTTCGGACCAGTAGCTCCCGGCGTCGTAATTGTCGGGGCGAGCGGCGGCGGCGGTGTAGCCGAAGATGTAGTCGATAACGCATCGGTCGATGACCCCACCAGCGTGGTTGACGTTCGTCGCCGGATCGATACGTTCATCGGCGATCAGGTCTCCGCTCGACACCAGCCAGGTTCTCAGAAAATGGGCGGTCTCGTCGATGCCCTGCGAGGGTGGTATCGCCAACGCGAAGTACAACCCGAAGATCGCCCCGAGGCCGACCACCCAGATATGCAGATTCGACGATGACGGCGTGAGAACTCGGCCTGGGGCCGCCACAGCCACGACGAGATCCCCGGTCGGCTGGATGGTTTCCATCGGATCTCCGACCTCGCCAACGACGGAGGGGGCTGTCATGGCCAGGAGGCTAGTGGGGGGCCGCGACACCAGGCGAAGACAGGGCTCGCCAACCCGCCCCGCCGCTACTTCGCTGCAAACTCGCCGGCCCAGAGACATCCTGCGCTGCGAAGCTCGTAGAGGTAGCGCACTTGGTGCGGCTCGACTCGGTCGACGTGTGTCCAGCGATCGCGGTGGTCTCGTACGAAGATGTCGCTCGTCAGGGCCCCGTGGTCGCTTTGCAGCAGGTAGGCATCGAGGCCGGGGTTGTGCCCGAGCGGAGCAGTGAGCAGCAACCGTCCATGATGTGGATCGAGCAACGATCGAAGATGATCGAGAGCGGCGGGCGCCTTGGTGAGATCTCTGATCGGTTCGTCCCATCCGACATGTTCGAGCGTCGAGATCGCGAGGACGAAGTCGAGTGGCTCGGGGGCCGTCACGTCGACGACGTCGATGTTCTCCACGCCGGGTGAGGTCTCGTATTTGTCGACGACTCGGTGGGTGATGGGTTGGTAGTGCGCCAGCACGTTGCCGATCTCGAGACCGAGCGAATCGCTGGGGTAGCGGGCGAGAAAGCGCTGAGCGATGGGAATCTCGAGTGCTCGTTCACTCAGCCAGGTTCGGTTGTACGGGTGCCAGAAGTACTCGAGGGTGTCACCCTGATAGGCGAACGAGGGGCGTCGACCACGGGCCTTGCCAACCTGATACTTGGCGTGTTGTGTCCCGCGCCGAACGAGATTTCTGGCGAGCGTGGTCGGACCGTAGTCACTCAGGTAGGCATTGAGCTCAGAGATGACCGACATGACCGAGACGCTAGTAGCAGCGATGTCGTCGGGCGAAGGTCGGTTCGTCACCGGCCCTTCCACGACGAGCTGGGAAGCTAGTGAGAATCACTGACAGTACGAGCACGAAGGTCGCTCGCCTTCAGAATGAACAGATCGCCGTAGGGAACACCGGAGTCCTCGTGAAAGCGCCGGCAACACCAGCCGAACACGAAGGCGTAGGTCGCCGTCGACGTGATGGCGGCGACGGTGTAGTCGAACCACGTCAGCAGCACGACGTTGCCGGCGGTGTTGATGATGACGGCGATGGCTCCCATGATCGTGAGCGATCGAAGGCCAGCTGATCCGCCCCGTGCCGCGATGTAGTCGAATATCGGATAGTGCAGGACGAGGAAGATGGTGCCCGGGAGCAACAGCAGCAACGCGGGATACGCCTCCACGTAGTCCGGGCCGAAAACGATGGACAACGTCGGGCGACCAACGATCGCGACGCCGATGGCCAACACCGTTGTGACGGCCAGCGCCGTGCGTGTCACTCGCGCCACCACTGGCCCGAGCTCGCTGGTCCCGAGGCGGTGGTGTGGCAGCAGCGCTGATCGAATAGCCATTGCCGCAACCAGGACGACCTCGGCGAGTGCCACGGCGATGGAGTACAGGCCCAGCTCCCGATAGCCGCGTCGAGCGGACACGATCAGAACATCGAGGCGCCAGATGGCCAGCACCGCTGTGGCGGCAAGATTGGCTCGTAGCGAGAGCGACGCCAGCCGTCGGGTCGTCGCGCGGGTAGCGCGCCAGTCGTCGACTCTCAGCCGGACGGCGCGAGTCGGCCAGATCAGCAGTGCCAGGGGGATGATCGACGTCAACGCCCAGACCACCGCGTTGTTGGTGACCGTTGCGGTCCCCCCAACAACGGTCACCAGGGTGAATGCGGCGTATGTCCCCACGCCGACGAGCCACGCCCAGGTCACGGCACCGATCCGATTGTCGAGCGACGCCACTTGCGTCAGGTTCGAAATGATGAGCAGCACGATCGTGGCACCGGCAATCGTTGCCGTGGCTGCCCAACCAACCACACCGACCGAACCCTGGGTCCAAGCAACAGCGACGTACACGAGCGCCGCAACGACACCGAAGCCGACGCCGACGAGCGCCGCTGGCGGCCCCAGCCGCGACGGTCGATGGTCTGACATCTCCTCGGGATGCAGTTTGTTGATGGCAGCGATCGTTCCAGCGCTGGCAACGAGCGACAGAAGCCCGGACAGGTTGGTGATGTAGACGATCTCACCTCGACCGACGGTGCCAAGGTTTCGAGCGATCAACGTGGTCGTGACGAACGCCAACGCGGCGCGGCCCATGAACATGGCGGAGGCCAACAGGGTGTTACGGAAAAGCGATGGCCCAGTCGATTCCGAGGCCGGGGATCGGCCTGAGCGTTGCCGTGCCATCAGAAACGAGACGCTACGTTATGGCCTCGCAGAGGCGACGAATCGATCGCCACGATCCTGAGTCGAGCGCAGCGTGCCCCCAGTCCGAACGATCCTTGTCGACGCCCGATGGATCGGGATCGGCGGCCCCGGACGAGTAGCCGAGAATTTGCTGCGCGGACTCGGGGCCTTGGAGCCCGACGGACAGTGGGTCATCTGGGGTCCCGATCAGGTCGACGAGCTCCTCTGGCCCGGAGCCCGGCGCGAGCCGAGCCGTCATCATCCGAAGGCCTGGTACAGCCAGCGCGAGATCCCCGGTCCGAGACACGTCGGGGCCGATGTCGCGTTCTACGCTCACCATCTCCGTCCGGCCTGGCATCTCGCCCCGGTCGAGGTCACCACCATCCACGACACGATCCCATTCCGCTACCCGCCGTCTGCTGCACTAGCGCCGTTGATGCGGCAGTACATCCGCCGGATGGCATCGCTCTCGACGGTTGTCGTGACGGATTCAGAGTTCTCCAAGCGCTCGCTCATGAACGACCTCGCCCTGTCGGCTGATCGGATCATGCTGCTCGATCTTCCCATCGATCACGAGTCAGCGGATCGTGTGCGAGCGCTTCGTGCGATCACCGAACCCGCGCGACGAGTCGTGTTCATCGGTCGCGACGCTCCGCACAAGAACTTGAATCGGTTGATCGAGGGATTTGGGCGGAGTCGATTCTCTGCTGATGGTGGGGAACTGTCGCTCATCGGTCTCGATGGCCCCGCAGTCGAGCGAGTCACAGCGCTCGCTCGATCACATCGCGTTGTTCTCGATCTGCCGGGAGTCGTGTCACAGGACGAACTCGAACGTCGACTCGCGTCGAGCGCCCTCGTGATCCAACCCTCGCTCGAAGAGGGGTTCGGCCTCCCCGCAGCGGAGGCCGCCGCCGCCGGGATTCCGGTGGCGGTGAGCACTGGAGGATCGCTCCCCGAGATCATGCGCGGAGCCGTCGACCCATTCGATCCACTCGACATTGCTGGCATCGCGATCGCCATCGATCGAACTGCAGCCATGGCGACCGGACCGGACCTCACCTGGGCGACTCCCGAGGATCTGGCCCGCTCGGCGGTGGCTGCGATCGATCTTGCGGTCAGCCTCGGCCCTCGGCGACGGCGTCGATGAGGATCGCCTCGAGCTGATCCACCGAGCGTTGCCACGTTTGGTCCCCGTGTCGCGCGTATGCCGCTGCGCCCATGTCGACCGCGAGCGGATGATCGTCGGCGAGCCGAGCGATGGCGGCGGCCAATTCGTCCGGTGAATCTGTGGGAACCAACAACCCAGTTTCGCCGTCGTCGATCAACTCGGGCGGCGCTCCGGAGCGGGTGGCGATCGACGGCACCGAACACGCCGCGGCTTCCAACAACACGAGCCCGAATCCTTCGGCGGTGCGCGACGGCAACACGAAGACATCGGCGGCGCGGTGATAGTCGGCCAGATCGTCGTCGGGAATGAATCCGGCGAGCGTGACGTGGTCGAGGTGATCGCGGACGATCTGGTCGTCCATCTCGGCTCGGTCGGGGCCCGAACCGCCGATCACGACCCGGATGTCCGTGCGGTCTCGGAGCAGCGCGGCGGCCTCAAGCAACGTATCCACACCATTTCGAAAGAACAGCCGGCGAACCGTGAAGGCAATGAATGCGTCGGGTTCGAGGTTCAATCGAATCCGAATGGCGCGTCGCTCGGAGGGTGTCACGGGCGAGAACCGGTCCACATCGACCCCGAGGTACATGACCTCGACCGGCCGACCCGGTGCAAGCCGCCGCACGTAGTCGGCGGTGAACTCGCTGATCGCCACCAAACGAGTCGCCCGCGATGTGGAGTACCGGCCCAAGGTGATGTCGGCCGCTTTCTGGACAAGGCTCAGCGGAAACGGATAGTCGATGTACGGGTTGTTCTGGATGAGTACAAACGGAACACCGAGACGTTTCGCTGCCCGTGCCGCCGCCACCGTCGAGAGGAACGTATGGGTGTGGCCGATCACCACGTCGCTCTCAGCAACCAATCGCCGGGCGACCCCGAGGACGCGGGGATCAAAGAGGGGATAGGGCAGACCCAGCCGCCGTTCGAGGGTATTGAGCGCTCGAACGCGATGGACTTCGATGCCCTCGTCGAGCTCGAATTCCGGGTCACCGTCGAGTCGTGAAGTGATCACGCTCACCTGGTGACCCCGTTCGCGGAGGAGCAGCGCCTGTTGTCGTGCCTCGAGTTCGACACCACCGAGATGCGGCAGCCAATAGTGGACCGCCAGCAGGATGCGCACAGTCAGATCACTCTGGCTCGGCTGGGGCGACCCGGATGGCCAGGACGCTTGACGAGAACGCTCCCAGAATGGTCTGCATGCCGAGCACCAGGCCGAGAACCGCAGGAGTGACCGTGCGGACCGTTTGGTTGGGATCGAGTGCGCCGTAGTCCACGCCGCTCCAACGGACCAGTGAAACAATAGCGATCACGAGACCGACGACGATCATGGCGAAGCCCAACATGAGACCCCGCTCGAGTGTCAGGACGCGCGCCACCCAACCCGATCGGCGACCCTCGGGCAAGAACCCTTCGGTCACGGCGTAGGTCTTGACGATGACAGCGAACCAGAGCGCCTGATACCCGATGATTGTCAGGGCTGAGGCGTAGAGCAACGCGCCGACGTCGAGCCGTCCGATGGGGCCGATCGTGAGCGCAACGCTCCCGACGGCGCCGACAGCGAAGACCAACAACCCGGGATAGAAGAACAACCACGTCGGGCTGAAGATCAGCAGGAACCTCAGGTGTCGCCAACCGTCGCGGAAGCTCCGGAGATGCGGCGCGCGGGTCCGGCCGTCAGGGCTCAGAGTCGTCGGCACTTCGGCCATGGGGATCTTTGCCAGTGATGCCTTGACGACCATCTCGCTGGCGAATTCCATGCCGGTCGTTCGAAGGTGGAGGTCGAGTACGGCCTGTCGTCGAAACCCGCGCAGCCCGCAGTGGAAGTCTCGCACTGGTGCCCGAAAGAGCACCCGGCCGACGGTCGACAGCACGGGGTTACCGAGGTACCGGTGCAACGCGGGCATGGCTCCCGGTTTGATGCCGCCAGCGAACCGGTTCCCCATGACGAGGTCCTTGCCGTTGCGGAGCTCGTCGAGGAACGGCCCGAGGTTGGTGAAGTCGTAGCTGTCGTCGGCGTCGCCCATGATCACGTAGGTGCCGAGCGCTGCGTCGATTCCCCCCGACAACGCCGCGCCGTAGCCCTTCTCCGAAATCTCCACGACCCGCGCGCCGTTGGCCCGAGCGAGTTCCTGCGAGCGGTCCGTACTGCCATTGTCAGCGATCAGCACCTCTCCGGAGACGCCGGATTCGGCGAGCCAAGCCATGGCCTTTTGAACGCAGATCTCGATGGTCTCGGCCTCGTTCAGACATGGCATCAAGACGGTGAGTTCCAACGGAGCCGATCCCATGCGGGCCAAACCCTAGCCGGGACCCATCAGTTGACCGTGGGCCACGGGTCGGTGGTGGTGGGCGAGAGCGGGGGTTGGCTGTGCAGCTAAGTTGTTTCCTCAATGGACAGTCTGGGGGACGAGCGCGTCGATGACGAGCGTCCCGACGTTCCGATCCGCTCGGCGGTGTCGATCGTCATCCCGGTGTACAACTCCGAGCAATCGCTCCCTGTCCTCGCCGAGCGCTTGGCGGCGGTCCTCGACATGTTCGCGGCCACCGAGGTGCTCCTTGTCGATGACGGAAGCTCGGACGGGAGCTGGCTGGTGATCAAGGCCCTCGCCAACGACCACGACTGGATTCGAGGGATCTCTCTCTCACGGAACTTTGGCCAGCACAACGCGCTACTCGCCGGGGTTCGAGCCGCCCAGCACGGGCTGATCATCACCATGGACGACGATCTCCAGCATCGCCCGGAGGACCTCCCAACCCTCGTCGACGCCCTGACCAACGATCTCGACCTCGTGTATGGGGTCTCGACAATCGAGGAGCACAGCAACTGGCGGAATCTGTCATCGAGGGTGGCGAAGGGGTCGATGCGGCTCGCGCTCGGCGCGGAGACCGCTCGACACGTCAGCGCCTTCCGAGTGTTCCGCTCATCGCTTCGAGATGCCGCCTCCCAGTCCAATGACCCCTACATCTCGTTGGACGTACTCCTTTCATGGGCTACAACTCGTGTGGGCACTGTTGATGTCGTCATGGATCAGCGTCCCTTTGGCGACTCGAACTACACATTCCGGCGCCTCGCTCGACACGCCATCAACATGACCACCGGGTACAGCACGGCGCCGCTTCGGTTGGTCACCTATCTCGGCTTTGCGTCGTCGATCATGGGCCTCGCGATTTTCGTATACGTCGTGGTCCGGTTCTTTGTGGACGGGGGAAGCATCCCCGGCTTCCCCTTCCTGGCATCCATCGTGTCGTTGTTCTCGGGCGCCCAGATGTTCGCGATTGGCATCCTCGGTGAGTACCTCGGTCGAATGCACTTCCGTTCCATGCAACGCCCGCAATACGTGATCAGGGAATCCACGGGTGGTCGGTCCACCTGACCCGAGTCAAACGCGCTTCGACGCGGATTCAGGCGACTCGGCGGGCCTCGATGATGCAATGGCTATAGGGAAACGGCAGGAGATCATGGCGGATCTGCACCGATTCCAGCTCGAACGGAGAATCGTCGAATAGCCGGCGGTAGCCCGTCTCATCGCGTACGTATCGACCGCGATCAAGCGCCGCCAAGACTCGAGCCGTCGTACGTCCGTCAGGAGCAAAGACCGGGTCGACGCTCACGTACCGACCGCCCGGCCGAACAGCGCCAGCCACGTCGCGAATCAACTTGACGACCGATTCGTCGTCGAGGTGATGGTGGAGCCCGAGTGCCATTCCCAAGTCGAAGGGGCCGAGACCGAGACTCACCAACGAAGCAACATCGGCGTGCACAAAGCGGGTATCGCTACCGCTGATTCGTTCGGCCGCCTCCAGGTAGTCGTCGTTGAGGTCGACCCCGACATAGTTGACATCGCCGAGGATCGCCCGGACGCGCCCGTCGCCACAACCGACGTCGAGCACCTGATCCCCCGGCTGCGGACGAAGGTGATCTGAAACGATCATCTGCTGAGCCTGGTCGGCCCGGATGAGGTCCATCCATCGGCGATACCATCGCGCGTCCTTCAACAGCGAATCACGAAGAGTTGGCAGCCTGCGTTTCGGTGAGTTCACGGAGAACTGAATCTACCGTCGAACGAGGTGGTTCTGCGTGCTCGCTACCATGGTCGAGTGCTGGAACGAGATCGAGCCAGACACACTCGTTGGTTATGGTGAGCGCCGACAAAAAACCGATCCCGTTCAATCGGCCATACCTCTCCGGCGAGGAATTCGATCTGATGCGTGCGGCGATCGACGGTGGTCACATCTCCGGCGACGGCGACTTCACCAAGCGGGCACACGGGTTGATCGCGCAGATCACCGGCGTCGACTCGGTCCTGCTCACCACGTCATGTACCCATGCGTTGGAGATGACGGCGCTTCTGCTGGAGCTGGCTCCCGGCGACGAAGTGATCGTGCCGTCGTTCACGTTCGTCTCGACGGTGAATGCAGTGATCCTTCGGGGGGCGATCCCAGTTTTCGTGGATATTCGTCTCGACACGCTGAACATGGACGAGTCGAAAGTTGAGGAGCTGATCACTCCACACACTCGGGCCATTGTCGTCGTGCACTATGCGGGAGTCGCCTGCGAAATGGATGCCATCAACGAGGTTGCCGCCCGCCATGGGATCGCAGTTGTCGAGGACGCGGCCCATGGCTTCGGTGGGACGTATCACGGCCGCCAGCTCGGCAACTTGGGACAGATGGCGGCCCTGTCGTTTCACGAGACAAAGAACATTCAGTGTGGAGAAGGTGGAGCGCTGCTTCTGAACGATCCTCGGTTGGTCGAACGGGCCGAGATACTCAGGGAGAAGGGAACGAACCGATCGCGCTTTTTTCGCGGTGAGGTCGACAAGTACACCTGGGTGGATGTTGGCTCCTCCTATCTACCGTCCGACCTGTTGGCAGCATTTCTGTGCGCTCAGCTCGGGCACTTCGATGAGATCCAAGCGCAACGGATGCACGTCTGGTCGACGTATGACATCGAGTTGTCAGATTGGGCGGCGCGACGGGATATCACACGGACCAAGGTGCCGCAGCACTGTGAGCACCCAGGGCACTTGTACTACTTGCTGCTCAGCGACACAGCTGAACGAGAACGTTTCATTGCACACATGGCTGACCGCGGTGTGAAGTGCGTGTTCCACTATGTGCCGCTGCACTCATCGCCGATGGGGCGTCGACTCGCTCCGACGGCAGTGTGCCCGATCACCGAAGACGTGAGCTCCCGGCTCGTTCGATTGCCAGTATTCGCGGGAATGTCGACAGTCGAGCTCGAGCGTGTGGTTCACGGCGTGCGGTCGTTCGAATGAGATGTTGAACTGGGTAGTGCATCGAGGAGTGAACGACGGGTGAGGTGCACAGTCTCGCAGCTCTTGTCTGGCTGCATCCCGTGGCTCGCCCATCGTCGCAGTACCGCAGTGTTTCCAACTTGGGTGGATATCTCCCACCGTGTCGAACCGACCTCGACTGTGAGTTCGTCGACGGCCCTCAGGAGCGCTTGGTACACGCCGGAGCGCCGTGCATCTATCAGCACTCCCGCGAGCTCCACCTCGACGCTGTCCACGTCGATATTGATGGTCGCGAAACCTACCGGTGACCTCGAACGTTCGGCCACGATGACTCGATGATGTTCGGCCCCGCCGTCGACCGCGCTCGCAGCCCATTCCACGTAGCCAGCCAGAGACCACGCTGGGTCGATGAGCGGATTCGCTGCGTAGTGATTGGGGTAGCCCGCGAAGACGTCAGATGTCATGCGGGCAATGAGGTCCGAATCTGATCGAACCGCACATCGTGTGATCACCTTGGTCATTGAATCGGATCGGGATTCGGCAGCGCTTGCGACCACCGGTTGTCCCACCTCCTTGGTCCAATACTGGAGCGTGTCGGCGTGAATCGGCAGGTGCCCGGCGATATCGAGCGCCGCGAACCAGCGCACCTGATGGCTGGGGTAGCGAAGGATGACGAGGTCGAATTCCTCGAGTCGCTCCAACGCAAGGGCTACCGCACCGAATTCAGTGCCCTCGACGGCGGTGAGCCTGCCGACTCTGAACCCGAAACGAGCTGACTCCAGCGGCGAATCCTCGATGGCGATCGGGGCCGAGTGCGGCGGGACTTCCGAGAAGGTCAACCTTCATCCGATCTGTCTCAAAAACGTCGGTGGCCGTCAGCCAGAACCACGGTTCGTCATGATAGGCGAGAAGCCCGGCCCCACTAGTTTGGACGGCGTGGTCGTCGAGGGGGAACCGCGAGCCGGCGCAACCCGTTCTTGGGTGACCGGACGCGCCCTGGTGTTCGTGATGCCGGCCGTTGTGTGCCTCCTCGCAGGTGTGGATCTGTATTTCGGGGCGCCCGAGGTGGACTCGTACATTTACGTGGGCGCTGTCTCGCGGCTCGGCGACTTCCTCGCTCGTTGGCCTGATTGGTACTACCAGTACCGGTTCTCGTATCTGCTTCCCGAATGGCTCTTCGAAACAACGTTCGGCTCGACGCTTGGGTACCTCGCCCTTCGTTTCGTGTTGCTGGGACTCGTGGGCTGGAGCATGCTCGATACCAGGCGTCGGGCAGCAAGTGTTCCGATCGCAGTGGCGTCGACCGCCATCTTCTGCATCTCACCGATCGTGCTCCGAGCGGTCTTCAACACCTACACGCCCGCACTCGGGGTGCTGTTCCTCGTCCTCGCACTCGCCGTGATGATCCCGGTGCGAGCGCCGCTCAACCTGCGACCAGGCAGGGCATTGGCAGGCGGAGCGCTGCTCGCTGCCTCCTGGAACGCGACCCCCATGACGCTTCCGATCTCGGCCCTGGTCATGGCGGCGGTGGTGCTCGACGCACTCGTCGAGGTGCGTCTGAAGAACCTGGGCCGTCAAGTCGGCGTGTCTCTCTGCATGCTGGCCGGTACGGCAGCAGTGATGGTCTCAGGCACGTTGATCTACGGCATTGGTTTCGGCCGATGGAACGTCTTTGGTCCCCTCATCGACCAAGCTCGCCAGCCCAGCGCCGACGTCTTCGTCGAGAAGAGCCTCGACTGGTTGACCTGGCGCCACTATCTGTTCGTGATTCCGATGTCGATCGGGCTCGGCCTCGTCGCGTTCGTCTCAGAGTCCGACGCCGACACGCGGCGAGGTATCCGCCGCTTGACCTTGGTAGTTACTGCGATGTCGGTGTCGTTCATGGTGTTCCAGTGGGGCCTCAAGTCGCCACTTCTGTCGCTCTTCTACTACTCGGCGTGCATCCTGGTGCCGTCGTGGTATTTGTTGTGTCGGAGCGTCGGCGTCGTGTTGAGCGTCCATCGCTCACGTGTTGCCGTCCTCGCCGTGGGGTCATTCGCAGTTGTTCTCCTCGGCCTTTCAGGGGGGGGTGCATGGAATCCCGGCTTTCCGATGGTCGTGGCGATCATGGGTCTCGGAGGTGTCGTGCTCGCTGCCTCGTTGATTGATCGACAGCGACTCGTCGGAGCGATGGCGGTCGGACTGCTCGTGTCGGGCTTTGTCACGACCAGCTCACCACATGACTTCCGGCTCGACCCAACGACGGTACGAGCCGATCCGCGCTATGACGACGCCCTGTTCACCGACGACGAGCGAGGTCGGGATCGGTACGACCTCGCACGCCAGTACGCCGAGTCGCTGCCATCCGTGCCTGAACGTCCCGGCCGACTCCGAGTGTGGTGGAGAGTCTCAGCACCAGCTCCCGTCGGTTCGATCCAATCGGCCATGGTGTACACGAGGTCGGCGATGCCGGGGCTCGATCTGCCCAATCTCACGCCAACGGACCTCACCTTCCTCGATCTCGAACGGCCAAGGTTCCTGGTGCTGATGGACAACGAATCGGCCATCGTTGACCAAGGTCTGTCCGCGTTGCAAGACGCAGGTGTGCCGTATCAACTGGAGAGCAGACGAGTCCTGAGAGCGGGCGAGTTGTCCATTGAGGTTGCGGTTCTGATCAGAACTGATGACCAGTGGACCAACGTGCCCCAAGGTTGAGTGAGCTTCGTCGTCCGCCGCTCGCTGTCGTCCATTCCGCTACGGTTCCGCCCCATGCCTCCAGACGACCCAAGGATCGCGGAACTCCGTGAACTCGGAGCCTCGATCGGGCACGCCGTTTACTTTGGACCCGAGGTCTACGTGGAGAAGGATTTCGCATCGCTTCTCACTATCGAGGACGGCGTCGTCCTGTCGCAGGGAACAACGGTTCTCCTGCATGATTCATCGCTCAACAACGTTGCTGGACACGCCATTCGATTCAGCGCGGTGACTCTCCGCTCGGGGTGTTATCTGGGTGCCAACGTCACGATTCTCTGTGGGGTGGAAGTTGGTGCAGGAGCTCTCATCGGCGCGTGTTCGTTGGTGACGAGTGACATCCCGGCGGGGATGGTCGCGGCTGGTCAACCGGCTCGCGTCACGGCGAGCGTGTCCGAGATCGTCGAACGCCATCGCCAACGCGCCATCGAAGATCCTGGATGGATTGACGTCCCAGCAAAGCCGTGGCGCGATCGCTCGGATGACGACAATGTCGCGCTCTACGACGCGATCACGCGTTCCATTCACGGCCAGGTTCAAGGGCCGAGTATCTGAAGATGAGCGGGACGCACCAGCCGGCGTCAGCCCTCCAGCGGAGTGTGGCCGTCCGCACTGCGGAGGTCGTCGATCCCGGTGGACGTCACGCGCTCCACGCTTCGGTGAGCCGCACGGGCGATCAGGTGTGACGCCACCGGAACCGTCAGGAATTGGAACACCATCACCAGGAGCAACGGAGCCACGGCATCGGCGTCGGTCGATCCGATGGCCGCCCCCAACGCGATGAGTCCAAGACCAGTCGCGCCCGCCACGGACAGGGCGTGCATGCGATGGAACACCGTGGCGAACCTCACGGCACCGATGGCGCCGATCAACATGAGCGCGGCACCACCGAGTGCGATGCACTGCGCGATGAGGCTCCTCATGCGCCTCGCCGTTCAATGAAGCGCGCCGCCATCGCCGCACCGACGAACGCCACCACCGCAATGACCACCATGACCCCGACAACGATCGTCGATCCGCCGCGAGCGATCTGGACACCGAGCCCGCCGACGATGCACAGCAGCACGCCATCGAGTGCCAGGAGCCGGTCCGGAATCGTGGGCCCCAGCACCAGACGCGTGGCGAAGCACAACGCTGCCAGGCCGAGCATCGCCATGGAGATCGTGCTGATCATCGCGGGTCCCTGATGGAGCGGTCTCGCAAGTCCACGCCGACTGCCCGCGCCGCAGCGAGCTCGAGCCGCCTGACATCTCGCTCGACCGCTGCTCGGTCGCTGAATCGCAGAACGTGAATGAACAACGAGACGGGGGCATCGGTTACAGCGACCGTCACCGTGCCCGGAGTCAACGTCACAACGTTGGCAACGGCGGTGACGACCACATCGTCGTCGGTCAGCATCGAGACGGCGATCACCGCAGACCGAACGGTCGACGGTCGAACGATCGCTGCAATGGTGTCGAGTGTCGAAGCGACGAGCAGTTGAATGCTCACGGCCAAGAACCTGATACCCGACCATGGACGAAGTCTGATGGGGTCGGAGCGGGTGCGACCGACGAATGTCGTCACGAGCAACGCCACGATGATCCCACCGGCGAGATTCGCCAGGGTGAGCGATCCCCACAACATCACCCAGAGGGCAATCAGCCAGATCAGATTCGCGGGGCGCTTCATCGCTCGCTCCGCGCCGGGCCGAGAACGTCGCTCACATAGCCCGCCCGATCCAACAGGTCGACGGCGGCACGCTGAGCGAATCCCACGACCGGACCGGCGAAGACGGTCACCGCCAACATCGTCCCGACCAGGACCACCATCGGTCCCCCCATCAGGACCGGGAGCCGACCCGTCGGCCGGCTGGGCACGTGGGTAGGAGCCGGCCGACCCCAAAAGGCACCGCTCCAGATCTTCGTCATGGAGAACAACGTGAGCCCGCTGACGGCCACGCTCACGGCCGTGATCCACCAGAACTCACCGCCGAACCCGGCCTCGATCAGCGAGAACTTCGCGACGAACCCACTGAGGGGCGGGATACCCGCCAGGCTTGCGGCGCTGAGAGCGAAACATCCGGCGATGACGGGGGACCGTCGCATCAGGCCACCGATGACGCTCAACCGACCGGTGCCTTCGAGGTACTCCACCGCTCCGCCGGTGAGGAGCAGGGTCGTCTTCAGCAGTACCTGGTTCAGGCAGTACAGCACCGCGCCCGTCAGGCCCGCGACGGTGAAGAAGCCGAGCCCCATCACCATGTACCCGACTTGACTCACGATGTGGAACGACAGGATCCGTTTGATGTCGTCCTGTGCAATCGCACCCAGGACACCGACAACCATGGTGATCCCAGCGATCACGAGAATGATGGTGTCGACCTTGGATTCGCCGGGCCGGAGCAGCGTCTGCGTGCGGATGATGGCGTAGACACCCACCTTGGTGAGCAGACCGGCGAACACGGCGGTGATGGGAGACGGCGCTGTGGGGTAGCTGTCGGGCAGCCAGAAGAAGAGTGGAAACAAGGCGGCCTTGATCCCGAACGTTGCGAACAACATCACCCGGAACGCCTGCGCGGTGCCAGTCGGCAACTGGTCGAGCTTCCCCGCCAGGTCCGCCATGTTCACCGTGCCGGTGGCGGCGTACAGCAGCCCGAGCGTCGTCAGGAACAGCGCCGAGGCAAGCAGGCTGATGATGACGTACGTCGTGCCGCGACGGATCTGCTCGGCGCCGCCCCCCAGAGTGAGGAGGAGGTAGCTCGAGGAAAGCATCACCTCGAACGCCACGAACAGGTTGAAGAGATCGCCCGCCACGAGTGACATCGCCACCCCGCCGGCCAGCAGAAGATAGGTGGGATGGAACGCTGGCGATCGCTCGGCGCCACCCTCGCCGACCCCATAGATGAGCACGGCGAGCAGCATCAGGGCGGAGACGGCGAGCAGCGCGGCGCTGAACCGATCGACGATGAGTGTGATCCCCAACGGGGCCGGCCAGCCGCCGGCCTGGGTGACGACTCGACCCTCGCGGTCGGCCTCGATGAGGAGCACGACCGCCATCGCCAAGAGGCCACTCAAGGTGACCAGGCTGATCCAACGTTGGGCTCGACGTGATCTCGCCACGGCGGCGGATGCGCCGGCAGCGAGGATGGGTCCCGCCACCGGCAGGCTGAGCAACAGGGCACTCATGAGCGTGGCTCGTTGGGTCCGCTGAGATCCAACGCTCCCGCGTCGTCGACGTCCTCGGAGGTGCCGCCGCGCTTGGCGACCAGCCGGTCCTCGACGTCGTCTTCGACCTCGTCGGCTCCGGTCAGTGACCAGCTCCGGAACGCGAGCGCCAGAAGAAACGCGATGGCGCCGAACGAGATCACGATGGCCGTGAGGATCAGGGCCTGAGGGAGCGGGTCGCTCATGGTCGACGTGTCGCCATCGCCGATGAAAGCCGGCGTTCCCCGCCGGCCGATCCCCTGCAGGATCACGAGGTTGGCACCGTTGCCGATCAGGCCGATGCCAATGATCAATCGGGACAGTTGCCGTTGCATCATCAGGTAGGTGCCGATGCCGAACAGGAGCGCCGCCGCCGCGGCGAGGCCGATGCTCATCGGGCTGGCTCCGGTGCGTCGTCGACCACATCGATGCCGTTGGTCGTGGCCAACTGATCAGGAGCATCATCGGTCGTCGGCAACCCGAACGCCTCGAACACCATCAGGATCAGTCCGACGACCACCAAGTACACCCCGCCGTCGAAGAAGGTGGCCGTTGAGAACTTCGGTGAGCCGAGCGGGCCCAAGTCGAGACCCACCTTGGCCGATTGGAGGATGTCCCCGCCAGCGAGCACCGGAACGATGCCAGCAAACCCTGCGACCATCAATCCAGCGCCCAACACCAGCCATGGAGACACTCTGGCGGAACGCTTCAACTCATCGATTCCGCCGGCCGCGTAGCGGATACCGAACCCGATCCCAGCCACCAACCCACCGACGAACCCGCCGCCCGGCTGGTTGTGGCCGGCGAAGAGGAAGTAGAGCGACAACACCAACAACGAGGGAAAAGCGACCCGCAACACGATGTCCAGGAGCAACGATCGATGTGGCGGCGCAACGATCGGCCGGCGGATCGTCAACCGCTCCGACCGGGTGAAACGTGCCAGGGACACGGCTCCGAGCGCGGCAATGGCGAGCACCGTGATCTCACCGAGGGTGTCGAAACCGCGGAAGTCCACGAGGATCACGTTCACCACGTTTCGACCGCCCGCCGCGGGCAACGAGTCTTCGAGGTACGACTGCGAGATCGGCGTCGCCGTGCGGTCGCCGACGGAAACGATCACCGCCAGGAAGACGAAAACCGTGACGACGAGCGACACGACGACGCGGAAGCCCTGGGTGAGCCGGCTGGCGCGTTGGGCCGGACGTTGGAATTCGTCGGGTAGCGCCCGCAGCACGAGCACGAAAATCACCGTGGTCAGGGTCTCGACCACCGCCTGGGTGAGGGCCAGGTCCGGAGCCCCGAACAGCAGGAACGCGGCGATCATCCCGTAGCCGACGGCACCCAGGCAGATGGCGGCGGCAAAGCGCCGGCGGACGACCCCGGCACTGATGGCCGCGGAGATGATGACCGGGATGATGACGAGCTCGAGGGGATGGTCGGCAAAGGACGGCAGGGAATCCCGACCCGTGGCCCCGACGAGTCCGACGACCAACGGGAGGCCGCAGACGAACAGCAGGATCACGCCGATGTAGATGGGTAGTGATCCGTTCTGCAACAGGCCGGTGGTTCGTGCCGCGACGACGTTGAGTTGACGGATCGACCAAGTGAAGACACGCGCTCCGCTGGGCAGCACCGACCGTTGCGGGCCAGTCGTCGAACGGCCGAGCAACGCGAAGCCGACGATGCCTCCAGCGATGATCACGACGGACAGCACCAGCGCTCGAGTGAGACCGTCGTAGAGATGGAGTTCGCCGACGATCGGCTCGTTCGTAGCGTTCCCCCACAGCATTGTCGCCGATGAAGCGACGAGCCGCGACATCCATGGGAGTACACCGACGAGTGCCAGCGAGAGGAAGGCGGG
>Ga0105047_10000578_pt1 | contig 62913 bp, 54 predicted proteins | sample MAT04_FD_78384 | JGI IMG/M metagenome (GOLD analysis project Ga0105047, IMG submission 78384) | Freshwater microbial communities from Lake Fryxell liftoff mats and glacier meltwater in Antarctica - MAT-04 (megahit assembly) | ecosystem: Environmental > Aquatic > Freshwater > Ice > Liftoff... | reverse complement strand
CGTCGCGCAACACGAGGAAGGGGTGATTGCCTGATGCGCCGATTGTTCGGCTACCGGCGCGAATTTCGAAGATTTCTTTCTCGCCGGACGAACCGCCGCCGAGCACACGAGCGACTTCGATCTGCCTGGTTGTCTCGTTCAGTGCGAATACTTCGTCGCCGGCACCAATCTCCTTGATGGTGCGCATTCCCCGAGTCGTCCATACCTTCGTCGAAGCGCGCAAGCACTCGTATTGCGCGGTGACGCCGGCTAGGTATTTGCGCTCGGCTTCTGGGATGCCCAGCTTTTCGTAAGTGGCCTTCATCTGCTCGGGCAGGTCGTCCCACTCGCTGACCTGCTCGTTGGCCGGCCGCAGGTAGTAGTAGATGTCTTGGAAATCGATGTCGGGCATGTTGATGGCGAACCACTCGGCCATCGGCTTCTTATCGAACGTGCGCAGACTGCGGCGACGCATCTCGGCCATCCAACGAGGCTCGCCCTTCCACCAGCTGATCTGGTCGATGACGCCTTCGTTGAGGCCCTTCTCGGGCTTGAAGGCGTACTCGACATCCGAGTCGCTCCAACCCAGGCTGTACTTACTGAGGTCGAGGTCGAACGAGGTCACAGGGTGCTCCGATCAGGCGGACGGATTTCCACTACCGCCATAGTAACAATTGCCCGGGCAAATTGCCCACCTACACCCCGTTCAGTAGCGCCAAGTCGTCGTCGCGTGAACCGAGGGTGGTCGCTGCGTCGATTCCCAACCAATCGAGGCAGTTGGTAAACAAAGCTTGCGGGGCGACGGATGGGCGCACGTCGCCGTCGAGCAGGTCGTCGAGATCCACTTCGCCATACATGCCGCCTTGGACCGCGGAACCAATCGCCATCGAGAACCCACCGGCGCCGTGATCACAGCCACCACTCCCGTTCTCGACAACACGGCGACCGAACTCGCTGGTTACAACCAACAACACATCGTCTGCCAGGCCCGCTGTCGCCATCGACGTCATGAAACTGGCGACGCCTTCAGCCAAGTCGGTCAGCAGACTCGCATGCACCGGCAGTTGACCAGCGTGAGTGTCGAAGCCGCTCGCGCTGACGACGACCAGTTGCGCGCCAGCATCGGAAGCCAACAGCTGCGCCGCCGTCGCCAATCCGTCGGCAATCGATGCGCCGCCCTCGCGACCGGCGAGTTCATCGCTCGTTGCCTCACCACCGGTGATCTCGGCGAAGTCGTCGACCGCTTGCACCGTGCGCGAGAACGCATGGCGAGCCTGACCGGCTAGGTCGCTGCCTTCGTTGCCGGCCGACAACGCGACGATCCACTCCGGATCGATATCGACCCAACGAAACGATCCGGAGCTGCCAATCACTGTCGGTTGCCGCGTCGCACCACTCAACACCGGCGCACTCGCGCCAAGCGCGGTCCCGAACAACGGCGATGGTTCGTCGGCGAGTCCGTCGACGACGCGCCCGAGCCAACCAGGCTGAGTCAACTGATCGGCGCGCCACCACCGATCCATCGAAACGAAGTGTGAACGGTTGGGCACCGCGAAACCGATCCCTCGGATGAGCGCCAGTTGTCCCGCGTTCCACGCGCCGAGCAACGGTGAAAGTGATGGATGGAGACCGGCGTCGTCGACACCCGTCAGCGAGAGCACGTCGTCGTCGGCGAGCGCGAGCGACGGGCGCATGTCGTGATAGCGGCCCGCCGTGGGTGGCAACGTGTTGAGTAGGTCGTTGCCACCGTCCAACTGAACGACGACCAGTCGACGGCCACCGAACTGCATGTTGCGGGAGCTGCCTTTGCTTGGCACAACTGTTGAACCGGTCGTTGCGCTCGTTGCCGACGTTGTAGTCGACGCGGTGGTCGACGTCGCTTCAGAAGCACGCGTAGCGCCGCTGCACGATGAAAGCGCAACCCCGACTGCAACGGTGGCACCTGCACTAACACCCATGCCGATGAACTGACGACGATCAAACTTTGGACGCATCATCTCTCCTTTACGCGATCATGAATTCGGGCGTGACGAATGCGACGGCCAAGCGATCGCGCCCGCTAGGTGCTGCGTTGAGCGCCGCCCGCGACTGATCGTCGAAGCCCGCCGCTGGCAAACCAAGCGCATCGGCGAGTACGTCCATGTCATCGCCCTCCGCAGCTGCCAATACGTCCTCATCAGTCGCATCGGCCGCAACAAGCGCAGCGAGGTTGGCGCGTGCGACCAAACTGCTGGCGTTGAACCAGGCCGCGCCGCCGGACCAACCAGCGACGTTGGGGGGCAACATCGGCAGCTGGCCAGCGGTGCGCAGCAACCGTGTGGCTTGCGCGACTTCTAGGCGCGCAGCAGAAGTACGGACGGCGATCACGAGCCACGGCAGCGGGCCGAGCACCAGCGGCGCTGCAACGCGTTCCGCGCCGGTGGTCAGTGCGGCGCGAACCAAGTCGGCGATCACGAACCCGGAGGACGCAAAGTCGCGCGCGAGTTCCGCGACCAGATCTGCATCGTTCTCACCAAGCAACTCCTGAGTGATCGTGCCGGCCAAGAACAGCGGCAGGGCGGGGTGTGCCATCACGGCGTCAATCACGGTGTCGAGATCGTGCACGCCCTCGACACCCAGGAACCTCTGCGGTTGGTCGTCGTGTCGGCGTGGGCGAAAGACAAGTTCGGCCGTTCCGCGATCGAGCGCCCACCCCGACAAGGCGGCAGCGCCCGCCTGGACATCGTCCTCGGTGTAGCTGCCTTCGCCGAGTGTGAACAGCTCGAGTAGTTCACGTGAGTAGTTCTCGTTGGGGACCTCCTCGGTTGATGTGCGTAGATCGAGGTAGACCGCCATCGCCGGATCGATCGTGAGTGAACGCACCAGAGTGCGCGTGTCGCCAAGCCCGGCACTTCGCAAGAGTCGAATCTGGTCGACCATGAAGCGGGCGACGCGTACTTTGTCGATGGCGCTGACGAAGTGGCCGTGCCACAACCACGTCATGCGATCGACCAATGGCTGCTCGGTCGCCACCATCGCATCGATCCAGCGACCAACCGCGTAGCGGCGCGACGGAGCGTCCATCGGGTCGAACGGCAGCGAATCGTTGTCCCACGGATCGGCCGCAACTGCATCGGCGATCGCAGAGCGGTCGAGCAGCCGATCCAGCTCGGCAACGAAACCTCGATCGATCGCCGCTCGCATCTGGGCTGGCGGCAAGCCGAAGCCGGCTCGTCGGTGCAACCACTTGACCGAATCTCGTTCTTCCATGAGCTGCATCGTGCAACCGAGATGTGAGCGAATAATGAACGACGGATCAACTTCTGATCAGGCGGCGCTGACTCGTTCCACTTCAATGAAGATGCATTCACCGGGGCAGGCAGTCGCGGCGTTGATCACATCCTGGCGCAAACGTACGTCGACCTCGGCCAAGCTACGCGAACCACCCGGGTCGTTGAGCGGTTGTGCATCCTGCACCACGTAAGCGATGCCGTCTTCCAGTTGCCGGAAGACGTCGGGGCAATGATCGACGCACAGCCCGTCGCCAGTGCACAGGTCCTGGTCGATCCACACCCGCATATCCATTAGGACGCTATCGGTCGTTGGTCTAGAAGGGTCGTTGGTCTAGAAGGGTCGTTGGTCTAGACGATTGCCGCCAGTACTGCGACGGCGATGAACACGGCATTCCGCGCGAGATGTGCAGCGCCGATCGGTCGCGAACTCAGCGCGCCAAAGCATGCACACGGTGGGCGTTTACCTTGGGCCAAGCGAACCACGAGCAGAACACTGAAAGCGCCAAACAGCGCTGCTGCCGCCCACGCCAACAAGTGTCGTTGCCATTGCACCACAAGCGCCGCTCCAAGACCGATCTCGACAAACGGTACGACGTTGGCAACTACTGCGGGCACGCCCAGTCCCGCCGCCTGCGCACGCCACTCGGCCGGACGAGCGAGCTTCAGCACACCGGCGAGCAACAGCACCGCTGCGACAACGACGGCGGCGGCAGTTCCCACGTCAGTCATCAAACGTCAACAGTAAGACCTTCGTAGGCGGCAAACGCTTCGAACCCACGCGCGGCGGCGGTCGCCTTGGCGCAGCGCCCTACTTCGTCAAGCGCGTTGTCGGTACGCGTCGGGTCGTGATGGAAGAGCGCGAGCTTGCCGACGCGGCAGTGCTCGGCAAGCCACAACGCGTAGTCGATCGTGCAATGACCCCACGTCGACTTGATCGCGAATTCGGCGGGCGTGTACTGCGCGTCATGGATCAGCAAATCGACACCCTCCACCAACTCGCGCGCGCCATCACTGACACCGAACGACCCGTCGTGCGGCTGCTGATGATCGCTGATGTAGGCAACGCTGCGTCCACCGAACTCAACCCGGTAACCAAGGGTCGGGCCGACGTGGGGCACGATGCGCGACATCACCTTCAGCCCTCCGATCTGAAATTCGCTGTCGGCAGTGTCGTGAAAGTGCACCGAGCCCGGAAATTGATCAATCGTGACTGGGAACATCGGAGGGCGAATCACTGCGGCCATCACCTCTTCGGCGCCACGACCATCCTCCTGCGCTGGCGCGTAGATGTCGAGCGTCGATCCCTCGTGCAGCAACGGCGTGAAGAACGGCAAGCCCTGCGTGTGGTCCCAGTGCAGGTGGCTCATTAAGCACGTGCCGTGAAAGGTGCCTTGCTTGGCGAGCTCGGCGCCGAAATACCGTGCACCAGTTCCGAGGTCGAAGAACAGTGGGTCCTCACCTGGGGCGCGCAGCGCGACGCACGACGTATTGCCGCCATATTTCGCTATCTCGCCGCCGTGACACGGCGTCGAGCCGCGCACGCCGAAGAAGGTCACCTGCATCTCATCTCACCCCCTGCCGTAGCCACGCTAGGCCCGAGCAGCCGTGCTGGGCAATGGGTTGGGGTACGTGACGTATGTCGCACGCGTGCCATGACAACTAGTTTGCGGCGATGAGCGTTCTCGGGACAGGAACTGTTGTCACCAACGGAGTCAAGTTCGCCTACTTGTCGGCTGGCGCCGACGATACGAGCCGACCGCTGGCGCTGTGCCTACACGGCTTTCCCGATACGGCACATGGCTGGCGACACCTCCTGCCAGCGTTGGCCGACGCGGGCTTCCGCGCGATCGCGCCATTCCAGCGGGGATATGCGCCGACTCAGGTCCCAGCTGACGGTTGCTACCAATCCGGCGCACTTGGCATTGATGCCAACTCGCTACATGAAACTCTCGGCGGCAACGGTGAAGCGATCATCATCGGTCACGATTGGGGCGCAACCGGCACCCACGCTGCGGCAGTACTAGAGCCCACGCGATGGCGCCGGGTAGTCACGCTGGCAGTGCCACCAGGCAATGCCGTTGCTGTTGGATTTCTCACCAACCTGGATCAAATTCAGAAGAGCTGGTACATGTTCTTCTTCCAGCACGCGCTTGCGGACATCGTCGTGCCCGCCAACGACCTCGCGTTCATCGACAGACTCTGGGCGCAGTGGTCGCCGGGCTACGACGCAGCGGTGGACTTGCCGCTGGTGAAAGCGGCGTTGCGCGATCCTGTCAACCTCGCGGCGGCGCTCGGTTACTACCGCGCCACACTCGGCAGTGGCAAGCGCGACACGCGTTACGAGGCTGCGCAAGGTGCAACGCAGATCGTGCCGACGCAGCCGATGCTCTACATGCACGGTCGTAACGATGGCTGCCTTGGTGTGGACATCGCGCAGGCTGCGGCAACGTCGCTCCCGGCCAACGTCGCTGTTGAGATCATCGACAACGCTGGCCACTTCTTGCACATCGAACAACCCGCCATCGTGAACGCGCGCATCTTGGACTTCGTGTCGTGAACATACCGGTGCAGAGACCGGCGCCTCTGCCCGACGGGTTGGTGGTCGTCGTCAAACGCGACTGCGCGACCTGCGTGATGGTCGCTCCCCTGCTCATTGATCTCGGCGCGACCGTGTACACACAAGACGACCCAAAGTTTCCGGACGGCGTCGCCGCAATCCACGACCATGATTTGGCAGTGAGTTGGCATCACGACATCGAGACCGTGCCGACACTGATCAAGGTGCAGGGTGGCATCGAAGTCGAGCGCACCGTCGGTTGGGTTCGCGACGAGTGGCGGCGACTTACCGGCAACGCGCTCCTTGGCGAAGCGCTTTCTGCGTTTCGCCCTGGCTGTGGATCGCTGAGCGTCGACCCCAACAGAGTCGACGGCTTGCGCGCACGCTTCAGTGGTCACACCCTGAAGGCGCGGCGGGTCGAGTTGGCGGACCTCGACGACGAGATGGAGATCTTGTTCGATCGCGGTTTCACCGACGGCCTCCCGGTCGTGCCGCCAACAGCCGAGCGAGTGTTGCGCATGCTGGAAGGAACAAGTCGCGCCGCCGACGAAGTCGTTGCCGTCGTCGCACCGGACCTAGTTGAGTTGACCGTCGAGAAGGCAGCCATCAACGCTGTGATGGCTGGCTGTCGGCCCGAGTACCTGCCGTGGGTCTTGGCCGCAGTCGAAGCGGTGTGCTCGGATGCGTTCAACATCCACGGCGTGCTCGCAACGACGATGCCGGTCGGCCCGGTAATCGTGTGCAACGGTCCAGGCACACGCGCCATCGGAATGAACAGCGGTGTCAACGCCATGGGTCAGGGAAACAGGGCCAACCTCACCATCGGACGCGCCGTTCAATTGATCGTTCGCAACGTGGGAGGTGGTCGCCCGGGCGAAGTTGACCGCGCAACACACGGCAACCCGGGCAAGCTCAGCTTCTGCTTCGCGGAGCGTGAGGATGATTCGCCGTTCACTTCGCTAGCGGTCAGCCGCGGCTGCTCGCCGACCGACAACGCGGTCACAGTGTTCGCGGGGGAAGGACCGCGATGCATCGTCGACCAGAAGGTGCGCACACCTGAGGAACTGGCGACCGTCTTCGCCGCCTGTCTGCGAACGCTGCACAACCCAAAGCTGGTGTACGGCTTCGACGCAATCCTGGTCATTGGTCCCGAGCACGCCAACGTCTGTGCGGAGGCTCATTGGGATCGAGAACGACTGCTTGCCGAGATTCATCAACGGCTGCAACTGTCAGGTGCCGAACTTGTATGGGGCGCGGGTGGCATTGCCGACGGCGTGCCCGAGCAGTTCCGCGATGCGACGCTGCCCAAGTTCCGCCCGGATGGAATCCTGCTCGTGCACGCTGGTGGCGGTGCGGGGTTGTTCTCTGCGATGATCGGCGGATGGGTGAACGGGGAAATGGGATCGCAACCGGTGACTACGCGAGTCACGCAGCGAAGGTGACGTCGTGACTCGCGAGTTGCTCGATCCGACCAGCGAGCGTTCGCCGTCGACCCGCGAGCGTCTTGCGCGCCCGACATCGCTGTCGGGTCAGGTGGTGGGTTTGCTCGACATTCACAAACCGCGGGGCGACATCTTTCTTGATGAGCTTGCGGGACTACTGACAGGCGCGGGCGCACAAGTGCGCCACTACCAGAAGCCAACGTTTACCAAGCCAGCGCCTGTCGACCTCCGTCACGAGATCGCGACGCAATGCACGCTGGTCATCGAGGCGCTCGCCGATTGAGGCAGTTGTACGTCGTGCAGTGTGCACGACATCGTTGATCTTGAGCGGCGGGGCATACCCGGAATGTTCGTCGCGTCTGTGCAGTTCGTCGACGCCGCTACCGCCCAAGCCAACTCGCTCGGCTTCCCGGACGTGGCGCGCGTTTTCACGCCACACCCGATTCAAGATCGAACCGACGAGGAGATTCGCCAATACGCGCGAGACGCGTTCGAAGCGATCTTGGCGACGGTAACGGCGCCGATAGACATGTAACACTGGACGGCTGAGTCTGGAGCGGTCGATGAAGCCAAGAGTTAGCCGTGTCATCACTGTCGCCGCCGTCACTGTCGCCACCATCGCGACCGCGACGGTGGTTCCGCTGGCCAACCCACGCGCCAGCGCCGCGCCATGCATCGTCACGGTCCAGTTGGCACCCGGCGCGGTGAACCCGGCGGTGGTTTGTCTTGAACAGCGTCTGGTCGAGATGGGCGTGCCCGGGATCGACGGTCCCGACGGCAACTACGACGCTGGTTCGGTGAATGCGGTCAAGGCGTTCCAGACCGAGCGCGGGCTGTACGACGATGGAATCGTTACGTCGATCACAGGTCGCCAACTTGGCTTGCGTGGAACGCTCCCTCCCACTGGCGCGCCACGCGTGACAGTGATCGGAGATTCGACTGCGTCCGCGATGCGTTACTACGACGAGGTCGCGAATTCAACAACCCGCTATGACGTGTTGGGAGCCGAGTATGACTTGGTCTGGTCCGTCGAAAGCTGCCGCCGTCTTGTGCGAACAAGTTGCGGAGCGCGCAAGGATCCGAGCACCGGCAAGTGGTGGACTCCAGTCAGCGTTTTGCCGCTCATGCAAACGAGCCTCAGAGGCAAGCTCGGCGAGGCACTCGTCATCATGGCTGGCTACAACGACACGTCGATTGCCACGGCGATCGATGGCATCATGGCGGAAGCGAAGTCGCAGGGCGTGTACAAGGTCTTCTGGGTTAACTTCCGGGCGTCCAACACGTATAGCGGCGCGTATCAGGGGCTCGACCGCGAGTTCAACGCAAACCTCGAAGCAGCGAAGGTGCGCTATCCAAACCTGGTCGTGCTCGACTGGAACGGGTTCACCTACTCGCAACCGGTGAGCACACAACAGAGTTGGTTCGCCGGCGATCAGATTCATCTGTCGGGCGCCGGCGGACTCGCACTGGCACGGTTCCTCAAGTCGAACATCGACGGGTTTCAGATCGAACAATGCGAACCGTCGAATGCGAATGCAGGGGTAGCCGAGCAGGCCAACGGCGGACCCGCAAGTCCCGAAACCGGCCAATCTGGTTTCCGAGCGATAACACCGACGCGTGTCCTCGACACGCGCAGCCCGTCAATCGGCGGTGGACACGGCAAGGCAGGATCGGGCCGCACCGTCACCATCGACCTGAGCGCTGCCGTGCCCAGCAACGCGTCGGCGGCCATCCTCAACGTCACCGCCGTCAATCCATGCAGCGGCGGGTATCTCGTCATTTTCGCGTGCGGCACACAGCCCGGCACGTCCAATGTCAACTACATCGGAAGCCGTACTACGGCCGGGATGGCCATCACCATGATGACCGACCGCACGATCTGTGTCTTCTCCAGTGCGATGGCCGACCTGGTCGTCGATCTAGTTGGCGCGTTTGTTCCTGATGGCGAGCTGTTCCATGCTGTGGGTCCCGCGCGCTGGATCGACACCCGCGGCTCACCGGCACAGTTACCAACTATCGGTCGTTTCACGGCCGAGTCGCAGATCAATGTTCCTGTGGCCGGCGTCGGGGGTGTTCCGGTCGACGCAACGGCGGTGTGGATCAACCTCACCGCCACCAACTCGCCGACCGAAGCCGTACTGCAGGCGTATCCAGGGCCGTGTGGAACGCCACCGAACACATCGGTAGTCAACGTGCTCAGCAACCGGGCCGCCGCGACCTCAGCGATCGTGGAACTCGGCGCAGGCGGAATCTGCGTGCGCGCGTTGACGGGGCAACCACACGTTGTCCTCGACGTCTCGGGTTGGTTCGGTGGCAACTCGTCGGGCGGTCGAGCCTTCGTCGGTCATTTTCCCGTACGCGTCTATGACAGTCGATCGGGAAGCGCGCTCGTAGCAGGTGCCACGGTCTCGCTGCTCGCGTCGGAAGTTGCGGTGTACAACGTCGCCGCTGTTGAGCCGTCGTGGTTTGGCTGGCTGAGCGCTAAGCCGTGTGGCGTCGCAGCCACCAGCTCGATCTTGAACACCGCACCTTCGGAGAACACCGCCAACGTCGCCACCGTTGCGTCTGGCATCGGCGGCGACATCTGCATCGGCACGTCGATCTCGACGCATGTCATCGTCGATCGAGTCGGCACCTTCGTCCTGGTGTAGCCGTCGTCACGGCAACCGCAGCCTTTGCGCCGAGATCCATCAGACATTGGTTCCAGCGCCAACTGTCGCCGATCGGTGACGCCGCGTCAGCCCTGCCATAGGCGAAGCACATCACCGAGATCAGCGACCGCGCAATCTGCGACAGTCGGAAACTGTTCGAGAAACGCGATCCATTTCGGAATCACGCTCGCGATCTGTGTTTGCTGAAGCATCACCTCGCTGACGAGCACTGACCATGGATCGCGAGTTCGCCGCCAGGGCAACTCGCGCAGAAACGGCACTCCCCTTGCCAGCACTGCCTCGACCCTGTCGTGCGCGATCACGTTTGCGCAATCACGCGTGCCGCAATCACGAACTAGGTGTCAGTCCCAGGCGTGATTTGAGTCGTACGGACGAGTACGGGGTGGCGCCGACGCGCGCTTCCACACCATCACCCGGCGACGGAAGTAGCACACCTCGTCACCCCTTTGGTTGAAGCCTTTGCTCTCAACGGTGACGACGCCGCGATCTGGTTTCGACTTGCTCTCTTGCACATCGAGGACGCGTGTCTCGGCGTGGATCGTGTCGCCGTGGAAGGTGGGGAACTTGTGTTGCAACGTCTCGACTTCCAGGTTGGCGATCGCGGCGCCGCTGACGTCGGGAACGCTCATCCCGAGCACGAGCGAATAGACCAGGTTGCCGACCACGACATTGCGACCCTGCACACTTTCGGCGGCGAACCAATCGTTGGTGTGTAGCGGGTGATGGTTCATCGTGATCATGCAGAACAGGTGATTGTCCGCTTCGGTGATCGTCTTGCCCGGCCAGTGCCGATACACATCGCCGACAACGAAGTCCTCGAGGTGCCGTCCAAACGGGCGTTCATGGGTGCTCATGTCGTCAAGAATGGCATGCATGACAATCGCACGCGTCACCGGCTGGACTATTGCGGGTCGTCGTGGCCTTGGTCCGGCTGCGGGCGCCGTTCGAAGCGCGCCGAGAAGTCGAGTGCGCTTCGCGATTCGTGTCGGTTTCCTTCGCGAGATCGCGCAGCCGGTCCAACTTGCCACGTCGCTTGATGCTCCACGGGCCGACACGCAACGTGAGGTACAAGAAGCCGCCGAGCAAGATTGGGAACCAGAACTGTGCGATGCGATACGTCAGCACACCCAGCGTTGCGTTCGCGCGCGTGAGCCCGAAGCCAACGAGCGTAGGAATGTAGACACCTTCGACGATGCCGAGACCGCCAGGTGTAATCGGTATCACCGCGAGCAGGTTGGCGAGACCGAACGAGATGATCAACGCGTCGGCATCGAGCGAGGGACCGAACGCGCGCAGGAAGACCCACAGTGACGCGGCGTCGAGCACCCAGTTGGCGACAGCCCACATCGCAACCCGACCGAGTAACTGCTTATCCGCCGCAAGATCTTCCAATCGGCGACCGACCTGACGAACGGCCGCACCCGCGCGGTCTTCGTTGAGACCGAATTTGCGCGCAACCCACCGCAACACCTTCTCGGCGCGTCCCTGGCCCTCCATCAACCCGATCACGATCGCGGCGGCGATGCCCATCAAAATGATGCCAGCGATCGCAGCCGTGCCATAAAACTTGTTGACTCCGCGAATCGGGATCGAGACGATTAGTCCGAACCAAAGTACGACGTTCAGCATTACCGCCGAGGTCAACCCGGCAGTGGCGAGCGCGAAGCCAGCGTCGGGTCCTTGCACTCCAGAAAGCGTCATTAAGCGATAGCCGAGCGCCGAGCCAGCGGCACTGCCACCGGGCACGATGCTGCTGAGCGCCTTTGTGCTCATCTGAATTCGAAAGAGCCGCCAGCGCGAGATTCCTTGCCCGCCCGCACCGAGTGCTGCCTTGGTGAGCAGCGAGTAACACATCAGCGCAGCCAGCTCGAGAACGAGACCAACACCAAGCAGCGCCGGGTTCACCGAACGTGCTTCGCGGGCCGCGTTGCGCATGCCAGGAATGAGCGGCAGCACAAAGAACCAGACGATCATCGACAGCGCGAGAAGCTTCAGCGTAAGACGAAACGGCCGAACCCGACGGGGACGCGGCGGACCACCCGTGTCGTCAAGCGAGACAAGTGGCAACTCGCCGGTGAGGGGGCCAACAGACTCGATCGCCACCCCCTATTGATAGCCGATTCTGGTCAGGTAGTCGTCAGGTTGCGGCGCAAAAGATGTCACGTAGGCGATCAGTGAGCGCTGGGCGCTTGTCGATCGGCGACTTCCCAAGATGCACGACCACCAGTTCGCGGTCGGGAACAACGACCGTGTATTGCCCTTCGTAGCCATGGCAACCGAAACTGCCGGGGAAGTCCGGCCACAGCCACCAGTGCGCGCCATAGTCGAATCCGTCGGGATCGTGAGCCGTAAGTGCACGCGCGTGATCGCGCCAACCCGTTGGCAGCACTCGCGTGCCGTCGGCTGCGACGCCATCGCAGCGATATAGCTCGCCGAAGCGCGCGAAGTCACGCGCCGTGGCGTACACATAGCTCGATCCGATGAATGTGCCCGCGGTGTCGAACTTGGGAATCGCCGTATGCATCCCGGTCGGCTCGAAGAGTCGATCGCGCAGGAACGCTGTCATCCGCTCTTCCCGAACGGCAGCGTCGCCGCCTCCAACTTTCTGGCCGACAATGCGCGCAACGATGTTGGTCGTGCCGCTCGAGTAATTCCATTCCGCTCCGGGTTGGTGGATGAGCGGCAGGCCGGCTGCATAGCCACCCATGTCGTCCTTGCCGGCTCCGTACAACATCTCCAAACAGTGGCTGACCGCGTCGTCGACGTAGTCCTCGACAAACTCCAAACCGGGGCGCATGTTGAGCAAGTGCTGCAGGGTGATTGCTTCCTTGGCCGTGCCCATCCACTCCGCCACCGGGGCCGGTTCGTTCAACTGCAATCGACCCTCGCCAACGAGGATGCCAACAGCTGCGTGCGTGATGCTCTTGGCCATCGACCACGACACGAGTGTGCTTTCCGCGGTGACAGGGCCGCCGGGGCCAAACACCGTGTCAGGCTGATGCCCGTAATGCTCGGCAACAATCTCGCCGGACTGCATCACCACTAGCGCCAGGCTGATGCCATGCGCTGCGTCCGGCGCGAAGAGTGCATCGGCCATCTTGCCGACCACTGCCAAATCAATTGACGTCACACAGTTGAAGGTATCAGTAGATTTACGGCCTCTTGCATCTGAGTACCTGGCATGCGGGCAGCCTCGCACATCTCAGTAGCCTCGTCCCGTGACAATTTCTGAACCCGATCTGGTGGCGGCAAGTGACGCCGTCGAAGTCGCTGCCTCCGTCGTCAACGCGGGCATTCGAACGCTGACCGCCAACGGCGGCCCAGATACGAATCAGGTCCTCGCTTACGACCTCGCGCACGCTGCGGCACAAGTCGCGGCAGCGCGTGCGCTACTGGAGTACGGCACCGGCGGCGACGTCGAGGCCCGTATCGCCTGCGCCTTTGCCGCCGAAACGATTCACGACCTCATCACTCGCGTCGCTGGCCGCGAGTCCGTGTGGGGTGTGCCAATCTCGCCGCTCAAGGATGCACATCCGATTCTCGAAAAGTTTCGCGCACCAGAGTTCGTTGCCTCGCTCGCCGAGACGCCGGGGCCGCGGCACCTCGACGACGAGATGACGATGGTTGCTGACACGTTTCGAAGCTTCGCCGACAAGGTGATCAAGCCACACGCCGAGCACGTCCATCGCACGAACGCCGATGTCCCGGAAGAAATCGTGCAGGGTTTAGCGGCGATGGGCGCGTTCGGGCTCAGCGTGCCCGCCGAGTACGGCGGTTTCGGCGAGGGCGGCTCAAACGAATACGTCGCAATGGTTGTCGCAACGGAGGAGTTGAGTCGTGGTTCGCTCGGCATCGGCGGTTCGTTGATCACGCGCCCCGAGATCCTCACGCGAGCGCTGCTCAAGGGTGGCACCGAGGATCAGAAAGCCGAGTGGCTGCCGAAGCTGGCGACCGCCGAGGTGATGCCGGCCGTTGCGGTCACGGAACCAGACTTCGGCAGTGATGTCGCGAACCTGAAGGTCACCGCGACCGCCGCTGCTGGCCCCAACGGCGAGCCAGGCTACGCGATCAACGGCGTCAAGACATGGTGCACGTTCGGCGCACGCGCCGATGTGTTGGCACTACTCGCACGCACTGACAGCGACGCCAGCAAGACCCACCGCGGACTCAGCCTGTTCATCGTTCCCAAGCCACGCGGCGAGGGTCACGCGTTCGCCTTTACTCAACCATCGCGCGGCGACGGCGTGATCGGAACGATGGAAGGCCGCGCGATCGACACCATCGGCTATCGCGGCATGCACAGCTACGAGGTGTCGCTCGTCAATTGGTGGGTGCCGGCAGCGAACCTCGTCGGCGAGACCGATGGTCTCGGCAAGGGCTTCGCCATGCAGATGGCCGGCTTCGAGAACGGTCGCCTACAAACTGCCGCGCGCGCCGTTGGCGTGATGCAGGCCGCGTACGAAGCCGCCGTCGACTATGCCCATAATCGCAAAGTGTTCGGTTCGCCGATCGCCGACTATCAACTCACGCAGGTCAAACTCGGCCGCATGGTGATGCTGATTCAGGCCGGCCGCCAGTTCTCGTATCACGTCGCTCGTTTGATGGCCGATAGTTCAGACGACCGCAGTGGCACTTCCGAGGCCGCAATGGTCAAGGCATACGTGTGCAAGGCCGCCGAATGGGTGACGCGCGAAGCGATGCAGATTCATGGCGGGATGGGCTACGCCGAGGAGTTCCCGGTGTCGCGATACTTCGTCGACGCACGCGTGCTCAGCATCTTCGAAGGTGCCGACGAAACGTTGTGCTTGAAAGTCATTGCCCGCCGTCTGTGTACCGACACGGCGTAGTCGCCACCTTCGTAGGGCGCTCGGTCCCAGGTGGCGAATCGATCGACGAGAGCTAGACCCGCAGCCGCACAGCTTGCATCGAACTCGTCCAGTGTCAGCGCGCTCGCGTGGGTTTGCAGCGAGAAGCCAGCGACCAACAGTCCGTCCTCGTCGAGGTGATCGGCCAGATTCGCGACGATGTTGGCGCGGTCATCGGCGCGGCAGAAGATCATCACGTTGCCCGGCATTGCAATTAGTTGGTATGTGCGACCAAATGACGCCGACGCGAGGTCGGCCAGATGCCACTTGATCTCTGGCGCGTCGGTGCGCGCAAACGCAAGAAGGTCGCCATCAAGATCGGCGCCCTCGACTTCGACGCCCCGACGATGCAGTTCGATAGCGACCCGACCCATTCCGCAGCCGGCGTCGAGCACGCTCGGCGGGTGCAGCGACTCAACGAAGTCGGATTCGCCGTGGGATGCCTCGCCGCGCTGCTCCATCTGTTGCCAACGCACGTGGTATTCGTTCAGGTCGACGCGTGCGCGCCACTTGTCCCACGCGTCGCTGACGCGCGCTCGGGTCATGCGAGCAGGTCTTCCAAGCTGTGCAAGCGGTCGAAGTCGGCGGCTGGGTGATCGTCGTGCGGGTCGAGCAGGATCGGGTGCAACCCAGCGGCTCGCGCACCACCGACGTCCATCGTTACTGAGTCGCCGATGTAAGCGATTCGGGCACGATCGACTCCTTCGAAGAACTCGAGTGCGAACTCGAAGATTCGAGGGTCTGGCTTGGCGACACCGACCACATGGCTGTCGATGATCACCCTCATCGGTGTGCCAGTCCCCTCACCCACCTGACAGACACCGCTGCGGGCCAGAACCTCCGCAATATGTCCCGAAGCGTTGCTGACAACTCCCATCGGCTTGCCAGCGGCGTGAAGTCCGCGCAGCGCGCTCACGCTCTCGGGGATTGGCCACCGCCAGGTGTGGGCGTTGCGGCTGCGGCCGAGAACATCGGCGGCCAGATCGACCTCGTGATCGAACACGCCAACAGAGCGCACATAAGCAACGTTGTAGTCCTCCCAGAACTTCTCCGTCGCGCCCGCCGCGCTCTTCGCTGCCATGCCAGCGTAATGCGCTCGCCGATGGGCGGCTTCGGACGGATCGCCGCCGTGGTACACCAGCAGTGGGCCGAGCACGGTCGGGTCCGGCAGCAGGAATATCCCACCGGCATCAAACAGAATTGCGTCGAAGTCGTTCGCTAACACGCCGTGAAACATAACGGCCGACGAGGCCGTTGCTTGTGACAGTCTTGCCTTGTGAAAAGCCCACGTGACTTCTTCAAGCCGCTTGCCGCCGGCGCTCCCGAACCTTTGCGAGAGATCCCGGTGCGGCCGAGTCGAGTGATCCACTTCTTTCCGCCGCAGAACGAGAAGCTCGTCGCCAAGCTTCCCGACCTGGCGCCAACCGTCGACATTCTGCTGGGCAACCTGGAAGATGCCATTCCGATGGCTGACAAGCAAGCGGCGCGGGCTGGCCTCGTCACGGTGGGCAAGACGGTCGACTTCGGCAACACACAGTTCTGGACGCGTATCAACAGCCTCGATTCGCCGTGGGCACTCGACGATCTGACGACGTTGGTCGGCGAGATCGGCGACAAGCTTGACGTGATCATGGTGCCCAAGGTGGAAGGTCCGGAGGACATCCACTACGTCGATCGTTTGCTCGCGCAGCTTGAGGCCCGCGCCGGACTGAAGAAGCCGTTGCTAGTGCACGCGATTCTCGAGACAGCGCGGGGCGTGACCAACATCGAAGCCATCTGCGCCGCTTCCCCGCGTATGCAGGGCTTGTCGCTCGGCCCCGCCGATCTTGCCGCCAATCGACGGATGAAGACGACACGCGTTGGTGGTGGCCACCCCGACTATCTCGTCCGCGCGGATCCGAAGGAGGGCAGCGACGAGCGGCCCACATATCAGCAGGACCTGTGGCACTACACGTTGGCGCGCATGGTCGATGCCTGTGTCACCTACGGACTGCTGCCGTTCTACGGACCATTCGGCGACATCGCCGACACCGTTGCGTGCGAAGACCAGTTCCGCAATGCGTATCTGCTCGGTTGCGTCGGCGCGTGGAGCTTGCACCCGTCGCAGATCGACATTGCAAAGCGCGTGTTCAGCCCGCGACCAGCCGACGTGCAGCAAGCGCAACGTGTCATCGACGCAATGGGCGACGGCACCGGCGCGATCATGCTCGACGGCAAGATGGAGGACGATGCGTCGGTGAAGCAGTGCAAGGTGGTGGTGTCGCTCGCCCGTCAGCTCGCCGCACGCGACTCCGAGTTGAAGAAGGCGTACGGCTACTAGTCGTGAAGGTAACCATGAGGCCGCGCCGATCAGTCCTCTACATGCCAGCGGCCAACGAGCGGGCGCTGGAGAAGGCGAAGACCATTCCGACGGACGCGATCATCTTCGATCTCGAAGATGCTGTTGCGCCGGATGCAAAGTCGACGGCTCGGGCGAATGCCGTCGCAGCCGTGAACTCAGGGCAATATGGGTCGCGCGAACTCACCATCCGTTGCAACGGACTCGACACTCCCTGGGGAATCGACGACCTTGCCGCTGCCGCACAAACGTCGGCCACGGCCGTCGTGATTCCGAAGGTGTCGACGGTGGATTATCTCGCCAAGGTGTCGGATCGACTCGACGCCGCCGGCGCTCGCGCCGACATGAAGATCTGGGCGATGGTCGAAACGCCGACGGCGATTCTCGACGTCCGGGCGATCGCGGCGTTCTGGCGCGTGGAAGTACTCGTGATGGGCACCAACGACCTCGCCCGCGAACTTCGCGCATCGCACACTGCGGCCGATCGCTATCCGCTACTCCCCCACCTGACGACCTCATTGCTCGCCGCTCGCGAGGCGGGCAAGACCATCCTCGACGGTGTGTTCAACGACGTGAAAGATCTCGATCGCTTCCGCGCCCAGTGCGTGCAGGGATTCGAGCTCGGCTTCGACGGCAAGACGCTGATCCATCCCGGCCAAGTCGACATCTGCAACGAGGTCTGGTCACCAAGCGCTGAAGAAGTCGAGCACGCGTGGCGCGTAATCGCCGCCTTCGAGGAAGCAACGAGCGAGGGTCGCGGCGTCATCACCGTCGACGGCAAGATGATCGAAGGCCTGCACGTAGCGAACGCCCAGCGAGTGTTGGCACTAGCCAACGCAATCGCCGACCTCGGCTAGCTATGAGTCGAGGGTTTCGTGCAGCCGAAGGTTTCATACCTGGCCTGCACACCGGCAGGAAAACCTCGGGTGGCACAAAACCTGCAGCAAACCATCAGCTTAGAGTTTGGTGCGGAAGAGGGCCGTTGTGCGGTCCCAGGCCTCGGCGGCATCGGTGGCGGAGTAGACCTCGGGGCGCGAATCGTTGAAGAAGCCGTGGTGAGCGCCAGCGTGAATGTGCATCGTCGCGTCCTTGCCGAGGTCGCGCAGTTTCTTTTCCAGCGCGCGGGTCGGCTCCGGACCGGCGTAGTCGTCGTGTTCGGCGTACTCGCCGACGATGGTCGCTGAGATTGCCGACCAGTCGGGCTGCGCTGATTCCCACCCGATCACGCCGTAGTACGGAGCGCACGCAACAATCGCGTCGGGTCGTTGCGACGCCACAACCAGCGCGAGCCCGCCGCCCATGCAGTAACCGACGACTCCGACCTTCTTGCTGCCGGATCGCTCCTGCAAGAGGTCGATTGCTCCACTCAGGTCTTTGCCCGCCTGCGCCAGATTGAGCGCCATCATCAGCTTGCCGGCACCATCGGATTCGGTGCTCGATTGCCCGTGGTACAGATCGGGCGCAAGCGCAGTGAATCCCGCCGCGCCAAAGCGATCGACGACATCTTTGATGTGCGGCACGAGACCCCACCACTCTTGAATCACCAGCACGCCAGGGCCGGAACCGGCGATGTAGCCCTCGCACGTATGCCCGTTGCTTTTGAAGGTGACCAGAGTTCCCATTCGCCGAACGGTACTACCATGAATACCCATGAACGTGCTCGACACCCACCCCGCCGACGCCTTTAAGAACGACCGCAAGCATGTGTTCCATTCGTGGAGCGCGCAGGGTGCACTGAACCCCGCCGTCGTCACCCGTGCCGAAGGCAGCCACTTCTGGACCGAAGACGGCACCAAGTACCTCGACTTCTCCAGTCAGTTGGTCAACGTCAACATCGGTCACCAACACCCCAAGCTCGTCGCTGCGATCAAGGAGTACGCCGACAAGCTCTGCACGGTTGCTCCGTTCCACGCCAACGACGCGCGCAGCGAAGCCGCGCGCCTCATCAGCGAAGCCGCCGGGCTCGACATGGTCTTCTTCACCAACGGCGGCGCCGAGGCAACCGAGAACGCGGTGCGCATGGCACGCCTGCACACCAACCGGATGAAGGTGCTCAGCCACTACCGCAGCTACCACGGCGCAACCAGCGGGGCCATCAATCTCACCGGCGATCCGCGCCGTTGGGCCAGCGAGCCGGGCATGCCGGGCGTCGTCAAGTTCTGGGGTCCGTACACCTATCGCAGCGCGTTCCACAGCGCAAACGAGGCGGAAGAGTGCGAGCGCGCGCTGGCGCATCTCGACGACGTGCTGATGGTGGAGGGCGGGCACAATGTCGCTGCCATCATTCTCGAAACCGTTGTCGGCACCAACGGCATCCTCGTGCCGCCGGATGGTTACCTGCAGGGTGTCCGCGATCGATGCGATCGCCACGGCATCGTCATGATCGTGGATGAAGTGATGGCGGGCTTTGGTCGTTGCGGCGAATGGTTCGCGTATCAGAAGTGGGGCGTGCAACCCGATCTCGTGTGCTTCGCAAAGGGTTCCAACTCGGGCTACCTGCCTCTCGGTGGTGTCGTGATCAGCCGCGCTATCGCTGATTCGTTCAAGGACCGCGCCTTCCCAGGCGGGCTCACCTACTCGGGTCATCCACTCGCCTGCGCATCGGCCGTTGCCAGCATCAACATCTTCAAGGAAGAAGGCATCGTCGAGCACGCTCGCATGCTGGGCACCGACGTGATCGGGCCCGGTCTCGAGAAGTTGATGGCCAATCACCCGAGCGTTGGCGAAGTACGCGGCCTCGGCGTGTTCTGGGCAATCGAGTTGGTGAAGGATCGCAAGACTCGCGAACCGCTAGTCCCCTACAACGCGGCGGGTGCCGATACCAAGCCAATGGTCGAGCTCGCCGCTGCATGCAAGGTTAAGGGCCTGTGGCCGTTCACGCACTTCAACCGCCTGCACGTCGTGCCGCCGTGCAACACCAGTCGCGAGCTGGTGGAAGAGGGACTCGCCATCCTCGACGACGCCCTCAGCGTGGCCGACAAGTACTGCGTCTAACCTGCGCGCACCCCTAGGCGATGCTCCTGGCATGCGAGCTGCACACTTGACCGACGCCGACTTCCAAGCCGCGTCGGAGGAAATGATCACGCTGGCATGCGATTTCGCGCATGGTCGAGCGGCCGACAAGTCCTACTTCGCAAAGGTCATCGACGCGTTGCACAAACGTGAAGCCCAGTCGGATCTCCTCGAGCGTCCGAGTGCCGTCGTGGCGCGTCGGCTGCAAAAGGTCATCGACAATCTGCTCGAGTTCGGGTGGCAGCCGGCCGACCTCGTACACACCGTGAAGTGCGATTGGACACTGCGCGCCAGTCGGATGGTCGTGGGCTTCATCGCCAACCACTCGCGGCGGCACGAGGCGGCCACACGCGCTCCACACCTCTGGCTAGCCCAACTCGAAGACATGGGTGTCTACGACTCGGCTGCTGGGGTGGTGCGTGGTGGCACAGGCGACGTTCTGGCTACATGGGCGCGAGCCGAGCGCCTTCACCCGGAAGAGGCGCTCACTACTGCCGTCCAAATTCTTGCCCAACTACGCAGCGCCTCACATGTCTCAGTGCTCATCGATCCACCGAATGCATGGGGCGCGACAAACATCGGCATCCCTGAACGTTCGAGAACCGGCGAGGTAGACGAAAAGGCGCTTCGGCTCATTCGAGCAATGCTGGCGAAGGCCGAAGCGACCAACTTCGAAGCGGAGGCCGAATCCTTCACTGCGAAGGCACAGGAGTTGATGACCCGCCATTCCATCGACGCGGCAGTGATGGCTTCGGCGGCAAAGGGCAGGGGCTACGCAGCGGGAATCGAGTCGCGCCGAGTCCACATCGACAACCCGTATAGCGATGAAAAGGCAACGTTCCTGTTCGCGATCGCCTCGGTCAACAACGTGCGCGCGGTGTGGGGGCCGACGTGCGGGTTCAGCACACTTGTTGGCTTCCCTGTCGACCTAGGCCTGACGGATGTGTTGTTCACATCGCTGCTCGTGCAGGCGACCCATGCTTCCGCCCAGGCGACCCTGCACCAGCCACGGCTTCGAACAGCGCCGTTCCGGCGAGCGTTCCTGATTGCGTTCGCCGACCGAATCACCGAACGACTCGAAGCGGCCCGCGACCACATCGCTCACGATGCCGAGCAGACGTATGGTACGGCTCTAGTACCGATCCTCGCCGAACGCCACGCCGCGGTCGACGCGGCCTACGAGGAAGCCTTTCCTAACACCACCGTGCGCCGTGGACGACGGCTCGACGCCGCGGGCTGGTACGCGGGACGTGCCGCCGCTGAACGTGCCGATATTGGAATCGGCGAAGCGATCACCGGCGGGTGAGCCTTGCTCGCTGAACTAGCTCGGCTGAACTTGCCAGGTGCCGTTGCTGCGCAGCAGCGAAGTCAGGTCGCCAGGACCCTTCTTCTCTGCCGCGGCGGCTAACTGCGCGCCGACCATGTGGCCGTAGTCGCCACGGTCGACATCGCGGAAGATTCCGAAAGGCGTCGGCGAGTGATTGTCGTGCGACAGACGTGCCAACGAGAAGGCCAGCCCCGGATCGGCGCGATGCGCATCGTGCACCAGCAACGCTTCAACGCCGACGTCGGCGACCTCGACGATGCGCAGTTGGCCGTCGCTGCCCATCACTACACCGCTGTGGCCGTCGGCACCGAAACGAATCGGTTGCCCGTGCTGTAGGTCGATCATCATCTCCTCGCGAGCTTGGCGCGCGAGAACCCCGTCGAACGCTCCATCGTTGAACACGTTGCAGTTCTGCAGGATCTCGACGAACGAAGCACCGCGGTGCGCGTGAGCAGCACGGAAGACGCCCGTCATGTGCTTACGGTCGAGGTCGTGTGTGCGGGCCACGAAGGAAGCCTCGGCGCCGAGAGCGACTGCCAGCGGATTGAACGGGTGATCGATGGAACCCATCGGTGTGCTCTTGGTGACCTTGCCTTCTTCTGAGGTCGGCGAGTACTGCCCCTTGGTGAGACCGTAGATCTGGTTGTTGAACAGCAAGATCGTGAGGTTGACGTTGCGGCGCAGCGCGTGAATGAGGTGGTTGCCGCCGATGGACAGTGCGTCGCCGTCGCCAGTAATCACCCACACGTCGAGGTCGGGGCGGGCAACCGCAACACCGGTCGCAATTGCTGGTGCACGGCCATGAATACTGTGCATTCCGTAGGTGTTCATGTAGTACGGGAATCGGCTACTGCACCCGATGCCGCTGACGAACACCGTGTTCTCCGGCGCAACACCCAACTCGGGCATCAGCATCTGCACGGCTAACAAGATGCCGTAGTCGCCGCAACCGGGGCACCAGCGCACCTCTTGGTCGCTGGTCCAGTCCTTCTTGGTCGTGATCGGAACCATCGTGTCACTCACCGGCAAGTACCCCCTTGATTGCAGCTACCAGTTCGGCAGCGGTGAAGGGCAACCCCTGCACCTTGGTTACAGGCTTCGCATCGACAAGAAATTCGGCGCGCACAATGCGACACAACTGACCCAGGTTGAGCTCGGGCACCAGAATGTGCTTGAACTTGTGCAAAAGGTCGCCGAGGTTTCGCGGCATCGGATTGAGGTGCGTGAGGTGAATCCATGCGACCTTCAGGTTTTGTCGACGCGTGATCTGCACCGCGGCGTCGATCGCGGCCCACGTCGAGCCCCAACCGAGCAGGCACAGGTCGGCGTCTTCGTCGCCGACGATGGTGGCCAACGGGATGTCGTTGGCAATGCCCGCGATCTTTGCGGCCCGCAGGTGCACCATCGTCGAGTGGTTGGCCGGCTCGTAACTGATGTTGCCGGTGCCGTCTTCCTTCTCGATGCCGCCGACGCGATGCATCAGGCCAGGCGTGCCGGGAATGGCCCACGGCCGAGCCAGGGTTTCCGGGTCGCGAAGGTACGGCCAGAACTCGGCGGTGCCATCCGGCGCAACGTGATTGGTCTCGGTTGCGAACGGCACCGAGATGTCGGGCAGGGTAGATGGGTCGGGGAGCAACCACGGCTCGCTGCCATTGGCGAGGTAACCGTCGCTGAGAAGGATGACTGGTGTGCGGTACTTGAGCGCGATGCGCACGGCTTCAATCGCTGCGTCAAAGCAGTTACCGGGACTGTAAGCAGCGACGATCGGCAACGGCGCCTCTGCATGACGGCCGTACATGGCGATGTTGAGGTCGGCAGCTTCGGTCTTAGTGGGCAGACCGGTCGATGGCCCGCCGCGCTGAATGTCGACGAGCAAGAACGGCAACTCCAACGACACGGCCAAACTCAGCGTCTCGCTCTTCAACGCTAAGCCTGGTCCACTGGTGGTCGTGACACCGATATGGCCGGCAAACGCCGCGCCGAGCGCCATGCCAGCTGCAGCGATCTCGTCTTCGGCTTGAACGGTGCGCACGCCGAAGTGTTTGTGCTTGGAGAGTTCGTGCAGGATGTCGCTCGCCGGTGTGATCGGGTAGCTGCCGAGGAAGATCGGCAGCTTGGCAAGGTGTCCAGCCGCGACCAAGCCCCACGCGAGCGCGACATTGCCCGAGATGTTGGTGTACTCGCCAGCAGGCAACGGCGCAGGCTTCACCTGATACGGATGATCGAACAACTCGCTGGTCTCGCCGAAGTTGAAACCAGCGCGAAACGCGGCGAGGTTGCTGTCTTTCACCAAATCCTTGAATCGCGACTCGACCCACTTGATGGTCGGTTCAGTCGGTCGCGAGTAGAGCCACGAGATGACGCCCAGCGCGAAGAAGTTCTTCGAACGTTCGGAGTCGCGCGACTTGACACCCAACGGCTCAGTCGCTTTCTGCGTCAGCGACGTCATCGGAATCTCGACCACGCGATATTGCGAGAGCGAATCGTCGAGCAGCGGGTTGCTGTCGTAGCCAGCCTTTTGCAAGTCGCGCTCTTCGAAGGAATCGCTGTTCACGATCAGCAGACCGTGCTGGTCAAGGCGGTGCAGGTCGGCCTTCAGCGCGGCTGGATTCATCGCCACCAACACATCGGGCACATCGCCGGGAGTAGTGATGTCGTGATCCGAGATGTGCACCTGAAAGCTGGAGACACCATTGACGGTGCCTGCTGGCGCGCGGATCTCGGCGGGGAAGTCGGGAAACGTCGACAAGTCGTTGCCGAACAATGCACTTGCGGAAGTGAAGCGGTCGCCGGTGAGCTGCATACCGTCGCCGGAATCGCCAGCAAAGCGAACAACGACGTGCGAGATCTGTTCGGGCTCCCGGTCGCGGGGTTTATCGGTCATGACCACAGCGACACGTTACCGCGCTTGCCTGAGCGTGAGGGCTACGCCCGCAAGAGCGGCGACCAGCCCAACCAGCGCGAGTGCGCCCATTCGTTCGCCGAACAGAAGAGCCGCTTCCAGCGTGCTCAGGGCCGGCGTCAGGAAGAACAGGCTGCTCACCCTCGCGGCGGCCTCGCGCTTCAGCAACCACAGCATGATCAGGATCGCAGCGATTGACATGACGAACACCGACCACACCAACGCGAAGACTGTGCTGCGTGTCAGCCGGAGCCCTTCGTAACCGCCGAGCGAAGAGTGGACGGAGGCTGCGACCATCAAAGCCGCCGCTGACGCGACGTATTGCGCGCACGTGCCCCACACCAGTGGAGTGGAACCACCGTGTCGCCTTTGCAACAGCGTTCCGGCACAGATTCCGAGGACGCTGAGGACGGCAGCAACGATGGCCCCGAACGAGAGCCCGTTCGCGCCAGCCACGAGCCGATCAACCACCACCGCAATCACGCCCGCAAAACCAAGTGCAACACCCAACCACTGAACCGGCCGCAGTCGCTCACCGAGCAAACCGCGGGCCGCGACGGCGGTAATCACCGGATGCAGACCGGCAATCAGCGCGCTGACCCCCGATGGCATTCCCCAACTGATCGCGAGAAAGACGCCGCCGAGGTAGAGCGCGTGGAGGCCCAGGCCTGCGATGCTCACCGCGCCGATCTGTCGGCGAGTCGGGCGCTGACTTCCGGTCGCGAGAGCAAACGCACCCAAGACCGCCGCTGCCAAGACGAACCTCGTTGCCAGAAACATCAGCGGTCCGGAGTCGTTTGTCGCGTAGCGCGCAGCGATGAAGCCGGTGCTCCACAGCACGACGAACAACCATGGCGCCGCAGCCGCGACGAGTGACGGGCGGGCCGCCGAAGCGACCCGCCCGTCAACTACTTCACTTGATGACGCACTACCCAATTGGACTAGACGCCACCCTCTGTCAAGGTGACTTCAATTCTCTTCCAATTCGATCCGACAACATCAACACCTTGCGCCTTCAGCGCGGCAAGCGCAGCGTCGACAATCTCGTTAGTGAACGCGTCGGCATCTACTGGCTTCGTCAAGACCGTCGCACCATCGAGGTTCGGGGTATTCCCAGCGATCTCAACCGTGCGGTCCCACGCTGCCTGGTCGATGTAACCAACACCATCAGCAGCCGGCCAGATGAGGGCATTGATCTCGTTCATCTGCCACAGCTGATGACCGGAACCGAGCGTCGGGCCGTTGGCGACCACGATGTCGCGGCAGATCACCGTGTTGTTGCGGCAGAATGCCCAACCCTTCAGCGACGCCGTGACGAAGGCAATGGCAGTGGCCTTGTAGTCGGCGTCGTTGGCGAGACGGTCGCCGTCGGCCCAGATGGCGTCTTGCAACATTCCGACGCCCTCCTCCTCATACGAGACGACGTTAAGGTCGTCGGCCGTGTAGAGGTTGCCAGTGTCGGGATTCTTCGCCTCGAGCACTTGCGCGTACTCGTTGTAGGTCATCGCTTGCGCCGCATCGATGTCGCCTTGGAGCAGGCCGGACATGTCGAAGCTTTGGCCGATGATCTCGACATCGGCTGCCGGGTCGAGACCAGCCTCACCAAGTGCGGCGAAAATCTCGAACTCGTTGCCGAAGCCCCAGCTACCGATCTTCTTGCCAGCGAAGTCGGCCGCCGACGTGATGTTGGCGTCCTTGAAACTCACCTGCAAGGTTCCGCTGCGCTGGAACACCTGGGCAATGTTGACGACGTTTGCCCCAGCCTCGCGTGAGGCGAGCGCCTTGGGCACCCACGACAGCGCGAAGTCCGCGCCACCGGAGGCGAGCACATCGATCGGCGAGATTTCGACCGACGGCAGCTGAAGGATCTCGACGTCGAGTCCGGCCTCCGCGTAGCAGCCCTGGTCGACGGCTGCGTAGTAGCCAGCGAACTGAGCCTGAGTGAACCACTGCAACTGCAGCTTCACCTTGGTCTTCTCGGCCGGGCCTTTGCTGGCATCGCACAGCGTGGCGCCACCCGGGCTGTCCGTCGTACTGCTGTCCTTCTCGTCGTCGCCGCAAGCGGCAAACGCGAGGCCGGCAGCTGCGACGATGGCCAGCGATTTGAACAATCGTGTCCGTTGCATTTTTACTTTCCCCCTTGTTGTTGTTTGTGAGATTGAGCTGGATGTTTACTTGGAAACACGTCGACGCTGCCATGGCACCGAGACGTATTCGAGGACTGCGGCGAACAAGAAGAACAGTAGGCCGAGGATCGAGGCCCCAGCCACATACGCCAGGCCAACGTCCTTCTTCGAGATCGAAAAGAACCCACTAATGCTGGCACCAAGCCCATTTCGGTTACCCCCGAAGTACTCCGCCACGATAGCCGTGATGACAGTCAGCGGTGCCGCAACGCGGATTCCGGTGAACAGAAACGATGTCGCATTCGGCAATCGCAGTTTGATGAACTTCTGCCTGGTGGTCGCGGCGTACGACTGCATCAGCTCAGTGTGGGTCGCACTGTTCTCGCGCAGTCCCCGCGAGACGTTGATGAAAACGACAAAGAAAGCAGTCAAAGTCGTCATGATGCGTCGGGGCGTCTCACTGTCCGCTTCATACATGCGGGTAAGGACTGCGACCAAGACCACGATAGGGATGGCGTTAACGGCGATCGCGAGCGGATTCACGATTTCGCCTACCCAGCGCACCGCCGCTGTGAAGAGTGCAACGAGGCAGCCGATCACGGTTCCGAACACCAGTCCCAGCAATGCGTTACCGCCCGACACTTTCATCGCATCAACAATGCCGTCGAGGTTGTTCGCAGCTGCCGCCCACACCTTCGATGGAGGAACCAGCACGAATGGACGCACGCGCTGCCACCTCACGAATACTTCCCACGCGCCAAGGAACGCCACACCGAACACGACCGGCGGCAACCATGGGTTGACGCGACGCCAGATTGCAGTCACCGGTCGTCCCGCCCGGCACCCACGGGATTGCCGCGCAGCGCTTCGCGTACTTCGGTGATTCTGTCGTAAAACTGCTTGGCCTCGCGCGTACTTTCATCGCGCGACCGGTCGAGGCCCACGGAAACGATCGAAGTAATCCTTCCGGGTCCCGCCGACATCACCACTACGCGATCACTGAGGTACACGGCCTCGGGAATGCTGTGCGTCACGAAGACGACCGTGGTCTTCGTCGCTGCACAAATGCGCAACAGTTCGGCTTGCATGTGCTCGCGGGTCATTTCGTCGAGTGCGCCGAACGGCTCGTCCATCAGCAAGAGCGCTGGGTGCGATGCGAGGGCGCGTGCGATGGCGATCCGTTGCTGTTGACCACCAGACAACTGCCAAGGCATCGCGTCGGCGCGATCGGGCAGCTTCACAAGCTCCAACATCTCTAGCGCCCGCGCCCGCCGTTTGTCTTTGTCCCAACCCTTCAGCTCCAGCGGCAGTTCTATGTTCTTGGCAACCGAGCGCCACTCGAAGAGGCCAGCTTGTTGAAACGCCATGCCATAGTCCTGGTCCAGGCGCGCTTGGCGCGGAGTCTTGCCGTTCACTGCGATGGTCCCCGCCGTCGGCTCAAGCAGATCGGCGATTAAGCGCAACAGCGTCGACTTACCGCACCCCGAAGGACCGATCAACGACACAAACTCGCCTTCGGCAACCGTCAGGTCGACGGCCGCGAGCGCCTCGACTCGCTGTGAGTGCCCCGTGTTGAAAACCTTGTGCACGTCAGTCACTTCAACGGCGAACGTCACGCAGTTGTCTCCTTTGGACGGTGGCGCGCAAAGTAGCGATCGCCAAGACTTACCAAGCTCGCCATCGCCAAACCCAGAACGACAGTGCCCGCTATCGCGGTGTAAACCTTCGCCGGTCGCGAAGTGCCTTCTTGCAAGTACGACAGGATCAAGAAGCCAACACCATCGGTCAACCCGACTGTGATTTCGCTGACGATCACTCCGAACACCGCGGCGCTCGCAGCAAGACGCATCGCGGGAGTTAGGTACGCAAGCGCCGCTGGCAAGCGGAGTTTGCGCCAGGTGCTCCACCACGAGGCCGCGTACGACTCCATCAGTTCCAACGACTCGTCGTTTGGCGAACTGAAACCGCGCAAAGCGCCGACCGAAATCGGGAAGAACGACAAAAACGCGCCCAACACCACAGCGGACGTCCACTTCTGCCATTCGAAGCCAAGAATGCTGATCTGTCCACCCCACGTGACGGTAAGCGGGGCGAGCGCAATTAAGGGAATTGTTTGTGAGATGACGAGCCAAGGCATCAGACCGCGACGCGCGAAGTCGAAGCGAGTCATGACAATTGCGGCCGAGATCCCGACCAGAACACCGACCGCCAGCGCCGCCAACGCCAGCAGAAACGAATTCAGAGTTGCTTGAGCAACTACTTCGACAACAGAAGTGGAACTTCCGCGCGTTTGCGGTTCGCCGAACTCGCGCCCCATATCGAACACGCTCGGCATCGCCAGATCATTCGCACGCGGCAGCAACTTGAACCCGAGCACGGTGCCGACATTGCGCTCGGTACCCAACCACGGCCCGACCCAATTCCGATACGCCTCCCACGCGGTGAGAAGTAGTGCGAGCGCGAGCACACCGAACGCGAGCGGTCGAAGGGACCTACGTTTCACGACCGGTATGTTCACGACCGGTATGTTCACGACCGGTATGTTCACGACCGGGCGCGCACGTGCTCGGCGACCGCGGGCATGACCTTCTCGCCATACGCCTGCAGTGTGTTGTCTTTGTCGTCGTGCTGCAGATAAATCGCGAACTGATCGACACCGAGGTCCTTCAGTTGCTTCATGCGCTCGATCTGCACTTCCGGGGGACCAATGATGCAGAAGCGGTCGACGATCTCGTCGGGCACGAAGTTGGCGTGCGTGTTGCCAGCCTGGCCGTGCTCGTTGTAGTCGTAGCCTTGGCGGCCCTTGATGTAGTCGGTAAGTGCCTTCGGCACGGGCGCATCGTCGCCGTAGCGGGCAACGATGTCAGCGACGTGATTACCCACCATGCCACCGAACCAACGGCATTGCTCGCGACCGTGCGCGAGCGCTTCCTTGCTGCCATCGGTGACGTACGCCGGCGCCGCGACGCAGATCGTGATGTCGTCGGGATCGCGCCCGGCAGCCTTGGCCGCGTCGCGCACCGACTTAATCGTGAACTCGGCGATCGACAAGTCGGCGAGTTGCAGGATGAACCCGTCGCCCACTTCACCCGTCAGCGCGAGCGCCTTCGGGCCGTAGGCCGCGACCCACATCTCGAGCCGACTCTTCGCCGCCCATGGCAAACGCAACTCGCTGCCCTTGTAGTCGACCACGCGTCCGTTGGCCATCTCGCGAATCACGTGAACGCTCTCACGCAACGTTGCCAGGGTCGTCGGTGCACCGTTGGTGACGCGCACGGCCGAGTCGCCGCGACCAATCCCGCACACCGTGCGGTTGCCATACATCTCGTTCAACGTCGCGTAGAGACTCGCGGTCACCGTCCAGTCGCGTGTCGCCGGGTTAGTGACCATCGGCCCGACTGTCACGTTGCGCGTCTCAGCGAGTATCTGGCTGTAGATCACATACGGCTCTTGCCAGAGGATGTGGCTGTCGAACGTCCACACGTACTCGAACCCATAGCTCTCCGCGCGCTTGGCAAGATCAATGACGCGACGCGAAGGCGGCGTGGTCTGCAACACGACCCCGAACTGCATGCTGTCCCTCCCTAACGGTTCTAGTAGTTATCGATTTTGGGGGAAGCCGAGGTCGACGCGACTTGTGCGCGGGTCGGGCCAACGACTGGTCACAACCTTGGTGCGCGTGTAGAAGTTGATTCCCTCTGGGCCGTACATGTGCGTGTCGCCGAACAAGCTCGCCTTCCACCCACCGAAGCTGTAATAGCTGACGGGCACAGGCACTGGCACGTTGATGCCGACCATGCCAACTTGCACGTCGAATTCGAACTGGCGCGCGGCGCCGCCGTCGCGGGTGAAGATCGCGGTGCCGTTGCCGAACTGGTTGGAGTTGATGAGCGCCAAACCTTCGTCGTAGCCCTTCACGCGCGTGACGTTGAGTACAGGACCGAAGATCTCTTCGTCGTAGCAGCGCATGCCGGGTTTGACGTTGTCGAGCAGGCTCGGCTTGAGGAAGAAGCCATCCTTCGGCAGGTCGCTGGCAACGGTTCCATCGACCACAACCGTGGCCCCTTCGCCGGGCGCGCCCGTGACGTAACCCTTCACCTTGTCGCGGTGTTCGCCCGTGATCAGCGGACCCATCTCGCTGCCGTCTTCGCTAGCCGGCCCGACCACGATCGCCGGCAAGCGATCCTTGATCTTCGCGACCAGGTCGTCGGCGATTGAATCGCTGGCCAGCACGACCGAGATCGCCATGCAGCGCTCGCCAGCCGAGCCGTACGCCGCGCTGACCGCCGCGTCGGCCGCCATGTCGAGGTCGGCGTCGGCCAACACGAGCATGTGATTTTTCGCGCCGCCGAGTGCCTGTACCCGCTTGCCAGCCTTGGTGCCGGTCTCGTAGATGTAGCGCGCGATCGGTGTGCTGCCAACGAAACTGATCGCCTGCACGTCGGGGTGCGACAGCAGACGATCGACTGCGACCTTGTCGCCGTTGATGATGTTGAACGTGCCGTCGGGCAAACCCGCCTGCTTCAGCAGTTCAGCGACGAACATGCTGGTCGAGGGATCCTTCTCGCTCGGCTTCAACACGAATGTGTTGCCGCACGCCAGCGCATTGGCGAACATCCACATCGGCACCATCGCCGGAAAGTTGAACGGGGTGATCCCCACACAAACGCCGAGCGGCTGCTTGATGCTGTACACGTCGATGCCAGTAGACGCCTGCTCGCTGTAACCGCCCTTCAACAGGTTCGGCACGCCACACGCAAACTCGATGTTCTCGAGCCCGCGAGCGACTTCGCCAAGCGCATCGCCGAGCACCTTGCCGTGCTCCTTGGAGAGCAGCGTCGCAATCTCCTTGCGATTAGCATCGATCAGCTCGCGCAGATGAAACATAACTTCCGCGCGACGCGACAGGTTGGTGGCACGCCAGGCGGGAAACGCAGCCTGCGCAACGGCGACTGCGTGATCGACCTCCTCGACGGAAGCAAGGTCGACCTCCGCTTGCTGCGCGCCGGTTGCGGGATCGAAGACGACGCCCGTACGACCCGAGGTACCTTCGACGACCTTGCCGTCGATCCAATGACCAATTCGATTCACTGCGGTGCTCCAGTTACTTAGGTGAGGGCTAGACGAGATACTGCGATAAGCCGCGACGGATGTACTGGCCGTGGCCCTTGCGCCCACTGAATTTGTCGTTCTCGACAACAACAGAACCGCGCGAGAAAACGGTGTCGACCTTGCCGTCGATCACCCAACCCTCCCACGCGCTGTAATCCATGTTCATGTGGTGCTTGTCCTTGACACCGATCTTCGTCTTCTTGTTCGGATCCCACACCACGACGTCGGCGTCGGCACCGGGGGCGATGACACCCTTCTTGGGATACATACCGAACATGCGCGCCGGTGTTGTGCAGCAGGTCTCGACCCAACGCTCGAGCGTCAGCTCGCCCTTGACGACACCCTGGTAGAGCAACTCCATACGGTGCTCGACACCACCGATACCGTTCGGGATCGCGGAGAAGTTGCCGAGGCCAAGTTCCTTCTGGTCCTTCATGCAGAACGGGCAGTGATCGGTGCTCACGATCGCCAGCTCGTTCATACGCAGGCCCTTCCACAGATCGCCCTGATGGCCGTGGCCCATCTGACCGATGTGATGCGGGTCGTGATCGCGGCTACGTATCGGAGTACTGCATACCCACTTGGCACCCTCAAAGCCGGGAAGGCCGAGTGTCTCCTCCAGCGTCAACCACAGATACTGCGGGCACGTTTCGGCGAACACGTTGCGACCGTGATGGCGCGCAGCAGCCACTTCGTTCAGCGCATCGCCAGCGCTCATATGCACGATGTACAGCGGCACGTTGCCCGCGACTTGGCTGAGCACGATCGCTCGGTGCGTTGCTTCCGCTTCGAGCGGCGACGGGCGCGTGAAGCTGTGATACTTCGGATCAGTTTCGCCGCGCGCTAACGCCTGCTGCACCAGCACGTCGATGGCGATGCCGTTCTCGGCGTGCATCATGATCATCGCCCCACACTCGGCCGCGGTCTGCATCGCCTTGAGGATCTGACCGTCGTCGCTGTAGAACACGCCCGGGTAGGCCATGAACAGCTTGAAGCTGCTGATGCCTTCGTGTTCGGTGAAGTACTTCATCGCCTTCAACGACTGGTCGTCGACACCACCGATGATCTGGTGGAAGCCGTAGTCGATGCTGCAGTTGCCGTCGGCCTTGCGATGCCACTCGGCAAGCCCCTGATGAACGTCTTCGCCGTAGCGCTGCACGGCCATGTCGATGATCGTGGTCGTGCCGCCCCATGCCGCGGCATTGCTGCCGGTCTCGAACGTGTCGCTGGCGAACGTGCCACCAAAGGGCAACTCCATGTGCGTGTGCACGTCGATGCCACCGGGGATGACGTACTTACCCTTCGCGTCAATGACGCGGTCGATGCCCTCTTCGGTGAAGTAACCGGGGGCACCGAGCGCACGAATGGTCTCGCCCTCGATGAGCACATCTTGCGCCACCACACCGGTGGTCGAGATAACGCTGCCGTTCTTGATCAGTGTCGACATTTTGGTTCTCCGTTCGTTTCAGGGCGTCAGCGGGTGAAGAGGTCGTCGTACGCGTCGGGGCGGCGGTCGCGATAGAACGCCCACCGATCGCGCACCTGCTTGATCTTGTCCATGTCGAGATCGCGCACGATGAGTTCCGGCTTGTACGCGTCGCCGACATCGCCGACGAATTTGCCTTCTGGGTCGACGAAGTAGCTCTGCCCGTAGAAGTCGTTGTCGCCGAGTGGCTCGATGCCCACCCGGTTGATCGCGCCGACGTAATACATGTTGGCCACAGCGGCAGCCGGTTGCTCGACGCGCCAGATGTACTCACTGAGACCGCGGCTGGTAGCCGACGGGTTGAACACAATCTCGGCACCGTTGAGGCCGAGCGCGCGCCAACCCTCAGGGAAGTGGCGGTCGTAACAGATATAAACGCCGACCTTGCCAACGGCCGTGTTGAAGATCGGGTAGCCGCCATCGCCGGGCGCGAAGTAGTACTTCTCCCAGAAGCCCTTCGTCTGCGGAATGTGCTGCTTGCGAAACTTGCCGAGGTACTTGCCGTCGGCGTCGATCACTGCTGCGGTGTTGTAGTACAAACCCGGGCGCACGATCTCGTACATCGGCAGCACCAACACCATGCCGGTTTCCTTGGCGAGACTTTGGAAGCGCTTGGTGGTCGGGCCGTCGGGAATCGCTTCGGTGTAGTCGTAGTACTCGGGCTCTTGCACTTGGCAGAAGTAGGGGCCGTAGAACAGCTCCTGAAAGCACAGCACCTGCGCGCCTTGCTTCTTCGCGTCGTGGACCGCCTGCTCGTGCTTGTCGAGCATCGCTTCCTTGGTGCCCGCCCAATCCGTCTGGAGCAGGGCTGCTCTCACTGTGTTAGCCATGCCCGCAGACTAACCGCCGCCCGCGATTCGGTAAATCCTGGGGCCAGATCGACTCAGTAGCCCGTGATCTTGCTGTGGTCCCAGCTGACGACGCGTTCGATGTCGAATTCGACGGCTAGGCGTTTGTGGGCTTGCGTTTCGACGAAGACCCTCGCTTCCGCGCTGGCAGCCTCCGGCCCGTTGTAGCGCACGGCCAAATCAACACCCAGACGAATGACGTAGTCCTGCCAGCCTTGTCGGTATCACAGATCAGATTCGTGTGAGCTCGAGCGCGACCGGACAGTCCACGACGACCGATCCCTCGCTCGTCGCCACTAACCCCGCTGACGTCACCAAGTGTGAGCACAGCGCCAGCGGCACGACATCGGCGGTGCCTTCGTTCGGTATGCGATCGATAAGCGACCGCAAACCGACTTCGGGAATCGAACGACCAACGCCCAGCACTGCCCAAACCGGGACCTCGCTGCAGTAGGCGACCGATGCGGCTGCCCGCGCACCCGGCGCGGCCAGCATCTCCGATGGCGAGGCCGCCAGCGCCTCGATCAACACGACGTCGGCCGCAAGCACCGCGCCTGTGAGTAGATCGGCAGAGTCGTCGCTGCCGACGGCGAGCACGGTTACGTCGTCACGGCGCAACAACGCTTCGCTGATCAGATCCGACCAACCGATCACGCACACCGTTGCGTCGCCGGGCAGGGCGCCTACAAGTTGGTCGGCGGTCGGGTCGTCAGAGATCTCGGCTGCCAATCGGCGCGCAACAGCGAATGGGTCGGTGTCAGTGAGCATGTGCGCGCATAGCCACCACAGCGGTCCAGACGTCGGGTGGCGCTCAACGATGCGCCGGCAAGCCACCACCAAACCCGCCGGATCGGCCCCGAGGGCTCGCAGTGCGGACGCTGTTTCGACGACGAGCGTTCGCGGGTCGCCGCCATATGAGCGGGCGATGTAGCGCAAGCGCTCAATCGGATGCACAGCGGGACGTTAGTTCGAAGGACGCTGGCTGACAGGAAGCTACACCGCACGGCGAGGCGCGCTACCGTTGCCCTTCGTGGCCAGCTCCGTCGCACTCGACACCACCCTCACCGCTATTACCGGCGAATCGCGCCCGCTTGAGGAATGGCTCACTACCTTTCATCTGGCGAGCGTGGTCCTCGACCCATTCACCAACGAGAGCTCGTGGGTGTTGCAACCGGCGACACGCATTCTCGAGGCGCTCCGCGGCGCGGATGTGCGTGTCAACTTGGTCGTCACCTGCACGCCCGATGAAGCCAAGCAGTTTCTCGGGCCGCTAGTTGACAAGTTCTTGGTGTTCTGCGACCCCGATCGCCGCTTTGTGCGCGGCCTCGGTGTGGCCACGCTGCCCGCGTTTGTGTTCGTGCGCAGCGACGGCAGCGTTTACGCCGCAGCCGAGGGTTGGAATCCGGCGGAATGGCGCGAAGTCGCCGAACGCATCGCCGCGACCACGTCGTGGATCGCACCCACCATTCCGGTGGCTGCCGATCCCTCGCCGTTCCACGGCACTCCGGCACTTGGCTGAACCGTGCGGTTGCAGCCGACCGACCTGCCGGTCGCTGGGGCACTACCCGCTGTAGCCGCCGCGCTCGCCGTACACGGCGCGGCGGTATTGGTCGCCCCACCGGGCGCTGGCAAGACGACACTCACACCACTCGTGTTGTTGGACGAGCGGTGGCTCGCCGGTCGCAAGATCGTGATGCTCGAGCCGCGACGACTGGCGACACGGGCCGCCGCGCAACGCATGGCATCACTCGTCGGCGAAAGAGTCGGCGAGACGGTCGGCTATCAAACGCGAGACGAACGCCACATCGGTGCGAACACGCGAGTCGAGGTTGTCACCGAAGGCGTGCTCACCCGTCGGCTGCAGAACGATCCGTCACTCGATGGCTATGGCTTGGTCATCTTCGACGAGGTGCACGAGCGCAACTTGCCTACCGATCTTGGGCTGGCACTACTGCTCGACGCGAAGGCGACCGTTCGCGCGGATATGCGCGTGCTTGCGATGTCGGCGACGCCCGACACGAAAGGCCTGCTCGCGATGTTTGGCGCGTCGACTCCGGTCATCACCAGCGACGGCCGCTTGCATCCTGTCGACATCGTGTGGCTGCCGATGAGCAAGACCGACCGCGTGCCCGAAGCTGTCTCGGCCGCAGTGCAACGAGCATTGCGCGAACAAATGGGAGACGTACTCGTCTTTCTGCCCGGCATTGGCGAAATCCGCCGGGTGCAACAAATGCTCGAAGACTCGGTCGGAGCTGACGTCGACGTGTATCCACTTGCTGGCGCATTGTCAATGGCCGAACAGGACCAAGCACTTGCGCCATCCGCGCCGGGACGGCGACGCGTCGTGCTCAGCACTGACATCGCCGAGTCTTCGCTGACTGTCGATGGCGTCCGCGTCGTTGTCGACGCCGGGTTGGCTCGCGTGCCGCGTTTCGACCAACGCAGCGGAATGTCACGTCTGACGACTGTCAGCACCAGCCGCGCTTCTGCGGACCAGCGCGCTGGTCGCGCCGGCCGCACCGAACCCGGTGCCGCGTATCGACTGTGGAGCAAGATCGAGCACGGCACTCGCCGCGCGCACCTCGAACCCGAAATCACACAGGTCGACCTTGCGGGCCTCGTGCTCGAACTCGCGGTGTGGGGAACGCCGATTGGCGAGCTGAAATGGGCCGACCCGCCTCCAGCGCGCAGTGTTCAACAGGCGACGGAGTTGCTGAAGTTCCTCGGCGCGCTCGACGATGACGCGAAGGTGACCGCCCTTGGCCGCCAGATGCTGGCGCTGCCGCTGCATCCGCGACTCGCGCGCATGGTGCACGGCGCAGCCGATGGCGACAAGTCGTTGGCCTGCGTGGTCGCAGCGACGCTGGATGAGCGCGACGTTCTGCGCGGTCGTCCCGACGAACTGCCGGCCGACCTGGCGCTGCGGGTTGGAGTGGTGTGTGGCCAATCGCACGATCGTGCCGACGCGCGCGATGTCCGACGCGTGCGCGACCGCGCAGCCGATGTCGCACAGCGAGCACGAGTTCGCTTCGATCTGGACTCGGTGCACGCAGAACGATGCGGGATCGTGCTGGCGCTCGCCTACCCAGATCGCATCGCCGTTCGACGCAGTCAACCTGGTCAGTTTCAACTGCGTTCTGGAGCCAGCGCGTGGACGCCGCCAACCGATCCGCTCGCGAACGAGCGCTTCGTGGTCGCCGCCGACCTCGATGGCAAGCGCGACAACGCCCGCATCCGAATTGGGGCTGCGCTCGAAGTCGATGACGTGATCGTTGCGCTGGCCGATCAAATCGAGCATCGCGAGACCCTGCTGTGGGACAAGCAACGCGATGACCTCGTCCTGCGCATGGAGTCACGGCTCGGCGGCATGGTGCTTGTCGAACGCACGGTTGCAGCCCTGCCCGGCGACGCGACCACAGCCGCACTGATCGATCGCGTGCGCGTCACTCGGCTCGCTGCACTTCGATGGACGGATGAGGCCACCGATCTGCGGGCACGTGTTGCGTTCCTTCGCCGAGAGTTGGGCGGGGACGACTGGCCCAATTGGAGCGATGCGGAACTGATCACATCGCTTGATGATTGGCTCCGCCCGTACCTCGTGCGCGCCGTCAGTGCCGCCGACCTAGCGCGCCTTGATCCCGCGATGCTGCTCACGTCGCAGCTTGATTGGGACCGTGCGACACGACTCGCGGCCCTGGCGCCAACGAGTTTCGCCACGCCGTCGGGCCGCACGGTGACAATCGACTACACGCGCGATCTGCCGACCGCATCGGCACGCGTGCAAGACCTGTTTGGGTTGCGAGAACACCCATCGGTCGCCGGTGGTCGCGTGCCGATCGCGTTGGAGTTGCTCTCCCCCGCCGACCGGCCAATTCAGATCACCAGCGACTTGCCCGGCTTCTGGTCTGGCACGTGGGCGGACGTGCGCAAGGAAATGGCTGGCCGCTATCCAAAACACCAATGGCCAACCGACCCAGCAGCAGCCCCACCAAAGCGCCTGAAGTAACCGACCGGGACGCCGGAGGGCTGACCTCGTAGCCTTGAGTTGTGGCCGATGATCCAGTGTTCGACTTCACACCCATCCTTCCGCTCGGCGCCGAAGACACTCCGTATCGCCTGCTGACAACGGAGGGCGTGCGCATGGTCACGACGCCGTTGGGTCCGCTGGTGCAGATCGACGCCGCCGCACTCACACTGATCACGCAGGAGGCGATGCGCCTGATCTCGCACCTGTTGCGTCCGAGTCATCTGCAGCAACTGCGCAACATCCTCGACGACCCGGAAGCCAGCGATAACGACCGCTTCGTCGCCCTCGATCTTCTGAAGAACGCGGCGATTGCCGCGGGTGGTGTGTTGCCGATGTGCCAAGACACCGGCACCGCGATCATTAAGGCCAAGAAGGGCCAGATGGTGATCGTCAACGGCGCTGCGGGATCCGGCGGCGACGAGGAAGCGATTGCGCGTGGCGTATTCAACACGTTCCAAACGAGCTACCTGCGTTACAGCCAGATGGCGCCGCTCAGCATGTACGACGAGGTCAACACGGGGACCAACCTTCCTGCGGAGATCAAGATCAGCGCGGTCGACGGTGACGAATACAAGTTTCTGTTCATCGCCAAGGGCGGCGGCAGCGCGAACAAGAGCTACCTGTTTCAAGAGACGAAGGCGCTGCTCAACGAGAAGGCATTGCTGCCGTGGCTCTTCGAGAAGATGAAGACGCTCGGAACGTCGGCGTGCCCGCCGTATCACCTGTCGGTTGTCATCGGTGGCACCAGTGCCGAGTTCGCTCTCGAGACGGCCAAGCTGGCCAGCACCCGTTATCTCGACTCGCTTCCTACCGAGGGCAGCGCTCGCGGCCATGCATTTCGCGACATCGAACTGGAAGCAAAGGTTCTCGCGGTCAGCCAGGAAACCGGAATCGGCGCGCAGTTCGGTGGCAAGTATTTCTGTCACGACGTACGCGTCATCCGCCTGCCGCGCCATGGCGCCAGCTGCCCGATCGCGATGGCGGTCTCGTGCAGTGCCGACCGGCAGATGCTCGGCAAGATCACAGTTGAAGGAATCTTCCTCGAACAACTCGAAACCGATCCAGCTCGTTTCCTGCCCGAAGTGACCGAGGACGAGCTCGGCACAGAATCGATCAGCATCGATCTCAATCGACCGATGGACGAGATTCGTGCCGAGCTGAGCAAGTATCCGGTGAAGACGCGGGTCATGCTCAATGGCCCAATGGTGGTTGCACGCGACATCGCGCATGCACGTATCAAGGCGCGCCTCGATGCCGGCGAACCGATGCCGCAATACATGCGCGACTTTTGCGTGTACTACGCCGGCCCGGCCAAAACGCCAGACGGTATGGTCAGCGGCGCATTCGGCCCGACAACCGCCGGACGCATGGACAGCTATGTCGACAACTTCCAGCAAGCGGGCGGCAGCATGGTGATGCTCGCCAAAGGCAACCGCAGCAAAGCGGTGACCGACGCGTGTAAGAAGCATGGCGGCTTTTACCTCGGCACGATTGGCGGCCCCGCGGCACGCATCGCCCAGGACTGCATCTCGAAAGTCGAGATCGTCGAACTTGAAGAACTTGGTATGGAAGCCGTGTGGAAGATCGAGGTCCGCGACTTCCCAGCGTTCATCGTCGTTGATGACAAGGGCAACGACTTCTTCGAACTCGTCAATCGCCCGTATCAGGGAACGCCGGTGCAACTCAAGCGCTGACGCAGCGCGACGTAGTCGGGCGCTTGCACCCCGAGGCGGGCGTACACGACAACAGAATCCGATCCTTGATCGACGACTCCTTCCGCCAAACAGCGCGCCACAGCGGGCGCTGAACCTTCCGCCTCAAACACGCTCTGCAACCGGAGAAGGAATCGGTCGCGGTCGATCGAGAACACTGCGGCAGCTCGCGCAACTGTGGTGTTGACATCGTCGGTGAACCCGCACTGCGTGTGCGTTGGCGGAACCTTCAAGTCGATGAGATAGTCGATGACGATGCGATCGACACACTCGCTATGCAGGAACGCCGTATGGCCGGCACCTTCCCACCGCACCGATACCGCGTCGCCCAATGCTTCGGCCATCCTCGGCGCGAGGAAGCCGGGCGTCGCAGGGTCGCCATCTGTTCCGATCACGACGATCGGCCGAGCGACGTCGACCGCCGTGATCGTCGGTAGCGGTTCTGCGGACTCGGGCCAACCGCGGCACGAATCGACCGCGAAGCGTCCGGTGCGCCCAGCGAAGTCCGCGCAATAGATCGCAAGGTTGGCTTCCACCAGGTTGTCGTACGAGTCCTCGGCTCGCGGATAACCCGCTTCAAGAAAGCTGCCGAGCGCTGCGAGTGTGCTCGCGTCGCCTTCGGCGGCATCAGCAAGAGCAACGGCCAGCGGCACCCAGAGGTCGGTGTTGTACATCGAGGACGCGACGATGCCCGACACCTGCTGGTCGGTGACTGTCTCGTCCCACTGGTCGAAGTAGTCGGTGTCGGCGTTCTCGACCGCAGACTCCAAATCGTCGAGCAGCGCTCGACTGCGCGGTCCCGCCTTGCAATCCCGTGACGCGTCGCACAGATCGAGAAACACATCGAGCGTTCCATCGAAGTCCTGAACGCCGTAGAACGGGTCGGCGAACGAGCCCGTCGAAGTGCCATCGATGTTGTACTGGCCCGCCGAGGGGTCGACGCTGCCGTCGAGTACCAGTGCGCGGGCGCTACCCGGAAACAAGTTGGCATACACCGCCCCGAGTGCAGTGCCGTAGCTGAAGCCGAGATAGCTGAGCTGCGCGTCGCCGAGTGCTTTGCGCAATTGCTCCATGTCGCGTGCGGCGTTGGCTGTTCCGACAAACGGAAGCAAGTTGCCACTGACCTCGATGCAGTCGTCCTCAATGACTGTGTACGAGCGATCGAGATCGCCACAGTCAACGGCCGTCGAGCGACCGACGCCCCGCGGATCGAAACCGACAAGATCGAACGCATCGGTCAGCTCCACTGGGAACAGCGACGCATAGTTCCACGTCAGATCGAGACCGGAGCCACCCGGGCCGCCAGGATTCAACACCAGCGATCCAATGCGATCGGCCGGCGCCGCCGCGGGAAGGCGTGTGACTGCAATCGAGACCATCTCCGAGCTGGCATCGGCGCGATAGTCGAGCGGCACTTCGATCGTGGCGCACTGCCATGGCGCCACTTGCGTGTCGCAATCGCCCCAATCGATCGGCGCGATGTCGGGCAGCGTGGCCACGGGTTCCAGCACCGCACCCCGCTGAAACGTCACAGCCACTTTCGCTCGATTAGCGACCGAGACGCCCGGCGCGGAAGCGCACGCCACAAGGAGGGCAGGCAGTGCTGCGGCACAACCAACGCCGAGGGCCAATCGCCGCGTGTTCACGCGCTGCACACTAGGGAAGCAATTGACTGGTCGCGTCGTCAGGCGAGGCTGACGAGCTCTAGCCAATCCTCGTTGAAATAGTCGACTTGGCCGTCAGGCATAAGCAGCACTTTCGTTGGCGCCAAGCGCTCGACGAACTCGGCGTCGTGGCTGACGAACACCAGACTGCCCTTCCACCCGATCAGTGCGTCGGCGACCGAACGCCGGCTAGGCGGATCGAGGTTGTTGGTCGGCTCGTCGAGCAGCAGCAGATTGTTGCGCCCAACCATCAGCATCGACAACGCCAGCTTGGTCTTCTCGCCACCGGAAAGCGTGCCGCTCTGTTGAAAGACCTTCTCGCCGGAGAGGCCCATCATGCCGAGAAAGCCGCGCAACTGCGTCTCGGTGTAGATCACGTTTGGCGGGACATCGGCGCGCAAGTTCTCGAGCAAGCTTTGATCAGTGCGCAGATTGTCGTGCTCTTGCGCGTAGTAGCCAACAGCCACTTCGTGTCCGAAGCGAACGTCGCCAAGATTCGCGGTCGCCTCGCCCGCAAGGATGCGCAAGAGACTCGTCTTACCAGCACCGTTGAGGCCGAGCACCAGCAGGCGTTCGCCGCGGCCCAGGTCGAAGTTCACGTCCTCGAAAATGGCAGGGCCGCCGTACGCCTTGGACAATCCCTTCGCGCTCAGCACCGTCGAACCACAAGCGGGCGGATCGGGGAAGCGCATGCGCAAGGTGCGTTCGCCAGGACCGACCTCGACACGCTGCGCCTCGATCCGCGCGATCTGCTTTTCCTTGCTGTGCGCGATCGACGCCTTCGTTGCTTTGGCACCGAAGCGATCAACGAACGTCTGCAGCCGCGCAATCTCGCGCGTCTGCAGCAAAGCGCGCTTAGCGAGCAGTTCTTCGTCGCGTGCGCGAGAGGCCTTGTACTGCGTGTAGGTGCCCTTGTATTCCACAAGGTTGCCCAGATTCTCTTCGCCGGGTCGGTCGAGATGCATGACGCGGGTAATTGCCTCGTCGAGCAGTTCGAGGTCGTGACTAATTACCAACAACGCGCCGCGATAGTTGCGCATGAATTGCAGCAGCCACGTCTTGGCATCGATGTCGAGGTGGTTTGTCGGTTCGTCGAGCAACAGCACATCACTGCCCGCGAACAAGATGCGCGACAACTCGACGCGCCGGCGCTCGCCGCCGCTGAGCACACCGATCGGCAGGTCCATGCGATCCGGTGGCAGACCAAGTCCAGCCATGATGCTGCGCGCCTCGCTCTCGGCGGCATAGCCCCCGGACGAGGCGAATTCGTCCTGCGCGAGGCTGTAGCGCTCGACGTTGCGCGTCGACGGATCGGCCTCCATTGCGATGCGCAGCTTCTCGATGCGATCCAGTCGATCGTCGACGCCGCGACCGCTGAGCACATGCGTGACGGCAGGCCGGGTGTCGAGCACACCCTCGATGCGCGGGTCTTGCGGCAGATAGCCGAAGCCGCCTTTGCATGTGACTTTGCCTGCCATCGGTTCGACAGCGCCACCGAGCACCTTGAACAGACTGGTCTTGCCCGCACCATTGCGACCGACGAGACCGACTTTTTCGCGCGACATCACTGTGAAGGACACGGTGTCGACGATTTGACGACCACCAACTTCCACAGAGAGTCCACGCGCTTGCAACATGGCCATCCAGCGTGGCGGCGGATCGCGCCCACCGCAACCCAGGGGGACGCAACCAAGTGTGACACCAGCGGCGTACGATTCGCCGAGTGCAGGCAACGCCGATCAGTCACCATCGATTGCTGCGCCGCAGTCTGCCCATTGCGTGTGGTTGCGCGACCGCTGGCCTCGCGGCGCTGGTGGCATTGAACGACCCGTCCGCCGCAAACAGCCACTTTCCGCCGTGCGTATTTCGGGCGTCAACCGGCCTGTGGTGCCCGGGCTGCGGATTGACGCGCGGTCTGCATCAATTGTTCAACGGTCACGTCGCAGCGGCGCTTGGTTACAACCTGTTCATTCCGCTGGCGGTTGTCGCTGCGGTGTTGGGGTGGTGGTCGTGGCTGCGCACCAGTTGGGATCGGCGGCCATTGAACCTTCCCAATTGGCTGATGCGTCCACTCGTGTGGGGGCTGCCAATCGCGATCGTCGTGTATGGGCTCCTGCGCAACATCCCCGCCGCGCCGTTCGACGCGCTGGCGCCCTAACTGACCAAGTCAGTCAGCACGCACATTGGATCAGGCGGCGAGAGTCTCCGGCGTAGACGGGGTGGTCGGAGTCGACGTCGCCGGGAGCTCAATCGTCGTAGAACCACCAGACGTCGTTGTTGTGCTGCCGCTGACCGTTGTCGTACTGCCATCTACCGAACCGGCCGAGTCGTCGTAGAAGTTGGTGCCTAAGCACTTCCCCGGCGGCGTCGGCGCGGAACCCATCACTTCGGCGACACTCCGAGCCAACGCGGCGCGGCCGGGGTCCTTGAGATGCAAGCCATCGTCCTTGAGGTATTCGCGGTGTGCGGCCGTCGTGGCCGCCCAATCAACCACGACCACATTGTCGTGCGCAGCGGCAATCTCGAAGATCACGGTGTTCACTTCCAGCTGCTCTGCCCGATACTCCGAAACCGTCAGTAGCACGGTCGGCCGCGGCGCCAGCTTCTCGACGAGGCGCTCGAGATAGTTGCGGTAGATATCGGGGTCGCCGCCGTAGTTGTTACCGAGCAAGATCACCGCTGCATCCCACCCGTAGGGCAAACGCTCCTTCAGTACCTCGTTACCGAAGTCGATGAACCGCGCCGTCTCGGCATCGACCTCGACCGCCCAGCCCAGTGGCACCAGCGCGGCACACATTTCGCCGCCGTAACGCTTTGCAGTTCCGGCCATTACGGAGTCGCCGATCATGATCACGCGATTGCCGGTGACCTTGGCGCCGATCAGTTGCTCGGGCAACAGCGCCACGGTCGTGCGCGGAATGGTCGCCGCCGTGGTCTCACCAGCCGCCACCGTGGGCAAAGTAGGTGGCAGCCCACCGACGGGCACAGCCTGAGTTTCGGGTGCACCAGTGCTCGAGTTGGCGACTGCGCAAGCGGTGCCAGTGAGCAACAAGCCAACAATGAAGAAAATCCGCCGAACCAACATGTTGCCCCCCATTCGACCGACTCCGACGCCCTGATGCAAGTCAGCCCCGAATGTGCCCCGAATTAGCCGCGAGCCTTCAGTAAATCGCGAATCTCAACAAGCACGTCGACTTCGGTTGCTGCGGCGACGGCCGCAGCCTTCGGCTTGCGCATCTTGTTGTAAGCCTTCACGATCATGAACAACACGGCACCGACGAGCACGAGCGCGATGATCTGCGTCAGCACTGGGCCGACTGCCAACACGGTGTCGTCGGTCGGGTCGGACTTGTTGCCCTCGCGCAGGGTGAACCTGAGTAGGTCGTCAAGGTTCGGCTTGCCGAAGATTGCACCGACGATTGGGTTGGCGACGTTAGCGATGAACGAGTCGATGACCTGCTTGACGGCAGCGCCGAGGATGAAGGCGACCGCGATTTCGATCATGTTGCCGGTGGCGATGAAGTCCTTGAACTCTTTCAACAGGTTCTTCACGCGCGATCCTCTTCGATTCTGATGAGCAGACTGACGTATTGAAGCAGATGCACAACGGGTTAACGTGCATCGCGATGGAGCGTTCGATTCCCGAAGTCATGGAGAGTGGGCTCGACGGCCTGATCCTCGACCGCATCGATGCCTTACGCATCGTGCGCGCCGTCACGCCCGAGGAAAAGGGTGCGTTGCTCGAGCGCATCGCCGGTCGCGGCAAGGTCGAGCAAGACATCGTGCGCGAGTTGTCCAAGATCCGGCCGCTGTGGCGACCCGACCGCTTCGAAGAAGCGCATCGCATGGCAATGCGTTCGCTGGAGATCCTCGATCGCAACGGTGCACGTCAAGCCAAACTGCCGCGGCTTGGCCCACTGAAGCCGATCGCCGCCTACGTCGTGCAGCAGATGACGCGCTGGATCGTCAAGGGTCACCAGAACACGTTGGTGACGCGCATTCGCAAGCTGTACGAGCGCCGCGAGGCAAACGCGATTCCGGGCAGCCCCGAGCGACAGATGCTGCGCCGAGCGCGGTTCGATGCCGCTCGCGTCGAGCCCGGCTACAAGGGCAATCAACTCGGGCTACCGACATTTCTTCTGGGTGGCGCGATCATCTCGACGATCTTTAGCGGCATCCAAGCGTTCATTCGCTGGGCGTTCAGCGACACAACGGGCAGCGTAATCCTGGCAGGAGTGATGGCGATCGTGTTCGGTGCGCTGGCTTGGGCCGCACTGTACGCCGCCGGTGTTGCACGGCGACGCATTCGACTGAGCACTGATCAATCGATTCGTGCGTTGTGGGAAACGATCGGTGCGTGTGGCAATCCGCCCAAGGACAGCAGTTACGACTTTGCGGTGTACGCGATTATTCTGCTGACCCTGACGTGGCTGCTAGTACCGCTCATGACCTGGCTAATCGTCACCCGCGGCTTCTAATGCCCTAAATCCTCAAGGCGATCAATGTCGCGCAGCGACGGAAATGCGATCCACCACACTCCAACCACAACAATGGTCGCGACACCGCCGCCGATCACCGTCGCAGGCGTACCAATCGCTTGCGCGACGAGGCCGCTTTCAAACGCGCCGAGCTCGTTGCTGGCACCGATGAAAACGTTCTCTACTGCGAGCACGCGACCGCGTTTCTCGTCGGGCGTGACCAACGGGACGATTGATCCTCGAACGTACACGCTCACCATGTCGGCGCCAGCCAACACAACTAGCGCCCCAAAAGCGACAACGAACGAATGCGTCAGACCGAGCACGACTGTCGATAGGCCAAAGACGAATACCGAGAGAAGCAGCACGCGGCCCACGCGACGCCGCATCGGTCGAAATGCCAACAGCAGCGCCATCAACGCGGCCCCAATGCCGGGCGCCGCGCGCAACAAGCCGTAACCCAATTCGCCAACCCCAAGGCGGTCCTCTGCGATCGCGGGCAACAGCGCGACAGCGCCGCCGAACAGCACGGCAAACAAGTCGAGCGAGATCGCAGCCAGCAAGATCGGAGTACGACGAATGAAGACCAGACCTTCGATCGCGCTGCGAAATGTCGGTCGGTTGCCGCTGGTAGCCGGGTCCGGAGCTCGAATGAAACGCAATGCTGCGTAACCAACGGCCGAAATCAGCATCAGCGAAGACGACACGGCGTACGGGGCCCACGGCTCAATGGCGTACAGCACGCCCGACAACACGGGCCCGAGAATCGTCGCGCCTGTCCACGTCGCGGAAGACAACGCCACCACTTTCGGAAGGCCGCCATCCGGTGCGACCATCGGTGGCATCGCGCGCGTCGCTGGCGCCAAAAAGGCACGCGAGGTTCCGAAAAAGAAGGCGATGACGAACAGCGGCCACACTTCGGTCGGATCGGTCAGCGCGTAGAGCAATAGCGCGACCGACGAAACGGCTTCGCCGCCGATGGCAAACAGCGCAACAACCTTGCGGTTGAAGCGATCGGCCACCGTGCCGGTGACCAACACCAACAGCGCGGCCGGCAAAAACTCGCAGAGACCGATCCAACCGAGATCGACGGGACGGCGCGTAATCCGAAACGCCTGCAGGCCGAGCGCAGCTGCTTGCAACGACACGCCGGTCATCAACACAAAGTTGGCGGTGAGCAAGCGCCGCACGTCGCCAAAACGGAGAACCTCTCGGGTGGACATCGACACACCATCAAGCGGCTGCACAGCTCGGCCAAAGCTACCGACAAAGTGCTACACATTCGAGCATGACTTCGATTGCGAACAACACCCGCTGGCTCGACGCAACCGATCAGGCCGCTCTCGTCGCAGCCGGCCAGGTGAGCGCAACCGAACTGCTGGAAGCGGCGATCGAGCGCATTGAACAATTCGACCCACAACTCAACGCCGTCACCATGCGTTGGTTCGACGAGGCACGCGCGACTGCGACGAGCGAGCTGCCGAGTGGTCCGTTTCAAGGCGTGCCGACGCTCTTGAAGGACTTGTGGGCGCACTACGCCGGCCAGCCTTTGACCAATGGCTGCCAGGCGCTGAAAGACGAGATGCCGATTTCGGCGAGGGACACAACTTTGGTGTCTCGCTTCCGCGCCGCTGGGTTCGTGATTGCGGGCCGCACTAACAGTCCCGAATTCGGCAGCCTGCCCACAACCGAACCAACAGCGTGGGGTGCGACTCGCAATCCGTGGAACCTCGAACACTCGGCGGGTGGGTCGAGTGGCGGCGCCGCGGCCGCTGTCGCGATCGGAATGGTGCCCATCGCGCACGCCAGCGACGGCGGGGGCAGCATTCGCATCCCCGCGTCAGCGTGCGGACTCGTGGGGCTAAAGCCGTCGCAAGGTCGGATCACGCTCGGCCCCTTCCGTGACGAGAGCAACCTGGGCGTCGAGTTGTGCGTGAGCCGTAGCGTGCGCGACACCGCTGCGCTGCTTGATGCCGTTCGCGGACCGGCAGTTGGCGACACAGTGATTGCCGCGCCGCCGTCGCGCCCATACCTCGACGAACTGGGTGCCGATCCGGGTCGGTTGCGGATCGGATTGCTGGATCACCATCCGTTCGGTGGGCCTGTGCACGAGCAATGCGCGTTGGCCGTTCGCAAAGCGGCGACCCTGTTGGAAAGCCTTGGGCATCACGTCGAGCCCGGCTTTCCACCGCCAATGGCGGATCCCGAATCCGGCATACGGTTCTCCGCGCTGTGGAGCACCAACATGGGCGTCGGCATTAAACGCCTTAGCAATCAACTCGGTCGCGAGTTGCAGCCAGGCGACGTCGAGCCCGTCAACTGGGCGCAATCGCAGTACGCGCGCAGCTTCAACGGCGTTGACTACGCAATGGCGCTCAGCGCCAACGTGGACTTTCGACGCGCTATCCAACAGTGGTGGCACGACGGGTGGGACTTGTTGCTGAGCCCCACACTGGGCGAACCACCGGTGACGTTGGGAACGTTTGCCAACAATCCCGAGAGTCCGATGGCGCCGATGATGCGCGCGGTGCAGTACGTGCCGTTCACTCCCGCGTTCAACTCCAGTGGCCAGCCTGCGATCAGTCTGCCGTTGCACTGGACACCCGAGGGTTTGCCAATCGGAGTGCAATTGGTCGCGGCTTACGGACGCGAAGACATCCTGCTACGAGTGGCGGCACAGCTAGAAGTGGCGCAGCCGTGGGTTGATCGTCACCCGCAGTTGTAGTTACTCGACGTTGTAGTTACTCGACGTTGTAGTTACTTGACGTTGTAGTTACTCGTTGCGACTGTCCTTGTCCTCTTTCGCTGCCAGTTCGGGGACAGGCGGTGGAACCTCAAGCCCCCAGCGACGCATGCCGTCTTCAATACCCGCGATCACAGTCTGCAAGACAGCAATTCGCGCGAAGCGTTTGTGTTCAGCAGCGATGACGTTCCACGGCGCCATTCTGTGACTCGTGCGCCTGAACATTTCCTCGGCAGCGACTTCGTTGACTCGGTTCTTCTCCCGGTTTCGCCAATCCTCGTCGGTGAGCTTCCAACGCTTCAACGGGTCGGCTGCACGACTCTCGAAGCGACGTAGCTGTTCGTCGTCGCTGACGTGCATCCAAAGCTTGACGACGATCAAGCTTTCTTGGCACAAGGACCCCTCGAAGTCCACGATCGCTTTGTAGGCACGTCTCCATTCCGTCCTGTTTGCGAACCCTTCGACGCGTTCCACCAGCACGCGGCCGTACCAGCTGCGATCAAACACGGCCATCTCGCCCAGGCCCGGCAGCTCTTGGTAGAAACGCCAGAGGAAGTGGTGATTCTTTTCTCTTGTGGTCGGGGCCGAGTAGTTCACCACTTTGTAGTGGCGCGGGTCGAGGTGGCCGACGAGCGCCTTAATCGCCCCGCCCTTACCTGATGCGTCGGGGCCTTCGAGGATGACGAGCAACCCGGGGCCGAGAGTGCCGCCGCCCATCAACCCGCCGAGGTGCAACCGCAACTGCGCCATGCGCTGTTGCCCGCTGGCGAGCTGGTGCTCGTAGTCGTCGCGGCCAAGGCGTTGCCACATATCTAGCTTGTCAAGGATGCCCATGGCAGAAACCTAGTCAAAGGTGACAGAAACAGCCCGCTGCGCCGTCGACGCACGCATGAAAACAACGCGCACTCCCTCCGTCACATGTTCGAGTGCACGCCCTCGATAAGAGCGAGTGCTTCCGACGCTGGCACCGCTGGCGAGAACAAGTAGCCCTGCATCGTGTCGCAACCCATCGCGCGTAGGACTGCGCTCACCTCTTCGGTCTCGACACCCTCGGCAACGACGGTCAGACCAAGCTGATGGCCCAGTTCGATCACCGAAGCGACGATGGCCCGAGCTTCGTGACTTGCTTGCATCGCAAACACGAAACCACGATCGATCTTCAACTCACTCACCGGCAGGTGGCCAAGCGAGCCGAGCGATGTGTAGCCCTGGCCGAAGTCGTCAAGGCTGACTTTGACGCCGGCGGCACTGAGCTCTTCCAGAAGCACTGTCGCTCGGATCGGGTCGGCGGCGATGGATGTTTCGGTGATCTCGAGCACCAATCGCGACGAGTTGATGTGATGCGCAGCCAGCCGGCTGAGAATGAAATCGGGCAGGTCATCGCGCAAGTTACGCGCCGAGATGTTGACGGCCATCGACAGCTCGGGGCGCGAATCCGACCAATCGGCAAGCTGCCCCAATGCAGCGTCGACGACCCACTGCGTGAGTGGGCCGATAAGACCCGTGCTCTCCGCAATCGGAATGAAGTCGCCTGGCGGCATCAGGCCACGAACCGGGTGGTTCCAGCGCACGAGTGCTTCGAAGGCAGTGACCTTCCCGCTCGGCACGTCGATCTTGGGCTGGTAGTGCAGCACCAGTTCGCCACCGCCAATTGCCCGACGAAGTTCCGAGATCAAGCCGAGGCGTTGCGGATCGAACTCACTGCCGACGGGGTGATACCGCACGATCGCGCCACGGGCGACCTTGGCCGCATCCAGCGCGAGATCAGCGCGACGCAGCAGGTCGTCGGGTTCCTCGGCGTCGGCGGGCCACATCGCGTAGCCGATGCTGGCTTCTGCACAAATTGCGACTCCACCGAGTTCAGTCTCGGACGCGATCGCGACGAGCACGCGAGCCAAGATTTCTTCGACTGATTCGGAAACGGTTCCGGGAAGCACCAGGCCGAATTCGTCGCCTCCCAAGCGCGCAACCGTGTCGCCAGGGCGCAGAGCTGCCTTCAATCGCTGCGCGACGATGCGCAAGAACTCGTCACCATTACGGTGACCGAGAGCGTCGTTGACATCCTTGAATCGATCGAGATCAAGTACCGCAACCGCAACGTCGTTACCCAATCGCCTTGCTGCACCAAGCGCGGCCACAACGCGATCGCGATACAAGCTGCGCCCGGGAAGTCCGGTGAGCGAGTCATGCAACGCCATGAACTCGGAGTGCCGACTTTGTTGGCGCGTACGACGAGCGATCGACCACACGATGAACACCAGCACCAACCACAGCGCCCCGAGGCCAAGCAAGATCGACATGCGCAACTTGTTGAGCGACTCATGCTGCTCGGCGGCAATCGGCCCGAGGTTCTCCACGGTCTTGGCGAGCACTAAGCCGAGCCACACGACCGGCAGCATGGTTGCGCCGAGATACGCGCCCAGACGCCTTCCACTCCGCCACCGCCTCGTCGCTTGCATGAGGGAACTATCGGACGCAGTGTCGACAGTCTTGAGGGTATTGAGACAGTCAAATACGCTCGCGAAGTCACGACCAATCCCACCGCGGAGGTGGAATTCGCATGACTTCGATAGAAGACCGATGACTTTGGTAGCCCGTACGGGATTCGAACCCGTGCCGCCACCTTGAGAGGGTGGTGTCCTAGGCCTCTAGACGAACGGGCCAAGCTACGCACCCTTGCGGGCTATGTGAGCACGCCATCTCGGCGAGCTGGTTGGGGTGCAAGGAATCGAACCTTGAATAACAGATCCAGAATCTGCTGTGTTGCCAGTTACACCACACCCCATCGGTGTCACCGAAGAGCGTGGTGAGTGTAGCAACGGCCCGGGAAAGTGCCTCTAGCCGGTGAGAAAGAGCAGCGAATCGAACCCGATGATGCGGCCGACCGCCACGCCGGCGGCCTCCTTCAGCTCGCGGTAGAACGTTCCGGTGCCGTGAACCGGGCTCGTCCGCGTGGGCGAGACGTACGCCGTGAGCCCCAGTTCCTGGCTGATCATCCGCACACGTAGTGAGTGATACGGATCAGTTACCAACAGCACGCTGATGCCACCACGGCTCATCAGTTCATCGCGAACCTCACGCAGCGAGTCATACGAGGTGGCGCCGAGCACCTCAACAATCGCGTCGGCAGGCACTCCACGATCGATGAGGTAGTTCGCCGACGATTCGGCTTCGGTGAATCGGTCGCCGGGGCGATTGCCCCCAGTGGTGAACACCATCGGTGCAAAGCCTTGGTCCCACAGTTCGACGACGTGATCAAGCCGCGCTGCCAACTGTGGTGATGGCCGCCCGTCGTACTGTGCGGCACCCATTACGACGATTGCATCGACGTTGCGTGCCTGATCGCTCGTTCCTGTCGAGTGCACGAGCCAGAGCGCAGCCAAGTAATACAGCGTCAGCACCGCGAAGGCGGCGTAAGTAGTTCGACGGATTCGCCGCCACCTGCGCTTGCGCCGCAGCTGCTCGGGGTCTGTCACCTCAACGACCGGCTCCGCAACGTTCGCCGCTTCGGCGACCTCATCACCAACGGGGGCTTCGGATTCGTCGCTCAAGCGAGCGCGGCCTCCGCGTTTCGCATTCGACGCAGCGTCTCGTCGCGGCCAAGCACTTCCAGCGCTTCGAACAACGGCGGCCCGACCGTACGACCGCTGACCGCAGCGCGCACCGGCGCCTGTGCCTTGCCCAGTTTCAGATTGTGCGCCGCACCGATGGTCTCCAATGTGCTCTTCAGTATTTCGTGGTCCCAGGCGCTCAACGCGTCGTACGCGACGATCGCTGCGCGTAGCACGGCAACCGCATCGGCCGCGGCGAACACTTTTGCCCAGGCGTCCTGATCGATGACGGGCTCGGCCAGAAACAGAAAGTCGACGACGCCAGGAGCGTCCGCCAAAGTGACGCAACGCGGCTGAATGTGCGGCGCCATCGCTATGAACTTCGACTCGTCGAACCGCTCGGCGGGGAAACCGGCGTCGGGGCCGAGAAGCCAAGGACGGCACGCCTCGAGGAACTGCTGTGTGGTCAACATACGGATGTAGTCGCCGTTGAATGCGGCCAGCTTCTTGAGGTCGAAGAACGCCGGCGAAAGGTGCACGTCGCTCAACCGGAAGTCGCCCTCGATCTGCACCCACGGCTGCACTTCCGGACCCTTCGGCGTCCAACCGAGCGTCATCAAGTAGTTGACCATTGCATCAGCGAGATATCCCTCGGCTCGATACTGCTCGAGCGCCACCTTGTCGCGCCGCTTCGAAATCTTCTTGCGTTGCTCGTTGACCAACAGTGGCAGGTGCGCCCACACAGGCGGTGGAGTGCCGAGTGCATCCCACAACATTTGCTGCTTGGGGGTATTCGATAGATGTTCTTCCGCACGCAAGACGTGCGAGATGCGCATGTGAATGTCGTCGACCACATTGGCGAGCAGAAACACCGGCGCACCGTTGCTGCGCAGCAGTACGAAGTCTTCGATCAACGCGTTGTCGAACTCGACATCACCGCGCACTTGGTCGTGGACAACTGTGGTGCCCGATGGCACTCGGAACCGAACGACGTGGCCCGACCCCGGCCCGAGGTTGCGATCGCGCGACCACCCGGCGTATCCCTGCGAACCCTCTGCCTTGTTCCGCATCTCAATATCAGCTGCCGTCATGTCGCAGTAGTACGCATTGCCAGCATCGACAAGCTGCTGCGCGGCAGCGATGTGCTGTTGCGTGTAGTCGCTCTGCAGGTACGGACCCTCGAAGTGGGGATCGTCGTCGCTGATTCCGATCCAGGCGAGTGCCTCGATGATCCCCTTCGTCCACTCCGGACGATTGCGGTCGGTATCGGTGTCTTCGATGCGCAGCACGAACGTGCCGCCGAGTTGACGCGCGAGCGCCCAGTTGAACAACGCTGTGCGCGCTCCCCCGACGTGGAAGTAGCCCGTCGGCGATGGAGCGATACGAAAGCGTGGGCCGGTCATGATGGTGGGCCGGTCATGATGGTGGGCCGTTCATGATGGTGGGCCGTTCATGATGAAAGTCCAGTCATGCATGAACCAGTCAACCGTGAACGTCAGCCCAACAGGGCAAGGTTGCGCAGTTGCCGCAGCGCCACCGACAACGTGGTGAGATCGTGTGCGTCGACACGGCGGATCTCGGTGAACAAGACCATTGCGCGCCCAATCAGACGATCGTTTGCTGCGCGCCAATTGCCGACTGAACCGGCGGCGAGGACGTCGGTGGTCAGATCAGCGAGCGCAGACAGTAAGTCGTCGCGCAGCGCGGCGCGGGCCTGTGTCTGCCAACGATTGCTGCGCGGTAGGTGGCCGATCGCTTCCCATAGCCACCACAGATCGAGTTCCTCGAATAGCTGCCAGTAGTTGGTGGCGACAGCGGCCAGTGCCTGTCCCGAACCGGCTGCGAGCGCAACGACATCGAAGCCTGTGTGCAGCAATGGCCACAGGACGCTGCGCTGCGCTAAGTCTTCGGGCACTCCGCCCGCAAGGCGACCGGCCTCAAGCGCGAACGCTTGATCGCGCATGCGACCCTGCAGCTGCCCTTCGAGACTGATCGCAAGCGTGGCGATGCCGGCTTTGAACTCCGGCACTACACGGGCGATGTCGATCGGCGCCTTGCGACTGCGCAGCAACCACATCACACCGCGCTCGGTCATCGTGCGCAGTTCAAGGAAGAGGTCGAGCTGTAACTCGAGATTGACGTGCCCGGTGAGCGCATCGATCTGATCCCAAAGCCCGGCGACATCGAAAATGTCGCGCGTCGCGATCCATGCTCGAGTGATCTCGACCACACCAAGACCCGTCTCCTCGCCGATGCGATGGTCGAAACTGATACCGGCGTGGTTGACCAGTTGATTGCACAGCTGGGTTGCAATCAGTTCGCGACGAAGACGATGGCCGAGAATCTCTTCGCGATACTTGCCCTGCAATCGTTGAGGGAAGTAGCGCAGGAGGTCAGGCTCAAGGTATGGGTCGTCGGGCAGATCGCTCTTGACGATTTCGACGGTGTTGGCAGTCTTGGTGTACGCAAGGAGCACAGCGAACTCGGGTGTCGTCAATCCGGTGCCCGCCGTTTGCCGTTCCGCGATCTGTCGATCGGTCGGCAAGAACTCGAGCGCGCGGTTCAGCCATCCTTCGCTCTCCAAACTGTTGAGATAGCGACTGTGCACGTTGATCATCGGCAACGCCTGCCGACGCGCGATCGTGAGCGCCAACGTCTGCGCCCGATTGTCGTCCAGCACCATCTCGCCGACTTCGTCGGTCATTTCCACCAGTAGCTCGTTGCGCTGTTCGATTCCGAGACCACGCTTGGCCATCACTGCGCCCAGCAGAATCTTGATGTTGACCTCGTGATCACTGCAGTCGACACCCGCCGAGTTGTCGATCGCGTCGGTGTTGATCAATCCACCCGCCAGCGCGTATTCAACGCGGCCGCGCTGCGTGAAGCCGAGGTTTCCGCCCTCGCCCACCATCTTGCAACGCAACTCGGCGCCGTTGACGCGCAGGCTGTCGTTGGCCCGGTCGCCGACCTCGGCGTGCGATTCGCTGGCGGCCTTCACGTAGGTACCGATGCCACCGTTCCACAACAGGTCGACCGGCGCGCGCAGAATCGCAGTCAGCAGTTCGTTGGGGGCGAACGACGCCCGATCGGCATCGAGCCGCTTGCGGGCCACTTCCGACAGCTCGATCGTCTTTAGCGTGCGCGGATACACGCCGCCGCCCTCAGAGATCAGCGCCGGGTCGTAATCGGCCCAGCTGCTACGCGGCAGGGTGAACAGGCGCTGCCGCTCCGCAAAGGAAACCGCGGGGTCCGGGTTGGGATCGATGAAGACGTGGCGATGGTCGAACGCGGCCACCAACTTCAGGTGCGGCGAGCGCAACAGACCGTTACCGAACACGTCGCCGCTCATATCGCCGATTCCGACGACGGTGAGTTCGTCGCGCTCGGCGTCCTTGCTCAAAGCGGCAGCATGACGACGCACGCTTTCCCACGCGCCCCGCGCAGTGATCGCCATCACCTTGTGGTCGTAGCCAACGCTGCCGCCGGACGCGAATGCGTCACTCAGCCAAAAGTCGTAATCGGCGGCGATGCCGTTGGCGATGTCGCTGAAGGTGGCCGTCCCTTTGTCGGCGGCGACCACCAGGTACGGATCGTCACCGTCGTAGCGCACAGTGGCTGGCGGCGGCACAACTTCGTCGGCGACGATGTTGTCGGTGAGATCAAGAAGACCAGCGATGAATTGCCGGTAACACGCAACGCCTTCGGCGCGGAACTCGTCGGTGTTGGCGGGCGGCGCTTGCTTGAGCACGAAGCCACCCTTCGCGCCCGTCGGAACGATGACCGCGTTCTTTACGATTTGCGCCTTCAACAGACCGAGAATCTCCGTGCGGAAATCTTCGCGACGGTCGCTCCACCGAATTCCGCCACGCGCAATACGTCCGTTGCGCAGATGCACACCCTCGACACGTGGCGAGCACACCCAGATTTCGAACATCGGCCGCGGCAACGGCAATTCGGGGACCTTGCTGGTGTCGAACTTGAACGCGATGACATCGCGGTAGCCGGCGTTCGGTCCTGGACGAAACGCGTTGGTGCGCACAGTCGCCTCGGTGAGTGCCAGTAACGCGCGCAGGGTGCGGTCGTCGTCGAGCGTTGGAACGGCATCGAGCGCTTCTGCAATCGCGGCGCGGGCGGCGATGGCCGGGGATTCATCGGCCTTGGCGTCGGAACCCGGCTCGAAGCGCGCGCTGAACAGTCGCACCAAGCCAGCGGCAATGGCTGCGTGGCGACCAAGCGTCGACTCGATGTACTGCTGGCTGAAAGGAAAGCCGGTCTGACGTAGGTAACGCGAATACGCGCGCAGGATCTCGACTTCACGCGCAGTGAGCCCAGCGAGCAGCACCAAGCGGTTGAGACCGTCGACCTCAACGGTGTTGGTGAACTCGGCAATGAATGCGCGCTGTACTTCGGCGCGGGCGTCGTCGGTGAGCGCGATGGACTCCGGCACCTGCACACCCACGTCGTGCAGCCACACGCCGCGCGCGCCGAGTTGGAAATGGAAGGCGCGCTCGTCGATCGCTCGAAAGCCCAGATGATCGAGCAGTGGCAGTAGATCGGCAATCGGAACCGACGAACCGGAGTGGTACACGCGGAAGCGCCACTCGTTTTCTGCTGCTTCGACGAAGTGCAACATTGCCGTCTCGAGCCCGGTCGCCGACTCGTCAGTGATGGCGCCAACCCGATCAACGATCGGTAGGTCGATTGAGGCGCTGTTGGGCCAGTTCAGTTCGTCGTAGCCGGCGGGGATGATCGGCAGCACCCGCTCAAGGACACGGGTCGTTTCCTTCTCGCCGATCAGCGCCGTCATCGCCTCGCGAGTGGCGGCAACCCAATCGACGTCTGCGTCTCCAGGCGTTGCCTTGATCGTCACCCCGCCAGTGTTGCACAGCCCCACTTGCCGCCCTTCGGCAGACAGTTGGCCCGACAGGCGGGGTAGTTTGCGGGTTATGACGCAAATCAATGTGCTGGGCGGCGAGCTGCAGTCGTGCTCGTTCGACCCACTGACCGGCTACTACCGCACGGGTTGCTGCGAGAACCACGGCGACGATCCCGGCATGCACGTCGTGTGTGTCGTCTGCACCACCGAGTTTCTGGAGTATTCGCGACGGGTAGGCAACGACCTCAGTACACCGATGCCGCAACACGGTTTCGCCGGGCTGAAGTCTGGCGACCAGTGGTGCTTGTGCGCACCCCGGTGGCAGGAGGCATTCGACGCCGGATGTGCTCCTCAGGTCCGACTGGCCGCCACACATGTTTCGGCTCTCGAGTTTTGTGGACTTGCGGACCTGAAGGCCCACGCGATCGATCCAGTGCCATGAGCGTTCCAGTAACCAACGAGGGTGCGGTGTGCGTCGTCACCATCGACAGGCCCGACGTGCGCAACGCGGTCGACGGACCGACCGCGGTGCTGCTCGCTGAAGCCTTCCGCGCGTTCGACGCCGACGACTCGCTGTCGGTGGCGATCCTGACTGGCGCCAATGGCACGTTCTGCTCAGGCGCCGATCTGAAGGGCATCAGCGATGGCCGCGGCAATCGCGTGGAACGAGATGTTGCGCTCGACGGGCCAATGGGTCCGACGCGAATGTTGCTCAACAAGCCGGTCATCGCCGCCGTCGAAGGCTTCGCAGTCGCAGGTGGTTTGGAGTTGGCGATTTGGTGCGACCTGCGCGTCGCCGCCGCCGACGCCGTGTTCGGGGTCTATTGCCGCCGGTGGGGCGTTCCGTTGGTCGACGGTGGCACGATTCGCCTGCCGCGCTTGATCGGGCAAAGCAACGCGCTCGATCTGCTGTTGACCGGCCGCAGTGTCAGCGGCGAAGAAGCGGTGCGCATGGGACTGGTCAATCGCTCGGTCCCCGCGGGAACCGCGCTCGCCGCGGCAATAACGTTGGCGCAAGAGATCGCAGCCTTGCCTCAGGGTTGCCTCCGCAACGATCGCCGCAGCAGCTTCGAGCAGTGGAACATGTCGCTGCCCGATGCGCTGGCCAACGAAACGAAGTTGGGCCTCGACACGATCATGAGCGGCGAAACGTTGGCTGGTGCCGCTCGCTTCGCGGCTGGCGCGGGCAGGCACGGAGCAACGAGTTAGCGCAACTACCGTGACCGCCGTGAACGCCGTGACCGACCAACAGACTGCGTCGCAGGACAGACTGCCTCCGCCGCTGTTGCGCGGGTGGACACACATGGTGTCGTTCCCGGTCATGCTGATCTGCGGCATTTCACTCGTCGTGATGCCACATGCGTCGGCGACCGACCGGATGCTCCTAGCCATCTACGGCGGCGGTACCGCGACGATGTTCGGCGTCTCGGCTCTGTATCACCGCTGCCGCTGGCAAGCACCGGCGAAGGCGCTGATGCAGAAGCTCGATCGCTCGGCGATCTTTCTTGCGATCGGCGGCGGTTTCACTCCGGTCGCTGCCGTGTGTCTCGAAGGATCGCAACGGTCAGTAGTGCTGATCACTGCGTGGGCAGGTTCCGCGATTGGTATTGCGCTGCAATGGATTCCACGGGTGCATCGCGCATGGAAGGGTGCGAGCTACATCATCGTCAGTTGGACGGCCGTGCTTGTGTTCCCCGAGATCGCCGACCGGCTCGGCGCGACAGGATTTTGGCTGATGCTCACCGGCGGCGCTTGCTACACGCTCGGTGCCTTGGCACTGGCAGCGAAGTGGCCGAATCCTTGGCCGAAAGTCTTTGGCTTTCATGAGGTGTTCCACGCGTTCACCGTCGTTGCGTCGGCATTGCAGTTCGTAGCAATCAGCTACGCCGTCGTTCCCCTGATGTAGCCGTTCCACTGATGTAGTTAGTTGATCAACGGAACGGCAGCGAGTCGCGCCTCGCGAATGTTCGCCCACTGCGCAAGCAGCACTCCCCCAACGACGACCGCCGCGCCCGCGATCTTGATCGCCCGCAGCTCTTCGCCAAGGAAGAGCACCGCCCAAAGCATGACGAGGGCCACTTCGAGTGTCTGCACCATCGCGACGGCACCGGGCAAAATGTGACGCATTGCCTGAAAGAAACAGACACTCGACACGACGGTCGGGATCAGTGCGAAGACTGCCACTTCGAAGACCAACACGCCGCCGTGTGGACGTGCCAGTCCGCCGATCAATGCGATCGGTGTAATCACCAGACTTGCTCCAAGCACGATCCATGCTGCCGTGACTACGCCATCGATTGATTGCGGCACGACTCGATTGCTGACGATCATGTAGCTGGCAAAGATCACGGCCTGCGCCAACGTCAAGGCGACTCCGAACACGTTGACATCACCGACGCCTGTGAACAGCTCAGGCACCGTCAGCACGATTCCCGCCATCACTAACGCGAGTGCCGCCCACGTAAGACGCGCCGGGCGCGTCCCGAGCGCTGCGGAGCCAGCGACCACGAGAACCGGGTACAGGTAGATCAGCACGATGTACAGCGATGCGTCGATGCGATCGAGAGCGAGGAAGCCGATGAGGACCATCAACCCGAACATCACGCCGAGCCCGAGCATCGTCCAGCGCGGGACGTCGAATGGGTTTGGGCCGCCCCTGCGCTGCCACATCAGAGCTGCGACCCACAGCACGACCGTCGCGATCGAGAAGCGCCAGAAAATCAGTGAGGTTGGGCCAAGCGAGTCGAGCAGATCCTTGCCAACGACCGACGACAGCGAATACGCAGTTGCGGAAGCCACGGCCCACAACGCCCCGCGCGCGCTGTTGTGCTCGCCGCCTACAGTGCTCACGGGCTACTGGAACAGCTTCTTGGCGATCACCATTCGTTGGTAGAGGTTGCTGACACCCGCGTTCGTGATCCATGTCTTGCCGCCGTTCGGCTGGCTCATCGGACGCCTAGCTCAGCCCGAGTAACTCGCGCCACTGCGCTGGATACACAGCATCGACTCCTTGCGGCGACATGCGCAGCGTCGATTCGGGAACACTGTCGGCGATCGCGCGCACCTCGGTGTAGTGGCAGCCGTGGCCGAGTCCACTAAACAGCGGGCGGCGCATTTCGATCAGATCCTCTGCGTGGCGCCGGCCGAGGAAGCCCCAGATCGTGAACGCGATCGTTAGGTCGTGCACCACCGGAGCGCGACCGAAGATGGACGCGCGACGCAATGCAACACCGAGACAACCGGCGATCGCATCGTGCGCCTTCTCGCCGGGCGAGAGTTGCAGTCGATCGGTGAAGCCTTTGGCGAGCTTCAACGCGAAGCCTTGGTCGGGACCCTGGTAGCCGAGGCGATCGCCCGACGGCTGAAAGCCCTCGATATCGCCGGGGCGGTCTGCGACCCACGAGGCAGGCACTACGGCTGGCGACCCGTAACTGCGGGTCGTGTCAAGGACGGGCGTCGGAGAAAACTTTGGAGCAGCCATAGCTGGCTCAGTCTGTCACTCCGACCCGCGCATGAAGCAGCCCATAGACCAAACCCTCTTCGAGCGCCCGCCAGGAGGCCTCGATGATGTTGCTGCTGACGCCGATCGTCGTCCACGAACGCTCGCCGTTGGAGAAGTCGATGAGCACACGCGTCACCGCCCCAGTTGCGGTCGCGCCATCAAGGATGCGCACCTTGTAGTCGGTGAGATGCACGTGCGACAGCAGCGGGAAATTACCGTCGAGCGCGGCCCGCAGCGCGGTGTCGATCGCATTGACCGGACCATTGCCCTCTGCCGTCTGTACGTAACGCTTGCCGGCGTCGCCAGTTCCGACCCACACCTTGACGGTTGCTTCGGTAGTGAAGGCACCGCTCGTCGATTCGTCGGTGATGACACGCATGCTCTCGACCTTGAAGAAGCTCTGCTCCCACCCGGAGGCTCGACGCATCAACAACTCCAGCGAAGCGTCGGCAGCTTCGAAGTGATATCCCTCGTGTTCGAGGCGCTTGAGATCGTCGATCACCTGGTTGACTGCCGGGCCATCCATCGGCAAGCCGAGCTCCTCGGCCTTAATCTCGATCGTGGCGCGGCCAGCCATTTCGCTGACAACAAACCGCGTGCCGTTGCCGACTAGTTCCGGGTCGACGTGCTCGTAGGCGTCCTTCGCCCGCCTGATCGCGCTGACGTGGAGGCCAGCCTTGTGCGCAAACGCCGAGGCACCGACATACGGCGCCTGCGGGTTAAGCGGTCGGTTGAGGATCTCGGCGACGTGATGGCTGACCGACGAGAGGCGTTCGATATGCCCTTCGGGAAGACACTGCATCCCGAGCTTGAGCTGCAAGTTGGGGATCACCGTGGTGAGATTGCAGTTTCCGGTCCGCTCGCCCAATCCATTGAGTGTGCCTTGCACGTGGCGCGCGCCGGCTAACACGGCCGCCATCGAGTTGGCGACGGCGCACCCGGTGTCGTCGTGGCAATGGATACCGATGATCGCGTCGTCGCCCACGTGACGCTTCACGTCAGCAACGACCTGCGCCACTTCGTTCGGCAGCGAGCCGCCGTTCGTGTCGCACAACACGAGATGGCTCGCGCCGTTGACCATTGCAGCTTCGATCGCGCGCAGTGCGAACTCGGGGTTGCGCTTGTAGCCATCGAAGAAGTGTTCGAGGTCGACCATCACGCGCCTGCCAGCGCCAACAAGGAACTCGACGGAGTCGGCGATCATCGCTGCACCTTCGTCGAGCGTCGTCTGTAGCGCTTCGAGGACGTGGTAATCCCAACTCTTGGCGACGATGCATACCGTCGACGTGTTGGCATCAAGCAGGTTACGTAGCGTCGCATCGTCGTCGACCTTGCCGCGCGGTCGCCGCGTGCTACCGAACGCGACCATCGTCGACGTGTTGAGAGTGAGTTCGGTTGCAGCGCGCGCAAAGAACTCGATGTCCTTCGGGTTCGCGCCGGGCCAACCACCTTCGATGAAGTGAACACCGAGGTGATCAAGCTGCGCGGCAATGCGCAACTTGTCGTCCACGGTTGCCGACACGCCCTCTACTTGCAGCCCATCGCGCAATGTTGTGTCGAATACTTCGACCTGTTCTTGCATCATCAACTTGCCCTTCGTAAAAGCCTGTCCGGAGAAATGAAACAGCCGCCCGAATGGGCGGCTGAAGGCGCATATCGGCGAAGGCCGACATGCGCTAACAAATAATGATCGCGGTGGAGAGGTGCGAAATCACCGTGTCGTTCAAAGTCATACGGTCATTCAACCGGTTGCGTACGACTTCTGTCAATGCGCGCTGTGCATAACCTGTGTGCAAGAGGTGGACGACCAAAATTGTTCTGTGCGTAAGTGCCATTCACGTCGGATAACCCTGTGAGCACAAAAAATACCTCTTGACCTGCGGTAACGACGCGTTCAGAGTGTGCGACGTACCGGACAGCGCATGCCAACCGGTGCCCGAGGAACGGTGCCGAACAGCCACGAAAGCCAGCAATGGCGATTGAGGGGAAGCGGAGGGCCAACCGGGTGCACGAGGCAAAGCGGGAACGGTCGGAGGATGATTCGGAGTCCACATCGCGAACCTTCGGGGGAGCCGATGGGATGTTGAGGCGCTCACCTGGGAAACCGGGCAGAGGCAGCGGCAGCCAACACGACGAGACCGCAGTCGGGTAACCGAAGGTGGCCAAGCACGTGGGGTCTCACGCTGGGGAGGGCGCTGGGCAACTGGCGAAGCAGCCAGCAAAGGGAATCGCCCGCCAGAGCGCAAGCTCTGACGGGCGATGACATTGATCGATGAGAAGGTTAACGCCGGACAGTCGAGCAGTGGTGGATCACCCTCCATAGAGGTCGCCCCGGGCGGCGCGCTGACTTCGGTTGGCAGCGCAGCCCGGGGCGCTTCGCTTTTCGCCGACTACGGTGAGTTCCATGAGCGAGCCATTAGTT
>Ga0105047_10000575_pt1 | contig 62990 bp, 49 predicted proteins | sample MAT04_FD_78384 | JGI IMG/M metagenome (GOLD analysis project Ga0105047, IMG submission 78384) | Freshwater microbial communities from Lake Fryxell liftoff mats and glacier meltwater in Antarctica - MAT-04 (megahit assembly) | ecosystem: Environmental > Aquatic > Freshwater > Ice > Liftoff... | reverse complement strand
CGACCTTACAGGAGGTCGCTGGACAGGCGGATAGGGACATGTCTTGACTCTTGACAAGGCCTAACTCCTCGCCGGCGAGAGTCCGAGCGAAGTCCCGTCGTGAGGGTCCGCGGATTGCGTTTTCCGCTGGGGGCCGAAATATGGGGTCATGCTGCGAATATTTGGGTCGGAGAATGGCGGGCCGGAATACGGTTCAGCGTTTTGCTTGGTCCCCGCCGGCGTCCGCCGGGCCCTCGACTCCTTTGCGCTGCGCGCCCACGCTGGGTTTTCCCATTGAATACCTCGCCATCTGAAAATTCGACTACGCCGGACTCACCCTTCCGCCTCATCGCGGCCCCGGACGCTCCGGTGATCGGCTCTGAGCATCCCGATCTCGCCGGTAATAAATATGGCTTCGAGGGCGGCTGCGTCGTCAAGGAGGCCGGCGTTTACCACCTCTTCACCGCGGAGATGGCCGGCGACCCGTTCTGGGTGAAAATGCGCTTGGGCCACTGGTCGAGTCCCAACGCGCAGGACTGGCACCGCGTGGGCACGCTCTATGAAACCGACGGGACGCTCACCCCGGGCGACAACCGTTTCTCACTTTGGGCGCCGATGGCGGTCTTCAACGACGCCGAGGATCGCTGGAACCTGTTCTATGTCGCCTACCGCCCGGGCCAGGGCGACCGCGAGGGTCTGCACATGCACGGACAAATCTGGCGCGCTGTCTCCGCGACCCTCGGCCGCGGCGGCATCGGCGGACCCTATCGCGACGACGCCATCATCCTGCAGCCCGACGCCGACTCGCAGCCGTGGGAAGGCCAGCAGGGCACCGATTCGTTTTATCCGTGGCGGGTGGGCGCCAAGTGGTACGCGTTTTACGGCAGTCACCAACATTGGCCCGTCGGCCCGTGGCTCGTCGGCCTGGCCGAGGCGCCCGCGCTCGCCGGCCCGTGGACGCGCTGCGCGAGGCTCAACCCGTCGCCGATTGAGCCGGTCTTCATCGAAAACCCGCTCGTGACCAGAATCGGCGCAGCCTACGCCGCCGTTTACGACAACTGCGCCGCGGGCGACACCTACATCGCGGAGCCACGCCACGTCGGTCTCTCGCTCTCCCCCGATGGCATTCATTGGCCGAAAGGCCGCGACCTCGCCGTGCAGCCGGCCGACGGTCCGGGTCAGTGGTCGGAGGATCTGCGTACGGCGCTCGGCCTGATCGCCGAGGACGACGGGACGTTCACGCTACTCTACACCGGCAAGCTCCGCGGCCAGAATTTCTGGGCCGTAGGCCTGGCGCGCTTCGCGGGCGGGTGAGCCGCGTGGACGCGGCGAGGGCGCGTGGACGCGCCGGAGATCGCAGTTCGGAGATCGGGGGAGGCGCGGGGCACGGCCGAGGGGCGAAGTGACTTGCGTTCCACGGTAGTATCAATCTGATACTGCTGTGCCCAGAAGGCTTCGCGAGCTGATCACCGACTTGGAACGCGCCGGGTTCGTGAATCGCGGAGGAAAGGGCAGTCCTCGTAATTTCGTCCATCCGCAGGGCTGCCGGGTCACGCTTTCCGGTTCACCCGGCGCCGATGCTCACCCCTATCAGGAGAAGGAAGTCCGCAAGCAAATCACCCGCACCCAGTCATGAAAACCCCGGCTAATAAGGAAACTCCCGCCGTGATCGCCCGGCGCTACCTCAAACTCGTCGAATGGTCCGAGAAGGACGGCTGCTTTGTGGGCAGTGCCCCGCCCATCATTGGTCCGTGCTGCCACGGTCGCACGGAGGCCGAGGTGATGGCGCAGCTCAGTGGGATCGTGGAAGAATGGGTGGAGATCATGCTCGGCCAGGGCCATCCGCTGCCGGCGGCGACAGCGGGGAAGAAATTCAGCGGCCAGTTTGTCGTGCGGGTCGCACCGGAACTGCACAAGAAAGCATCGCTGCGGGCGCTCGCGCGCGGCGAGAGTTTGAATCAGTATGTGGCGACGGCGTTGACCGAGGCGGGTTGAGCCGCGCGGATGCGCGGAGGGGGCGCGCGGCCGCGCCGGAGATAGGAGATAGGAGATAGGAGATGGGAGATCGAAGATCGCAGGTCGGGGATCGGAGATCGGCGGAGAGGCGCGGGGCGCGGGGGCGGTGAGGGCGGGACGGGGAAGGGCGTCGGACAAAGCATGTCGGGCGTGAAGCCCGACCCACGTTTACCGGCAGGTCAGCGATACTCTTCGCCCATGGCGTTGTGGGCAAAAATTCGACATGGGCGGGGAAGTCGTCTTATCCTTCGCTGTTGGTCCGCGGTCGGGCCGGCTTCCATGACTACCGATGCGCTCGTCGCGAGAAACAGCGATTTTTACAATGCGTTGTGGTCGAAGAGCTACCTGACGCGGCCGGAGCGGTTCAATACCTGGGCGGTGGTGGCGCCATTGCTGGCTGACGCGCCCTCGCGACTCGAGATCGGCCCGGGGTTGCGTCCGCGGCTCACGATCGCCGGCACGCATTTCATCGATCTCAGCCCGCCTGCGGTCGCGCGCCTAGTCGCCTCGGGTGGACTGGCCCAAGTCGGGGAGATTACGGAGCTGCCGTATCCCGACCAGACCTTCGGCTTGGTGACGGCGTTCGATGTGATTGAGCATATCACGGACGACGAGCGGGCCTTCGACGAATTGACGCGCGTCCTAAAACCCGGGGGTCATCTGGTGCTGTCGGTGCCGTTGCATCCCGAGCGTTGGAACGCGTTCGACACCTTGGTGGGTCATGCCCGGCGCTACGAACCGGCGACGTTGCAGGCGCTGCTGGCGCGGCATGGGCTCGTCGTCGAGCGGAGCGTCGCCTTTGGCATGGAGTCCAAGAATCCCGCGCTAGTTTACCTCACGGTCCAGGGCCTCACGCGCCGGCACACCTTGGCCGTCCACCTCTACAACTGGCTGTTTTTGCCGCTCGGGATGTGGTTTCAGAAGCGGCTGATGATGGTGGACGGACTGATGGATTTGACGGAGGTGGACGAGGTGTTGCTCGTCTGTCGGCGGAGCCATTCGGACGAGGGCGCGGGCGCGCCGGAGATGGGAGATCGGAGATAGGAGATGGAGTGAGCCGCGGGACGCGGCGGCGATGCGAGATCGGGTTCAGAGCCGGACTTCCGGTGGAGATGGCGGCAAGGCGGTGTGCCACGGAACACACGGAAGGAAAATTCTCCGATTCGGAAGCTTCCGTGTATTCGGTGTGTTCCGTGGGCAAAATTTCCGAACGGCCGCCGTCGCCCGTTTGGCTATTGCGTGGCAGGTCGGAGCTCGGAGCCCTCCAGCCGCGTTACACGTAACCGCACTTCGAACAAGGAGGATGGATCTCTGCCCCGATCTCCCATCTGCGATCTTCCCTCTCCGCGTCGCCTTGCGACGCCTATCGCCCGCCGGCGGCGATCCAGTGGTCTACTTCCGTGGCCAGGACGTCGAGGGGCATGGAGCCGCCGCGGAGGACGAGGTTGTGAAATTCCTTGATCGAGAATTTGGCTCCTAGGGCGAGCTTCGCTTTCTCGCGGAGCTCGAGGATGCGCAGCTGGCCGATCATGTAGGAGCAGGCTTGGCCGGGCCAGACGATGTAGCGCTCGGTTTCGGTGGGCGTGAAGCCGTAGTCGATCACTTGCTGGCGCGTCCATTTCAGGTCGTGCAGGCCGGTGTCAGCCACCAAGCGGCGGGCACGGAAGAGCTGGAGGCTCAGGTAGCCGAGCTTTCCGGGCAGGTCGCCGTCATACCAGCCGTTCTCGGCGGTGAGGCGCTCGGCGTAGAGCGCCCAGCCTTCGATGTAGGCGGAGTTGAAGCCGAACACGCCGAGTTTCCGGTAGCGCGGCAGCTCCGTGGATTCCTGTTGGATCGTGACCTGAAAGTGATGACCGGGAACAGCCTCGTGGTAGGCCGTGGATTTCAGGCCGGTGCCGAGCCAGGTCGTCCGTGGATTAAAATCGGGGAGCGGCAGCCAATAGATGCCGGGCTTAGTGCCATCGGGGGCGGGTGGCGAATAATGGGCGGCCGCCGTCTTCTCGGAAAATGCCGGCTCCCGCATGACCGTGACGGGTGCCTTGGGCCGCAGGTCGAACACGGCGGCGGAGCGCCGCTCGGCATCCTGCACAATCGCATCCACCTGGGCCACCAGTGCCACACGCGGATCGGGTTCGGCGGGCGGATTCAAGGTGGCGTTCAGGTGCTCGATGCGCGCCTGGATCGTGCCGTCTTTGGCGCCGAGCTGCTGGAGGATCGCTTCCATTTCCTGCTCGATGCGCGCGACTTCACGGAGGCCGATCGCATGGATTTCGGCGGGCGTCAGCGTGGTCGTGGTGAGTGAGGCCAGGGAGTTCGCGTAATATGCGGCGCCGTTCGGCAAGCGCCACCCGCCGGCGTCATCGTTCGCGAGGGTCAGTTGCGCCTTGAGCATCGTCCGCACCCGCGCGTAGGCGGGGAGAATACGTTCGCCGACCTCAGCCTCGGCGGTGCTGACCCACTGGCTGCGCGCCGCGGGGGACACAGCGGATCCGAGGGCGGCAATGCGTTGGTCGAGCGAGGCGACCAAGACGTTGGCCGCGGGCTTCACGGCGAGAAAGCCGTCCAGTTGTTCGATCACGCGCTGGAGCACGAACCGCGGGGGGATGATACCGGCGTGCGCGGCGGCTTTGGCCTCGGCAATCCCCTCGTCGATGCGCGGCGCCACGAGCGCGAGGCGGGCGAGATAGTTTTCGACGTCGCGCGGATTGCGGATCGGGTGCGTGGTGGTGAGGAAATTGACCAGGCCGAGGTGGAGGCCGCCGAATTGTTCGAAGACAAAATGCTGCTGGGCGAACTCCGCACCCGAGACGGCGTCGTCGAGGGACCACTTGATCACGGCCGCGGACGTGCGCTGGGCGGGCGTGAGAGCGGCGTCGGGAAAGCTGGCGAGTGTCGCCAGCCCCTGATGCGCGACGTCGGCGCGATGCTGCGCGGCCTTGACGCCGAAGGATCCACCGAAGGTGCCTCCGAGGCTCAGTTCGCGGTCGATTGCGTCCTGCTCGGCGCCGGTGAAATACTGCGTGCGCGTGGCGAACTGGGGGTTCAGCCGCACCCATTGGGCGGAAAAATCATTGGCCCATTGGTCGAAGGACGGCGTGGCCGCGTGGAGAGGGGCGGCGAGGAGGGAAAGCAATGCAACGCTCAGGACGAGGAGGCGGGTTTGCATGGGAAGAGCAGGCGATTCGATTTTCTCAGAAAGGCCGATCTCGTAGGTCGGGGTTTATCCCCGATATCCGGGGTGGGAGTGTCGGGCGTGAAGCCCGACCCACAGGAGCGCAGAGCAGGCCGGGTCGATTGTCTGAGAATTCCGCGATGTCGTAGGTCGGGGTTTATCCCCGATTTCCCAGGTCGGGCAATCGGGCGTGAAGCCCGACCCACGTCGAAGCGATTAGCGATACTCTTCGCCCGTCACCGAGTTGATGATCTTGAAGTTTTCGACGTGGTAGTTGAGGTCGGCCCTCCCTCCTTCGTCCCGCTGTTGCGGGACTTCGAAGGGCGAGCTACTCGCTTAACGGTACTCCTCACCGGTGACGGAGTTGATGATTTTGAAGTTCTCGACGTGGTAATTTAAATCCGCTCGAAAGGCTAGTTTCACGCCGAAGAGCTTCTCGACGCGGACGAGCAGCTCGGCGTCTTCGCTGCGGAGGCGCTCGAGGATGCTCGGGTGGACGAGGACGCGGAGGTTGTAATCCTTGCCGTCGTTGCGCAGCTGGAGGCGGCGGGCGACGGAGGAGAGTTTGCGCTGGAGCTCGACGGAGACGGTAGTCGCACTCTTCACGATGCCGCGGCCGCGGCAATACGGGCAGTCGGTGTAAAGGTTGGACGAGAGCGACTCTGACTGGCGCTGGCGGGTCATCTGGAGGATGCCGAGCGTCGAGATGGGGAGGATGTGGTTCTTGGCCTTATCCTGGGACATTTCCTGAACCATCTTTTCGTATACGGCGTTGCGATGCCGGCGCTCCTTCATGTCGATGAAGTCGATAATGAGCAGGCCGCCGAGGTTGCGGAGGCGGATCTGGCGGGCGGCCTCGGTGGCGGCCTCGAGGTTGACGGCGTAGATGACGTTTTTCTCGTCACCGCCGCGGGACTTGTGGGAGCCGGTGTTGACGTCGATGGAGATGAGGGCCTCGGTCTCGTCGATGACGATTTCGCCGCCGGAAGGAAGCGGGACCTTGCGGAGGCCGGTCTGCTCGATCTGGCGCTCGATGTTGAAGCGCTCGAAGATGGGGATGCTGTCGTTGTAGTAGGCGATCTTGCCGGCGGAGCGCTTGGAGATCTGCGCGACGAGCTGCTGGGTGTGGGCGTGGTCCTCCTTGTTGTCGATGAGGACGCGGTCGACCTCCTCGGTGAGGAAGTCGCGGACGGTGCGCTCGACGAGGTCGGGCTCCTGGTAGAGGCAGGCGGGGGCGCGCTGGGACGCCATCTTGGCGGTGATTTCCTGCCACGTCTTCAGGAGGATATGGAGATCGCGGACGAAGTAGCGGGATTTTTTGCCCTCGCCGGCGGTGCGAACGATGACGCCCATGCCCTCGGGGATGGTGAGCTCGTTGATGAGGGTCTTGAGGCGCTTGCGCTCCTGCATGTCCTCGATCTTCCGGGAGATTCCGCAGCCGTCGCTGTAAGGGGTGAGGATGAGGTAGCGCCCGGGGATGGAGAGGTTGGTCGTCGTGCGCGGGCCCTTGGTGCCAATGGGGCCCTTGGTGACCTGGATGACGATGTCGGTGCCGGGCGGGTAGAGGCCCGGGATGTCCTTGACGGTGGGTTCGGCGCCGCGAGCCGGGGCGTTTTTCTTCTTGTTCACGCGCACAACCTCGACGGAGGAGTCGGCGGCGGCGGGGAGCATATCCCAGTAATGGAGAAACGCGTTCTTGGTGTAACCGATGTCGACGAAGGCGGCCTTGAGGCCCGGGTCGAGGTTCTTGATGCGGCCCTTGTAGATGCCGCCGACCATGCGGTTGTCGGATTCGCGCTCGATTTCGAACTTCTCGAGGCGGCCGTCGACGAGGAGCGCGACGCGCTTCTCGAGGGGCTCGGAGTTGATGATGAGCTCGCGGTACGAGCCCTTCTCTTTCTTGAAGACCGCGAGGATCTTCTGCAGCAACGGGCGCTGCGTGGCGCGCTCGGCGGCGCCGGCCTTCAGTTCCGAAGCGCTGACCGGTCCGGCGGAGCTGGCAGGCGGGGGATTGACGAGCTCGGCGTCATATTTTTGGGCGACATCCGGCGGCAGGCCGGGCGTAGGGGTGGAGGAATCGTTCATGGCGGGTGGTGTGGTTTGGTTTCACGGGGCCCCCGGATGCGGCAGTCGCGGCGCAGGAAATTCCGGCAGAGCGGTCGATAGCGCGAAGAAGCGATTTCATGTGAAATCCTTCCTGAAGCGATAGACGCTCTGGACCAGTCCTTGCAGCAAGCAGCAACTAAGCACAAAGGAGCCACCGTAGCTAATGAAAGGAAGTGGTATGCCCGTGATGGGCACGATCCCGATGGTCATGGCGATGTTCCAGAACACATGCACCGCGAACAGCACCGTGACGCCGATGGCGAGCAGGGTGCCGAAGCGATCGCGGGCGATCCCGGCGATGCGTATGCCGTTGAACAGAACCAGACCAAAAAGACCGAGAACCGTGAGGCTTCCCAGAAATCCTTTTTCCTCGGCAATGACCGAGAAGATAAAATCGTTATGTGCGACTGAGCGGGGCAGGTAGCCGAGCTGGGCCTGCGTGCCCTCGGTCCAGCCCTTGCCGACCAGACCGCCGGAGCCGACCGAGATGAGTGACTGGCGCTGGTTCCAACCCACGCCCAAAGGGTCGATCTTGTCGGGCCAGATCAGGGAGACGATGCGGTTGCGCTGATAATCACGCAGGGGGACCCAAGACTGACTCTGGTAGTTTCCCTTATTATTGATATAGGAGTAGTTATGTAACTCCATGAAGTTTTTATAACTCACTGTGTCCCAAGCCACGATGCTGATGATGAAAAGGAAGGCTCCCAAGGAGGCGGCGAAAAACCGCGTCGAGAGCTTCGATACATAGAGCATGGAAAAGACCATCGGGGGGAGCACGAGCGTCGACTTCAAGTCGGGCTGTAAAAAGATCAAGAGTACGGGTGCACCCACCGCAAGGGCCAATTTCCCCAAGACCCCGATGGACTGCTTGACGGTACCGATCTGGGATCGGACCAGCAGGCTCGCGGTCATGAGCAGGACCGCAATCTTCGCGGTTTCGGACGGCTGGTAGGAGAAAAAGCCCAGATTGATCCAGCGCTGGGAGCCGTAGACCGTGGTGCCGATGCCCGGCACCAATACCAGCACCAGCGGGATCATGCAAAGTGCGTATACCCAATGCGAAACGGTCAGCCAGAACCGGTAATCCACGAGCGAAACAACGAGATAAATGACCGCGCCGGCGGCCAGCCAAACCAGCTGGGTCATCCAGTTTTTACCATGCACCGAGAGCTGCGCGCTGTAGATGAAAGCCACGCCGAACAGGCACAGTCCGGCGATCGCGAAGGGCGTGATGGCGTCCCACCGCCCGCGGGTCGAAGTCTTGAAGAAGCTGATGTAGTCAGTGGGCGACGGTAGGTTCACAGGGTCGCCGTGACTTCATCCGCCGGGAGGTCGGGCTGCAAGTCCGCAACCGTCACCGGTTCGTCGGCGGGCTGTTCACTGAGGCTGCGGTTGGCCAGCCCGAGGACGGTCCAGAACACCACTGCGCCCATCGGGCCCTCGAGCACGACCCCGACGCACGCGCTGAACCACATCACCCAGGCGATGCAGACGAGGCCGATGGCGTCGAGATTCCCGCCGGAGAAACAGCGCCGCGTCAGGACACCCATGCCCACGGCCACGGCCAGCCAGGCCGCCAGACCCAGTGCGCCCATCCGGCCGAACACGGACATGATCATGCTGTGCGGGCTGCGCGTGGTGAAATCCTCCGCGGCCACCAAGTCATATTCGACGAGAAAGCGGGCCGCCAAGTCGTAGCCGAAGCCGAGACCCAGGACGGGATTCTGGGCGGTGACGTCCTGGGCGACGGTGTTCCACCAAGTTAGCCGGAAGCGGTTGTTGAGACCCGGATTGCCGCTCACCTCGTTGACGTAGGTGCCGGTGCCTTGGAGGTCCACGATCGAAAGTGCGTGCTCGTAGGTCTTGTAGACCGCGGTCTGCTGCAGGTTCTTGTTGGTGAGGGTGGAAACGAAAATCACCGCGCACACCGCGGCGCCGACCACGAGCACCTGGGCGGCAGCGATGCGCCAGCGCCGGGCGGCCAGCCACATGAGGGTCACGAGCAGCAGCGCAACCATCGCCGCACGGGACGACGCCGTGGTACCCAGCGTCAGCAGGCTGGCGGCGGCGGGCAGCAGCCAGAGTTTCCGGTGGGTCTTTTCATAGCGCGTCCACAGCCAGAAAAACCCGGCCGCGAGATAGGCCGCGAGCAGGTCGCTCTTGTGGAAGATGAAAGGCACGCCGCGAAACGTGAGATGGGTGAGAAAAAATTGCGGAATCAGCTGCTCGATGGCGGCGATGGGCGGCAGGGCGACAAAGGTGGCCGTGAGCGCCTTCCGGAGCAGCCGCACGGAGGCCGCGTGGCCGGCACAGGCCTGAGCGAGGAAGAAAAACGCGGCGTAATAAACCATTGCAAAGTCCCTCAGCGCATAAAACCCGTGGTGCGACAGATCCAAGGGCAGGCGGGCCGCCCCCAGGAGGATCCACGCGATCAACGCGTAGTTCAGGCCGTCGCGATACACCGCCTGCACCTGACCGAAAACCATGCGCGCGATGAGGGCGGGTATGCCCACGAGCAGCACGGCCTCGGCCGGAAGCAGGGGCACGATATTGGAAAGACTGATCTGCGCGAAGCCCCGGTTGCCCAGAATATAACCCATCAGCAGCCAGGCGAGCAGCCAGCCCTCGGCCAGTGGACCTTGGGCCCATTCCGTCACGCCCCACAGCATCACGGCCACCACGAGCAGGCAGAGGAAGAAACTCGCATTCGCGATTTCAAAACCCAACACCACGGCCACGACCAGCCCGAGGGCAACGGCGAGGAAAAGTCTCAGGCGTGGGTTCATGAGCCGGCTTTCTCCAGCAACACTTGCGTCGCATCCAGCTGAACCAGCTTCTCGGTCTTGTCGCGCATGAATTCGCCAAACGCCCGCCGCACCCCGGGCACGGTCGGGTCGCCGTAATCGTGGGAGAGCAGGATCCCGCCGGGTGCCAGCCGCGGATAAAAGAAGCGCAAGCCGTCCAGCGTGGACTGGTAGAGATCGACATCCAGGTGGACGAATTGAAACACCGGGGAAGGCGGCCCGAGTCTGGCCGCCGAGGCGGGAAAAAAGCCCGGATGAAAATGAACGCCGGAGTAGCCGCGCAGGTAGGCTTGGACGTGCTCGAGCGTGCCGTCGGCGAAATCGCCCGCCCGGAACGCCCCGTCCGTGGCGGGATTCACGGCGGGCATGCCGGCAAACGTGTCGAAGAGATGCAGGGGGGCGTCGCCCTTGACCTCGCAAAGGATGCGCGCGCTGCCGCCGCGGTACACGCCGAGTTCGGCGAACGCGCCCGGATGCCCGGCCGCGCGCCGCGCGACGGACCAGAGGTTGTAGCGCTCCGACAGCAACTGCATGGCCTCGCCGTCGCGCACGAGTCGCGCATGGAGCCGGAGAAACGCCGGATCCGCGGCCATGGGATGTGCGGCCAGGCCTTTGAGGCGCAGGAACAGCCGGGGCCGCGTCTCGATCAGCCGGGCGATTCCTCGGTTGCGCAGGGAGCGGAGCATGCGATGTCAGCCCTGACCGCTTTGCGCGGGACGCGCGAGTGTTTCCCGGCAGGCCTGCTCCACGGCTGCCGCCGACCAATAACGGAGGCAAGCGATGGGCTCGGCGAGGTTCGCGCACGCCGACGTGACCTTGTTGGGCTGCTCACACGGCTGGCAGGGCAGGGAGGGGTGCCGTAACACAGTCCAGCGCTCACGGTGCCAATAGGGATCCCAGCCACGCGCGGTGGAACCGGTCACAACCACGCCGCGACAGCCGAGGGCGTTGGCGAGGTGCATGGGGCCGGAGTTGTTGCCAAGAAAAAGATCGGCGCCAGCGAGCAGCGTGACGAAGGCGCGCAAGGATTCGGGCGCGATGCACGTCACGCCGGCCGGCAGGATCACCGCGGAGGTTTCGGGGCGGTCCACCCACACCACCTCATGATCGCGGGCGAGACCGGCGGCCACCGTGGCGAAGCGCTCGAGGGACCAGCGGGTGATTGCGGCGCTGGAACCGGCATGGATCACAACGCGCGGCCGGGTGCGGGGCTGCAGCGGGATGGAAACGAGATGCGACAGGTCCGGCGGTGGCGGCGTGGGCGGCAGTTCGACGCCGCCCGCCACGCGCGCGAGCGTGCGCGCCATTTCCCAGTTCCAATCCGCCACGCGTCCGCTGGCGGGCATCGCGACGGGGTGCGTGAGCGTGTGGCGCAGGCGGATGTGGGAGAGATTGCCGCCAGTGCGCACGGGCGCCCCGCTGTGGCGCGCGAGCAGGTGCGCCATGTTCGCCTGGTCGAAGCTGATCAGGCACGCGTCGGGATGGCGCGACCGCACGCGGACCAGCCACGAGGCGAGCGCCCACGGCCGCCGCCAGCATTTGTCGAAGCGCAATTTTTCGGAGGTCAGGATCTCCCCCGCGGGCGTCAGGTTTTCGTATAAAACGCTTTCGTGCGGCGTAGTCAGGATCGTCAGACGCAAGTCGGGAAAACGCGCCCGCAACGCCTGCAGACCCGGCAGGAAGACAACGTTGTCGCCGAGGTGATTCAGTTTGAAGACGACCAGGTTCATGGCGAACGGTCGCGGGTCCGGGCGGGAGACAACGCCCGCAATGCCGCCAGAAAAAGTCCGGGCAAACCGCCGACGGCGAGACCGATGAGCGCCCCGCCGATCACGCCTGCGGCCCCTTGGTGCAGCGCCACGGCCGTGAGCATGCCGGCCAAGCTGAGTCCCAACCCCATGACGCTCCAAGTGGCGAGCAGGTAAAGGCGTCCCAGCCCGACCAGCAGATACATCAGCGGCTGCCACGCCACCTGCGCGGCAAACCAGCCGCACGTGAGCCACGCCAGCGGGCCGATGGCCGGCAGGGCGGCGTCGCCGACCCACCATTGTAGGAGCCGGCCGGACTGCCAGGTCAGGAACATCAGTCCGACGATGCAGGCGAGGGAAACCAGCAACGACTGGAGGAAGGCCCGGCGGACCCAGGTGGCATCGCCGCGCACATGGGCCTCGGTCATGGCGGGCCAGAGCGGCGTGAGATACATGATCTGACCCTGGGTGACGGGACTGAAGAGGCGTTGCAGCAGATTGAAGGCCGTGGCGGCGACCGGTCCGGCGGCGAAGGTGAGGGCGAGGGGCGGGGCGGCTTGGACAAACGCGAGCCCAAGCTGCGGGACCGCGAACAGGAGACTGTCGCCGGCCAGGGTGCGCCATTCGCGGAAGGGCAGGAATTTCACCGGCCACCCCTTCCACCCCAGCTTGTGCCGCAAATGCAGCCACAGGCCCGCGCCCTGCAGAGCGGGCAGCAGGGTGGTCAAAGCCAGGAATGCCAGGAATCCCCAATGGGCCCAGGCGGCCAACGCAACCACCAGCAACGAAGCGATGCTGCCCATGGCGATCCAGCCGGCTTGCAGCCAGCCGCGTTGCGCGGCCATCGCGAGGCGCGGGGCGGCATTGAAGGGCAGGCCGAGCGCGAAGGCCGACACCGTGATGGCGAGCGCGGGCCCGGCGAGCGGCCGCAGGGTGTCGTCGTGGATTTTCAGCCAGCGACCCCAATCAAACAACAGGGCGGCGGGCACGCCGAGCGCGAGAATGACGAGGGCGAGCCCGCCCAAGGTCAGCACGCCGCTGTAAAACGCGCGACGCATTTGCGGCGGGTCCTCGCGTCCGAAAGCGGCGGCCATCGCCTTTTGCATTCCGACGCCGAGGCCGAAATCCACGAAATTGAGCATGATCATCAGGCCCATCAGGGTGATCCACAGCCCGTAGGCCTCGGGTCCGAGCGCGTGGAGCGCGAGCGGTACTTGGGCGAGCGTGCAGGCGATGGAGACCACCTTGGCGCCGACGGAGGCGGCGACGGTGAGGCGCACTACGCGGTCGCGGCGGGGCGCGGCATCGGGTGAGGGGGAGGGGGAAGCGGACACGCGGCGGGAAGGCTGGGGGGTTGGGCGCGGGGTGACAACATCGGAGCCCGCGGAGGCGGGCGGAGATGGGAGATGGGAGATAGGAGATGGGAGATGGGGACGGCGGCGCGTGTGCCAAGTAGATGGGTCACGTCAACCGGAGGAGATAGGATGCGCCGCAGAGAGTGCGGTGCGCCGGTCGCAGTTCGGATAACAGGGCGGACGCCCCCTTCCATCTGCCATCTCCTATCTCCCATCTCCGCGGCGCACGCCGCCTACTCGGCTGGTTTTTCCCTTTGCGCGGGGGGCGCATTATTCGAAGCTCCCGGGGTGCCCATGACGCTCGCGCTATCCATGCTTTGTGAGAACCCGCGGAAGCGCACGGGGCTGACCACGATGTTTCACGGCTTCATCGCGGAGGCGCTGTGCCAGTTTCCGGAGGTCAACTGGGTGCTGTTCGCCGGCCCGGAGCAGCCGTGGGAGATAAATGACCCGCGCGTGGAAGTGGTGCGGAAATTTCCGGCCAACGACCGGCGCGGGGCGCGGTTGTGGGCGGATCATTTTTGCGTCGGCCCCGAGGCGAAGCGGCGCGGGGCGGCGGCACTGCTGACGGTGGGTTTTGTACCGCTGCGGACGGCGGGGCTGCCGGTGGTGATGCACGTGTTCACGCTGCATCATCTGCGGCCGGGCGGCGGGGCGGGCGCGGTGTATCGCCGGGTGGCAATTGCGCGCGGGCTGAAAAAAGCCGCGCTGGTGATTGCCAACTCGGAATGGACGGCGGCGCACCTGGGTGGACGCGAGCGGCTGATCGTAAGCCCGGAAGGATTGCGGCATGACGAGTTTTGTCCCGAGGGACCGAAGGGCGGCGAAGGGTTGCCGCCGCAGTATCTGTTGTGGGCGGCGAATTTTTATCCTTACAAACGCGCGGAGCTCGCGCTCGCGGCGTATGCGCGGCTGGGGTCGGAATTGCGGAAGAAATTTCCGTTGGTGCTCGTGGGTGGCGACTGGAGCGGCGGACGGGAGCGCGCGCAGGCGTGCGCGGAGGAGCTGGGCGTGGCTCCGGACACGCGGTTTCTGGGGTGGATCAGGGACGCTGCGCTGCCGGCGTTGTATCGCGGGGCACGGGCGCATGTGCTGCCAACGGCGGAGGAAACGTTTGGGAAGAGTGTGACGGAGGCCATGGCGTGCGGGTGCCCGTGCGTGCTGCAGGAATTACCGGTGCTCCGCGAAGTCGCGGAAGGCGCGGCGCTGTTGGTGGATTATCAGGATACGACGTCGGCGGGCGAAGCGCTGCGGCGGATTTGCACGGAGGACGGGTTGGTGGCGGAGCTGCGGACGGCAGGGCTGAAGCGGGCGGCGGATTTCAGCTATGCGCGCCTCGCGCGGGAGCGGATCACGGCGATTTTGGAGGTGTTGAGATGAGCGCGATAAATCCGCCGGTCGAAAATCGCTGGGCGAGATGGGCACCGGCGCTGCTGTGCGCGCTCGCGGGGGCGGCGGTGTTTCAGTTTTTCGGGAACGCGTCGTTTGGGTATATCAAGTCGGCGTCATTGTTCTGGTGGTGGGGTTTTCAGTGGGTGAACCCGGAGTCGGAGGCGGAACATGGGTTGCTCATCCTCGCGCTGAGCGGGTGGCTGGTCTGGCGCAATTTGCACCAGACGGAGATCAGGCAGGAACATAGGCCCAATGGGGCCCATGGGACCTATAAGACCTATGATGTGATCTGGCCGGCGCTAGGCGCCATGGTCGCGGGTCTGGGGCTGCATGTCGGGGGCTTTGCGGCGCAGCAGGCGCGGGTTTCGGTGCTGGCGCTCTTGTTGTTCACGTGGGGCGTGCTGCGGTTGGGGGGCGGGCGGCGGTGGGGGGCGGCGGCGATGTTTCCGCTGGGGTTTTTGGTGCTGGCGATTCCGATCAACGCGCTCGATTCCGCAGGCTTCTGGCTGCGGCTGTGGGTGATCAAGGCGAGCGCGGGGCTCGCCCACGTCGCGGGGATCGGCGTGTTTCAGAACGGGACGCAGCTAATGGCCCCGGACGGACGCTACAATTACGACGTCGCGGCGGCTTGCTCGGGGGTGCGCTCACTCATGGCGCTGCTCGCGCTGTCGCTGCTGCTGGGTTATCTCAATTTTCGCAGCTGGACGCGCCGGGGCGCATTGCTGCTGCTGTGTTTTCCGCTGATCTACCTGGGCAATGTCGCGCGGATTTCGTCCATCGTGTTTGTCGGCCAGTGGGGCGGACAGACATGGGGCGAGCGGGCCCACGATGTGATGGGCTACGGCGTGTTTGTGATCGTGCTCGGCGGGGAATTGCTGGCGGCGCGGCTGATCCAGCGGTGGTGGGGGGAAGCGCGAAGCGCGGAGATCGGAGTTCGGAGATCGCAGATCGGGGAGGACGGGCGCGTTGCGGAGATGGGAGATGAGGCGCGAAGCGCGGAGATGGGAGATGGGAGACGGGAGATTGGGGAGGAAGCGCGAAGCGCGGACGTCGGAGATCGCAGATCGCAGATCGGGAAGCATGAGCGCGCGTCGCGCGCCTGGCCGGTCGCCGGCCTGATCGTGGTGCTGGCGGTGGGGGAGATGCTTTTCCTCGCGCATCTGGCGGGACTGCCGGCGCGAGGGCAGGTGGGAGTGCGGTTGGCGGCGGACGGACAGAATCCGGTCGAGTTGCCGGTCTTTCTTGGCACGGAATGGATCGGGCGGCGGACGGAGGTGACGGCGAGCGAGCGCGCGATCCTGCCGGGGGACACGGGTTACTCGCGCAAGGATTACGTGGCGGTGTCCGATCCGGCGCAGCGGGTTTTCCTGTCCATCGTCCTGAGTGGACGCGACCGCTCGTCCATCCACCGGCCGGAACTTTGCGTCGTGGGCCAAGGGTGGACCATCAAGGCGGTGACGGAACACCGGTTTTCCGTGCCGGGCCGGACCACGAAAGAATTTGCGGCCACGGTCCTGCACGTGCAGCGCGAGATGCAGACCCCGCGCGGGCCCGTAGTCGTGCCGCAGCTCATTGTTTACTGGTTTGTGGGCGGGGACACGGTCGAGAGCACCTATTGGAAACGGCTGGCACGGGACGCGTGGAATCGCGTCTTCCATGCACGGGCCGACCGCTGGGCGTATGTCTTGATGCAGACGGACGCCCGCGAGGGCGAGAAGGCAGCGCTGGCGCGGATGCAAGCGGTGCTGAATCAGACGCTGCCGGTGTTTGCGACGAATTGAGGTGGGCCGGGCGCTCCGCGCGCGGCAGCTTCCAATGAATGCCGCGCGGCGGAGCGCACGGCCCACCCGGTCCCGAAGAAAGGTTGAACTTTCAGCCGGGCGGCGGTTACCGTCGGCGTCCATTGATTCACGCCTTTGCAGCCCAGCTTGCCGCCGTCACCGCTGAAACTGAGCGCACCGACTGGTCGTTTCCAGTCGCCTTGCTGGTCGGCGGGGGCATCGGATTTCTGGTCGTGTGGGCACTCACCAAGCACACCCGACGCGTGGCCCATGAACAGGCCGCTGAGCTGACCGAGGTTGCGCGCCGCGAGGCGGCGGTGGCCGCCGGGGAGACGAAGCAAAAGGCGGAGGCGGAGATTCAGGTCAAGCGGGCCGAGGCGAACCGCGAGTACGACCGCCATGAGATCGAGGCGGACGTGCGGCTGCGTGAAATCCGGGCCCACGAGGAGTCGCTCGCGCTCCTCGACTACCAGTTTGAGCAGAAGCAGGAGCGGCTCAACCGCGAGAACGCCGCCGTGAAGCAGGCGCGCGATGCGATCCGTGCGCTGTCCAAGAGCGTACGCAAGCGGCTCGAAGGGGTTTCGCAGATGGATGCGGAGGAAATCCGGGTCGCGCTGCGCGAGGAAGTGCAGCTCGAGTGCCAGGACGAATTGCGCGGTCTCCGCCGCACCATGATGGAGAAATCCGAGCAGGAGCTGCAGACAGAGGCGCGCCGCATCCTGGTCGCGACGATGCAGCGACTCTCGAGCAAGGCGGAGAATGACCTGACCTCGACGCAGGTCGCACTGCCGAGCGAGGACATGAAGGGCCGCATCATCGGCCGCGAGGGTCGCAACATCAAAGCCTTCGAGTCGTCCACCGGCGTGACCATCCTGATCGACGAGTCGCCGGGCATGGTGCTGCTCTCGTCGTTTGATCCCGTGCGCCGCGAAGTGGCGCGGGTGGCACTCGAGGCGCTGGTGAAGGATGGGCGCATCCACCCGGCGAGCATCGAGGAATTTGTGAAGCGCGCGCAGGACGAAATGGACGTCACCGTCACCAAGGCGGGCAACGACGCGGTGGTAAAGCTCAACATCAACGGCCTGCACCCCGAGATCATCAAGCTGCTGGGCGGGTTGAAATACCGGTTTTCCTACAACCAGAACGTGCTCGACCACTCGGTCGAGACGGCGTTTCTCGCGTCGATGCTGGCGAGCGAGGTGGGGCTCGATTCGAACGTCGCCAAGCGCGCGGGCCTGCTGCACGACATCGGCAAGGCCGCGAATGCCGAGCTGGAGGGCAGCCACGCGCACATCGGCGCCGAGTTCATCAAACGCTACGGCGAGACGCCGATCGTCGTGAACGCAGTCGCCGCGCATCACGAGGAAGTGAAACCCGAGACGGTTTACGCGGGCCTCGTGATCCTCGCCGACACCATTTCCGCGGTGCGGCCCGGCGCCCGCGCCGAGTCGTCGGCGATCTATGCCCAGCGCCTCGAGAAGCTGGAGAAGCTGGCGCTGGGGCTCGACGGCGTGCAGCAGGCGTTCGCGATCCAAGCGGGTCGGGAAATCCGGGTGGTGGTGGCGCCGCAGACGGTGACCGACGACGGGGCGCGCGAGCTGGCGAAGCAATTGCGGGCCAAGATCGAGGCCGAGCTGAAGTATCCCAGCGCGATCAAGATCACGGTGATTCGGGAGCAGCGGTTTACAGAGACCGCGACGTAGCGCGGCGCAGGTGCGCGGCTTTGAACGATAAGCGTAAGGCTGTAAGCTTCGGAGATCGGACCGAAACGAACAGCCCTTTTTCGGGCAGGTTAGGCTCAAAATTTACGGTTAATCGCTTCAGAGGCCTTTTAGCTTTAAGCTTATAGCTTACCGCTTACTGCTTTCCGCCATGCCCGCCCCGAAAATCCTCGAGACCTTCCCGAATCCCGCGCCGCAGCGCGACTACGTGATCGAGCACACGCATCATGAGTTCACGTCGGTGTGTCCGATGACCGGTCACCCGGACTTCGCCGACATCACGGTGAGCTACGTGGCGGAGAAAAAATGCGTCGAACTGAAGTCGCTGAAGCTGTATTTCCACGCGTTCCGCAACGAAGGCATCTTTTTCGAGGCAGCGACGAACAAGATCTGCGACGACCTCGGCGGGCTGCTGAAGCCGCGCGAGCTGACGATCATCGCGAACTGGCGGGCGCGGGGCGGCTTTACGTCGCGCATCACGGCAAGCTGGAAGAAGAAAAGGTAGGGTGGGACCGCTGGGCCCACCTTCGATTCCAGCGGAATTTTGACCACGGATAACACCGGCTGACACGGATCAATCTGAAACAGCCGATCTTGGTTTTCGATCAGGCCTGCGGTTCGCCTTTATAGAAATCCGGCGCAGGATCTTGGCTAAACTGGATCGCGTTGATCTCTTCGGCGCCTGCGACCCAGGCCTTGGCGATCCGGTGACCTCCGTCCATCAAACGGCCATCGCACGACAGATTCCCCGGAAATGACAGATCGGCAGCGGCGATCCGCTTGGCGTTTTCCGCCACCTCCCGGCAGGTAGGGGCCTGGCCATCGAACCAGCAGTCGAGATCGAATTCCTTGACCTCGTCGATGCGCACGCGCTTCACCGGCAACTTGGCGGCGAGCGACCACAGTCGCTCGGTATACCAAAAAGCGCGGCCTCGGGGCGTGGGCCGGGAGTGCAGCTCTTTTTTCATTTTGGGTTCAGCGCCTCGATCACCTATGGGTGGAGCACAGGTCGGGCCGCGACGGCAGTTTCGGCGGGGGAGGGTCTGCCGTCATTCCAGTCTGTGATCACGCCGCCTACGCCGCTTATTTCGGGGTGACTTCGAAAATTACGTTCACGCTACTCGTGAGTTCAATGGGTGGCACGATGAAGCTGTCAGCAGAGGAGTTTACCTCGAATTTGCTCATCGTTCCCGTGCCGGAGTAATCTTGATGATAGAAATGATCACTGATCCTTGGCGGCGACGCTTCCGATACGGCGAGAACGCCCACGATCCGCAGTCCTGACGCCGCCGCCAACATGTCGGCCCGATTGCGGGCGTCAGCGAACGCATCTTGAAACGCGGTTTTTGCTATTTCGGCCTCTTTGAACGACACGGGAATCGGACTGTCCATCTGGTCAATGCCGGTATTTTCCAACGCATCAAGGCAGGCGGCGAGTTTGAGCGGATCTCGCAGCATCACGGTGAACACCCGGGAGACGTTGTAACCCACCAGCACACGGCGATCGCTCCGGTTGTCGTATTGCGGCACGATGTCGATTCGCAGGGACGAAATATCGGCGTTCGGGATATCGAGCGATTTGAGCGCCTTGATAATCAAAAGGCTTCGGTCCGAGATACCCGCATAGGCCTTCTTCTGGTTCTTGTCGGTCAGAACAATGCCGACGCGTAGCCGGATTGCATCCAGCGGGGCGATCACAGTGGCGGTTCCGGTGACGTAGATGAAGGGTTTCTCCGGTGCTTGCGGCAGGTCTCCAGCAAGTGCGGCGACCGAGGTTAGGACAAACAGCAGCAGGGTTTTCATGGGGTTAGGCTGAAAGGGTGGGTCGGCTACGGATTCAGCGCCTGGATCACCTGCGCGTGGAGCGCTGGGCTGGCGGCGACGGTGGATTCGGCGGGGTAGGGTGCGCCGCCTTTCCAGTCGGTGATCACGCCGCCGGCGCCGCGGATCACGGGGACGAGCGCGGCGATGTCCCAGGGATTCATGATCGGGTCGCACATCACGTCGGCGAGGCCGGCGGCGACGAGCAGGTAGCCGTAGCAGTCGCCCCAGGTGCGAACCAGTTTGGCGCGCTGGCGGAGGGCGTTGAAGGCGGCTCCGTTTTGATATTTGGACGGATTGAAGGGATCGCTGGTGAGAAATGTGGCGTCCTCGATGCGCGGGGTCTGGCGCACCTGCACCGCGCGGCCGTTGAGCGTGGTCGTCGTGCCGTCGCCGACCATGAGCTGCTGCAGGACCGGCTGGTGAATCACGCCGAGCACGGGCTGTCCGCGGTGGAGGAGCGCGATGAGCGTGCCCCAGAGCGGGACGCCGGTGATGAAGGACTTCGTGCCGTCGATGGGATCGAGCACCCAGACGAACTCGGCGTCGGGGCAATCGCTGCCCATTTCCTCGCCGATGATGCCGTGGGCGGGGAACTTTGCCTTGATCAGCTTGCGCATCAGCTCTTCGGCGCCGCGGTCGGCGAGGGTGACGGGAGTGGCGTCGCTCTTGGTTTCAACGACCAAGTCGGCGCTGCCGAAATACGGCCGGATGAAGTCACCGCTTTGGTTCGCGAGCTCGGTGATGAAAGAGCGGTAGGGCGTCAGATCCACGGCCCCTTTGAAACCACGAAACCGTGGGAACACACGAAAAATAGGGAGGGGGAGCCGGGTTTCACGCCAAGTTGCAAAGCCGCAAAGTTCTGCACCCTGATTTGGTGCGGATTTTATGCGAAGCCTTAGCGGCTTAGCGGCTTGGCGTGTAACAAAGGATTGGTTTTGGTTGCGGCGATTGGGACGCGCTGAATCCTCATCCGCGATGTCATGGACCAGCCAACCTATCTTCTTCGTCGACTTTGAGGGAAGCCGCACGTCCGGCATCCTGGAGTTTGGCGTGGTCGAGGTCTTGGATGGAAAAATCGCGGCCACCCGCACGCGGTTGTGCCGGGCGACGGGGCGCGTGCGGCCGGAGGACGTAGCGGTCCATGGATTGCAGGAAAGGATGCTGGCGGACGCGCCGCCCTTTGCGGATGAGTGGGAATATTTTGCGGGGTTGCGGGAGCGGGGACCGCTCGCGGCTCATTATGCCGGCGTGGAGAACGGGCTGCTGAAGTCGGTCTGGCCGTATCCGCGCAACTCGCCGGACTTTGCCCGTCCGGGCGAAAGCGTGATCGAATGGGGCCCATGGGTGGATTCGGCGCGGCTCTACGCCCAGTTTTACCCCCAGTTCGATTCGGGCCGCCTCGAGACTCTGGTGGCAGCGAGCGGATTGCAGGGAGAGTTGGATGCTTTGGCGAAGCAGTACTGTCCGCCGGAGCGTCAGCGCTATCACGCGGCGCTGTATGATGCGCTGGCGGGGGCGGTGCTGCTGGCTTCGCTGGCGCGCGAACCGCGGCTGGCGGAGATGACCGTGATGCAGCTGCTGGCGTTCAGCACGCTCGACGGCGACAAGCGCGACGCGCTGCGGCAGCGCGAACTATTTTGATGGAGTTCACGCAAAGACGCTAAGGCGCAAAGAAGAAAATCATCTCCTGACTTGGCGGCTTTGCGACTTGGCGTGAGAAGATTCTGGAGTTCGAAAAGGGGCTACTCCAACGGATATTTTTTCAGCCCGGTTTTTTGGGCGAGCACGCGGAGGATGAAGAGCGGATTGGTCTCGAGGTAACGCGGGGCGAGGCGGCGGGGTTCAGTGGCGAGGCGGTAGAGCCACTCGAGGCCGCTGCGCTGCATCCACCGCGGGGCTTGGGGTACGCGGCCGGAGTGGAAATCGAACGCTGCGCCGACACCGATCAGGAGGCCGGCATCCAGCGTGCGCCAATGTTCGGCCATGAAGCGCTCCTGCTTGGGCGTGCCCAAGCCGACCCAGATGATGTCGGGACGCGTTCGGGTCACGTCGGCGCGAAAGACCGCGAGTTCGTTGAGGGTCAGAGGACGATAGGGTGGGGTGAAGGTGCCGACGACCTCGAGACCGGGAATGCGGGCGACGAGTTTGGCGCGGAGTAATTCCACCACGCCGGGGCCGCCGCCATAGAAATAGTGCCTCAGCCCCGTTGCGCGGCCGGCGTCGCACACGGCCAGCATCAGGTCGGGTCCATAGACGCGTTCGACGCCGGAAGGCCCCAGCCAGACGACCGGCATCCCGTCGGGCGTGGTAAGAAAGGACGCGTTGAGAATCTTCCGGAACGCCGGGTCGCGGCGTGCCTCGTCCACGGCGTGGACCGGAGTGACGCACACATAACCGAGCTGACGCGCGCCCCGCGCGCCGAGCACGAGGTCGCGGGCATGGGGTAAAGTGAGGGCGGACACGCCGACGCCGAGGACGTTGTAGCGCGGGGGTCCCTTCGACGGGCTCAGGGTGACCCCGGGAGAGGAAATCGATTCGTTGGGGGGTAACATCTGCACACAGACCTTGCGCTGCCGGGTGGTCATTGTCCACGCTGCACGGTTCTACCCATGGCTATTGTCAGTTTACTCGATGTCAGCCTGAGCTTCGGCGGTGCGCCGCTGCTGGACCGCGTCAATCTCCAGATTGACCGCGGCGAGCGCGTCTGCCTGGTCGGGCGCAACGGCGCGGGCAAGTCCACGCTCATGAAAGTCATTGCGGGTGAGATCAAACCCGACGACGGCCAGGTGTTCCGGCAGGCCGGCGCGGTATTTTCCACCCTCCGGCAGGAAGTGCCGGTGGGGCTCGCGGGCACGGTGCGCACCGTGGTCGAGGGCGAGGGCGGGAGCTACGAGGAGCACAACGATTGGGAACGGCATGACCGCACCGAGCGGTTGCTGGAGCAGATGGGCCTGCCGGTGGACAGCGAATTTGCGTCGCTTTCGGCCGGACAGAAACGCCGTGTGCTGCTGGCGCGCGGGCTGGTTGAGGCGCCGCAACTGCTGCTGCTCGACGAGCCGACCAATCACCTTGATCTGGAGTCCATCCAGTGGCTCGAGGATTTCCTGCTCGAGTGGGGCGGGGCGCTGCTGTTTGTGACCCACGATCGGGCGTTTTTGCGGAAGATCGCCACGCGCATCGTGGAAGTGGACCGCGGCAAGCTCGTCGGCTGGGCCTGCGACTACGACACGTTCCTCGTGCGCAAGGAAGCCGTCCTGGAGGCCGAGGAAGTCGAGCGCGCGCAATTCGACAAGAAGCTCGCGCAGGAGGAGGTCTGGATCCGTCGCGGCGTGAAGGCGCAGCGCTCGCGGGCCAACAACCGCATTCATGCGCTGGAAAAAATGCGGGCCGAACGGGCGGCGCGGCGGGACAAGACGGGCACGTCCAAGCTCACGGCGCAGGAGGCGGACCGGAGCGGGTTCAAGGTCATCGCCTGCGAAGGCGCGGGATTCAAATACGACGATCGCTGGATCATTCGTGACCTGACCACGCGCATTGAGCGCGGCGACAAGATCGGCATTGTCGGACCCAACGGCGCGGGCAAGACCACGCTGCTCCGGCTGATGCTCGGCCAGCTCCCCCCCACGGTCGGAAAAGTGGAACAGGGCACGCGGCTGGAAGTGGTGTATTTTGACCAGCTCCGCGCGCAGCTCGACGAGACGATGCGCGTGCAGGATGCGGTGGCCGACGGCAATGCGACGGTGACGATCAACGGGAAGACGCGGCACGTGATTTCCTACCTCGAGGACTTTCTCTTTGAACCGGGCCGCGCCCGCACGCCGATCAAGGCGCTGTCGGGGGGCGAGCGGAACCGGCTGTTGCTCGCGCGCCTGTTTACCAAGCCCTGCAATGTGCTCGTGCTCGACGAACCGACCAACGATCTCGATGCGGAAACGCTGGAGCTGTTGGAGGATCTGCTCGTGGAATTCGGGGGCACGCTCCTGCTGGTGAGCCACGACCGCGCCTTTCTGAACGAGGTTTGTACCAGCCTGCTGGTGTTCGAGGGCGAGGGAAAAATTACCGAATACGTCGGCGGTTACGACGACTGGCAAAAGGAGAAGGCCCAGAAAGCTGGGGCGGCGGCGTTGGCCGCCGAGCAGGCGAAGCGGACGGCGAAGGACGCGGGCGCAGCGCCGGCGTCCGGGAAGAAAGCCCGCAGACTTTCCAACAAGGAGCGCGCGGAGCAGGAGGGGCTGCCGAAGACGATTGAGAAGCTCGAAGCCGAGCAGACCGAACTGACGGCCAAGCTGGCCGATCCGGCGTTTTTCAAGAAACCTGCGGCCGAGGTGACCCAGGCCACGGCGCGGATGCACGAAATCGAGACGGAATTGGCCGCCGCTTATGCGCGTTGGGCGGAGCTCGAAGAATAGCGCTCCGCGCTATTCGGAGATGGCAGATGGGAGATGGGAGATCGGGACGGAATCGGATTTCCGTGGTAGGGCGGGGTCTCTGACCCGCCTTTTCAGGATGCGCCCCACGTGTGCGCTGGCGCCGCCCCACGTAGCCGCGGAATCCAGAAGGCGGGTCGGAGAACCCGCCCTACCTTCCGAAGCCCGCCTCACTCGTCGCAACGGGCTGGACGGGCAACCCGTGGCCGGGCAGCGTCGTACCATGACCCATCACGGAATCCGTCAGCTGCATCGCAGTCTCGTGGGCGTGCTCGCCTTGGCGCCGGCTACCCTTGTCTTGGCCAAACCGGAAACGCAGAACCGGGCCGAGATCCCGGTGCAGTATCGCTGGGATTTCAGCGCGATCTATCCCAGCTGGGACGCTTGGGAGACGGGGATGAAGGACATGCAGGTGAAGATGGAGGCGTTTGCCGCCATGAAGGGGACACTAAAGAACGGCGCCCCGGCGGTGCGGAAGGCCTACCAGGCTTTCGACGAGATCGGCATGATGCAGTACAAGGTTTACCGTTATCCAGGGCTGCAGCGCGACGTGGACACGCGCAACCAGGAGATCGCGGGAAAATTCCAACGCGTGGGCGCGGTCTTCGCGAAGTTCGGCACGGCCACGGCGTGGTTCACGCCCGAGCTGCTGACCATCCCGCAGGCGACGATGGAGCAGTGGATTGCGGCAACGCCGGCGCTGGAGCCGTACCGCTTCGCCATCATGGACAACTATCGCCAGCAGGCACATGTGCTCGATGAGAAAGGGGAGAAGCTGCTCTCGTATGCGTCGCGTTTCGAGCAGACGCCGACGGCGACCTTTCAGGAACTGAGCACGTCGGACATCAAGTTTCCCAAAGTCACGCTGTCCGACGGCAAAGAGATCTCCCTGACACCCGGCAACTACCAGCTGGTGCTGGCGACTAACTACAACCAAGCCGACCGTGCCAAGGCGTTTGAGGCCTACATCCGGACGTACGCGGCGACGGAGCACACCTACGCGGCGATCTATAATGGCGTGATGGAGCGAGGCTGGTTCACGGCGCAGGCGCGGAACTATCCGACGACCCTCGACGCCGCGCTCGACGGCAACAACGTCCCGCCGACGGTCGTCACCACGCTGCTCGACACCGTGCGCGCAGGCACCGGCCCGCTGCTGCGCTATGCGAAGCTGCGCAAGAAGCTGCTCGGGCTGGAGTCCTACCACCCGTACGACTCGGCAATTCCGATTTTCAAGAGCGACAAGGTCTATCCCTACGACACGTCGAAGGAGCTCGTGATCTCGTCGGTCGCTCCGCTCGGCGAAGACTACGTGGCGAAATACCGGAAGTTCGTCTCGGGCGGCCGGATCGACGTTTATGAGAACGAGGGCAAGCGCAGCGGCGCCTATTGCGCCGGCGTTTACGGCGTGGGTCCCTACCTGCTGCTCAACTATAACGATACGCTCGACGCCGTTTTCACCTTCGCGCACGAGGCGGGCCATGCCATGCACACGGTGCTGTCCTACGAGACGCAGCCGTTCGTGACATCGGGGTACACGATCTTCGTGGCCGAAGTGGCCTCGACGACGAACGAGCGGTTCCTCCTCAACCAGCTGCTGGCGACGACCACGGACCCCAAGGAGCGCTTCCTGCTCCTGCAGCACGCGGTCGATTCAATCGTGGGGACGTTTTACACCCAGGTGATGTTTGCCGACTACGAGCGGCAGGCGCACCTGTTGGTCGAACAGGGACAGCCCGTGAACTCGGCGGTGCTGAGCGGCATCTACCAGAAGCTGTTGAAGCAATACTATGGCGACGCGGTCACGATCGACGAGGCCTACAAGTACACTTGGACGCGCATCCCGCATTTCTACAATTCACCCTATTATGTTTACCAGTATGCGACGTGCTTCGCCTCGTCGGCCAAGCTGTTCAAGGACATGACCACGGGCGAACCGGCGGCGCGCAAAGCCGCGACGGAGCGTTACCTCACGCTGCTGCGCAGCGGCGGCAACGACTACCCGATGGCCCAGCTGCAAAAGGCGGGCGTGGACCTGACGCAGCGCGCGACGGTGCAGGCGGTCGTGGACCAGATGGACGAGTTGGTTTCGCAGATGGAAGTTGAGGCGGCGAAAATCAAATAGCGCGCGGCGGCCGCGCACTATTGGGAGATGGAAGCTCGCAGATGGAGACGGGGCGGAGGCCTTGGCGTAGGGGCGGGGTCTTGCCCCGTTTCTGGAGCGCAGAATGAGCAAATGACAATTCTCAGCGAAGAAGGTCGGCGGATGCCGGAGGGCGGGGCAAGACCCCGCCCTAACTTCAAACCAATCGGGAATAAAACCCCGACCTACGTTTGAAACTTCGCCATCAGCTTGGGGAGGTCCACCGCGGCGAGCGATTTCACCTTCAGGTCGACGTGGCTGAAATCGTGGTGGGCGGTGGAGATGTTGGGGGCGGCGACGGCCCAGAGGTTGGCGCGTTTGGCGGCGAGGCTGCCGGTGTGGGAGTCCTCGAAGGCGATGGCCTCGTGTCCGCGATGGCCGAAGTGCTGGAGGACGAGCTTGTAGAGGTCGGGCGCGGGCTTGGGCACGGGTACATCCTCGCGGCAGGCGAGGAATTCGAAGCGGTCGAGGAGGCCGATGCGGGTAAGATGGCGTTCGCAGTGGGCATGCACGGAATTGGAGGCGAGTCCGACGCGCAGGTGGTGCTTGCGCGCAGCGTCAAGCAGGGCGACCACGCCCGGAAGGACGGGCAGTTGCAGGTCGCGCGCGCGATTGAAATGCCGGCGCTCGAGCTCGAGTGCGGCGCGGTCGGCGCGTTTCTCAAAGGCGTGCCAGGGATCGAAGGCGTAATCGGCGTGGCCGACGGAGCGGAGGAAGTGGTCGTGGTCGAAGGCCACGCCGTGGGCGGCGTGCACATCGGCATAGGCGCCGATGAGGGCGGACTCGGTGTCGAGAATCAGGCCGTCGAAATCGAAGATCAGGGCGCGGATCATCGGAGGCGGCGCGCGGCGTCGCGGAGAGGGGAGATGGGAGTTGGGAGATGGGAGCTGGGCACTGGAGAATGCGGTGAGTTCGAACGGCTTACAGAGCAGAGCTTCGAATTGTTTTTGGTTCACCTGTCGTGCGCGGAGCGAATCGGGTTAGGGATGCAGTTCTGCCCACCGATCCTTGCGCAGGTAGATGCGGGAGCTGTCGAAGTCGGCGACCAGGACGTAATGGGTGCGGATGAAATCCCCGAGGCGGGCGATGGTTTCATGGCTGTTTTCGGTCCGATTATGATAGCCGAAATTATTGTCGCCGACGGCGTCGACGAAGAGGGCCGGTTGGTTTTTCTCCAGCTCGGAGAAATATCGCTCGCGGAAGTAGGGCTGGAGTTCGTTGGGGCTGATCTGGCGCTCAGCGTGGGCATCGCGCGTGCCTTGGGGCAGCTGCGTTTGGACGTGGAAGGTCGGCATCCACCCCCATACGGTCAGGGTGTCACCGGGGCGGGCATAACTTAGGATCTGTTGCGCGACGGGACTGATGGCCCGGGCCCGGGCCTGCTGGAGGTAGCCGTGGTAGGGATTGTCGTCGTGGGTTCTAAACCAGACCTGCGGCCCCACGCCGACGAGCACCGCCAAGGCCAGCCACAGGCCCGCGAAGAGTGGCCGGGATGCGCCGGTGGCCAAGCCGCCGTAGATGAAACCGAGGAACAAAGTCGTGGGGAAAATGAAGAACTGGAGGTAGTGCTGAAAGCCGCGGCCGGGGGCCACCACCACGAAAAAACCGGTGAGAAACAGCAGCGCGCCAAAGACCGCGAAGCGCCGCAGGGCGTGCGGCAGGCGGGGCCAGGCGCAGAGCCCCAGCCCGACGAGGACCAGCGCAGGGATGAAGTAATGGCCGAAACCCCAGACCAGATGGATCAGGAAGCCGATTTCCCCGCCAAACTCGGACCAGGCATAGTCGCGGGATTGGGCGTAGTGGAGGTTGGCGAGCCAGAAGGTCTGGTAGAAATCGGCGACCCCCCCGCCATGCACCACGGCGGCGCCGACGAGGAGCAGTGCGGCCACTGTTCCGCCCACGAGCCAGCCGGCATCGGCGAAGCGCGTGCGCCAAGGGGTTTTTTCCTGCCGGAAAATCCACGCGAGGATGCACAGGCCCGCGCACAAGCCGAACGGGGTGGCCTGCAGCTTGGCAAGCGGCAGCAAACTCAAGGTGCCACCGGCCAAGGCCAGCCGCCAGCGGCTGATCACTCTGCCGGCGGGGGAAAACGCGCCGAGCGCCAGCCAGATGGCGAGGGCGCAGAAAAAAATCGGGGCCTGTTCGCTGGAATACTGCACGAAGTCCGCGTGGTGGGTGAACGCGATGACGCAGACCATCGGCATGACCAGCAACCGGCCCGGTCGGTCGCCCACGACGCGGAGCAGCGTGAGCCAGGCAAAGACACAACTGCCCCACAGCAGCAGCAGCCCGACGGCGCGGGTGGCGATGTAGTCCAGGGGCGAGCCCATCAGCTTGGGCAGCACGAGGGGAAAGATATCGAGGGGACCCGAGCTGCCGCAGTCGACGACGCCGCTGTAGTAGCCGTAGTGCGCGAGGGTGAGGGCGCCGGCGATCAGCTGGCTTTCATCGGGATTCTGCAGCTCGAAATTTTGCGCGATCCCGGGCCACCGGAAGCCGAGGAGCGTCAGCAGCGTGAGCCCGGCGTAGGCTCCGGGGGAATTCCACCGGCGCCAGGACGTGCCGGCCACCGACGGAAGCACGGCCGCCAGAAACAACAGGGCGAACAGACTCCAGGCCAGGATCCAGTAGCGGGCCGGCGAACCATCGAGCCACAGGAAAAAATCAAGCGGTCGCGGCATCACCTAGAACCACTTTTTCTTCTTCAGGTAGATCACCATGAGGGCCGTCGTAATGAGGGTGAAGCTGGAGGCCCAGAGGTAGCCGTGGGGGGAACGCAGTTCGGTCATGTGATCGAAGTTCATGCCATACCAGCCGCCGACCATGACGACCGGCAGCGTGATGGCAGTGAGCGCCGTGAGGAACTTGATGCCCTCGTTGGCCTCGAAGCCGGCCTTGTTCAGGAAAATATCAAACGCCATCATCAGGCGCTCGTGATAGCTGGCGGCAACGGCGTCGAGGCGGACAAGATTGTCGCGCAGATCGCGGAAATACGGCAGCATGACGGTGCGGACGAGCTTGTTCTCTCCGCGGGCAAGGCGCTCGATCACATCGCGTTGCGGGCCGGCGATGGCGCGCAACTGGGAGAAGTCCCCGCGGACCTTGAGGATCTCGGCCATGAAGGCCTTGGAGGACGACTCCTTGGTGAGCACGCTTTCCTCAATCTCCTCCAGCTCCAGCGCGAGTTCGGTCATGACGGGCTGATAGTTGTCCACGAGCGCGTCGAGCACAGTGTGGGCAAGGCGGTCGGGCCCGCGGGCGATGATGCCGCCACTCTTGGTGGCGCGGTCGATGGCGCTCTGCACCGACTTCAGCGGCGTCCGGTGGAAGGTGACGAGGTATTCCTTGCCAATGAACAAATCGAGCTCGGTGGTGGCGAATTTGTCAGCACGCGTGAAATCCACCGCGTGCATCACGAGGAACAGGTAGTCCTCGTAATCCTCGATCTTCGGCAGGGAGCTCGGTGTGACGCAGTCCTCGATGGCGAGAGGGTGGAATTCAAAGACCCCTTCGAGGATGGTTTTGATTTCCTCGTCGGTGGGGTTGTCCAGGTCGATCCAGAGGATGAGCCCCTTGTCGGCGCGCACGAGGCGCAGGGCCTCGATGGCGAGGTCCTGGCTGGCGAGCTTGCCCTCGCTGAAGACAAAGGAGCGGATCATGGGTCAGGGCGCTCAGGCGGGCTGCGCGATTTTTTCCTCGGCGGCGCGGATGACGCCGATGAATTCCTCGGGCGTGGCGGCGGCGAGCAAGGCCTCGCGGGTGGAGGCTTCGCGGAGCACCCGGCAGAGCGCGCTGACGACGGCGAGGTAGTCACCCGGCTTGGATTTCGGCGTGCCGAGCATGAAGAAGAGCCGCACGGATTCGGATTTGTCGTCTACGCTGATGCCGGTGTCGGTGCGGCCGACGGCCATAACGATCTCGCGGACATGCTCGGTGCGGGCATGGGGCAGGGCGACGCCGTTGCCGAGGCAGGTGGTGTCGAGGCGGTCGCGGGCGAGGAGCTCCTCGTAAAACCCGGCGTAGTTGGCGACCTGCGGATGGCCGTCGAGCAGCTTGGCGATCTCGTTGAGCGCAGCCGTGCGTTTCGTGCTTTGCAGGTGCAGCGTGATGCGCGCGGGGTCGAGGAGGGGGGTGATTTTTCCGGCCATGGGAGGAAGCTTGGACAGCTCGTGGCCAAGTCAGCTCCCTGTGCGGAGGTTGGCAAGGGCGGAAAGAAAAAGGACGTCGGTGAGGTGGCGATTTGACGCCATTGTCATTCTGTACGGGGCTTAGCAGGCAAGAATCCAGGCGGATGGGTTCTCGTAGGCCGCGAGCTTGCTCGCGCTTCCGGAAAGCGCCTGCAAGCAGGCAGCCTACGTCGGAAAAATCCTCTGCGAGGCTTAGGGTGCCGGGGGAGCCGCGGGGGTCTCGCCGTCCTCGGCGGTCTCGGACACCTGCTCTTCCTCGGTTTCGACGATGCGGGCGATGCCGAGGAGTTTGTCACCGTCGGCGAGGGTCACGAGCTTCACGCCCTTGGCGCCGCGGCCGGTTTCACGGATTTCGGCGACGCGGGTGCGGATGCTCTGGCCCTTGGCGGTGAGCAGCATGACTTCGTCGGTGTCGTGGACGCTGAGCGCGCCGGCGACATTGACGGAGGCATCGTCGGGGAGATCGATGGCGATGACGCCGGAGCCGCCGCGGCTGGTGAGGCGGTAGTCCTCGAAAGGCGTGCGCTTGCCGATGCCGTCCTCGCGGGCGACGAGCAGGCGGGCCTTGGGATCGCAGACCTCGATGGCCTTGACGAAATCGCCGTCGTATTTGAAGCGCATGCCCATGACGCCGACGGTGCCGCGGCCCTGGTCGCGGAGGTCGCCCTCGTTGAAGCGGACGGCCTGACCCTTGTGGCTGATGAGGATGATCTCGTTTTCGCCGTTGGTCAGCACGCAGCCGACGAGGGCGTCGCCGGCCTCAAGATTGATACCGATGAGGCCGCCCTCGCGGGTGGTGTTGGCGTAGTCGGCGAGGCTGGTCTTCTTCGTGATGCCGTTGCGCGTGACCATCACGAGGAACTTGCCTGGCTCGAAATCCTTCACGCAGAGCATGGCCGCGATCTTCTCGGCCTCGGCGAGGCGGAGGAACGAGGAGACGGACTTGCCCTTGGAGGTGCGGGTGCCCTCGGGGACATCGTAAACCTTCTTCGCATGGCACTGGCCGGTGCTGGTGAGGAAGAGGATGTAGTCGTGGGTGGACGCGGTGAAGAGGCTCTCGACGAAATCCTCGTCGTAGGTCTCGGCGCCGATGACGCCCTTGCCACCGCGCTTTTGCGAACGGTAGTCGGCGACGCGGGTGCGCTTGATAAAGCCGAGGTGGGAGACGGTGATGACGCAACCCTCGTTGGGAATGACGTCCTCCATGCGGAAGTCGCTGGCGGACCCGATGATCTCGGTGCGGCGGGGAGAGGTGTATTTCGCCTTCATCTCGCCGAGCTCCTTTTTGATCAGCGCCATGAGCTTGGCGTCGGATTCGAGGATGCCGCGGAGCTCGAGAATGAGCGTTTCGAGGGCGAGGTATTCGGCCTCGATCTTGCCGCGTTCGAGGCCGGTCAGCTGGTAGAGGCGGAGCTCGAGGATGGCGTCGGTCTGGCGCTCGGAGAGCGGATACTTCGCCATCAACTTCGTCTTGGCTTCCTCGCGGTTGGAGGAGGCGCGGATGATTTTGACGAAGTCGTCGAGGTTATCGAGGGCGATGATGTAACCCTCGAGGATATGGGCGCGGGCCTCGGCCTCCCGGAGGCGGAACTGCGTGCGGCGCGTGACGACATCGCGGCGGTGCTCGATGTAGCACTCGATGAGCTCCTTGATGTTCATCTGCTTCGGCCGCTTCTTGTCGAGGGCGAGCAAGGTGACACCGAAGGATGACTCGAGCGCAGTCATCTGGAACAGCTGGTTGATGACGACCTTGGCCTGTTCGCCGCGCTTGATCTCGATGACGATGCGCGTGTTTTCGTCGGACTCGTCGCGGAGGTCGCGGATGCCGTCGAGCTGCTTCTCGCCGACGAGCTCGGCGATGCGGGTGACGAGCGTGGCGCGGTTCACGTTATACGGGATCTCCGTGATGACGATCTGCTCCATGCCGCCCTTGAGCTCCTCGGTATGGGCCTTGCCGCGGGTGCGGACGATGCCCTTGCCGGTTTTCAGGTAGCTGAGGATGCCCTCGCGGCCGGAAATCACGCCGCCGGTGGGGAAGTCGGGGCCCCTGACGATCTCGCAGAGTTCGTCGACGGAGATGCGGGGGTTGTCGATGATGGCGAAGGTGGCGTCGATGATCTCGTCGAGGTTATGCGGCGGGATGTTCGTCGTCATGCCGACGGCGATGCCGGTCGAGCCGTTCATCAGCAGGTTGGGCAGGGCGGACGGAAGGACGGTCGGCTCGGTGGTGGACTCCTTGTAATTGGGGACAAAATCAACCGTGTCCTCCTCGATGTCCTTGAGCAGGTCTTCGGCGATGTCCTTGAGCCGGGCCTCGGTGTAACGGTAGGCGGCCGGCGGATCGCCGTCGACGGAACCGAAGTTGCCCTGCGGATCGATGAGCGGGTAGCGCATGACCCACGGCTGGGCGAGGCGCACGAGGGTGTCGTAGACGGAGGAGTCGCCGTGGGGGTGATAGTTTTTCAACACCTCGCCGACGACGCCGGCGCACTTGTCGAACGGGCGGTTGTGCACCAGGCCCTCGCGGAGCATGGCGTAGAGGACGCGGCGCTGCACGGGTTTCAAGCCATCGCGGGCGTCGGGGAGGGCGCGCGAGATGATGACGGACATCGAATACTCGATGTAGGCCGTCTGCATGATGTCGGTGATGTTGGCCGAGGAGAGTTTTTCGTTCGTTGTATACATTCCGGAGATTTGTTTAAGCGCGAAGACGCGAAGGCGCTAAGGTCGGAGAAGAAGAGTCGCGGAAGTCGAGATTCAGGACTCGGGTTATTCCGTCCTTGATAAGAGGGACGTTGAAATTGATGAGGAGGCCGAGCGGAAATTTGAGTAGACGAAGATAGGTGGTAACTTGGACACGGTGAATGGCCTGGACCGCTTCAATGGCCTTCAATTCCACGAGCAGCAGTCCGTTGATCACGAGGTCCAGACGATAGGCGTTCTGGATAACGTGGCCGCGATAAGTCAGGGAGAGGGCTTGCTCGCGTTTGACTTGCAGGCCTGCGAGCGAGAGTTCGATCTCCAGACATTCCTGATAGGCGCTCTCGAGCAGTCCCGGGCCAAGCGTGCGATGCACAGCAAACGCCGCGTGTACGACGGCGGTGGTTAGCTTTTCGATCTCATCCGGTACCAGTACTTTGCTCATATCTTCGCGACTTTGCGTCTTCGCGCTTCGATCAAACATCCAGAAACTGTACATTAAGCGCATTGTCCTCGATGAACTGGCGGCGGGGCGGGACTTCGTCGCCCATGAGGAGGGTGAACAGGGCGTCGGCTTTGGCGGCGTCCTCGATGTTCACCTTCAGCAGGCGGCGCTTGTCCGGGTCCATCGTCGTCTCGAAGAGCTGCTTCGGGTTCATTTCCCCCAGGCCCTTGTAGCGCTGGATGCTGAGGCCCTTGCGGCCGTTGGCGCGGATCTGGGCAACGATGTCGAGGGGGCTGAAGAGCTCGGTTTTGTTCTCCGATTTCTGCCCGACGTTCTCGGTCATTGTGTAACGGGCCGCCCCGGTGGGGCTGAACGTCGTGACGTCGAGGCCGGTCTTGGCGAGGGCGTTGAGCAGCTTGGCCATCTCGGTGCTTTCGAAGATCTCGTGGATGGTGACGCGCTTCATGGCGCCGAGCGGTTTCCGCTCGCCGAGGGGCGAGACGGTGTTGCCGGTTTCGCCGGTGATCGCGGCGTTTTCCGTCTGCTCGGTGAGGTCGGCATTGAGACCATGCTCGGCAAGGAACTTGGCGCGGCTGGCCTCGTCCCTGAGGAACTCGTGGCTCTCCTGGTTGCCCTTGCGGATGCGGGCGACGTAGCGCGGGAGGGCGTGGGAGACGGGATCGTGGGTCTCGAGGTATTCGGCGAGCCCGGCGCCGTAGCGCGTGACGCCGGCGCCCAGCTTTTCCAAGGCGGCGAGGTTCTCGACGATCTGGTCAATCTGCGCGGGAGCGAAGACGTGCTGGTCCGAGAGGCGCTGCAGGACGATGTCCTCGGAGCCGAGCTCGAGGAGGATGCGGTTAAGCTGCTCGTCGTTGTCGACGTACTGCTCGCGCTTCTTCCGCTTGATTTTGTAGAGCGGCGGCTGGGCGATGTAGATGTATCCGCGCTCGATCAGGCCCTTCATCTGGCGGTAGATGAACGTGAGCAGGAGCGTGCGGATATGGGAGCCGTCCACGTCGGCGTCCGTCATGATGATGATCTTGTGATAGCGCGCCTTGGCGGCGTTGAAGCCGCCGACGGACTCGTCGCCCTCGCCGATGCCCGTGCCACAGGCGGTGATGAGGGTACGGATTTCCTCGTTGCCGAGGACCTTGTCGAGGCGGGCCTTCTCGGTGTTGATGAGCTTGCCGCGGAGCGGGAGGATGGCCTGGAAACGGCGGTCGCGGCCCTGCTTGGCGGAGCCGCCGGCGGAATCGCCCTCGACGATGTAGAGCTCGGTGAGCGCGGGATCGCGCTCGGAGCAGTCGGCGAGCTTGCCGGGGAGGCCGCCGCCGGAGAGGGCGCCCTTGCGGACGGTCTCGCGGGCCTTGCGCGCGGCCTCGCGGGCGCGGGCGGCGTTGAGGGACTTGTCGATGATGCGTTTGCCAACCCCGGGATTGATTTCGAAATACTGCATCAGGCCCTCGTAGGCGGCGGAGCCGACGACGCTCTCGACCTCGGGGGAGAGGAGTTTGACCTTGGTCTGCGATTCGAACTTGGGGTCGCTGTGCTTAATCGAGATGACCGCGGCGAGGCCCTCGCGGACATCGTCACCGGTGATCTGCGGATCCTTGTCCTTCAGGAGATTGTTGCCCTTGGCGAACTGGTTGATGGCGCGGGTGAGGGCGCTGCGGAAGCCGGAGAGATGGGTGCCACCGTCGGGATTGTGAATCGTGTTGGTGTAGCAGAGGACCTGGTCGTTGTAGGTGTCGTTGTACTGGAGCACCAACTCGAGGTGGATCTCGGCGGGTTTGTCGTCGAGCTGCAGGCGGGTCTCCTTGACGATGCGGATCGGCTTCGGATGCAGGGGAGTCTTGCCCTGGTTGATCTGCTTCACGAATTCCTCGACGCCGTCCTTGTAGAAAAACGTCTCGGGCTTCGACTCGGCCGGGCGCTCGTCGGTGAAGACGATCTCGAGGCCGGAGTTGAGGAACGCAAGCTCGCGGAGCCGCTGGCTGATGCGGGAAGCGACGAAGACGGTGGTCTCCTTGAAGATCTCGGCGTCGGGCTTGAACGTGATGTAGGTGCCGGTGCCGCGGGCCTTGCCGATGACCTCGAGTTTTTGCACGGTCTTGCCGCGCTCGAACTTCATGTGGTGGACCTGGCCGCCGCGGGAGACCTCGACCTCGAACCATTCGGAGACGGCATTGACACACTTCGCGCCGACACCGTGGGTGCCGCCGGAAAACTTGTAGCCGCCCTGGCCGTATTTGCCGCCGGAGTGCAGGGTGGTGAGCACGAGTTCCACGCCGGGCAGTCCGCTCTCCTTGTTGAGGTCAACGGGGATGCCGCGGCCGTCGTCGCGGATGCTGATCGAGCCGTCGACATGGATGTTGACGAGGATCTTGTTGCAGAAGCCCGCGAGATGTTCGTCGACGGAGTTGTCGAGGACCTCGGAAACGCAGTGGTGGAGGGCGCGTTCGTCGGTGCCGCCGATATACATGCCGGGCTTCTTCCGCACGGCCTCCAGACCCTTGAGCTGGCTGAGTTTGTCAGCGCCGTAAGCATCGGCACCGGCTTGATTCTTGGCGTTGTTTTCTGCGTCAGAAGCGTCGGACATGAGTGAAAAAGTGGATGGAAAATGAAAGGAAAAAAGTCTCGCGAAACGGCATTGGTGGCAAAGGTTATTTTAAGAAAAAACCGCCCTGGGAACGCCCTTCTTTTGGCCTATACGCGAGGGTTTCATTTGACCGGGGTGGGGGTAGCGGCAAAGTGACCGGTCATGCTGGCTCCCGTGCTCGAAAAATTGCTGATTTTACAAGAGCGCGACGCGAAACGCCTCGGTTTGGAGGCCACCCTCAAGGCCGTTCCCCGCGATATCGCCGCGGTCGAAGGCAAGATCGCCGGTGAAAAGGCGGCCATTGAGACGGCCCGGCTGGAACTCCGGGAGTTGGAGTCCCACAAGAAGATCATCGAGACCGAGATTGGGTCAGCCGAGGGCAAGCTGGCGAAGTACCGCACCCAGCAGTCGTTAGTGCGTAAAAACGAGGAGTTTAAGGCCCTGGGCCACGAAATCGAGACCACCCAAGCCACCATCGGCGAGTATGAGGGCAAGGAACTTGAAGTGATGTATCAGATCGATGAGGCCAAGAAGAAGTTCGCCGGCGCAGAGGCTGAGCTGAAGGCCAACATTGCGGGGCACGAAGGACGGATTCGCACGCTGAAGGAGCGGGAGACCAGCCTGATTGCCGAGCTCAAGGATGCGCAGAGGGAGGTCGTTACCGCCCGCGGCCCGCTGGCCGAGTCGGAGCTGAAACTCTACGACCGCATCGCGATGAAGGGCTTGCCCGCGTGCGTGCCGATCCGCGGCGGAAAATGCGGCGGTTGCCACCTGAAGGTTTCCAACGAAGTCGAGTCCGCGGCACGCGGCAAATCCAGCGACGGCAAACTTGCGACCTGCGACCAGTGCGGCCGCCTGGTTTATTGGGAAAGCTGAGCCCTGCGGCTCGGAAAAAAGGGCGCGCCCTCCCGGACGCGCGGGACGGTTAACTCCCGCGCAGAGGGCCGAGATCAGACCCGTGCCGGTGTTGCCGCCATACGGTGTCTCACCCGTTCCCGCAGCGCCTCGTAGATCGGCATATCCCGCAGACCTTCGGCGACACCGTACGCGACAAGGCAGCTCACGAGTAACGGCAGCATGTAGTCATATTTTCCCGTCAACTCGATCATGAGCACGATGCCGGTCAGTGGTGCCCGCACAATGGCCGTGAGCAACGCTCCCATGCCCAGCACCGCGAATACCTCCGGGTGCTCCGCCCAGGCGGGGGCGAGGATATGGGCGGTATTTCCCACCGCCAGACCCCCGAGCGCGCCAATCACCAGCAAAGGGGCAAAAATGCCGCCGGCGGATCCCGATCCGTAACTGATCATCGTCAGGGCAAAGCGGGCCGCGATGAGCACGACGACCAAGCGGATGGAAAACTCCCCGGCCAGCGCGCGCTGGGCCAACACGCTGCCCGAACCGCTCACCTGCGGGTAAATCCAGGCGGCCAGGCCGACCACAAGGCCGGTCAGACCGCCAACGACCGCGGGCGGCCAGCGCTTCAACCGGTCAAAGGCATCCAGACTGGCCAGCAGGCAACGGTTGAAAATCACTCCGCCCAAGCCGGCAATTACCCCGACGACCAGGGCCACGGGCAAAGCGTTGAAGGAGGGTACGGGCATGCTTTGGAGGCCAAAGACCGGGGTTTCGCCCGTCATGACGCGGCATACGACATCGGCCGTGACGCACGCGAGAAAGGCAGCGACGAAAATCACGGGCGTGAACGCGCCGTGCAGTTCCTCGAGGACAAAGATGACCCCGGCCAAGGGCGCATTGAACGCCGCGGCCAAGCCGGCACCCGCGCCGGCGCAAATCAAGGCCTTGCGCTCGCCTTCCCCGGCCCGGACGCGAAACCATTTCGCCACCATGAGGCCGGTCGCGCCGCCGATTTGAATCGTGGGGCCTTCGCGGCCCAGCGCCAGCCCGCCGCCGATGCTGGAGAGTCCGGCGAAAAACTTGACGGGCAGGACCCGCCACCAACGCAGCTCTTCCTCGCCCAAGACCACGGATTTGATGTGCGGGATTCCGCTGCCGGAAGCTTCCGGGGCGAATCGCCGCACAAGCCACAAGCCCACTCCGCCACCCACCGCTCCGAGACCCAGGGCGGCGGGAAGGCTAACGGCCGGGGGTAGCCGTTCGAGCCAGTCGATGCGGTGGGTCTCCGACCATTGCAGCGACACGCGAAAAGCGGATGAAATCACGCCAGCGACCAACCCGATGAGCAACGCCTTGGGTAGGATATGGCGGCGTTTGACGTCCTCCTGGTGCAAGCCGGATCCGGGCTCAGTTTGTGGCGTCACATCCGCAACAATCGTTTGCGAACACCAGGAGGCAAGTCCGGGCGTGGGTTGCCCATCCCTGCTCGGCTGACAAGATCCGGATTTGCATCCCGACAAAAACCGGTGAACCAATAATGCTTATGTCGCCCGATCATTTTTCAGCGTATCCGCAGCCGCTGATAAAAATCCTCATGGCTTTTGGGTTCGGCCTGGCGATCGCGGCGTTGCTGTGAGCCGGTTCCGGTATGCCCGGGATCCGGTTTGCCTGGCCGCCTGTGCCGCCTACGCCGCCAACCGGTGGTTGGTTCCCTTGGATTTCAAGAGTGTTTTCCTGCGCAGCTATTTTAGCGATACCCTCCTCATTCCTGCGGCACTGCCCCTGATCCTCTGGGTGCATCAGAGGCTGAAATGGCGCCCCAGCGAGGCCTGGCCCACATGGACGGAAATTCTGATGCACTGGGCAGTCTGGTCCGTGGCGGCGGAACTGGTGGGGCCTCATTTCTTTGCCCGGGCCCATGGTGATCCCTGGGATGTGGTCGCCTATGCGGCTGGCGCATTTGCCGCCGGGTTGATCTGGCGGCGCTCATGAACTTCGACCGGCTCGCCCCGCACTACAACTGGCTGGAGGCCTTCCTCGCGGGCGACCGGCTCCAACGCGCCCGCACCGCCTGGCTGGACGAACTGGCCGGCCGGCGGCGCATCCTGAGTGTCGGCGAAGGCCATGGAAAATTTGCTGCCGCCTGCCGCGCCCGCTTCCCGGAAGCCGAGTTGACGTGCGTCGAGGCCAGCCCGGCCATGCTCGCCTGCGCCCAGCGCCGGCTCGGTCCTGACGCGGAGCGGGTCAACTGGCATTGCGGCGATGTGCTCACGTGGGACGGCGCCGGTCCGTTCGACGTCATTGTCACCTGCTTCTTTCTCGACTGCTTCCCGCCGGAAACCCTGCCCGCCGTGGTGGAGGCACTCGCACGCCGGGCTGCGCCGGATGCCGTCTGGCTGCTCGTGGACTTTACCCTGCCCCCGCGCGGCCCCGCCGGGTGGCGCGCGCGCGCCGTGCATTGGCTGATGTATGCCTTCTTCCGCCCGATGACCGGCCTGCCGGCGCGCCGGCTCACGCTGCCGGACGACTTGCTCCGGCGGCATGGTTTCCAACCGGCCGGTCGCCGGGAGTTCGATTGGGGCTTGGTGCGCTCGGAAGTATGGCGCCGATCGGGCGGATAGTCCCCGGACCCTTCCGCGATCGAGTCATGGGAGGGGCGAACTGGGCGCCGGGCTGGCCGGGTCTTGCCTTTGGCCGGCGGATTTCTATGTAGGACCCCTTAGCTTTGGGGCCTGGTCGTTGCTCCGAGTTCTTTGATCCCAAGGCGAGGGTAACGCCGCGCCCGATAAACTCGGAGAGGAAAGTCCGGACACCATAGGGCAGGATGCTGCGCCAGCTGCAAGGCGCGCGCAGGCGCCGTGTTTCAAAGCACGGTGACGGACAGTGTCACAGAGAATATACCGCCCCGCGGGCAACCGCGGGGTAAGGGTGAAAAGGTGGGGTAAGAGCCCACCGCGCCAACGGCGACGTTGGCGGCACGAAAAACCCCGTCTGGTGCAAGGCAAAATAGGCGACTGGGCGGCCCGTCCATTAGTCGCGGGTATGCCGCACCCTCCCTAGCTCGCGCAAGCGAGCGACGGAGGGCGAGTCCGCCGCAAGGTAGATTCGAGAGAAATAACGACCAAAGCGCCGCAAGGCGTGGAACAGAATCCGGCTTACCGACCCCAAAGCTAATAATTTTATCTAAAAACGACTACCCAATAGGCGGCGGAGGGAGGAGCGGCGTGCTCCGCTGGGCGAAGCCGGCAGGGTAGGACCCAGGGGACTTATAAAAGCCCTGATCTCGCAAAATCGTCCGGCGAGAGTGTCACTGAATCGTCACCCGGCGGTCGCGAGATCGCCACTCACCCGCCCTACGCTCGGCGACTGTTGGGTTCGCGGGCGGGTTTCCGGCGGTGGGTGTTGTGGCCGGCCGATGCCCGCCCGCGACTCCTTTTATCGGGGTCTCCCGGCGCGCCAGGGGTGGTGCTCCGGGAATTGCCCTTGACTCTCCCTCGTGCGTTTGGGTTTCTGTCCGGCTCAAAACTCACTCTATCCATGGCCAACACCAAATCTGCCATCAAAGCCGCGCGTAAATCCGCCCGCTTCACGATCCGCAACCAGGGCGTCAAGACCCGCCTCAAGACGCTGCACAAGAAGCTCGATGCCGCCATCAAGGGCACCGATGCCGCCGCCACGAAGGCCGCCGCCTCCGCTTATGCGTCCGCCATGGACAAGGCCGTGAAGTCCGGCGTCGTGCACAAGAACGCCGCGTCCCGCGCCAAGGCCCGCGCCGCCAAGCACTCCTTCGCCAAGTAAATCCGCGCGTTCCGCGCCCCTTTCAACCCCGCGGGCCCCTGGCCGCGGGGTTTTTGTTTTTGCCACACCCGCATCCGCGTTCATCCGTTCAGGTCGTGGCTTCCGCTCCGCCCCGCCTCGCCCTGCACCTCGCCCGCCACGCCGACACCGCGTGGCGTGAGGTGATCCGCCCGTGGCTGGAGGCGGGCGCCGGCCGCTTGGAGCGGGCGCATGTGATCGTGCCGACGCGCGGCCAGGCCCAGGCGCTCAAGCAGCGCTGCCTGCGGGAAGGCCTGGCGTTGCTCGGCGTGGAATTTCTCACGCCGGGGCTCGCGCGCCAGAAATGGGTCGGCCTCACCGGCGGGGGCAAGCCCACGATCGGCCGCGAACTGCTGCTGCTCGGACTCCATGCGGCGGCGGCGAAGCGACTGGCACCGTTGACGCCGGGGGATGCGGCGTGGGGTTTCTGGCAGAGTTTACAGAGCGACCCGGAGCGGGCGCTCGATGACTTCGATGAATTGCTCAAGGCGGGGTTTCGCGCGAAGGATTTTCCCCTCCCACAACTGCGCGAGGTATTCGTCGAGCTGGCCGGATGGGTTGAGGCGCGAGGTTATGCGCTGGCGGCGTGCCTGGCCGAGACCGCGGGCCTGACGCCGGTGGCCGCGGGTGACCGGCGGATTGGCGGCCGGGTGCTGGTGTGCGGGTTGGGTCCGGAGATGTGGGGGGAATTTTTCAACGTGGCGGCGTTTGTGCGGCGGTGCGACGAGGTGACGGCGGTGCTGCCGGAGCCGGCGTTTCGCGGCCGCGCGGAGCTGGACGAGAAATGGATTTCTTTGTGGTCGGTGCTGCTTGGGGTGGAGCCGCAGCCCATCGATGCGGCGGAACCGGCCGAAAGCTGCGAGGCCGTGGGCGCGCTGTGGGGCCGCGGGTTGGAGGCGCCGGGGCGGGCGCGGGTGCTCGTGGCCCGCACGCGCGGCGACGAAATGCGGCTCGTGGTGCGCGAGATCACGGCGCTACTGGCCGCGGGAGCAGAGAATATCGGCGTGGTGTTTCCGCGCGCGGACCCGGCGCACCTGGCGCTCGGGCGGCTGCTGGCGGAAAAGGGCGTGGCCTTCGTTGACTTGCTGGAAACGTCGGGCCCGCCTCCGCTCGACGGGCAGGCCCACCGGGCACTGCTGGCGTTTTATGAGCGCGGCGGTCGCATTGAGGAATTGCTCGCCCTCTGGCCGCTGCTGCGGGCGACGGGGGCGGTCACGCTGTCGCAGGCCGGGGCGCGGCGGGCGGTGGAGCGGAGCTTCGACCAGCGGCAAACGCACAAGGTGGAGGTGCACCGGGCGGAGTGGGAGACGGACGCGCCGGAACTGGCGCGGGTGGCGGGGTTGCTCCTGCCCGCGTGGCCGGCGGAAATCTCCCTGGGCGAAGCGTTAAAAAGATTCCGCGTGGTGTGCGGGGCGCTCGACCTGGAAGAGCCCGAGGGTTGGGGTCCGCTCGACGCGCTCGCATTGCGTGAGCCCGGACTGCTGCCGGGGAAAGTGGTGCTCGATGCGCTGGGTTCTTTTTTGCCGGAGAATTATCCAGTGACGGCGGCGCCGGGCCGCGGGAGTTTTGCGCGCGTCACGCTGGGCACGTGGCGCCGGATGGAAGGCGTGGCTTGGTCGCAAATTATCCTGACCGAAAGCAACGCGGGCGTCTGGCCCCCGCGGCGGGAGCCGAGCTGGTGGCTGACGGATGAGCAGCGGACGACCCTCAACAAAGAGGCCCGGTTCACGCTGGGGCTGTTCACCAGCGAGGACCGCGCGGCGCTCGAGCGGGCGGGCTACCAGGGACTCGCGCGCGACACGGGCAAGGAAGTGATCTTCACGGCGGCGCTTTTTTCGGAGAGCGAACCGGAGCTGAAGCTCGCGCCGAACGCGTGGCTCGAGCGCGTGATTTGGGCGCAGGGGCGGGCGGCGGCCGCGGGCGGGCTCGAGGCGGAGTTTGACCGGCTGGCGGTGGGACTGCCGCCGGTCGCAGCGGCGACGGACGTATCAGCGTGGAGCGAAGTCTGGCACGGCCGGCGGGAAGCAGTGCGGCCGTTCGATGAGTTCTTTTTTGCGGGCGACCCGCGCCTGATCACGCCGGAAAAATTGTCGGCCAAGCGCGTGGAGCGCGGCGTGCAGGATCCGGCGGAGCTGTGGTTTGAAGGGGTGCTCAAGACGCAGCGGGTGGACTGGGAGCCGCTCGCCCGGACGCGGCGGAAGGCGCTGGGTCAACAGGCGCACCAACTGCTCGCGGAGGCGCTGCGCAGCACGGAGGTGACGAAAGGATTTGGGGAAATGCCGCCGGTGGCGGAGGCGAAGGACCGGTTGACGCAGGCGCTCGCGGTGCGGCGCGGGTTTTGGCCGGTGGACCGGTATTGGGATTCGTTCCACGCGGAACTGGCGCAGATCTGCGCGGCGCTGTTGGAAAATGTCTACACCCTGGAGGGTGCGGGCCGTTACGTGGCGACCGAGTCCTGGCTGCCGGCGCCGGCCGAAGTGTCCCGCGGACCGTGGCGGCTGCCGGTGGTGGGGCGGATGGATTTGGTGCGGCTCGACCGGCCCGAATGGCGCGGGGCGAAGGTGGACATCATTGATTTCAAGACCGGCGGGGATCTCGATCTCTCGGTGGAGCGGATGGCGCGCAGCGGCGCGTCGCTGCAGCTCGGGGTTTACCTGGCCGGCGCCCGCTCGCTCGGCGCGGTGAGCGGTCGCGTGTGGATGCTCAAGCCCGAGCCCGATGCGAGTGCGATGATTGACTTCGGCGAGCTCGACCTGGCGCTGACGAAATTGGACTGGCTTGCCGACGCGATGACGCGCGGCGTCTACGGCGCGTTGACGAAAGATCGTTCCGCTTACGCGCCGCCGGGATTTTTGTGGCCGCTGGCGAGCACGCCGGTGCGCCACGCGGTGCTGGCGGCCAAGTTTGCGACCACGTTTGGCGGAGGGACGACGGGACCTGAACCTGAAGGCGGCGATGAATAAGCCGCCCCTGATTGACCAAAGGGCGCGGGATCGATTCCGCGACGAGTGGGACGCGAACTTTGCCGTGAGTGCGAACGCGGGCTCCGGCAAAACGACGGCGATCTCGGAGCGGTTGGCGGCGATGGCGCTCGCGCCGCTGGGAGCGGAGCGGCTGCGAAAAACCGCGGTGGTCACCTACACGAAAAAAGCCGCGGCCCAGATTGAGCAGCGCGCGCGGCAGGTGCTGCTGCGGCGGATCAACGAGGCGGGGAGCAAGGACCTTTCGCCGCTCGATCAGCTGGAGCGCGCATTTTTTGGGACGATCCATAGTTTCTGTCTCAAGCTGGCCCAGACGTACGGCCAGACGGTGGGCATCAATTTGAACCCGACGGTGGTGGCGGAGGACGATGAGGCGTTGTGGGAGGAGTTTGTGGAGCAGGACCCGATGGAGTTCACGCGGCTGGGCGCGGCGGAACTATCGGCGTTCCTTCGGCTGGTGCCGCTGGAGACCATTTTTGATTTTGCAGGGACGCTTGATGCGGGCACGGCGGAGACGCTGCTCGCGCGCGAGCCCTCGGGCCCGCTGCCGGCGCCGTCGGCGGCGGTGATGGAACAATTGCTGGCGCTGCCGCCCAAAGGCACGGGTAAGAAAAATATCCTGCTCAGCCAGCAGCGGGCGCTGGCCTGGCAGGCGGCGTGGGAGCGCGGCACGGGTTTTCTGCCGATGTACAAGCCGGCGGGAAAATCGGGGTTGGTCGTCGAGCTGGCGCAGGCCTGGATGGCGCCGTTGAAACGCTGGCTCGCGGGGGCTGCGGCGGTGCTGGCGGCGGAGCTGGCTGGCCGGTACCGCGCCTGGCGGTTTGCCCGCGGGGTGCAGACGTACGGGGACCAGATTGACGCGGCGATGGCGGTGTTGCGCGACGAAGCGCTACTGGATCGCGTGCGGAAAGAAGGCTGGAGGATTATTCTGGATGAGGCCCAGGACACCGACCCTCAGCAGTTTGCCGTGCTCGTGGAACTGGCACGGGCTCCGGGTGCGGCGCGCGGGAGCTGGCCACGGGACAATGGGCGGGGTGGCGGTCCGCGTGCGGGGCACTTTTGCATGGTCGGAGACGGGCAGCAGGCGATTTATGGCGGTAGGGCGGATATCGGAAATTTTTCGCGTCACGTGGAGGCGTTTCGGCGCGGAGACGGCGGGGAAATGCTGGAGTTTCAGGTGACCTTCCGCGCGCCGCACGTGGTGATTGGCCTGCTCAATGCGACGCTGCCCGGGGCGTTTGGGCCGGAGCGTCCCACGAATTTCGGCCTGCCGCCCGAGGAAGACGCGCCGGCGCCATTCCTCCAAGTGCCCTATGTGGCGCTGGAGGCGGGGCCGGGCAATGAAACCGGTTTGGTGGGCCGGCTCGCGCTATGCCCCCCTGCGCAGAAGCCCCAAAAAGTGGAGGCCTGGCTGACGGAAGAAGCGCGGCAGGTGGCTGAATGGCTGGTCCGGCACGGTCCGGCGGCGGTGGGGGCGCGACGTTGGGGTGACGTGGCGGTACTGGCGCCGCGCAACGAGTGGCTGCTGGTGGCGCGGAAGGCATTTGAACAGGCGGGGCTGCGGGTCGCGTTGCAGACGCGGAGCAATCGCAGCGGGGACCATCCGGTTTATGCGTGGCTGGCGGGTTTGCTGGCGGTGTGCGCTGATCCGGAAAACACCTTCGAGTGGGTCGGGGTGTTGCGGGAAGTATTTGGGGTAAGTGATGCGCTGATCGCCGCGGAGTTGCGCCGGCATGGCAAGCTGGACTGGGAAGACCCCGCGGTGCATCCCGGCCCGCTAGGCGAGGCGCTCGCGAAAGTGCGGCCGTTCGTGATGCGCATGAACGACGAAGGGCGTGCGCTGGAAACGTTTGCGCACGAACTGGTGGCGATGGCGGCGTTGGCGGAAAGGGCCTGGGCACTCGACGTGAGTGGCGGTTTCAGCGGCGAGCTTGACCGGTTGCTGGCGCAGGCGGCGGAACTCGGCTTGAAGGGGGCGGGCCCGCGCGCGTGGCTCGCGGAGCTGCTGGCGCATCTCGAGGACGGCCGGCCCGCGGGCAAGCCGGTGGATGATGCGATCAACCTGCTGACCTCGCATTCGGCCAAGGGCCTGGAGTGGCCCGTGGTCATCGTGCTCGGGCTATGGCGGGGAATTGGGAGTGTGAAGGAGCCGGGCTTGAAACTCGTGCGCAGCCCAGGCGCGGAAACGCAGGTGTTTTTCGACCTGGCAAGTCTGCCGCCGGCGACGCAGGAGTCGCGGGACCGCGAACGCGTGCGCGAGTTGACGCGGCTGTTGTATGTGACGCTGACCCGGGCCCGGCGCGCGCTGATCGTGCCGTGGGCGGCGGGATTCGGCGGGCCGCAGCGGGAGCGTCCGAGTTTTGCCGAACTCTGGGGCACGGACCTGCAGGCGATCACCGGGCTGGCCGGTGAGCCGCGGGTGGCGGCGGAGCCGGCGGTGAGGCAACCGCATCCTGCGGCTGCACCCCGAACCGACGAGCCGGAGCTGCCCGCGTCGGTAAATTTGCCGACGCGCCTGCTGCCGCACCAACTCGCCCACTCGCGGGATGCGGTGCGTTGGGCGCGCCATGAAACGGGCGCGGACGAGCCGTTGGCGTTGGGCGGCATCGATGACCCGATCCAATACGGCCTGTGGTGGCACGAGACGATGGAATCGCTGCCGTGGACGGGCGACGAGGCGGCGGTGACGGTGTATGGAGTCCGCGCGCTGCAGGAAGCGGAGGCGCTGGGTTTTCGCGCGCGGGGTGAAGAGGAGTGGATGAGGTTGCGGGCGAGCGAGGCCTGGCCAGTGCTGCGGTCGTCGCGCTGGACCAGGCAGGCGGAAATCGGGATTTTTGCGCCATGGCGAGCGGAGGCGTGGATCGACGGCGTAATTGATCTCGTGTTGCACGATGCCGCAGCCGCTGAAATCTGGGTGCTTGACTGGAAAACCAACCGACGCCGGGCGGGGGAAACCGATGCGGCGCTCCTGGACCGGCTGGTAAGGGAATATGCGCCCCAGCTTTCGGCCTATGGGGAATGCCTCGGCGGGTTTTTCCCGGGGTGCCGGGTGCGCCGACTGGTTTTCTCAAGTGCGGCGGGGGGATGGAGCGGCACGGAAGGTGAGAAATTCTAGCTTTACAGGGCGCAATGCGCCTCGCACGGTGCGCACTCCTAATTCTTACACCATGGGCAATCTCAAAAAGAAACGTCGGCTGAAAATGTCGAAGCACAAGCGCCGGAAGCGCCTCAAGGCGAACCGTCACAAAAAGCGTACGTGGCAGAAGTAAATCGCGGCCGGCGCTGAGCGCCGCGCGCCGATCAGACGCAAACCCGCCGTTTATCGCGGCGGGTTTCTGTTTTTCCAGCTCGGAAGCCGACCCGCACGCCCTGACGTGTTGGAATGCGTCACTACGTAAAAATTTACAGGATATGTAGATCTGTTATTCGACCAAACGCTCATGATCACGCGGGGCGAAATCAATCTTTAATGGCTGCAATATAATAGTTTACGATAATTATTACGATTTCTGTCCGCAGTTTGGATAATATGACGATAAGGTGAAGTGCATCGGAAAATTACTCAATTAAACGCCATCAATTGGCGTTTTTATGGGATTTTGGCCCAAATTCGAGCTAGATTGGGCGAAATTGCGACATTAAGGCGTGGAAATGGAAAACCAAATCACTGCGCAGGGTATCGGTGCCGGCGCCCTGAGGCTGAGTTTGCCCACTTTTACATGTGCGCGCGATCCTGCGAAAAGCGTTCATCAAGAAAAGGTAAATGGCTGTCTGCCAGCAATTGGGGGAGGGGAATAGACTTGTCATGGATGCTTTTTTTGCGTAGTTTTTGCACCCGGTTTGACCTCTGCTCCATAGCTAAGTCATGCCCGTTTCCACGATTTTTCATTTCCCAACTTCCAAAGCGTTAAACTCGCTACCCCAGACCCTTTCCTGATCGCGCGAACAACCCCGCATGTTTTTTTCCTCCAAGACGAAGGGTTATTTTGTCGAGCAATCCGACCACACGATGTTGCTGGCGCGTACGTCCGCCCCCGTGGCCCCGATGGTGATTGAGGAGTTGCGCATGTGCCCGATCAACGACGCCGATGCAATTGCCGAGGCGATCCATGTCGTGCAGCCCAAGCCGGGTCCCAGTGGCTACATGAACGCCTGTTGCGGGGTGTATCCGGCGAAGCGCTTGGTCCGCCGCGCCTCGCTGGAGCTAAAACGCGCCAAGGAAGCGACTTATTTCCCCGAGTTGCTGACCACCCAGTTCCGTATCGAGCCGGATAAGTTTACCATTCAACTGATCAATGCCGTGGACGGCACGGACTACGATGTGGGCAAGGCGACGCAAAAGGACGTGCTTTTCTGTGGGCTGCCCTCGGACGACATCGTCGCGGTCCAAGATAGCCTGTTGGCGTCGGGTATTTACCCGGATTCGCTCGAGCTTGGAACAGTTTCGACGCTCGGGGCCTTGGTGGATTACTTCGCTTTCACCAAGTCCAAGACCCCGACGCTGGTGCTGGAGATCGGGACGGATATCACCCACTCCTTCATCGTCTCCTCCGGCGGCGTAGAGGCTTCGCGCCCGATTCCGCAAGGCCTTGATGCCATGGTGCCCATCGTGCAGAAGGAACTTGGCCTGAAGGATGAGGAATCGGCCAAGAAGCTGTTTTATTCGAACACCTTTGATTTTACGGGCATGGGCCCGTTACTCGTCAAAAAGCTCCTGAAGGAGTTGCAGTCGTCCATCGGTTTTTACGAGGTGCAGACCGGCCAGTCCGTCGGACAAGTGATTTGCACCATGCTGCCGAACAAACTTTCCTGGCTGGACGGAGCCATCTCGTCCGCCCTCGGTGTTTCCAGCACGAAGTTGGATCTCGTGGCGTGGCTGCAATCCCGCCAGGTCACCCTGCCGGAAGGTGTCGCGCCGGATGGCGTCGACCTCCGTTGGCTGGGGCTGCTCAGCCTGATGGCGAACCAACCTCCCGCCCCCCTTTCCGCCAATGCCGTCGCTCCTGAAAAAAAAGACTGAGGCCGCCGCGGCCTCGGAAATGCCTCCCTGGCATCCGAACCTGCGCAATTTCGCGCGGTTGCCGGATACCAAGGTGGTGCGCACGGCGTTCTTCATCAATGGCGCGTCTGTCTTCATCGCCTTGGGGTTGCTGCTGTGGTTTTCGTACCAAGAATACCAGCTGCATAACTTGGACCGGCAGATCGCCGACTGGGATCGACAGATCGCGCGGGACAAGAAGGACAGCGACAAATTCGTCGCGCTTTATGGAAAATTCCAAGCCGAGCAGGCGCGCATCAACGAGGTGGATGCGTTCGTGAAAAGCCGGCCTCCCGTTTCGCTGCTGTTAATGCAGCTGGGGGCGACGTTACCCAAGGAAATCGCCCTCGATGCTTTTGATGAGCAGGTGGCGGGACTGGGCCTGCGCGGCACATTGCGGGGCACGCCCGAGGAGGCCAGCGGCTATGCCTCGGACTACCTGGACCAGCTGCGCGCCGACAAAATTCTGGCGGTCTATTTTGAAGACGTGGCCTACTCGGGTCCGGGTGTGACCCGGAATCCCCAGACCAAACGGCTTTCCCTGCAGGTGTTTCTCCGGTTCAAGAGCAACTTGAAAGGGGGGAAGAAGTAATGGCCGCCGAGCAAGTAGTTACCAGTCTCAAGGCCAACCCGATCAGCGTCGCGTGTGGTGCACTCGCGCTCACGCTGGGCGTGGGGATTTATCTCCGGAGCGACCGCGTCCCCGAGCGCGAGGCCCTGCTCGAACAAAAAGCGATGTTGGGCGAGCGGATCGACGCCAATCTCAAGAATGGGGTCCAGCTGGCGGAACAGTTTGCCGCGATTTCGGCCGCCCGGCAGCAGATCGAGACCCGCTTGGTCCACCCCGATGAAATCGCGCAAAACCTGCAGTTTTTCTACAAACTTGAATCCGAAACCGGGATCAAGCTCATCGATCTCCGGCAAAATGTGATCCCGGGCAAATCCAACGCGAAGGGTAGGGTCGGTTACGCCGGAATCGGCTACGCAGTGACGGTCCGGGGTGATTACGCCCGCCTGCTCGACTTCCTGCACCGCCTGGAAAGCAACCAGCGCTTTTGTCGTGTGATGACCGCCTCGATGACGGCCAGTGGTTCCTCCGACAAGGACCGCGGCGGTGAATTAACCCTCAGCCTCGCCCTCGAGCTGCTCGGCCAGCCATGAAATACCTGCGCTTTTCCCCCTTGCTGATTGCGGCACTGGCCTTTGGGCCGGTGTCGGCAATGGCCGCGACGGCGTCCAAGCGGAAGCCCCCACAGTCGGACCTGGCTTCGATCGAAGCCCGGCGTGCGGCGGTGGATCTCGCTTCGAACTTGGCCAAAGTCGAACCCCCCGACTCCCTCGTTGGCACTTCGCCGCCGAATTCTTTCAACCCGAAAGGCTTCGGCATGGAAGTGCGTCCGGTCGCGGATCCGGCGACGCCGGGACCGGCGCCGAGGTCGTACGGTGACCGTGAAATCCTCGCGGCGCTCGCTGCCAAGGTTTTGCCCAAGGGCACCTTGAGCCTCGGCTCCCAGAGCCTGCTCATATTCGGCAAGAAAAACCTGCGCCGCGGTGACCGTCTCACCGTCAATTATGAGGGGCAGGACTACAACCTCGAGCTCGTGAGTTTCGACACAACCAATTTTACCCTTCGCCTCAACAAAGAGGAGATCACCCGACCCATCAAACCTGGAAAAAACCAATGAGAACACGCCCGCTACTCCTGTCTGTGCTGTTTGTTGCTGCGGCGCTTGCGACCGCCCGGAGTCAGACCCCCACTGCTCCCACGACTACGGAGGCTCCGGAAACTCCGGCGACCACCACCACCACCACCACGACCACCACGGCTCCGGCCCCCGCTTCGGCGGAAACGCCGGCCATGACAGCCCCTGTCCCAGTTGCTCCGACACCGGAGGTCGCTCCTGCGCCGGAAACCCCGCTTGCGGCGGAACCTGTCGCCGTTAGGGAGTCCGATCCGACCCACGCCTCGATCACGGCCAAGCCCAGTTCCGCCGCCGGCAAGGACACGCTCTCCGTCGACTTCCCGGACGAAGACATTCGCAATGTCCTGCGCAATGTGGCCGACCTGTTCGAGCTCAACCTCGTCATGCCGGACACGCTGCAGGGCAAAACCTCGATCAAGCTGCGTGACGTCACGTGGCGGCAGATCTTCGAGGTCGTCCTCAAGCAGGTGGGTTACACCTTTGTCGAAAAGGACAACATCGTGAAGATCGTCGGCATCGCCGAACTTCAGGGCGAGCCGTTCAGCACAAAGACTTTTATCTTCGAAAACGTCGCCGCGTCGAAGATCAAGCCGCTCGTCGATCCCATGCTCACGCCCAAGCGGGATGGTGACGCGACGAAGGGCATCCTGCCCCAGCCCGCGGGCACCATCGTGGTCAACGATCTGGCCAATGAATTGATCGTGACCGACCAGTCCACGGTCATCGCCCGCATAGGTGACATGATCAAGCGGCTCGACACCGAGCCCAAGCAGGTCGTGATCGAGACCAAGTTCGTCGAAATCTCGAAGGGTGACCTCAAGAACCGCGAGGTGGCCCTGGGTTACAAAAACGCCAACACCGGCCTCGATATTCGGACCGGCGTCGGCATCGGCGCGGGCAACAACATTGCCACGCCCTTCACCATCAACTCGGGCACGTTACTCGGCGGCTCGCCCACGGCGATCTTCAACCAGAACGAATTCAGCGCCATGGTGAATATCTTGAACCAGGCGACGAACGTCCGTCTCGTGACCAACCCCACCATCGTGGCGATCAACGGCAGCAAGTCTGATATCAAGATTGGCCGCGACCTGCAGCTGGTCACGATCACGACGACCACCTCGGGCAGCACCCCGGTGACGACCGCGACGGCGGGCGATATCAAGTTCGTCGGCATCAGCATCGAGGTCACGCCGCAGATCACCGGCAGCAAGCTGATCGCGCTCAAGGTGAAGCCGGAGAAGAGCAGCGTGTTCCAAGCCCGGACGATCGCGGGCAACACGTTTTACGACATCGACCGCCGGGTTGGTGAGCTCAACATCATCCTCCGCGACGGCCAGACCGCCGCGATCGGAGGCCTCGTTAACTCTGAGACCCGTAAGAATCACTCCCAAGTGCCATTCTTGGGCAGCGTACCAATCCTCGGCGCCCTCTTCCGGACCACGGCAGACAGCGTGGACGTGACCAACCTCGTGATCTTCATCACGGCCACGGTTCTCGAGCCGAGCAAGATGAAGTATGACACCGTGGTGGCCAAGGATCAGCTCAATGACCTCGAGCTGACCACGCGCGACATCGTGGGCAAGAACTTCGTCAAGCCCGAAGAAGAGCAGGCCATGTTCGAGCGCGTCGGTATCGTGCGCCAGAACAAGCAGGACGCCGAAATTATGGCGCGGCTCCAGCAGGACGCCGAAGTCAACGCGAAGAAGAAGTAAGCATTCCAGGTTTAAGCCGGGCCGCAGGGCGGCCGGTTCTCAAGGTTGCCGCCGATCTCTCCAGATCGGCGGTTTCTTTTTTTGTCCCGACCACGGGCGTCCGCCCGTTGCGGCGGGGGCTTGCGCGGGCCCAAAACCTGCCTAGGCTGCAACTCCCATGAGCGCCCCCAGTCCCGCGACCGCAACCCACCCGGGACATGCCTTTTCCGGGGTGTTTGCGTTGCTTTCGCCGCACATGGCGGAGCTCGACCGTTTCTTGCACGGGCAGTTGGCCGCCTTTGAACCTGAGATCCGCACCATGGCGGATTACTGCATCGATACCTCGGGCAAGCGCATTCGCCCGGCCCTCGTTTTCCTCAGCGGTTGGCGCGGCCCGAAGGCAATTACCCCCGACCTCGTCCGCGTGGCGGCCGTGGTCGAGCTCGTGCATCTGGCAACGCTGGTGCACGACGACATCATGGACGGCGCCGAGGTCCGCCGCAGCCGTCGCACCGCCGCGCGGGAATACGGTCCGACCGCCGCCGTGCTGCTGGGCGACGCGCTGTTTGCCCACGCCCTTAACCTCGCGACGCAGTTTTCCACCACCGAGATCTGCTCGGCCGTCTCCGAGTCCACGCGCCGCGTGTGCGCGGGCGAGATCGTGCAGACCCTGCGGCGCGGCTCAACCAACGTCACCCGCGCGGATTATCAACGCATCATCGACCTGAAAACCGCGGAGCTCTTCCGCGTCTCCTGCCAGCTCGGCGCCAAGCTCGCCGGCTTTGTCCCGGGCTACGTTGATGCGGTGAGCCGCTTCGGCCGGCATCTAGGGATTGCCTATCAGATTTATGACGACCTCGCGGATTTCTTCGGCGAGGAGAAGCGCATCGGCAAGACCCTCGGGACCGACTTGGCGAGCGGGAAACTGACCCTGCCGCTGCTCTGCCTGATGGAACGCCTGCCGGCAGGGGAGCGGGCGGAGTTGACGGGTGAGATCCTGGGGCAGCGGCCGGTCCAACCGGCACTGCGCTTGCAGCAGATGCGGGAGCACGGGATTTTCGACGAGGTCGCAGCAGCCGTGAAGTCCGAGGTGGATGCGGCCGCGGCGGCACTGCAGGAATGGCCGGACGAGGCGCCCACGGCCCTCCTGCTGGGGCTTTGCGACGTGTTGCGCGGACAGGTGGCGACGCTCCGTCCGGCCACCATCTGAGGCGGGAAACAAGATTCCGTTTGCGCAACCCGGCTTTTGCGGCTTTCCTCCCCCGTCATGGATACGGTTAAGACCCTCGGTAAGACCCTTGTGGCGTCGCCTGAACGCCAGCTGGAGGCTGATTTCGACCTGACGATCGTTCGCCGCGTCCAAGAGGGTGATGTGGCCGCATTTGACCAGCTGGTCCTCAAATACCGCGGCCGCGTATATGCGGTGGTCTACAACATGACCTCTAACCGCGAGGACGCCTCCGACCTGACCCAAGACGCGTTCATCAAGTCCTTCCAGTCCATCAACCGCTTCCAAGGCCAGTCCTCGTTCTTCACCTGGCTTTACCGGATCGCGGTCAATTCGACCCTGACCCATCTCCGCAAGAACCGGCTGCGGACGTTTTTCAGTTTTGAAAAGATCAATGAGGACGACAAAGTCTCTTCGGAAGTCATTGCTGCGCTGACAGATGACACGAGTGCCGATCACGAGACCTTCGCGCGAGAACTTCAGGAAAAATTGAACGAAGCGATGCAAAAATTGTCTATCAGGCATCGGACCGTGATTACTTTATTCGAAATCGATGGCCTTGGTCATCAGGAGATTGCCGAAATTATGAACTGCTCGGTCGGGACCGTGCGTTCCCGCCTGCACTACGCCAAACAACTTCTCCAAGCCGAGCTCCAGACCTACATCCGCCGATGAATGACATTCCCCGCAAGACCAGCGTCACCCTGGAAGATTTGCTGCGTGTAAAACGCGCGGAGCAGCCGCCGGCGGAGTTTTGGGGCCGGTTCGAGCAGGGCCTGCGCGCGAAGCAGCTCGCGGCCATCGTTGAACCCCGTCCGTGGTGGGCGCCGTTCATCCGGATCAGTGCACGACTTTCCCGTTATCAGCTTCCGGTCGGCGCAACGGCGGTCCTTGCGATCACGCTTTTCACCCTTCGCGAATATCAACCCGCCAGCCAGAGTCCGGTGTTTGAGCCAGAGCCTGCGCGCGTGACCTTGGCTCCGTCGGCTCCGGTGGAAACCCCGACGGGTGAGTTTGACGCGATCAATGTCCCGACGCCGTCCAGCGCCAACAGGGTGGCGGCAGTACAGCCGGTCGCGGCGCCCGCGGCCGTGGATCCGCGCAAGGCCCAGGCCGTCCCCGCCGCGGCAACCGCCGTGGGCGCGGTCTCGCATGTTGCGATGATCAATTCCGAGTACACGTCCGCTCGTTACATGGCCGACAACCTCGCTGCCGCGCAACCGTCCGATCCCAATCTTGACCAGATGCTCGGCCTTTCCCTCCGTAACTCGGACGCCAGCGTGATCCCCAGCGAGCCGTTGGCCCAGATCAACGTACCGGGTGAATCCCGCCTCTATCGACTCCTCGGGGGCGCCGCTCACCAGGCGTCGGTCGGCACGAGTGATTCCGCTCTCCGCCTGAATGCGCAGACTGCCCGGCATCTCAGTGAGCGCCGTCTTTCCGAGTCCGACGTCATCAGCCGGCTTGCGGTCGAGGGCGACCGCCTGACCGTTAGATTCTGATTTATCGGTCCGCCCACGTGCGGTCAGGCCCCGGCCCGCCTTCCCGGCGGGCTTTTTCGTTTTTGTGTTTCGCCAATCCCCGTCTAGTTTGGCGGCATGAGAATCGAACGTGATTCGATGGGCGATTTGCCGGTGCCGGATGACGCGCTCTATGGCGCTTCCACGCAGCGCGCCGTGTTGAACTTCCCCATCAGCGGGCGTCCGCTACCCGTGGCGTTCATTCGTGCGCTCGGCCTGGTCAAGCTCGCCTGTGCCCGCGCCAACGCCGAGCTGGGCATGCTCCCGCCCGAAAAAATCCGGCTCATCGAACAGGCCGCTCGTGAAATCGGCGACGGCAAGCTCACGGCCCAGTTCCCTGTTGATGTGTTCCAGACCGGCTCCGGCACCTCGATCAACACCAACGCCAATGAGGTCATAGCCAACCGCTGCAGCCAGCTGGCGGGCCAGCCGGTCGGCTCGAAACGTCCGGTGCATCCGAACGACGACGTGAATCTCGGACAGTCATCGAATGACATCATTCCGACGACGCTCCATGTGAGTGTCGCGCTGGTGCTTCACCGCGAGCTGGTGCCGGCGCTCGATACTCTCGCCGCGGCGCTCGAAATAAAGTCCACCGAGTTTTCCGCCATCGTGAAGATTGGCCGCACCCACTTGATGGACGCGACGCCGCTTACGCTCGGCCAGGAATTTTCCGGTTATGCCGCACAGGCCCGGAAGTCCGCCGCCCGGGCGCGCCGCGCCGTGGAGGTGCTGGGCGAACTCGCGGTCGGCGGGACCGCGGTCGGCACCGGGCTCAACACGCATCCTGAGTTCGCGGGGCGGGTTTGCCGCATCCTCAGCGCCGAGACCGGCCTGACGTTTCGCGAGGCGGACAATCACTTCGAGGCACAGGGCGCGCGAGACGACTGCGTCGAGGTCGCCGGCCTGCTCGCGACGATCGCGGCCAGCCTGACCAAGATCGCGAGCGACCTCCGCCTGCTCGGCTCGGGCCCGCGCGCCGGTCTGGGCGAACTGCGTTTGCCCGCCACTCAGCCCGGCTCGTCCATCATGCCTGGCAAGGTCAATCCGGTGATGAGCGAAATGCTCATCCAGGTCTGCCTCTACACGCAGGGCCTCGCTGCAACGGTGACGGCCTGTGGCCGCGACGGTCAGTGCGAGCTCAACGTTACCTTGCCGCTCCTCGCGCATTGCTTGCACGAATCCGTGCACACTCTCGCCAACGGCAGTCGCGTCTTTGCCGGGCGCTGCGTCGCCGGCCTCGAGGCCGACGAAGCCCGTTGCCGCGAGCTGGTGGACCGCTCGCTCATGCTGGTGACGGCACTGAATCCCTACATCGGCTACGACCAGGCGGCCGCGGTGGCGAAGGAGGCCCTCGGCACGGGCAAGACGCTTCGGGAAATTGTGCTCGCGAAGAAGCTGATGGACGCCGCCACGCTCGACCGCGCCCTCGATCCGGCAGGGATGACCAAGAGAGGCGAGAGCGCGCTGGGGGAGTAGGCTCGTACTGGAGGGGCGCAGTCTTGCTGCGACCTCGCCTGGCCCGCGATCAGTTGGGACGTAACCAGGCAAGGCTCAGCAAGGCCACGACCTACGCCGATCCGGCTTTCGCCGGCAGGCACGCGCCGCAGCCGTTGACGAAAAAGTCGTTGCCCTTGTCATCGACGAGGATGAACGCGGGAAAATCGCGCACCTCGATTTTCCACACGGCTTCCATGCCGAGCTCGGGATACTCGAGCACCTCGACTTTCATGATGTTTTCCTTGGCCAGAATGGCGGCGGGTCCGCCAATGCTGCCGAGGTAAAATCCGCCGTGCTGCTGGCAGGCTTTGGTCACCTGCGGGCTGCGGTTGCCCTTCGCGAGCATGATCATCGAGCCGCCGAGCGCCTGGAAACCATCGACATAGCTGTCCATACGGCCGGCGGTGGTCGGGCCGAACGAGCCGGAGGCGTAGCCCTTGGGCGTCTTCGCCGGCCCAGCGTAATAAACCGGGTGGTCCTTGAAATACTGCGGGAGACCCTGGCCGGCATCGACGCGCTCCTGCAGCTTCGCATGGGCGCTGTCGCGGGCGACGATCAGCGGGCCACTGAGCGAGAGGCGCGTGGTCACCGGATATTTCGAGAGCTCGGCCCGGATGTCCGCCATCGGCCGGTTGAGATCAACTTGGACGATATTGCCTTCGGATAGCGTGCGCTGCCCGGCGGGAATAAACCGGCCCGGGTTGACCTCGAGTTTTTCAAGGAAGATGCCGTCGCGCGTGATCTTCGCCTTGATGTTGCGGTCGGCGGAGCACGAAACGCCCAGGCCGACAGGGCAGCTGGCACCGTGGCGGGGAAGCCGGACGACACGCACATCGAGCGCAAAATATTTTCCGCCGAACTGCGCGCCGATGCCGCTCTGCTGGGCGATGCCGAGGATTTTCTTCTCCAGTTCGAGGTCACGGAACGCGCGCCCGTGCTCGTTGCCGGTCGTGGGCAGACCGTCGAGATACTTGGTCGAGGCGATCTTGACCGTCTTGAGGCAGGACTCGGCGCTGGTGCCGCCGATGACAAACACGAGGTGGTAGGGCGGGCAGGCGGCGGTGCCGAGATGGGCGAGCTTGTCGGTGACGAATTTCTCGAGGTTCTTCGGGTTCAGCAGGGCCTTCGTTTCCTGGAACAGGAAGGTCTTGTTCGCCGACCCGCCGCCCTTGGCGACGAAGAGGAACTCATACGCTGCCCCTTCGGTGGCATAGAGGTCGATTTGCGCGGGGAGGTTGGTGTTGGTGTTGACCTCGCGCCACATGTCGAGCGGCGCGGTCTGCGAGTAGCGGAGGTTTTCCTTCGTGTAACATTCGTAGATGCCGCGGGAAATGGCCTCGGCGTCGTTGCCGCCGGTCCACACCTGGCCGCCTTTTTTCCCGATAACGATCGCGGTGCCGGTGTCCTGGCAGAAGGGGAGGATGCCCTCCGCGGAAATCTCGGCGTTCTTCAGCAAGGTGAGCGCGACGTAGCGGTCGTTGGCCGACGCCTCGGGATCAGCGAGGATCGCGGCGACCTGCGAGAGATGTTTCGGGCGGAGGAGAAAGGAGCAGTCGCGCAGGGCGTGCTGGGCTACGTAGGCGAGCGCCTCGGGCTCGACTTTCAGGATCTCCCGGCCCTCGAACGTGGCCGAGCTGAGGCCCTCCGTGGAGAGCAGCCGGTATTCGGTTTCATCGGCGCTGAGCGGAAACGGATCCTGGTAAACGAAAGGCGGAACGGGCATGGGCGGGAAAATTGCGCGGTTTTGGGCGCAAGTAAAGCGGGCGCCTACTTGGCCGCCATCGCGCGTACCGTGTCGCGGAAGCGGGGCAGATCCGCGAGCGTGACGACCGCGCCGGGCTCGCGGCCCCAACCGTTCGAGCCGGGCCAGGTTCCGCGCACGATAAAATTCTCCTGCGCCGCCTGCATGCCGGCGACATTGACGTAATCCTTTTGCTCCTTCGCGTCGCGCACCGCGGTGACGAGTTCGGGCGGGAACGGCGAAATGCGGCCGCTGGAAACATGCGCGAGGTCGTTCAAGGCCACGAACGGACGCGTGTCCGTGAGCAGCGTCGCGGGGCGCGGGCTTTCGCCCTGCAAGTAGCGATAGTAGTCGAGGTGGTTCTCGGCGAGGCCGTCGAATTCGCCGAGCACGATCCGCTCCACGCGACCGTCGTTCCAGCGAATCTCGGCATGCTGGCCGACAATGTATTTCAACACGGCGTTGTCGCACAGGATGGTTTCGGCGTGCGTGCTGGCGCCGGTGCAAGCGTGCGACAGCGCAAAACGCAAATTCATCCCCGCCGTCGTGTCTGCCTCCACAAAAAACGTGTCCGCCCCCTCGATGGCGTGGCCGCGGTACAGCTCGGCGCGCACGGCGACGGGCTGCGCCCAGCTGTAGAGTTCGGGACCGCCCGCCCAGAACAGCAGGTTGTGCACGAAGTGCGCGTTGGCATTGCCAAAGCAGGAGTCGAGGACGACGTGGTCGTCCATCATCAGCCGGCCGGCCCAGCTGTTGCGGCGGAAGTAGTCGGCCGGGCGCGGCCAGAGGGCGACGAGGGTGGCACCGCGCACGGCGCCGAATTCGCCGGCGAGGATGCGTTCCTTCAGTGCCAGCCGCGGTTTCTCGACGATGAAGTTGAAGCCGACGAGCGAGGATTTGCGCGCCTGCCGGTCACGGACAATCATCTCCTCGAGCTCGAGGTAGTCGAGGGTGGGTGGTTTCTCGAGGTAAACGGGGATGCCGAGCTCGACGCCCGCGCGGTGCATCTCGGCGTGCAATTGGATCGGGGTCGGGACCACGAGCAGGTCGAGCTGGCTGCCGCAGGCGGCGAGCATGGTGCGGTAGTCCGGGAAAACGCTCACCCCGCGCGCGTTGAATTTCCAGTCCGCCTGCTGCTGGGCGAAGGCGGCTGCCTGGGGGTCACAGGTACAGATGAGCCGCGCGTAGCCGCGCTCCTCCAACTTGGCCACGGTGTTGTGGTGCCAGGCGGCAAAACCGCCCATCCCGACAATGCCAATGCGGATGGGGGGCTTCACACGATTTTCAATTTGGGGAGGTCCTGGCCATCAACGAGCCCGACCGGCTGGCCGCGGGCGTTGACGACGATCAGGTCGTCGATCTTGTGCAGTTCGAAAAGTCGGAGCGCATCCACGCCGAGTGCGTTGTCGCGGATGGTCTTCGGCGAGCGCGTCATGAACGAAGCGACGGGCTGGCGCAGGAAGTCCGGCCCGGTGAGGGCGCTCCGGCGGAAATCGCCGTCGGTGAGGATGCCGGTGAGCTTGCCGGACTTGGACTGGACCAGCGCGATGCTGCCGGACTTCGCCTTGGTCATGGCCAGGATGGCTTCCTGCAACGTGACTGTGTCGGGTGCGATCGGGAGGCGATCCGCCGTGCGCATGATGTCGCGGACCTTGAGCAGGATCGCGCCGATGTTGCCGGCGGGATGGTATTTCGCGAAATCGTCGCGGGTCAGGCCGCGCGCCTCGAGCAGCACCATCGCCAGGGCATCGCCGAGGGCGAGCGCGGCGGTCGTGCTGGAGGTCGGGGCGAGTGCCAGCGGGCAGGCCTCGCGGGGCACGCGGTAGAGCAGAAGCTGGTCGGCATTCCGGGCGAGATCGGAGTCGGCGTGGCTGGTGAACGCCACGATGCCCACCCCCATCCGCTTGAGCAGCGGCAGCAGGCGCAGGACCTCCTCGGTCTGGCCGCTATTGCTCAGGATCACGGCGAGGTCGCCCTCGGCGCAGAGCCCGAGGTCACCGTGCAGGGCCTGGGTGGCGTCGAGGAAACACGAGGTCACGCCGGTGCTGTTGAATGTGGCGGCGACCTTCTGGGCGATGTGGGCGGACTTGCCCACGCCGCTGAAAATGAGCTTCCGGCCGGCGGCGCGTGTGTCCTCGACGGCGCGGGCGGTGGCGACGAACTTCTCATCCAAGCCCTTGGCGGTGGCGGTCAGCGCGTCAGTTTCCAACCGGATGCAGGCGCGGGCGCGGGCGAGGGCGGATTTGGTTTGCAGGGCCATTTAGAGTTTGAGTCGCAGGGCGAGAGTGCGGAATTTACGGCGAACCTTTTCCCGTTCAATCCCATTCACCGCCTGAGATGAGAAACCGCCTGACAATTCCCGCCCTCCTGGCCCTCGCGGCCATGCTGCTGGCTGCGGGATGCGACCGCGGTGACGGCCTTTCGCTCTCCTCCGAGACGGACGAACCCCTCTATCGCCAGGGCCAGCAGCTCTCGAAACAAGGCCGCAACCAGGAGGCGCTGAATGCGTATCTCAAGGTCATTGCGAAACGGGACGAGACCGCGCCCGAGTCGCACCTTGAAGTCGGCCTCATCCTGCTGCGGCACGTCAAGGACCCGATCGCCGCGATCTATCATTTCCGCAAATACCTCGAGCTGCAGCCCAACTCGCGCCAGGCCGTCTATGTGCGCGGGCTGATTGACACGTCCAAGCGCGAATTCGCCCGCACGCTGCCAGCCACGCCATTGGAGAGCCAGGCCGACCAGCTGGAGAAACAGGACCAGATTGACCGGCTGCTGCGCGAGAACGACCAGCTGAAAGCCGAACTGAGCGCGTTTCGCGGTGGGGTGGCGCCGCCGCCGATCCGCAGTCGCGCGAACCTCGAGAGTAGTGGCCCTTCGGGTACGCCCATGATCACGATTCAAAGCCCGCCCACGGAGGCCGAGCCCGAGGCCGTGGCCGACGAGTCGCCCGTCACCTATGCGCCCGTCCAGGCTGCGCCCGTGAAGGAAGCGCCCGTGGTGCAGACGGCGACGCCCACGCGGCCCACCCGGCCCACGGCCAAGCCCGCGGCGGGCAGCGGGCGCACTCATACGGTGGGCAAGGGCGACACCCTGTTCAGCCTCGCGCAGAAATATTACGGCAACCGCGCCAAGTGGCGGGAGATTTACGCGGCCAACCGCGACGTGATGCCGAACGAGACCGCGCTCAAGCCGGGGATGCAGCTGAAGATTCCCTGAGCCGTGCCGCGCACCTCGAAACGCACCGCGATCTTCACCGAGTCGCTCATCCGGGAGATGTCGCGGGTCGCGACGCAGCACGGCGCCATCAACCTTGCGCAGGGGTTTCCCGACTGGGACCCGCCCGCCGAGCTGATGCAGGCGGCGAAGGATGCGATGGACGCCGGCCGCCACCAGTACGCCGTCACCTGGGGTTCGGCCGAGCTGCGCACGGCGCTCAGTGCAAAACTCACACGATTCATGGGTGTGCCCGTGGATGCCGGGAGTGAGCTGGTCATTACCTGCGGCGCCACTGAGGCGATGATGGTGGCGATGATGACGGTCTGCGACCCGGGCGATAAAGTCGGCCTGTTCACGCCCTTTTATGAAAATTACTCGGCCGACGCCATTCTCACCGGGGCGATCCCGGTGCATGTGCCGCTGCATCCGCCGGGGTATAAGTTCGACCCGGCCGAGCTGCGGCGCGCGTTTGCCAGCGGACTGAAGGCGTTTGTGCTCTGCAATCCGTCGAATCCCTGCGGCCGGGTGTTCACGCGCGGGGAGCTGCTCCAGATCGCGGCGTTGGCGGAGGAGTTCGATGTGTTTGTGCTCACCGACGAGGTGTACGAGCACATCGTCTACGCGCCGCACCGGCACACTTATTTTTCTACCCTGCCGGGGATGGCGCAGCGCACGCTGATGTGCTCGTCGCTCTCGAAGACGTTTTCCATCACGGGCTGGCGGCTCGGCTACGTCCACGCGGCGCCGGCCGTCATCGCGCAGGCGCGCAAGGTGCATGACTTCCTCACGGTCGGCGCCGCGGCGCCGCTGCAGTACGCGGTGGTGACGGCGCTCAATTTCCCTCCGAGCTACTACGACGAACTCGTCGCCAAGTATGTGACGTCACGGGATATCCTGCTCGGTTACCTCGACCGGACGGGGCTGGACTACACGCGGCCCGAGGGCGCTTACTTCGTGATGGTGGACATCTCGGCGTTCGGTTTTGCGGACGACGTGAAGTTTGCGCACTGGATGACGAAGGAGATCGGCGTCGCGCCGGTGCCGGGCTCGAGTTTTTTTGCACCGGGTGAGAACCGCTACATGCGGCTGAATTTTGCCAAGAAGCCCGCGACGTTGCACGCCGCGGGTGAGCGGCTGCTGAAGTTGAAACGAAAGTAGCACCCGGACGGCTAGAGCATATCAAATAAAACTGTAGCCACAGGCGGCAAACCAACCGAGGGCATCTTGGGCGGTGACGGCGCGGAGGGCGGCGGCGATCGCCAGCAGCAGATCTTGTTCGGTGCGGGCCTG
>Ga0105047_10000574_pt1 | contig 63070 bp, 53 predicted proteins | sample MAT04_FD_78384 | JGI IMG/M metagenome (GOLD analysis project Ga0105047, IMG submission 78384) | Freshwater microbial communities from Lake Fryxell liftoff mats and glacier meltwater in Antarctica - MAT-04 (megahit assembly) | ecosystem: Environmental > Aquatic > Freshwater > Ice > Liftoff... | reverse complement strand
GTTATTGCTCGCGTCGCGCAGCACCGCCGTTGCTTGTGACGTCGCGCCCGCGACGACACTCGTAGCCGTCAACGCTACGGTGACGGAGTTGACCGGCACCAGCGTGACCGTGAGCGTCGCAACATTCGTTTTGCCTTCGCTGGTCGCGGTGATGTTCGCAGTACCGGCGCTGAGGCTTGTCACCAAACCGTTCACGTCAACCGTAGCAACGGCCGTGTTCGACGACGTCCACGCGACGGCCCGGCCCGTCAACACGTTGTTACTCGCGTCGCGCAACACCGCCGATGCCTGCGAAGTGGCGCCCGCGACGACGTTCGTGGCCGTCAACGCTACGGTGACGGAGTTGACCGGCACCAGCGCGACCGTGAGCGTCGCAACATTCGTTTTGCCTTCGCTCATGGCCGTGATGTTCGTCGTTCCCGCGCTCAGACTCGTGACCAATCCGCTCGCGTCAACGGTCGCGACCGCTGGATTCGTCGACGACCACGCAATCGCGCGCCCGGTCAGCACATTATTCGCAACATCGCGCGTCACCGCTGTCGCTTGGGTGGTCGCACCTGCAAAAAGATTGCTGCTGGTTAACGTGACCCCGACCGAGTTGACGGGTACCAGTGTGACCGTCAGCAGCGCACTGCTTGTCACGCCTTCACTCGTCGCAATGATGCTCGACGTACCCGGTATCAGTGCCTGCACGATTCCCGCTGCCGACACGCTGGCGACTGCGGGATTCGAACTGGTGTAAGCGATGCTTCGGCCCGTTAATACATTGCCGAGGGCGTCCCGCAGCACTACAGTTGCCTGTGTCGTCTGCAGAATCTGAATCGTTGCTGCGGCCAAATTGATGGTGACGGTCGCGACCGGTGCGAGAAGCACCTGGACCAACACGTCCCCAGAGTGACCTTCAATCAGCGCGGTGATCGTTACTAATCCGGGCAGCTTGCCAACGACGACTCCGGTGGAGTCAACCGTCGCCTTGGCTGGATCGGATGACGTCCACTGCACCGAACGACCCGGTAACAGATTTCCACTGGCGTCACGTGCCTCAGCCTGCGCCTGCACGCTGCCGCCTACGAAGACATTGGTGGTGCCACCGGTCAGCTTGGCGACTACACCGACGACCGGGACCGCCGTAGCCCGGATATTCACGAACGCACCCTTGCCCTCGCTTTCGGCAACGATATTCGCCGTTCCAACACCAACAGCCCGCACCACTCCGCCCGGTGTCACGGTGAGAACGCCAGTGTTGGACGACGAGTAGACCACGAGCCGGCCGGTTAGCGTTCGACCGGTGGCGTCCACTAGCGACACATCGGCTTGTGTGGTCTGACCTATCAGGAGCGTCGTGGCCGGCACGGATATCGTGACGAATTCTACTGGCGCATTCGTGACCGCAAGACCGGAGCTGCCGGAGATCCCTTCACTCGTGCCCGTGATTGTCGCAGTACCTGTTGCAAGCGCTGTGATGACTCCATTCGCTGCAACTGTTGCAACCGACGTGTTTGAACTGGACCACAAGGTGAGTCGCCCCGACAGCACGTTGTTGCTTGCGTCGCGCGTCACGGCCGTTGCTTGCCCAGTGTAACCGACAAACAGGTTCGGTTTGTCCAACGTGACGGCGACGGCAGCCACTGGAACGAACGTCACGGTCACACCAATCATGCCACTCTTTCCTTCAGTGGCAGCAGTGATTATCGAATTACCCGGTGCGACGGCGGTGATGAGCCCCCCGGTCGACACGATCGCTGCTGCGCCATTCGAGCTTGTCCACGTGATAGCGCGCCCTGTCAGCAACCCACCAATCGAATCGCGCGTAACCGCGACCGCCTGTGATGTCTGCGCCGGTTGCAACGCCGTTTGGGGAGCGGTGACAGTCACGGTCGCGACGGGCACTAACGAAACCGTGATCGCTGCCGAACCCACAATGCCTTCGCTGGTGGCCGTAATGTTTTTCGTTCCGGGCCCGACCGCCGTTACCAATCCCGTCGTGGACACAGTGGCCACCGACAGATCGGCGCTGGTCCACGTAACAACGCGCCCCGTCAACACATTGCCGAGTGCGTCACGCAGCACGACTGTCGCCGGCGTGGTTTGTCCGACAAACCGCACCGGAGTGGTCAGCGTCACCACAACCGTTGCAACCGGCGCCAACGTTACGGTGACGGCGGCCTTGCCAACAATCGTCTCACTTGTCGCCGTGATGTCAGCCGACCCTGGCGCAACGGCCAATACGACACCGGACGCCGTCACGGTTGCAACGGTCGAATTTGACGACGTCCACGTGATGGAACGTCCAGTCAACAGGTTCCCACTCGCATCCGTGAGTACTGCCGACGCGACCGTGTTTTCTGCGACGTGGCGGTTTGGATTTGCCAGCGTCACAACAACTTTTGCAACCGGTACCAGCGTGACGGTGACGGTCGCGCTATTGGACTTTCCTTCGCTGGTGGCAATGATGCTGGCAGTTCCCGGCGCAACGGCGGTGACAAGTCCTGCGGGCGAAACCGTTGCAACACTGGAATTTGATGTGCTCCACACCACGGCTCGCCCTGTCAACACGCCGCCGATGGAGTCGCGGGTGGTCGCAGCGGCCAGCGTCGTTTCGCCAACGTACCGCGCTGGTGCTGGCAGTTGGACCGTGAGGCTTGCGACCGGTACCAATGACACCGTCACCGTGCCAAAACCAGACTTGCCTTCACTGGTGGCAGTAATCCTCGCTGTGCCAACTCCGATAGTGTTTACCAAACCACTTGTTGACACGGTGGCAACGGACGCATCGGACGTCGTCCAAACCACTGGGCGCCCGCTTAACAAGTTGCCAGGCGCATCGCGCACTTCGACGGCTGCTTGCATCGTTTGCCCGACGTAACGCGCAGCGTTCGGGAGTGTCACCGCAACAGTCGCGACGGGTGCCAACGCGACTTCCACGGGCACCGTTACCTGTTTGCCTTCGGTTGAAATGACAATACTGGCCTTGCCGGTCTTGACAGCAGATACCACGCCAATGGACGAGACCGTAGCAATGCTCTGATCAGTACTGACGAACGTGAAGAGACGACCCGTCAACGCAATCCCGTTTCGCCCGCGCGCCGTTGCTACAATGGTCGCCGTCTGCAACGGCAACAGGTTGAGCACCGACGGATCGGCCGTCACCGTCAGCACCGGCTCGACGATGATGGTGATCGCGCTCGATCCGCTCACTCCGTCAACTGTGGCGGTAATCAGCACTGGCCCAGGACCGAGCGCGCGCACGCGCCCCGTGCTCGATACCACCGCAATGCGTTCGTCGCTTGAGGTCCACAACACCACGCGACCGGCAATCACCGCACCACCAGCGTCGCGCGGCTGCGCGCCCAGATCAAGAATGTCACCCACAGACATGTTCGCGGCCGCAGGAGCGACCACCACCGTCGCCACCGCAATCTCGCGCACCGTAATCAATGCCGACGCGAGTTTGCCTTCGACGTTTGCGAAGATGACCGCACTACCCGCCGACAGTGCTGACACTGTACCGTCGGCCGCAATGGTCGCGATAGTTGGAGCGCCAGACGACCACGCGATTGGCCGCGCCGGGAGAACGTTGTTCGCGGCATCCAGCAAAGTCGCCGTCAATTTCTGCGTAGCCCCAATACCCATTTCGCTTGATGGCACGTTGATGCGAACCGTCGCAATGGGTGACGCCGTCACGACGACCGAGGCAGCTCCGGTGCGTCCTTCACTGGTTACGGTGATGGTCGTGGCACCTTGTTTGACAGCCGTCACCGTACCGTCTGTCGACACTTGTGCAATGGTTGAATTGCCACTCGTGTACGCAATTGGACGACCCGTGAGTAGCGTGCCGTTGTCATCGGTAATTTGCACGGTGAGTTTCAACGTCTGACCGGCCACGAGCGCAATCTGCGACGGCGACACAATGACACTGCCAACCGGCCGAGGATTCACAACAATGCGCGACGTGTTCGTTTTGCCTTCGCTGGCACCCGTGATCGTGACAATTCCCGCTTGTGCGCCAACGACAAGACCGGAGGCCGACACCGTCGCAATTGCAGAGTTGCTCGAAACCCACGCCACCGGTCGATCGGGCAGGGAGGTGCCCGTCGAATCGCGCGCCACTGCGGTCAGCTGCGTTGTCTGCCCCACCACCACAGTGTCAACCGACGGCGAGATCTGCAACGATGATACCGGAACCGGCAACACAGTCACACCAACCGAAGCACTCCGGCTCTCACTCGTCGCGGTAATCGTCGTGACACCGGCCGCCAGGCCTGTGAGCAATCCGGTGTTGTCGATCGAGGCCACCAGTGGATTACTCGTTTGCCAGAATACCACGCGTCCAGCCAACACATCGCCACTTTCGCCCAACGTGACCGACGACAGCTGCAACTGTCCGCCGACCAGAATGTTCGGACTTGGCGGATTCACCAGAATGCTGGCGACCGCCCGCGCGGTCACGTTGAGCGTTGCCACCGCGCTGCGTCCTTGCACACTCACTGCAATGCGCACGGTCCCAACTTGCATGCCGGTTACGAGTCCTTCCGGCGACACGCGCGCGATCGTCGAATCACTCGTCGTCCACAGCACTGATCGGTCGGCAACCGTGTTGCCGTTGGCGTCGCGAACGCGCGCGGTTAATGCGAGCGTGGCGCCAACACTGAGTTGTGTTTGCGTCGTCGGAACTTCAACGGAGGCAACCACACCCGGCACGAGTGTCGGGCCCGTCAGCTCATTAAAGTTGGCGCAGGCCGGCAGCAACGCGAGCAACAACACGCTGCACCACAAAGCAACCCGAGTACGCATGTTAGCGGCCCGGCAACGTCACGCGCGTCGCGCGCGCGTGGTTGCTGCGCGTGCCGTCGCCGAGTTGTCCATTCGTGTTGAAGCCCCAGCACCACGTCTCACCGTCGGACGTCGACCCGCACGTATGCGCACCCGTCACGTTCACCGCGGTAAACGCAGCCGGAGCTACGACGCGCACAGGTTGGTCATGGCTGGTCGTTGACCCATCACCCAACTGCCCGTACGTGTTGCGGCCCCAGCACCACGCCTGGCCGCCCGAACGGCTCCGTCCACAACTGTACGAACCACCAACACTGACCGATGCAAAACGCACTGGCGTGTCCACACGAACGGGAACGTTGGAATCGGTGGAGCCACCCACCCCTAACTGCCCAGCATCGTTGCGCCCCCAGCAGTACGCCTCGCCACCATCGGCAACTGCGCACGTGTGCGTGCTGCCAGCAGAAATACTGCTGAATTTCAAATTGCCCGCGACAGGTTCCGGCGTACGGTGGGCGTTGCGTGAATCATCCCCAAGTTGCCCGCCGACATTATCACCCCAGCAGTAGGCCGCACCATCGTATGACAGAGCGCACGTGTGATTCCACCCCGCACTGAGTGCGATAGATTTGACGGGCGCCTTGATCATCACCGGCGAGGAGCGATTATTGACCGAGCCATCCCCAAGCTGGCCGCGTTCATTGCTTCCCCAGCAAGCGACATCGCCACCACTTGTAAGGCCGCAGTTGTGACGCTGCCCTGCTCGGATCATCTGAAACGACAAGTTACCGGCCACGCGCACGGGAGCGCTGCGTGACGCCGGCGTCGCATCGCCCAACTGACCTTTCTCGTTTGACCCCCAACAATACGCATCTCCGCTCCGCGTGAGTGCACAGCTGTGTTCGATGCCTGCGACAACTTGAGCAAAGTCGATGTCTCCCGCGATGCCATCGGGCGTGTCGCGGGAATCCCCTTCACCGTTGCCGAGTTGGCCTTTGTCATTCGCACCCCAGCAGTAGATACGCGCCCCGGACACGACGCAGCTGTGTTTTCCACCTGCCGCAACCGTTGCTCGATCATCAGTGGAACGCACCGACGGTGTGACGTCGGTCACAATCGGCTTTGGCGCTGCGGAAGTTGTGGGCGGTGGCAGTACCGTGCGACGACCCGGAATCGTTGTCGCGGCCCCGGCTGGATCTATAACCACAGGCGACACTGGAACAACATTTGGCGGAAGCAGTTTTTCGGCCAGGATTGCGGTCGCGGTCAACGCTGCGCGTGCGATTGAATCGGCGAGCGAGGCGCTGTCGGCCTTGACGCGTTTGAGTGAATCGGTCAACGAATCCGTGACGGGGGGCAGCGCTATGACCGGGATCACTTTGGGCGAGTCCGCTGTCGCGCCGGTCCAATTGGCCGGGATTGGCAGTTTGCCGCTGTTCCAAGCAAACGCCGCCAACGATCCGGCAACAAACAAACTGCCCAGAACGATTGCGGCGTTGCGCCGACCATGCTTCTGCTTGACTGGTGTAGTAGCCCACGATGGTGCGTCATCGTCGGCATCCTCCTCGACCGCCGCGGCCGCAACCACCGACGCGCGTGGCTCGAGATTCGTCGGGATCACGACGTGTTCGGAGGCGGGCGTTCGTGGACGCGGGAAACGCACAGTGGCCTGCGAACTCGCGGACGCGCTCGCGGCCGGCGTAGGCGTGGGCGCTTTGCCCTTGGACGCCGCTTTGACAAGTTCGCGCCGGCGCTGATGTGCTTCTTCCCACTGGCGCCAATCGGCCGGGACTACCCACGCGGTCAGAATTGTCAGCAGTCCCTCGGCTCCCGCCCAGCGGGCCGCCGGTTTTTTCTGCAGCATGCGTTCGACGATGTACTGCAGACGCGCCGGGACCGCATTAGGACGCAGTTCGTCAATGGTCGGCAGCTCTTCATGTTTCTGCTTGAAGATGACGTTGTACAACGTCTCGCCTTCCCACGGACGTTCACCCGTCAGCATCTCCCACGAAACCAGCCCCAGGCTGTACACATCCGAACGCGCGTTGGCGGGAGCGCCGTCGATCTGTTCGGGAGACATGTAGGCGGGCGTGCCAATGGCCGCTCCGGTCATGGTCAGACGCGAATCAAATTCACTGGAGTGCGCGATGCCGAAATCACTCAGCATCGCGCGCCCGTTTGAGTCATCGATAAAAATATTTTCCGGCTTGACGTCGCGGTGCACTACGCCGTGCGAATGCGCATACGCAAGCGCCTGTGCGACATCGCGGATGACACGTTCGGCTTTCTCTGCTGAAAATGCGCCCTCTTCGGCAACCACCTGCTTGAGCGTGCGGCCGGGCACGAGTTGCATCACAAGCGCGAGGCCACCTTCGCGCAACGGCCGGACGGCGTATACGGTGACAATGTTCGGGTGCTGCAGCTTCGCGACCGTGCGCGCTTCACGCGCGAGACGCAGAACGGCATCGGCATTTGCGCCAGCGGTGCGCGTGTGCACGACTTTGATGGCCACTTCCCGTCCAAGATTTCGGTCGCGCGCGCGCCAAACGACCGCGCTGCCACCGCGGCCGAGCTCATTGAGCAGCTCGTATTCAGATTCGAGGTCCGCGACCTCAGTTTCGTCCCGTTCGTCGATCATGACGCGTTACTTGCGCTCACTCGGGGTGCGAAGGCGACGGTAGTACAAGGAATGTTCAACGGCTCCGAAAGTTGAAAACAACTTCACCCATCTCCAACCGATCACCGTCGCCAAGCGGCTGTACCTCGGCCAGTTGAAGGATGCGTCCGTTGTGCGCAACCGGATTGGTTTTGGAAAGGTTGGTCAGGGTCCAGTTTCCATCCGAAAACACCAATCGCGCGTGCTCGCGACTGACCGTCTGATCACGCAGTTGAATATGGCGATAGAGCGGGCCAGCGTTTCGACCGAATGTGACTTCTGTACCATTCGGTCCGGGTACGCGCACAAACCGAATCTCACGTCCTGTGTCGAGTCCCGAGCTGATCTCAAGTCTTCCGGGAAGAAACTGCAGCGTTCCCTCAACGGGGGTGCTGAAGCGAAATTGATGCGCCTCTATCATCGCCCCCGGCACGCCATCGGCGAAAACGCGGTTGCCTTTCCCGTTTCCGTTGGTCTCAAACGGCGGAGACGTTGAAAGCACATTCGGCCGATCCGGAGTGATCGGTGCGACGTATTTCGGCGTCTCAGCGAGCCCGGCATTGGCGGCGATGGGCCAACCGGGCGTTGCGCCCCATCCGGCGCGAGTGGGACGTGGTGCGGCTACAGGTTTGGCTGAGGCAACGGGCCGAGCCGACGGAGGCGCGAACGACTTCTCGCGACTATTGTCGGACTGCGATTGGGCGTTGTCGACGACTCCCGCATTTTCAACCGTCGCCGGAAGGTCGGTTGAGGGAAGGTCGGCTGCCGGATTGCTTTTGGTTCGCACGGACAGTGGTGCGCCGTCCGACTCGCGACTGATCTCCGCATCCGAATCGAGCTCGTCCTGTAGTTCGATCTGCGTGCGCGCCGCCGACGAATCGACGCCGAATAACGGCAGCCGTCCGTAGGCATCGAAGCGTTCGTTGGTAGACGGCGTACGGTTCACCCAGAGGTGTGCGACGAGAGCGAGCAGCAACGCGGCTCCGGCGACTCCAATGAGCAGGGCGACAAACGCAGTAGTCATCGCGGAAATCTGTGAGAATCAGTCAGGGGAGCAGTGACGAATGATACCAACTTCGCCACTGCTTGTTCAAAACGCGCGGAAACTTCCGCTATATGCGGGGAAGGGTCACGCCGTGCTGGCCCTGATACTTGCCTTTCTTGTCGCCATAGCTGATTTCGGGCTCTTCGTCGCCCGTCAAAAACACGACCTGCGCGATGCCTTCGTTCGCGTAAATCTTGGCTGGCAGCGGCGTCGTGTTTGAGATCTCGAGGGTGACGTAGCCTTCCCACTCCGGCTCGAAGGGCGTGACGTTCGTGATAATGCCGCACCGGGCGTAGGTACTTTTTCCCACCGTCAGTGTCAGCACATTGCGCGGAATGCGGAAGTATTCGACGCTCCGGGAGAGCGCGAATGAGTTGGGCGGCACGATGCAGACGTCGCCCTCGAACTCCACGAAGCTGCGCGGATCGAAGGCTTTGGGATCGATCACCGTGCTCAGCACGTTGGTGAAGATCTTGAACTCGCGCGCGACGCGCATGTCGTAGCCATAGGAACTGACGCCGTAGGAAATGACACCGTGACGCACCTGGCGATCCTCAAACGGTTCGATCATGCCGTGTTCGCGTGCCATGCGCGTGATCCAGCGATCGGAGCAAAGCCCCATAACCTGAGTTGGATGAAAAATGGGAGAGCGATTTGGGGTCCGGTTGCCTGACCGGAAACACCCCGGGGAAGCGCGGAAAGGTAGAACATGTTGAGCGCCCTTGGTACTTGTACTACTTTCCGGTTTAGCGTTTGTGAATTCTTTCACGAGCGTTCGGCCCCGGCCTGCGGCGTCTGCGCCCGCGGCCTCGCTTGGCTCGCACCAACAGCCCTGAGGAATGCTCCGCAATTATCTACCGGTCCTGATGTTGTTGGCGTTCGTTCTGATCAACGCGATGCTCATTCTGGGCATCGCGCATTGGACGGTGCGTCCTCGCCCCACGGCGGTGAAATCACAGGCCTATGAATCGGGAATTGCGCCGCTCGGCGATGCGCGCGACCGGTTTTCTGTCAAGTTCTATCTCGTCGCCATGTTGTTCATCGTGTTCGACATCGAAACGGTGTTCATGATTCCGTGGGGCGTTCATTTTCGGCAGCTGTCGTGTGCGGTTGCAATGGTGAACAACGCCTGTCCCGCAGGGCAGTTGCAGTTCTTCGGATTGGGTGAGATGCTGGTGTTTGCAGCGATTCTGGTCGTCGGCTACTTGTACGTCCTCAGAAAGGGGGCGCTGTCATGGGAATAACCGGCCCGATTCCGGAAGGCACGCGCGACCAAAGTGGGCGCTCTACGGTGCAGATTGACCCGTCGAACAACGACAGTTGGGTTACCACGCGCCTGGATTTTCTCGTCAACTGGGGGCGTGCCAATTCACTCTGGCCGATGCCGTTTGGAACGGCGTGTTGTGCCATCGAATTCATGGCAACCGCTGCGTCGCGATTTGACCTGTCGCGGTTTGGCATGGAGCGCTTGAGTTATTCGCCGCGTCAGGCCGATGTGTTGCTGTGCGCCGGACGCGTGCCGCTCAAACTGGCTCCCGTGATTCGTCGCATTTATCAGCAGATGCCGCAGCCCAAATGGGTGATTTCCATGGGGGCTTGTGCGTCAACGGGCGGCATGTTTGACAACTACGCAGTAGTGCAGGGCATCGATACGATCATCCCGGTGGATGTGTACGTGCCGGGCTGCCCGCCGCGTCCGGAAGCGTTGATGTACGGCATCATGATGCTGCAGAAAAAGGTGATGGGCGAACGGTTGCGCGATGGAAGAATTCGTGAAGAGATCGTCCCGGATCCAACGAGCCAACTTTACATCCCAGCATCGCGTATTGACGAACTCTCCGAACCGTTTGGAAATTCGGTCAATCAGACACGATCGGCACCGTGAGCGACTATTCGGTGGGTCAGTTCGCGATGATTCCGGCCGGCACGCAGGCATCCGTCGCGCCCGCCACTCCGAGAAACGTTCCGGCGCACGGTGGTGAGCCGAACCCAAGCGCCGCTTTCCTGGTCGCAAAGTTTGGCGACGCAATCGTGCGCAGCTGGGTGAACTGCGGCGAAACCAACGTCATCGTGAAGGTGGAAGCGATTCACGATGTTATTCAGTGGCTGAACGAAGATCACGGCCAGCGCTACGAATATCTGGTTGATGTCACCGCGGTTGAATACCGGGATGCGGGGCGACCGCTCGAGGTCGTGTGGCATCTGCGTTCGCTGAGCTTCCTTCGTTTTCTCCGGCTGAAGGTGGAGTTGCCGACCCGCGGTCCGCTCGTGGTGCCCAGCGTTATGGACATTTACAGTGGCGCCGATTGGTTGGAGCGTGAATGCTGGGACATGTTTGGCATCAAGTTCGAAGGCCACCCCGATTTGCGTCGCATTCTCCTGTGGGAGAGTTACCGCGAAGGATTTCCGCTGCGCAAGGATTTTCCGTTGCGCGGCCGGTTTTCGCGCGCCGAGCAGCTGAAGCAGGCGCTCGCGGCCGATCCCGAGGCGCGGTACAGCATGGAAGAACTGACCATCGCCGAAGCGTTCGATTCGCTGCCGGAGGATATGCGGAGTCGCCTTGCGGCTGATAAGGCGGCGGGAACGGAGGCTTTTGGCGAATGAGTACGCGCACCGTCGAAGTCGAACTCAAGACAACACAGCTCGACGCGCTTGGTAATGTGGTGCGCGCGCCGTTGGTGGTTACTGAAACAGGCGGCGCGTTGACGGGTGATTCGTCGCAGTTCGCCAGTGCATCGCTGGCGGAACCCGGTCTTGAGTCCGACCACATGCTGATCAACATCGGTCCGCAGCATCCAGCAACACACGGCGTGTTGCGATTGGTGCTGGAACTGGATGGCGAAACCGTGGTGCGTTGCATCCCGCACATCGGGTATTTGCACTGTGGCTTCGAGAAGATTGGCGAATATCGCCAATACAATCAGATAATTCCGTGGACGGACCGCGAAGATTATCTGAACTCGATGGGCAACAATGTGTCGTTCGTGTTGGGGTGCGAGCGATTGTTCGGTATCGAGATTACGCCGCGGTGCACCGTGTTGCGGGTGATTGCGATGGAGTTGTCGCGCATCATGTCCCACGTGGTGTGGGTGGGAACCACTGCCGTTGATATCGGCGCATTCACGCCATTCCTGTGGATTTTTCAGGAGCGCGAAAACATCTACAACCTGTTGGAGGGTTGGGTGGGCGCGCGTCTGACGACAACGGGCACGCGCGTCGGTGGTATGGCCGCCGACATTCCCGACGGTTGGATGGAAGGGCTCAGGTCATTCGTGCAGGGCTTCCACAGGACGCTCGACGAAACCGACAAGATGCTCACTCGCAACGCGATCTGGAGCGGACGTACTGTTGGATTGGGTGTGTTAACGCCGTCGGACGCGATCAATACCGGTATGTCGGGCCCGATGCTTCGCGCGTCCGGCGTGGCGTATGATGTGCGCAAGGATTTCCCCTATCTCGACTACGAAACGTACGACTTTGACGTGCCCGTCGGTCGTCACGGCGACGTGTACGATCGGTATCTCGTGCGTATGGAAGAAATGCGTCAGTCGTGCCGCATTCTCGAGCAGGCGATCCAGCGCTTGCCCGAGGGTCCGGTCAACGTCGACGATCCGCGCGTCATCCTCCCGCCCAAACACAAGGCGACCAGCGAGATGGAAAGCATGATCCATCACTTCAAGTTGGTGATGGAAGGACCGCGTCCGCCGGCCGGTGAGTGTTACGTCGCGACCGAAAGTCCCAAGGGTGAAAAAGGTTACTACATGGTGAGTGATGGGTCGGCGAAGCCAGTGCGTTGGCGCATTCGTCCGCCGTCATTCGTGAACTTGAGCGCAATTCCGAAGATGGTTGAAGGACACTTGTTGTCGGACGTGATTGCCATCAACGCCAGCATCGACATCGTCATGGGGGAAATCGACCGGTGAGTCACGGTCCCTCGGCCAGCGGTGGCGCTCTGCAAGCGACGCCGACGCATGCGCATCACGACGTGCCGCACGAACCCGTGTTCGTGGGCGAGCGGCTGTCGGAATTGCAAACGATCATGTCGCGGTATCCGTCCAAAATGGCGGCGCTCTTGCCCGCACTGTGGATTCTGCAGGATGTGCGCGGATGGGTCAGCGAAGACGGGATGAAGGAAGTCGCGCGGCAGCTTGATCTGACGCCCGCGTATGTGAAGGGCGTCGTTACGTTTTACACGATGTATCACCAGCATCCCGTTGGAAAGCATTTCATACAGGTGTGCACCACCACGCCGTGCAACGTGTGCGGCGCCGAAGACGTGGTGAACGCGCTGCTGCAGCACACCGGTTGCCGTGAGTTGGGACAAACAAGTCCCGACGGCCGCTTCACGGTGATTGAAGTGGAGTGCCTGGGTGCGTGTGGGTTTCCCACACCGATCATGATCAACAACGCCTTCCTGGAATCTGTGTCGCCTGAGAGCGTGTCACGCGTGCTGGCGGAGCTCGGGTAATGGGGTATCCGCACAAATCGCACGAGCGCGAAACACCCATTCTCTCCAAATATTTTGGTGATGCGGAAGCGCGTACGCTGGCCGGTTGGCGCGCGCGTGGTGGTTACGAAGCGCTGCAAAAAGCGTTGGCCATGGACAGCCAGGAAATTCAAACCATCGTGAAGGATTCGGGGCTGCGTGGACGTGGCGGTGCCGGATTTCCAACGGGACTGAAGTGGTCGTTCATGAAGCCGGACGGCAAGACACATTATCTCACGTGTAACGCCGACGAGTCCGAACCCGGCACGTTCAAGGATCGCGAAATCATGCGCTGGACGCCGCACGGGTTGGTGGAAGGCGTCGCCCTGGCCGCGTATGCGATTTATGCGGAGACGGCGTACATCTACATTCGCGGCGAATTCACCGAGCCTATTCGGCATATGGAAGCCGCGGTGAAGGAAGCTTATGCGGCCGGCATTCTGGGCTCGAACGCGATGGGTTCGGGCAAACGCATCGACGTGCACATTCATCGCGGCGCCGGCGCGTACATCTGCGGCGAAGAAACCGCGTTGATGAATTCGCTGGAAGGCCGTCGCGGTAACCCGCGCATCAAGCCGCCGTTCCCCGCCGTCGCGGGATTGTTTGGCAAACCCACCACGATCAACAACGTCGAGACGCTCGCGGCCGCGCCGTACATCGTGAAAAACGGTGCGGAGTGGTACAAGCAGTACGGACGTCCCGACAATCCCAAGAGCATCGGCACGAAGTTGTTCTCGGTGTGTGGCAACATCAGCCGCCCTGGCAACTACGAAGTCGCGATGGGCTTTCCGTTCAAGGACTTCATTCACGAGCTGTGCGGCGGCGCGCTGCCGGGACGCACGATCAAGGCGATTATTCCGGGTGGCTCGTCGGTCCCGATCTTGACGCTCGAAGAAGCAGATACCGCGCTGATGGATTACGAAGGATTCGCGGCAGTCGGAACGTTGCTCGGTTCCGGCGGTGTAATTGTGTTTGACGACAAGCAGGACATGGTCAAACAGATCGCGCGCCTCACGCGTTTCTACGCGCATGAAAGCTGCGCGCAGTGTTCCCAATGTCGCGAGGGCACCGCGTGGACAACGCGCATCATGGAACGCATCAGTAACGGTGGCGGCACGTTGGAAGATTTCGACACGTTGCTGTCCATCGCCGACAACATGACGGGTAAAACCATTTGCGTATTGAGTGATTCGTGCGCTACGCCCGTGGTGTCCGGTCTCAAGAAATTCCGCGGCGAGTTTGAAGCGAAAATTCAAATCAGCCGCAACCGAGTTGTTTCGGCCGGCGTTCCGACGGGTCCCACACCACCCGGAGCGCCGTCACGCGCTTCGGCAGCCTGAGCGTTTCGATCATGGCTGACGTGAAGATGATCAACCTGACCATCGAAGGACGCCCGGTAACGGTGCCCGATGGATTGTCAATTCTGGAAGCGGCAAAAACGGTGGGCGTGCTCGTGCCGCACTATTGCTACCATCCGGGACTGCCGGTGGCGGGTGTGTGCCGCATGTGTCTCGTTGAAGTGGAAAAAGCGCCCAAACTCGCGCCCGCTTGCGCGACGTCGGTGATGGAAGGGCAGGTCATCCACGTGCATTCCCCCAAGGCGCTCGAAGCGCGGAAAGGGGTGCTCGAGTTTCTGCTCATCAATCATCCGCTTGATTGCCCCATCTGCGATCAGGCCGGCGAATGCGAACTGCAGGACTACACGTTTGCCGAAGGTCGCGCCGATTCGCGCTTGCGCGAACCGAAGCGGTTTACGCCGGCGGAAGATTTTGGCGGCGACGTGTTGTACGTCACGAACCGCTGCATTCTGTGCACGCGCTGCGTGCGTTTCATGAGCGACGTCGCGCAGGATCCGGTGCTCAATGTTTCCGAACGTGGTGATCGTGCGTTCATCGGCAAGGCCGACGGACATGACCTCACGAATCCGTGGGCCGGCAACGTCGTCGATTTGTGCCCGGTTGGTGCGCTGCTCAGCAAGGACTTCCTGAACAAGGCGCGCGCGTGGGAGCTCGATCGCGCGCCCAGCATCTGCACAGGCTGCAGTCAGGGATGCAACGTGGTGCTCGAAACGCGCGACGATGTGCTGGTGCGACTCAAGCCCCGCAGCAACACCGCAGTCAATCAGTACTACGCATGTGACGTGGGCCGCATGACCTATCGCGAGTTCAATCGCCGCGATCGCGTTGAACAGCCACAGACGCGCGTGGGAAACAAGTTGCAGAACACCGATTGGGAAAACGCCTTGAGTGCCGCCGCGAAAGTGCTTACAGGCAAACGGGTTGTGGTTGTCGCGTCCCCCAATCTGTCCAACGAAGCGCTGTTCCTGTTGGAGCGCGTGATCAATCGTGTTGGTGGAGTCGGCCTGTTCCGTATCACGCGCGGTGCCGAAGCACCCCTCCCCGGTGTGCCCGACCTGTCATTGCGCGCCGAACGCGCCGCGAACGCCACGGCCGCGCGCCTGCTTGGTTTTGCTGAATTCACGTCGCTGGGCGAAACGCTGCGTGACGGTGACGCGTTGCTGGTTGTTGATGAAGCATTGACTACAGTGGATGCCGGCCACCTGTCACGCGCCAGTGTCATTGTGCACGTCGGCACCACTCTGCCTGATGTACTGCAGGAGCGCGCGGCCGTTGTGCTGCCAATCGCCAACATCGCCGAAGAAGAAGGCACGCTGACCAACCTGCGTGGACGCGTGCAGCGTTTCATGCAGGCGAAAGCGGCGCCGGGTGTGGCGCGGCCAACGTGGTACGTACTGGGTGACTTGCTGCAGCAGATGGGCGGAAGTGAGAGTTACTATCTGCCATCGGACGTGTTCAGTGCGCTGACCACGACACATGCGGCATTTGCGGGTCTCGATTATTCGGCGCTGGGATTGCAGGGCGCCCTTGCCGGCGCGGTCGCAAGCAGCGAAGCACTGGCCGGTAGCGGGAGCGCCGTCTGATGGCGCTTGCACAGCTGTCGTCGTTCGACTTTGCCAGCTGGTTTCCAAAAGCCGACTCGCAGGTCGAGCCGACGGCGATTGGCACATTTGCACTGGCCAGCGCGATCAAAGTTGTGATCGTGTTTGTCGGGTATCTGGTCACGGTTGCGGTGCTCACGCTCGCTGAACGTAAAATCGCGGCGTGGATTCAAGATCGTCGCGGCCCCAATCGCGCGGGCCCATTTGGTCTGCTGCAGCCCGCGGCCGACGGTCTCAAGAATTTCATGAAAGAAGAAGTGACGCCGGGCATGGCCGACAAGGTGATATTTCTGATCGCGCCGGCGTTGGCGTTTGTACCCGCGCTGTTGGCGTGGGCGGTCATTCCGCTCGCTGCCCCGCTCCCAACGCCGTGGGGCCTGATCAACATGGCGGTCGCAGACTTGCCTGTTGGTTTCCTGTTCACACTCGCGATCTCGTCGCTGGGTGTGTACGGCATCGTGCTGGCCGGTTGGTCGTCGAACAACAAGTACGCACTCATTGGAAGTCTGCGCTCCAGCGCGCAGATGATTTCGTACGAGATCGCGATGGGTATGTCGACGATTCCGGTATTGCTGCTGGCGGGCAACGTGTCGTTGTCGTCGATCATTGCACAGCAAGCGCACATGGGTTGGAACGTCGCCTGTCTCACAGTGGCATGGTTCACGTTTCTCGTGGCGGCGTTTGCCGAAACGAACCGACTGCCATTCGATTTGCCCGAGGCGGAGTCCGAATTGGTCGCGGGTTATCACACGGAATACAGCGGCATGAAGTTCGCGATGTTCTTTATTTCGGAATACGCGAATATGATCACGGTCAGTGCCATGACCGCGACGCTGTTCTTTGGCGGCTGGGATATTCCATTCACACAATGGGACAACATCCCACCGTGGTCGGTGCTCAAAACAGTCCTGACGCTCGCATTTTTTGCGGCCAAGGTTTTCGGCTTCATCTTCCTGTTCATGTGGATTCGCTGGACACTCCCGCGCTTCCGCTACGATCAGCTGATGGCGCTGGGCTGGAGCGTGATGCTGCCAGGTGCCCTTGGATACGTCGTGCTGATCGCGTCGTATACATTAGCGTTGGATGCGATGGGACTCGCGCGCGGCCCGCTGTTCGGTCTCGCCTTGCTGGCTCTCAATGTCGTCGTGGTCGCCATCCTGTTGATGTGGCTCGACAAGGGCAAGATGATCAGCCCCGCGAGTGCGAGAGTTGGTGGGACCGATCTCGCCCGCCTCCGCGCCCGTGCGCTTGAGATCTCACGTCGCGCGCTCGCTGAACAACAACTCGCGAACAAGCGTGCGCTGGAAGTTGGAGGAGGGGACTGATGGCAATCGGCGTGAAGGTGATGCAGCGCCCGCTCGAAGAAGTCAGCTACATCCGCGCGACGCTCAGTGGCATGATGCACACCATCAAACACATGGTCGACCCGCACAAGGTCACCATGCAATATCCCGAGGAGAAGTGGGACCTGTCTCCGCGGTGGCGTGGCACGCACCGCATGCTGACCACCGAAACCGGTGCCGCCAAGTGTGTGGCGTGCGGACTTTGCCCAAGCGTCTGTCCGGCCAATTGCATCAAGCTCGTGCCGGGCGAAGACGAGCAGGGGAATCGTTTCCCGCTGGTATTCGAGATCGACGAATTTCGCTGCATCTTTTGCGGCTACTGCCAGGAAGTCTGTCCCGAAGAAGCCATTCATTTGGGCCGTCACTACGAAAACGCCGAGTTCAATCGTGCGTCGTTTGTGTACGATCTGGAAAGGCTGACCGCGCAAACACATCCCGTCAGTGAGTTGTGGGACCCCTCCGATCCTAAAGGCGAATGAGTTCCGTCCTTCGCTTTGAGTTCTACTTCTTTGCGCTGCTGGCCATTGTGTCGGCGCTCTGTTTCGTCACGCGCAAGAATCCGGTGCCGGCCGCGTTGTGGCTGGTCAACGTGATGTTTGCGCTGAGCGGCCTGTACGTGATGCTGGATGCGCCATTTGTCGCGGCCGTTCAGGTATTGGTGTACGCCGGCGCGATCATGGTGGTCTTCGTGTTCGTGGTCATGCTGCTCAACCTGGGCCGCGCGAGCGACCTGGCTGACGTGCGCTCCGTCGCCTCACGACTGGGCGCGGCGGCTATCGGCATTGGGCTCGCGGCCAGCGTGATGGTGGTGTTGCGCGACAAAATTCCGGAGGTCGAATTAGCCGCCGCCACCGACAACGTGGTGACACCCATCGCGTCGGCGCTTTTTACTGATTACCTCATCGCCTTCGAAGTGACGAGTCTCGTGTTATTGGTGGCCGTGGTGGGCGCGGTTGTGCTGGCGAAACGCCGGGCAACCGCATGATCAGCGACGCCATCATTGTGTCAGCCATTCTGTTCGCGATCGGTGTGGTTGGCGTGCTCACGCGACGCAACGCAATCATTCTGTTCATGTGCGTTGAGCTCATGCTGAACGCCGTGAACCTGTCGTTTATCGCGTTCTCGAAGCTGCACGGCGTCACCGGCCATGTGTTTGTCATCATGGTGATGACCATTGCCGCCGCCGAGGCGGCGCTGGGCCTCGCGATTGTCATCGCGGTGTTTCGTCACGTTGGCAGCGTGAATCTGGCCGACCTCAAGCTTCTCCGCGGCTGATGTTCACGGCATTGGCGTTTATTCAGGCGGCTAGCTCGCATCCGCTTTCCGGCTCGATCGCGGAATGGGTAGGACTGCTCCCGTTGCTCCCATTGCTGGGCGCAATCGCGAACGGCCTCCTCTCGCTCCGTCCAAGCGACGACGCGTCTTCAAAAACTTTGCCGACACTGATTGGCCCGGGCGTGTTGCTCGCGTCATTCGTCCTGACCGTTGCAATTTTTGTGCAGATGCTGGGTCTCCCGCGCATCGAGGAGCCGTTCATTCGCAACTACGCGTCTTGGATGCCGGTGGGCAATCTGCAAATCAACTGGGGCGTGCAGCTCGACCAGCTTTCGATTTTGATGTGTCTCATCATTACTGGCGTCGGAACACTGATTCACGTGTTCTCCGTCGGCTATATGAAGAAGGATCCGGGGTACGCGCGCTACTTCTCGTATCTCAACCTGTTTGTCGCGAGCATGCTGGTGCTGGTGTTGGGCTCCAGCTATCCCGTGTTGTTCGTTGGGTGGGAGGGCGTGGGACTGTGTTCGTATTTGCTGATTGGCTTCTGGTTCGGCGACAAGGCCAACAGCGACGCCGGAAGGAAAGCGTTCATCGTCAATCGTATTGGTGATTTCGGTTTCCTGATTGCGATGTTCCTGATCTGGATGACGGTGGGCACGCTCGATTTCGCTGCGTCGAATGCCGCGATTTCATTGCAGACCCTGGGCTCTCCAGTACTCGTCGCGACTGCACTGTTTCTGTTTCTCGGCTGCGCCGGAAAGAGTGCGCAGTTGCCGCTCTACATCTGGTTGCCCGACGCCATGGCGGGTCCGACCCCAGTGTCCGCACTCATCCACGCGGCCACGATGGTGACCGCGGGCGTCTACCTGATTGCCCGCACTTCGCCGCTCTTTGCGAGCGCCCCGCAGGTGTCGCTGCTGGTCGCACTGATTGGCGCGCTCACCGCGTTCTGGGCGGCCACCATCGCGCTGCGTCAGTGGGACATCAAGAAAGTGCTGGCGTATTCAACGGTCTCACAACTCGGCTACATGTTTGTCGGGGTGGGCGTTGGGGCGTATTCGGCCGGTGTGTTTCATCTCATCACGCACGCGTTCTTCAAGGCACTGCTGTTTCTTGGCGCCGGATCGGTGATTCACTCGTTGCATCACGCGTACCATCACACGCATCGCGACGGGCAGGACGCGCAGGATCTGCGAAACATGGGCGGGCTGCGCAAGTTCATGCCGGCGACCGCAACGGCGATGACGCTGGCGACGCTGGCAATTGTTGGTATTCCGCCGCTCGCTGGATTTTTCTCGAAAGACGAAATTCTGTCGTCGGTGTTTGCGCGCACACAGGGATCGATGCTGTCGGCCGTCACGATTGCCGGAGTATCTGGCACCGCTGTGCTCTACGTGATTTACGGATTGGGCATGCTGACCGCGTTGCTCACCGGCATCTACATGACGCGAATGTTGTTGCTGGCATTCTACGGAACCAATCGCACCGGCGATGCAGAACGCGAAGCATTGCACGAAGCGCCGGCAAGCATGACGGTTCCCGTACTCGTGCTGGCCGCGCTTACAGTGGTTGCAGGCTGGCTCAACTTGCCCGAGATCGCTTCGACGTGGTCCATTGGTCGCACTGAGTTGCTGAAGGACTGGCTCGAGCCGGTGACAGGAATCGCGGGGGCTGCACTGTCGGGTCAGGGTCACGTATCGCACCAAACCGAACTCGCTTTGATAGGCGCGGCCGTGGGTGTGGGCCTGCTCGGCATCGCCATCGCGTACTTCATGTCACGCACACCGGTTGTCGAGAAAGATCGCTCACCGGCGGACACCGGACTCTCGGCATTGCTGGCCAACGCGTACAACGTCGACCGAATTCTTGACGCGATCATTGTGAAACCGGTGAACGCCTTGTCCGATGGCGTGTTGTCGCGCGGTGTCGATCGCGGAATCAATCGCGGGATTGAAAGCGGTGGATCAGGGCTCGTGAGGCTGGCGGGCAAGGTTGGTGCGCGACTGCAGAACGGTGACGTTGGCACGTACGCGTGGTTGGTGGCAGCTGGTGCGTTGGCGGTGCTCGCATCTCTCACCCTGAGCAGGTAATGGGAGAAACGATGACGACGTCCGCCGCCTCGGCGTGGTTGCTGCCCGCGATGCTGCTGTGGCCGTTGCTGGCCGCGCTGATTGTGCGCGTACTCGGCCGTGACGATTCACGCGACGGCGCATCGTCGGGTCTCGACGCGCGTGTACTCACGCTGCTGGCGCTTGCAGTTGAAGCGGCCATGGGAATCGCCGTATGGGTGATGTTCAAATCCGGCCAGCAGGATTGGCAGCTCGCGGTGAACTGGCCATGGATTCCTGAAATCGGCGCGCATTTCACACTGGCCGTGGACGGATTGTCCGTCCCGATGTTGGTGATGACCGCACTTCTGATGCCGCTCACGTTGCTGGGTTCATGGAATAGCGTGAAGGTCAAAACACCAACGTACGGCGCCCTCGTGCTCGCGCTGACCGCGGGTTTGGTTGGCGTATTTGTCGCCACCGACCTGCTGCTGTTTTACGTCGCGTGGGAGTTGATGCTGGTACCGACATATTTCATTGTCGGTATCTGGGGGGGTATCGATCGTCGCCAGGCGGTGCTGAAATACGTGTTGATGACGATGATCGGGTCTCTCTTGATGCTCGTTGCCATTGTCGCGCTGTGGAGTATGGCCGGCAGCACGTCGTTTGCTCTGGATCATCTACGCACGGTTCAACTGGCTGAAACGGCGCAGCTTTGGATGTTCGGTGCGTTCTTCCTCGCGTTTGCCGTGAAATCCGGACTCGTTCCGTTTCACAGCTGGATGCCCGACGCACAGCACACCGCACCAACACTTGCCGCCGTTACACTGGGCATCAAGGTTGGCATGTACGCGATGCTGCGATTCGCCATTCCCCTGTTCCCGCTCGCCGCCACCAATCCGACGGTGTCGCGTACCATCGCCATTCTGTCGGTGGTCGCCATTATTTACGGAGCGTTGGTCGCGATGGCGCAGACCGATTTGAAACGTTTGATCTCCTACAGCTCCATCAGTCATCTGGGTTTCATAATGCTGGGCTGCTTCGTATTGTCGCCCGCGAGCGTACAAGGCGCGACCTGGATTACGGTCAATCACGGGGTAACCACCAGCGCGCTGTTCCTGCTGGCGGGTATGCTGCAGGATCGCAGAGGCACCAACATCATGACTGCGTTTGGGGGACTGGCGCGTGTGGTGCCAGTGTTCAGCATCATGCTCACGCTCGCCATCTTGTCGACGATTGGCTTGCCGGGCACGAACGGATTCATTGGTGAATTCCTCGTGCTCATTGGTTCGTACAGCACGTGGCCGGTGCTCACCACCATCGCTACGGGTGCAGTGGTGCTGGCCGCGATTTACGGATTGCGCGCGCTTCAGCAGGTGCTGTTCGGCCAGCTCGATATCGCCTCCAACGGCAACATGCGTGATCTGTCCGCGCGCGAACTTTCGGTTATGATCGTTTTTGCAGTCGCCATCATCGGCTTGGGAATTTCGCCAGCCGGCGTTCTACAGCGCATTGAATCGGGAAGGTTGCGACTGCAACGAGCGTTGCCAGTTGGTGCAGTATCCGCTCGAACTGCGGTCCGGCTTGCGAACTACAGATCCGCTGCCGAATCAACCGCTGTGGCAGCGGCTCTGCCAACCGTTCCTTCAGCGACTCAGTGAGTATGCCAGGACTCGCTTCTCCCGGCGCATTCGTGGGCGCGGTGTTGCCCGATCTCGTGTTGGCTGGTGGCACGATGTTGCTGTTGCTGCTCACCGTAGTGCGCCCACAGCAGACTGTACTCGGTCGCGCCGAAGGTGCAGAACGTACGCCTTTCGTCACCCGATTCGCACTCGGCATCGTGCTGGTGGTTGGCGTGGTGGTTGCGATGTCATGGATGAACGCGGTTTCCGGTACGGCTGACCAACGCATTGCGGGCGACGGGTTTCGCTGGGCGATCGATCTTATCGTCATTGCCGGTACTGCGTGCGCGCTGATGCTCATTGACGCCGAACACGAGAAGAGTCGCGCGTTTGGTCCGGAAATTCCGGTGCTGCTGTTGTTATCGCTTTCCGGAATGATGTTGTTGGCGGCGGCGCGCGATATGATGCTCGTGTTCCTGGGCGTTGAGCTGATGTCGTTACCGGTCTACGTGCTCGCGGCGGTCAATCGTCGCAGCGCGCGCGGCGCGGAAGCGGCAATCAAGTATTTCCTGCTTGGTGCGTTCTCTACCGGGTTCATGCTGTACGGCATGGCGTTGTTGTTTGGCGCGACTGGCAGCACGAAACTCGTCGACATCGCCGCGTGGAACGCTGCGAATCCTGGCGGGAGTTCGCTGTTCCTGACTGGGCTGGGTCTCTTGTTGGTCGGATTCCTGTTCAAGGTTGCCGCCGCACCATTCCATCTGTGGACGCCGGATGTGTACGATGGCGCTCCGCTGCCCATCACCGCGTTCATGGCAGCGGTGGTAAAGACTGCCGCGTTCGCGATGTTTGCACGTGTCTTCTATGAAGCGTTGGGTGGTTCAATCGAGCGTTGGCATTCAGTCTTTTGGTGGCTGGCCGCGCTCACGATGGTGGTCGGCAACGTGTTTGCACTGGCACAAAAAAATCTCACGCGCCTCGTGGCGTATTCCAGCATTGCGCACGCCGGCTATCTCATGGTCGCACTGCTCGGGTATTCGCAGGCCTCGTCCACAGCCATTGTATTTTATCTCGTGGCGTACACCCTCACCACGATGGGCACGTTTGCCGTGCTGATCTCCGTGAATGGCGGACGCGATCAGTCGCCGACCATGGCGGACGTAACCGGCCTGTGGCAATCGCGACCGATGCTCGCTGTTGCAATGGCCGTGTTCATGCTGTCGTTCCTTGGTCTGCCCGTGGTTGGCGGTATGGGTTTCTTCGCCAAGTGGTACGTCCTGCAGGCCGCATTGCAACAGAGCGCGCCACAGACCGTGCTGGCCGTGATTCTCGTACTGAGCAGTGTGGTGTCGGCTGGCTATTACCTGTCGGTCGTTTCGGCGATGTTCATGAAGGACCGTCCTGACCACATCGCAATTCCTGCCGCGCCTCGTCCAATGGCAAGGGCCGTAATCGCGATCACCGTTATTGCACTGCTCGTGTTTGGCGTGTATCCCACCCCAGTTGCAAAGCTGGCACGATTGAGTGCACCGACCGGCACGCCGGGATTTACCAGCGTGAGCAGCACGGCAGTCTCGTCGTCCAGTCCAGCCGCAGCAACCGCGTCCCTCCGTCCCTGAAGTGGTGCGGTGCAACGCCGCATCGCCGCTTCGTTTCAAACCCATCGGGTAGTGCCGAGGAATAGAGAACATCATGGCGATCAGTCAGAACATCTTTCGGCAGTACGACGTGCGCGGCGTTGTTGGCCGCGACTTGACCGAAGAGGTAGCGCTGGGACTGGGTATGGGATTTGCCGCTTACCTGCACAGCAAAGGCATCCACGGCGCGGTCGCGGTTGGCCGCGACAATCGCCCAAGCGGGGTGATGTTGCGCGAGGCACTCGTGCGAGGCCTGGTACACTGCGGCTATGACGTGGTCGATGTCGGGGTGGTTCCGACGCCGCTACTGTATTGGGCACTGCACCACGAACCGGTGGTCGCCGGCATACAGATCACGGGTTCACACAACCCGCCCGAGTACAACGGTTTCAAGATGTGCGTTGGCACCGGCTCGCTGCACGGCGCTGAAATTCAGAAACTGTATCAATTGGTAATCGGTGACAAGTTTCCATCGGGTACCGGCAGCGTACTTGGTGCGCAGGTCATCGACCGTTACGTGAAAGACGTCGCCGAGCGCATCGGCGCGCCTATCAAGCGGGCTGATGGAACGCCATTGCGCGTTGTGTATGATTGCGGCAACGGCGCGGGTGCCGTCGTCGCGCCGCAGCTTATGAAAGCGTTGGGCATCGATGGCATCGGTCTGTTCACGGAAAGCGACGGCACCTTTCCCAATCATCATCCCGATCCCACGGTTCCTGAAAATCTCGCCGACTGCATCAAGGCGGTACGCGAACACAAAGCCGATTTCGGTGTTGCGTTCGACGGCGATGCCGATCGCATCGGATTGATCGACGGCGATGGTGAAATCATCTGGGGCGATCACATTCTTATCCTGTATGCGCGCGATGTGCTGGCGCGCACGGGAAAAGGCCAGCCCATCATTTTCGACGTGAAGTGCTCGCAGGCATTGCCAGACGCGATTCGCGCCGCGGGAGGCGAGCCAGTGATGTGGATGACCGGGCACTCGCTCATCAAGGACAAGATGAAGTCGTCGCATGCGCCCATCGCCGGTGAAATGTCAGGGCACATGTTTTTCACGGAAGGCTTCTACGGTCATGATGATGCTTTATACGGTGCGGCGCGCCTTATGCGCATCGTGGCCGATTCCGGAAAATCGGTGACCGAATTGTTGTCCGACGTGCCGAAGTTTGTGTCCACGCCAGAATTGCGTGTCGATTGCGATGACGACAAGAAGTTCGGCATCATGACGAAAGCCAGCGCGCATTTCAAAGCGTTGCACGATGTCATTGATGTAGATGGCGTGCGCATTCAGTACGGCGATGGGTGGGGCCTGGTGCGCGCCTCCAACACGCAACCGGTTTTGGTTATGCGGTTTGAAGCGCGTTCAGCCGAACGTCTGCAGGAAATTCGCAGCGAGATGGAGAATTGGCTGCGCGAGCAGGGCGTCGATCCCACTGCTGGCGCTGGCCATTAAGACGCCGCAGCGTCGCACCGCGATCTACCTCGCGTAACGGACCGCTGATGCGACGTAGCAGCTGGATCGTATTGGTCGTCACGGGAATCGCCGTGCTGTTGCTGGGCGGACGCGCGTTCACGGCGCTGTTCGTCAACAAAGCCTGGTTTGCCGCGCTCAACGCCGAGCCGGTATTCTGGGAGCAGGTGCAGGACACCGTGTTATGGCGCGGTGGGCTGTTTGTTGCCGGTACGCTGTTTGCGTTTCTCAACCTGCACGCCGTTCGGCGGACGATTCTCGCCGTAGCGGTGCCGTCGCGCTTGGCGAACATCGCGTTCACTGAAATGTTGCCGGCGCGACGACTGCTCGCATTTACAGTGGTGGCCGCAGCGTTGGTCGGCATGTTACTCGCAATTCCGTTTGCCGACTGGACCATTCTCGCAATGGCGCGGCACGGCGTTTCATTCAACGAGATGGAGTTCTACTTCCAGCGCGACCTCAGTCACTACGTGTACTGGTTGCCGCTTGAACAGGCGCTCTACGTATGGTCGCTGCTGTCAGTCGTGGCGATGGTGGCCGTTGTTATTGTGTTGTATGCATTGATGCGCAGCCTGCGCCTCGATGGCAAGCGGATTGTGGTGTCAACGTATGCGCGTCGTCATCTGACCGTGCTGGGTTCGCTGATGATGGCGCTGCTCGCGTGGAGTTACCGCCTGGATGGATATGATCTGCTCCGTTACGGCAGCGGCCCGGAGGGCTTGTTCACACGCGTGGATCACATCGTCGCAGTGAAAGTGGACTTCGGACTTTCCATTCTGACGCTCTTCGCGTCGATGTTGTTGTTGCGCGCCGGATGGGCCGCGCAGTTCCGGATGGCCACGTTTGCGCTCACCGTCGTCCTGTTGGGCGCAATTGGTGTGCGGCATGGTGTGCCAATGCTGTTGTCGGGCAGCTCGAGGTTGGGCGACAAGCAAACCCGCGAAGTCGACTACATCTCGACGCGCGCACTCGTGACGCGACGTGCGTACGACGTCGAGGGCATGACAGTAATCAATTCCGATTCAGCCGCCAAACAGAATGCCGGGTTGCAACTGCGTGACCTGCCGCGCGTCATGAGCATCTGGGATGCTCCGTCGCTGGCTCGCACGCTCAACGGCGGGTCAACGCCGCGCGTCAACATCGGCGCGGTGGCCTGGTCACCGCACGATAATTCGCTGGAAGGGTTGTTGTTGCAGCGGCCGATTGACGGCGCGGGTGCCTGGACGATGGTCACCGTGCTCGGCACCGCGGCCGATGATCGCGGTGCTCCCCTCAGTGAAGGCATCGCGTTTGGCGAAGCGTTGGACAGCGCCTCAATTTCCATTGCGGACGACGTGAGTGCCGGGATTATCGGCGCGCCGCTCATCGCGCCCGATGCGACGGGACATTTGCTTGTCGTTGATACGACCACGCGCATTGTGGGAGCGCGGCTGGCCAGTGAAGGCAGCCGCATTGCGCATGCCTGGGCGACGCGTGATCCGCGACTGCTAACGCGCGATGAAAGCGGCGCGGTTCCAACACTGGTGATGTGGCGCGATGTACGCGAACGCGTGCGCAAACTCGCACCAATTTTTGCGCAAGGTCGGGAAATCGTGCCGATCGTGCACGAGGGCGTGCTGTATTGGGCCGTCGAATTGTACAGCGCGTCCGACATGTACCCGTTATCGCAACGCTGGCTCTTTGCGGGTGATGTGCGGAGTTATTTCCGGCACGCCGCCACTGCACTGATTCACAGTCGCACGGGTCGCGTTCGACTTATCACGGCCGAGAAGCCCGATCCCATCGCGCGCACCTGGATGACGCTCGCCCCCGACTTGTTTGTTCCGCCCGACAAACTTTCACCATCGTTGTTGGCGCAACTTCCGCCACCGACCGACGGCGCCGTCGCCCAGACGCGGGCCTTTGCACGGTTCGGTTCGAAGTTGGATGGACCAATCGTGCGACATTTGCCAGACAGCATCGTGGGCAGCGACAACTTGCCCGGTATTCTGTTTGACGGCCGGTTGCCGGCCGCTGGGTGGAGTACACCGGTGTTGAACGGACCCGAGCAAATCGCCGGCCTCGCGATAGCCCTTGGAGGTGCGCAACGCGGAACACGTTGGATGCCCGTGTACAAGCTGGATACGCGCTGGGGTGTCATCACCGAGCAGCTGCGCACGGCGCTTGACAGCAGCCGTCAGCAATTGGCCGAAGTTGGCCGTCGCGAGCCCCAGACCGCGTATGGCCGGGTTCGCGTGGTGCTGGTCAATGGCGCCCCGGCCGCGATGCAACCGTTGTACGTTACTCGCCTGAATCAGGCGCAATCGCTGGCGCGCGTCGCGGTCACATACGAAGGCAAGGTCGTGGTGGGCGCCTCGACGCTTGACGCGGTGCGGCAACTGGGAGTTCCGGGCTCTGGCGCACCGAACAACGGTGCCGGTGCCTCAAGCGTTCCTTTCACAGCGGCCGCACGGCAGACCACAGTGAACCGATTGTACGACGTCATGCGGGCCGCGATGCGACGCGGAGAGTGGACCCGATTTGGCGCCGCGTTTGACAGCCTTGGCGTCATCCTGGGGCGACCGCCGCAGTAGCCGCACCCCACAGAGAATGTCCCACCGCAACACCCCGGTAACGCTGCTATCTTGAGGGCGCTTCTTTCCCCCCGATTTTTTTTGGAGATCGCGTGAACCTACACGAGTACCAAGCAAAGGAACTGCTGCGCAACGTTGGCGTTCCGATCCCGCCCGGCGAAATCGCCACCACGCCCGAAGAGGCCGAAGCGATCGCGAAAAAGTACGGCACGGCAGTGATGGTGAAAGCGCAGGTGCACGTTGGTGGCCGCGGTAAGGCGGGTGGCGTGAAATTCTGCAAAACACCGGCCGATGCCAAAGAAAAAGCCGCCGCAATTCTGGGCATGGACATCAAGGGTTTGACCGTCGAAAAGGTGCTCGTCACCGTCGCGGCCGACATTGGCTCCGAAGCCTACGTGGGTATCATCGTCGATCGCGCGACCAAGAAAGCCGTGTTCATGGTGAGCGCCGCAGGTGGCATCGACATCGAAGAAGTCGCCGCGACGACGCCGGAAAAGATTCTGTATCTGCCCGTGGACGGGCGATACGGATTGCAGCAGTTCGAAGCCATGCGCATGGGTTTCTTCCTGTACTCCGATGTGAGACAGGCGCGCGCCGCGGCAAAGATCATGATGCAGTTGTACCAGGCGTTCATTGCGGCCGGTTGCTCGCTGGCCGAAATCAATCCGCTTGTGGTAACGCCTCAGGGCGAACTGATTGCGGTCGACGGCAAGATGGTGATCGACGACAACGAACTCGATCGTCGTCCGGAAATTGCCGCGTTGCGCGATGAATCTTCCGAAGAGCCCAGCGAAGTTGATGCCCGCAATTCCAACCTCACGTTCATCAAGCTTGATGGCAATGTCGGTTGTGTGGTGAACGGTGCCGGTCTCGCCATGGCCACGATGGATCTCGTGAAATATTACGGCGGCGATCCGGCCAACTTCCTCGACATCGGTGGTTCGTCGAATCCGGAAAAAGTCGTGAACGCGCTGCGCATCATTACGGCCGACCCGAACGTGAAGTGTATTCTGTTCAACATTTTCGGTGGCATCACGCGCACCGATGACGTCGCGAACGGCATCGTGACGGCCACGAAATCCAATCCGCTCAAAGTGCCCATTGTCATTCGGCTCACGGGCACCAACGAGGAAATCGCTTTGAAGATTCTGAAGGACAACGGTTTCGCCGCGTCGTCCGATATGGATTCGGCCGTACAGCAGGCGGTCGCCCTTGCCACGAAGGGAGTCGCCGCATGAGCATCTTCATCGACAAGAACACCAAGCTCGTAGTGCAGGGCATTACGGGCCGTGACGGCTCGTTCCACACGCAACAGATGATCGACTACGGCACGGATGTTGTCGCCGGCGTCACGCCAGGTAAAGGCGGTCAGAAGTTTGCGGACAAGGTGCCGATTTTTAACACGGTGTACGACGCAGTTCAGGCGTCTGGCGCAAACACCGCGGTCATTTATGTTCCGCCGATGTACGCTGCCGACGCCATCATGGAAGCGGCCGCGTCGGGCGTGAAACTCGTCGTGTGTATCACTGAAGGCGTGCCCGTGCTCGACATGACGCGCGTGTATCCGTTCGTGAAGGAACACGGCGTGCGGTTGCTTGGTCCAAACTGCCCGGGCCTTATCACGCCAGGCGCGTCAAAGGTTGGCATCATTCCGGGTCGTATTTGCACACCAGGTAACGTTGGTGTCGTCAGCCGCTCGGGCACGCTCACGTACGAAATCGTTTATCAGCTCACCAGCAATGGTATTGGACAGAGTTCCTGTGTTGGTATCGGTGGCGATCCCATCAACGGCACCAACTTCATCGATTGCCTCGAAGCGTTTGAGAAGGATCCGCAAACGAAAGCTGTGGCGATGATGGGTGAAATTGGTGGCACGGACGAACAGGAAGCGGCAAAGTTCGTGCGTGATCACATGACGAAGCCGGTGGTTGGATTCATTGCTGGCCAGACTGCGCCACCAGGGCGTCGCATGGGTCATGCGGGTGCGATCATCTCTGGGGCTGCGGGAACGGCTGCAGAGAAAATCGACGCGTTCAAGGAAGCGGGGATGGGCGTCGCGCAGCGTCCGGTCGACTTTGTCAAGCTGATCAAGGATCGACTGAAGTAACGGAGACAAAGCAAGTAGCTTTGGCCCGTCGCCATGTGAGTGGCGGCGGGCTTTTGTTTCCCGAACAGTTCGGGATGGCGAACGAACGTGTGGTGCCCAAGTTCGTTAACTGCCGGTACGCTGAGCACCGCCGAGAAAGCTGAGAACTGCGGAGACGGCAACGGCAACTGCAACTGCAAATAGAACGGATTGAAACGGATTCGGCGGATTAGGCGGATACTTCGCATCCTCGGGTGTCCGCGACCGGTGGTTCCCGTTGCAGTCTCTACTCTTTGATTTGACTACGCGCACTTCAACTTGTCGCGGAAGATGGCCAGTACCTCACAGTTTACAAAAGAAAAAACAAGACATCATGGTGCTGCATCGGTCACCTTCAGCAGTGGCGCGAAGTATCCGCCTAATCCGCTGAATCCGTTTCAATCCGTTCAATTGCAGTTTGCCATTCGTTGTTGGTTGTTTGCAGTTCTCAGCAGTTCTCAGCAGTTCTCAGCAGTTCTCAGCAGTTCTCAGCATTCTCTGCGGTTCTCAGCGTCCGTGCAGTTCAGAGCGCAGCACCCCTGCGGCTCGCAGTTCTCCGCTAGTTTCCGCTAGTTTCCGCTAATGCTCCTGTCCGAACTCTTCCCACAAGAACGCTGTCTCGTGCCGCTCCCCGCGCGCACCGTGATCGACGCCGCCCTCGCGCTCGCGGAGACGATGCAAGAGCAGGGACTCCTCACCAGCCACGACCGCCTTATCGAGCGCATTGAAGAAGCGCGCCCCGAGGATATCATCGGTCTCGCTGATCGCGCGTTTGTCTTGCATTATCGCACCGACGCCGCTACCAACCTCGCTGCCGCCATTGGCATTACCACAAAGCCCCTCCGCCGCGACCTCGGCGACGGCGACGAATTTCAGCTCGCACGCATTGTCGCGCTGGTGATCGCTCCACCCAAATCCGCTGCCCGCAACTTGCAGGTCGTCGGCTCGCTCGCGCGTTTTCTCGCGGGCCCCGAACGCGTCGCTGGACTGTTATCGGCCACCACACCGAAAGAACTGGCCACGTTGCAAAGACTTGCCACGTGGGCTATTCGCTCCGAACTCACCGTGCGCGACCTCATGTCGACCAACCCGCGCACGATCAGCCCGGACACACCAGTACGCGCCGCGGTGCTCGACATGGTCCGAGCCGGGGTCGGTGGGTTGCCCGTGGTCGACGACACCAACCGCGTCGTTGGCATGTTGAGCGAGCGGGAGCTGCTGCGACACCTGTTGAGTCATTATCTTCCCCGCGCTGGTGGCGACTCACCGTCTCCACCACCCGCTTCTTTGCGCCGCACTGTGCGTGACGTCATGACCCGACAGGTCCTCTGCGTTGCGCCCGAGCAACCTTTGGCGGAAGTCGCGTCTCTCATGCTCAACAAAGACGTCGATCGCGTTCCCGTCGTGAAACACGGCCTGCTGGTGGGCTTTCTCACGCGCGGTGACATCGTCCGCAAATTGATTGGTACCTGACCCGGAACCCGACCATGGCTGGAACTCGCACGCTCACGATCGTTAAACCCGACGCCTTCGGCGGCGGCAAAGCAGGACTTATTGTTGCGCTGTTGGAAAAGGAAGGATTCACCGTCAAGGCGGCCCGTGTGCTGCACATGACGACCGCGCAAGCCGGCGAATTCTACGCCGTCCATAAAGGTCGCCCGTTCTACGGCGAGCTTGTGGAATTCATGGCGAGCGGATCTTGCATGCCGCTCGTGCTCGAGCGCGCCGACGCTGTCGCCACGCTCCGCACCGTTATCGGCACCACCGACCCGGCCGAGGCGGCCGAGGGCACCGTTCGCAAGCTGTACGCCGAGTCAAAGGGGCGGAACGCGATTCACGCGTCTGATTCCGACGAGAACGCCAGCATCGAAGCCACGTTCTTCTTTGCCGGGGCCGAGCTGGCCTAAGTCGCAGGCAAAACGCCCGGTGTACCCCGCCAGAGCGCGTAACTCGAATTCCCGCTGGCACTTGGGACTTCATTCCGACCGCCGTTTCCCCTTGTGTATGGGGGACGGCGGCTCTACTTTTCGTGGCTATGTTGTATTTTGACATCCGAAGCCTGGAAGCGCGGGCTGAGAGCGTAGATGGGCTACTGAGCGCCGCTGATTCCGTTTGGGAAGCCAGCGATTCGCGTCCGGAAGGCGAAGGTGTGCGCGTAACTGGCCGGCTGTCTACGGCGGGACACGGGCGCTTTTACTTCACCGGACATCTCGATGGTTCGGCATCCGGCGAGTGCCGTCGGTGCCTCATCGATGTCTCGGTACCCGTGCATCAAGACGTGCAATTGTTGTTTGCCGAAGCCGGGATGGACGAGGCGGAGGAAGACGACGTCGTACCGTTGCCACCAGGTGCTCGTGAAGTCGACCTGCGTCCGGCAATTCGGGAAGAGTGGTTACTCGCGATTCCAGGGTTCGCCCTGTGTCGTGAAGAGTGTCTCGGACTCTGTGTCACTTGCGGAGCCGATCGTAACACCGGTGCCTGTACCTGTGCGCCGTCCGTCGATCCCCGTTGGGAAGGGCTCCGCGCCAAAGGCGACGCCGTCTCTTAACGGTTTTCTTGTCTCTTATCAGGTTTCGGGCATTATGGCTGTACCAAAGCGACGTACATCAAAGCGCAAAAAACGCGCTCGTAACACGCACAAGACCGCACCCGCCATTGTGATTCAGACGTGTCCGCAGTGCAGCGCCATGAAGCGTCCACATCATGTGTGCGCCGAATGCGGATACTATGCGGGAGAGCAGCGAGTAGCCGCGCAGGAAGCGTAAGCTTGGCGCGCATCGCTGTGGATGCCATGGGGGGCGATCATGCCCCCCAGGCGCCCATTGCGGGCGCTCTCCGCGCCCTCGCGGAGCTACCCCCGCAGCACCACATCGACTTGATCGGCCGTTCCGCGGTAGTGCGCGCGGAACTGGACGCGCAGCTGGCCGCACACGCTGAATTCGCCGAGCACCGCTCGCGCATCAGCATCGTTGACGCGCCCGACGTCATCGAAATGACCGACAAACCAACGGTCGCACTGCGCGGCAAACAACAGAGCTCCATGGTGGTCGGCCTGCGGCGCTGCGTCGACGGACTCGACGAAGGCTTTGTGTCCGCCGGCAACACGGGCGCGCAAATGGCCGCATCCACGGTACTGTTCAAACTGCACGCCGGACTCACGCGCCCAGCAATCGGCGCCATGGTCCCAACGGCACAACAGCCCGTGCTCATCCTCGACGCTGGCGCGAACGTCGATTGCTCGGCCGAAGAACTCGTGCAGTTCGCGCGCATTGGCGACGTGTACGCGCGGCATCTGCTGGGGCGCACGTTACCAGGCATCGGCTTGCTATCGATTGGTGAAGAAGCAGAGAAGGGCAACTCCGCCGTAAAAGAGGCCCATCAACTTTTGCGTAAGGCGGATCTCAATTTTATTGGCAACATCGAAGGGCGCGACATTCCCAACGGCGCGTGTGACGGCAGTCCACTCGACGTTGTCGTTTGCGATGGCTTTGTGGGCAACGTGCTGCTCAAGTTTTATGAAAGCGTCGCGCCGTTTCTCATTGGCGTGGTCGCAAAGAGTGTGGGACTCGACACGGCAACGGTCACGAGGGGACTTAAACAGCTCGACGTTGATGAATACGGCGGTGCACCACTGCTCGGTGTGCGCGGCGTCAGTATTATCTCGCATGGTTCCAGCTCACCGCGCGCGCTCAAAAACGCCATTCGCATGGCCTTCACCGCGAGTGAATCCGGCATGAACGAAGAAATGGGGCGCCGCCTCGCGGCCACTAACGGAAACGCTGCATGAAAAGGCCTTTCGCTTACATCGCCGGAACCGGTCATGCGGTACCCAAACGTGCCGTCACGAATCTCGATTTGCAGGCGCAGGGACTTGATACCGACGACGCGTGGATTTTTGATCGCACCGGTATTCGCCAGCGCTACATCGCCGATTCCACCGAAACACTCACGGTGTTGTCAGTCGCTGCCGCAAAGATCGCCATGCAGCGCGCGAACATTCAGCCCGGCGATATCGACGTGGTAATTGTCGGCACGGCTACTCCCGACCACTTGCTTCCGGCCACGGCTGTGGAAGTGCAGGCGGCTTTGGGTGCGGCACGTGCGATGGCCTTTGACGTGAGCGCCGCGTGCAGTGGCTGGTTGTACGGCATGCAGGTGGCCGAAGGACTGATTGCGACCGGCATGGCCGAGACCGTGCTGATTGTCGGCGGAGAAATTCTCAGCAGCATCGTCGATTGGACCGACCGCAATACCTGCGTGTTATTTGGTGATGGTGCCGGCGCCACGATACTGCGCCACACCCGCACGGCGCCCAAAGCAATGCCACCGCGCGACCGCGGGATTCTGTCGTCGTATTCAAGAAGCGACGGCACCTTGCGCAACCTGTTGTGGCGTCCGTCGGGCGGTGTGGCCGCACCATTCAGCGAAGCCGTGTTGAACGAGCGGTCGCAGTTCGTGCAGATGCAGGGGCGCGAAGTGTTCAAACACGCTGTGCGCTCCATGGCCGACGCGTCGCAGCGTGCACTCGATCTTGCGAAGTTGACCGGCAATGATATCGACTTGCTGATTCCACATCAAGCCAATGTGCGTATCATAGAGGCGACGGCCAAACTCGCCGGAATTCCGATGGAAAAGGTATTCCTGAATGTCGACAAATACGCCAACACGTCGGCGGGATCGATTCCAATTGCACTCGACAACGCGATGGCCCAAGGTCGCATCTCTGACGGCAGCACTGTGATGTTCGTGGCGTTTGGCGCCGGATTCACGTGGGGCTCGCTGCTCGTGCGCTTCTAGGCGCGTCATTTACACCCGAACGCCTACTCCCGCATGGATATCGTTTTACTGCTGCCCGGCCAGGGCTCACAGAAACCTGGCATGGCTCGCGACATCGCCGAGGTTTTTCCCGCCGCGCGCGACACGTTGCAGTCAATCGATTCCGCGATTGACGCGTCATTGTCGTCGTTGATGTTTGATGGCCCCGCCGACGAACTCACGCGCACGCACAACGCGCAACCCGCGTTGCTCGCGCACAGCGCTGCCGTTTGGTCCGTCGTTCACTCAGCCGTCACACCACATCTGCGCGCTGCGGCCGGACACTCGCTCGGCGAATTCTCAGCGTACCACACGACCGGTGTATTCACGGCGCCCGATGCCGCCCGCGTCGTTCGTCAGCGCGGAGTGCTCATGTACGAGCAGGGCACAAAGCGCCCGGGCGCGATGGCCGCAATTCTCGGCACACTCAACGCGTCTATCGACGACATCTGCCGCACAGCGACCGCCGAAGCCGGGCTCGTGGTGCCTGCGAACTACAACAGCCCGGAGCAAACCGTCATCTCGGGCGAAGTCGCCGGCGTTGAACGCGCGATGACTCTCGCGAAAGAAGCGGGAGCCAAACGATGTTTGCCGCTGCCCGTCAGTGGTGCGTTTCATTCGCCGCTGATGGCGCCGGCTGCCGATGGACTCGAGGCGGTGCTCAACACTGTTCCAATGCACGACGCCAGAATTCCAGTGTATGCAAACGTCGACGGCACCGCGATACGTGAAGCCAGTGCCGCCCGGTCGTTGCTCGTCAAGCAATTGACGTCCCCTGTTCAGTGGACCCTCGTGATGCAGAATCTCGCGACCGCATTTCCCGACGCGCTCTTTGTCGAAATGGGAACGGGCAGTGTACTCTCAGGGCTCGCGCGACGCGTCGCGCCTAAGGTACAGACCATGTCATGCGGCACGATCGCCGAGATCGATTCCCTCCTGGAACAGGTGGCCTGATATGCAGATTTCCCTCTCAGGTCGTGTAGCGCTGGTGACCGGCTCAACGCGCGGCATTGGACGTGCGATTGCCCAACAACTCGCGGCCTGTGGCGCAACCGTTGTCGTCACGGGTCGCGACGAATCGCGCGCTATCGAAGTCGCGGCCGAAATCGCCTCAGCAACCGGCGCCACCGTTCATGGCATGGGCGTCGATATCAGCGACGCCGCACAAGGAGCCGCCGTCGTCGAGCGCGTCGAGAAGGAACTCGGCAAGCTCGACATCCTGGTGAACAACGCGGGGCTCACTCGGGACAACCTCATTATGCGGCTCAAGGATGAGGATTGGGACGACGTCATCAACGCGAACCTGCGCGGCGCCTTTCTCACCTGTCGCGCGGCAAGTCGCGGCATGATGAAGCGACGCTGGGGTCGCATTATCAACATCGCCAGCGTGGTCGGCCTCACCGGCAATAAAGGGCAGAGCAATTACGCTGCCAGCAAAGCCGGGCTCATTGGATTGACAAAATCCATCGCGAAGGAGTTGGCGTCGCGCAACGTGCTGGCTAATGTGATCGCTCCCGGGTTTGTTGAAACGGATATGACGGCGGCGATGACACCCGAAGCCAAGGCGACGCTGAGCGGTGGCATTCCGCTCGAACGCCTGGGAACCCCGCAGGATATTGCCGGCATGGTCGCTGTGCTGGCGTCCGACCTGGCTGCTTATATCACGGGTCAGGTTATCGTGGTTGATGGCGGTTTGGTCATGTAGTTGTACGTCTGGCGGCTCAACGTCAGGTTTTGGCTCTCCCCGTGAGGCGACCTGACTGCTAACTTTGGTTGTATCCCATTTTTTCCCATCGAGAGGAATCGTTCACATGGCGGACCACGAGTCGAAGATCAAGGACATCATTGAGAAAGAGCTGGGCGTGGAGCGCGAGAAGCTCGTACCCGAAGCAAGCTTCATCGAAGACCTCGGCGCCGACTCGCTCGACATCGTGGAACTCGTGATGGAGTTCGAAAAAGAATTCAATATCGACATCCCGGACGAAGACGCCGAGAAGTTGCGCACCGTCGGTGACGCGGTCGGCTATCTGAATACAAAGGTCGCTGGTTGATGAAACGACGGGTCGTCGTCACGGGCCTGGGCATGTTGACCGCCGTGGGAAACGACGTGGCGACGACCTGGCAGTCGCTCCTCGCCGGCCGGTCCGGCGGAGGGCCGATCACAAAGTTTGATCCAGCACGTTTTGATGTCCGTTTCGCGTGTGAACTGAAGGGGTTTGATGTCACAGGGTACATGGAACGCAAGGAAGCCAAGCGTTCCGACCTGTACACCCAGTACGCCGTAGCTGCATCTACCGAGGCCATGAAAGACGCCGGGCTGGCTCAGCCAGGATCGTTCGATCCCGAGCGATGTGGTGTCATTATCGGCAGCGGCATTGGTGGTCTCCGCACGTTCGAAGACCAGTGCGAAACGTATTTCAAGAACGGCCCGTCACGCATCTCGCCGTTCTTTGTTCCAATGTTCATCAGCGATATCGCGGCCGGTGTGGTGTCCATGCACTTTCAGTGCAAAGGCCCGAACTACGCAGTGGTATCTGCATGTGCAACCAGCGCGCATGCTATCGGTGATGCGACGCGCACCATTCAGTACGGTGATGCCGACATCATGATTGCCGGTGGGGCCGAAGCCGCAGTTGGTCCAATGGCCATTGGCGGTTTTGCCAACATGGGGGCGCTTTCCAATCGCAACGATTCTCCCGAAACCGCATCACGTCCGTTTGACGCCACGCGCAACGGTTTTGTGCTGGGCGAGGGGGCGGGCATTGTGGTCCTCGAAGAATTGGAGCACGCGATCAAGCGCGGCGCCAAGATCTATGGCGAAGTTGCGGGGTATGCAGCAACAGGCGATGCCTACACGCTCACGGGGCAACCCGACGCCCACGAAGGACTGCAGCGCTCCATGCGCCGCGCACTTTCCGACGCGGGTCTCAAGCCGACCGACGTGCAGTACATCAATGCGCATGGCACGTCAACGCCGCTCAACGACCCCAACGAATCGGCAGCCATCCGCGCCGTGTTTGGCGAACATGCCGACACAGTGTCAGTGAGTTCCACAAAGTCAGCCACGGGTCACATGCTCGGCGCAGCTGGCTCGGTTGAATTCATCGCGTGCGCGTTGGCCATTCGCGACGGGCAGATTCCACCAACGATCAACTACCAGGTTCCCGATCCGGCGTGCGATCTCGACTACACACCAAACGTGCCACGCGCGCGCCCGGTCGACGTCGCGATCTCCAACAGCTCTGGGTTCGGTGGCCACAACGTAACGCTCGCCCTGCGCCGCTACGTCGCTTAGTGACTTTGGTCTAAGCGACCCTCGCAAAGGGCAGCGCGAGCCGCACGGCGGCTCCTAGCGCATGTCTACTCCGGTTCCGTTTGATGTTGGCAGGTTGCGCGACAAGGCGCTCATTCCCATTGGAATGAAGTTGATCGCGGGCGAACGCCTGACCGCTGCCGACGGCGCAACGTTATTCCGTTCGCACGATTTGCTGGGTGTGGGGGCTATGGCCGATGCGTCCAACCGCGCCCGTCATGGTGATGTGGTCACGTTTGCTGCCAATCAGCACATCAATCCGACCAACATCTGCGTGCTGCGCACGACCTGCGCGTTTTGCGGCTATGCGCGGTTGCCCAAAGAGAGCGGCGCGTATCGCTATTCGCTGGAACAAGTGATGGCCGAGGCCGAGCAGGCCGACAACGGCATCACGCGCGAGTTTCATATTGTGGGCGGTCTCGACATGCAAGCGGGGCTCGAGTATTACACCACGATGTTTCGCGCACTCAAAGCGCGCTTGCCGCATGTGCACATCAAGGCACTCACGGCCGTCGAAATTGCGCACATTGCGCGTATCGAAAAAATGACCTGGACGGAGGTGTTGATTGCGTTGCGCGACGCGGGACTCGATACGTTGCCAGGCGGTGGTGCGGAGACCTTCAGCGAAGCCGTGCGCGACGAAATCGCGGGCAAGAAACTGGGCGGAGCGGATTACATCAACGTGCATCGAGCGGCACACAACCTCGGTATTCGTTCCAATTGCACCATGTTGTACGGACACGTCGAGAGCATCGACGACCGCATGCAGCATCTGCAAATGTTGCGCGACTTGCAAGACGAAACCGGCGGGTTTCTCGCGTACATCCCGCTGTCGTACCATCCCGATGACAACGAGCTGGGCAAGCGCTTGCAACGTGAAGGTACGGCCAGCACCGGGTTTGACGATCTGCGCAATCTCGCCGTCGGTCGCCTGTTCCTCGACAATTTCGAACACATCAAGTCACACTGGATCATGGTGACGAGTGCGGTGTCGCAAATTGCGTTGCACTTTGGCGTCAATGATATCGAAGGCACGGTGGTGCGCGAAAAAATCTATCACGCCGTTGGCGCACCAACGCCACAGGGCATGACGCTGCCGCAGTTGCTCAAACTCATTCGTGGCGCTGGAAAAATTCCCGCCGAGCGCGATTCGTTTTACAACGTGTTGCGCACGTTCGAGACCGAAGAAGCACCCGCTGTGGCCGCCGCCTGATCATGTTTTCTGTCGGCCGCATCCCGTACATCAACTGTTATCCGGTTTACGGAGCCATCGACCGCGGAATTGTCGAACTGGATGCGAAATTGGTGGATGGTGTGCCCACGCGCCTCAACCGGTTGATGTCGCAAGGACAGTTGGACGTGAGCGTGGTGTCGGCTGTTGAATACGCTCGTGATGCGTCACGATATCTCGTGTTGCCCAATCTCGCGATTTCATGCGACGGGCCGGTGCGCAGCGTGATGCTGTTTTCGCGGGTCGACATCAGGAAACTGTCAGGCAAGCGCGTGCTGGTCAGTCGGAGCTCTATGACATCCGTTGCACTGCTCGAACTCCTGTTCGCCAACGTGTGGAACGTGCGTCCCGAATTTGTGTTGGGGGACGCCGAGATGGCGAATATCGCAAGCTTTGCTGAAGAACCGCATGACGCACGTCTTGTGATCGGAGACGCCGCACTTCGATTGTTTGATGCAACAACCCCTGGTGGATCAATGCACGCGCTGTATCCCGTTCGGGCGGACCTCGGCCAGGAATGGAAAGACTGGACCGGGCTGCCATTTGTGTTTGCGGTATGGGTCGCGCAGCGCACGTCGCCAACGGAGCCGGTGGTCATGGCCCATCAGGCGTTGGTACAGTCACGCGACTGGGGACTCCAGAATCTCGGCGTCCTTGCAGAACAAGCCGCGCAGGCAACTGGAGTTTCTACCGAGATGTGTTCGGTGTATTTGTCAGGACTCGACTATCGTTTGTCCCCGCCGCACCTGGCGGGGCTTTCCGAATTTTTCCGAAAGCTGGTGGCCGCGGGCCAGGTGCCCGACGGCGACTTCGCTTTTCTTCCCGCAGCGTAATACGCCGTATCATGCGCGACATTCTGGATTTCTACACCAACGCACCGCTGCTCGAACTCGGTGCCGAGGCCGATCGTGTTCGAGAGGCGCGCCATCCGCATGGCGTGGTCACGTACATCGTCGATCGCAACATCAACTACACCAATGTGTGTGTAGCCGATTGCGGCTTCTGCGCGTTTTATCGCCGACCAAAAGACAACGAAGGTTATACGTTGTCGTACGAGCAGATCGGGCAGAAGATCGAAGAAACGAAAGCGCTGGGCGGAGTGCAGATTCTCATTCAGGGCGGGCACAATCCGTACATCCCGTTTGATTGGTATCTGGACCTCATGCGTTACATCAAGCGCAACCATCCCATTCACATTCACGGCTTTTCACCTAGCGAAGTCGATTTCTTTGCCTCGCGTTTTCGTCTGGAAGCCGTTGATGTGATTCGCGAACTGAAGGCCGCAGGCCTCGATTCAATTCCAGGTGGCGGCGGTGAAATTCTGGTGCAGCGTGTACGTGATGAAGTCGCGCCCAAGAAAGCCGGCGCCGATCGTTGGCTGGACATCATGGAAATGGCGCACAACGAAGGCATGAAGACTTCGGTCACCATGATGTACGGCATTGGTGAAACCCTCGCGGAACGGGTCGAACACCTTGAGCGCGTGCGGGCGTTGCAGGCGCGTACGGGCGGCTTCACGGCGTTCATTTGCTGGCCGTTGCAGCCGGAGAACACACCCACCATGTCGCACATGCCCAAGACCGACGCGATGACGTATCTGCGCACGGTGGCGTTGGCGCGCATCGTGCTCGACAACGTCCCGAACCTGCAGTCGAGCTGGGTCACGATGGGTATGAAAGTCGGTCAGATGGCGCTCCGTTTTGGTTGCAACGATTTTGGTTCGCTCATGATCGAAGAGAACGTCGTGTCGGCTGCGAACACCACGCACCGCACGACCACCGACGAACTCGAGGGCCTGATTATCGACGCGGGATTTACGCCCGCCCGTCGTCGCCAGGACTACTCAATCATTGCGCCCGAACCCACCACGGCGGCGGCCTGAGTGCAGCGCTCCGGCATTGGTTACGACTCGCATCGGTTCGCGCCCGGCGGTCCGATGCGTTTGGGCGGCATTGATATCGAATCGGACAAACATTGCGACGGCCATTCCGACGGCGACGCGATTTGTCATGCAGTCACGGATGCAATTCTTGGCGCGGCGGGCCTTGGTGATATCGGTGAGATGTTTCCCGACACCGATATGGCCAACAGGAACAAGGATTCCATCATCATGTTGTCTGCCGCGCGCGAGCGCGTGCAGGCGGCCGGATACGTCGTGCACAATGTCGACGTGACCGTGATTGCCGAGCGCCCCAAGATCGGTCCACACCGCGTCGCTATTCGCACTCAACTGGCCGCCGCGCTGTGTATTGCAACCGATTCCGTGTCGGTGAAAGGCAAAACGAACGAAGGCCTTGGTTGGATTGGTCGCGAAGAGGGCCTCGCCGTTATGGCGGTCGCGACGATTATACCGCGCGCGAAAGTTTCCGCCTAGCGGCACCGGCGTTCACGCGCGCGGGTACACAATTCATGCTGCAACTTCTCGACTGGCTGGGCACTTTGCCCATTTTGCTTCTGTACCTGGTGGTCGGTGCAGCCGCGTTTATCGAAAATGTTTTTCCTCCGCTACCAGCCGACACTGCGATTGCCCTCGGCGCGTTCGTGGTCGCGCGTGGTGAGGGCAGTGCGTTTGGTGTGTGGGCCGCCACCATGATTGGCAACATTGGCGGCGCGATGATGATGTACTACTTCGGGCACCGCTACGGCATGCCGTGGCTCGAAAAGAAAATTCCGTCGTTGCAGGGTAGCGGCGGCAAGAAGTTCGAGGCGCAATACAAGCGGTACGGAATTCCCGGCCTGGTTGTCAGTCGCTTTCTTCCAGGCGTGCGTGCAGTCGTGCCACCAATTGCAGGCGCGATGCACATTGGTGCAGTTCGCGCAGCGTTGGCAATGAGCATGGCGTCCGGTGTCTGGTATGCGTTGGTGTGCGTGCTGGCGTTCAGAGCGGGTGCAAACGCGGATGTGTTGTTGGCCAAGCTGGCCGAGAGTCAAAAGATATTCGGAATTGGCGCGGCCGTGATCGTCGTGATTGGTCTTGGCATCTGGTATTTCCGTCGCAAGAAATCATGACGTCGCGCGACGCTGATCAACAGGTGCCGGAAACAAAAGACGTCGCACCGGTAGGTGACGCTGCCACTGCGAAGGTGCATCGCAGCTTTCACATCCGTCGCTTCGAAGACGTGCTCGCACTCGAAGAAGGTGTGTCGCCGCGCACGCTCGAAGCATACCGGCGCGACATTGTACGCTGTGCAGTGTTTGCGCGTGATCACGGTGCGGACAGGCCAACGGCTCTGACTCCCGCCATTCTACGCGAGTACGTCTACTCGCTCAAGGATCTGGGTCTCGCCGGATCGTCCATTCGTCGCAATGTGTCGGCGCTGCGCACGTGGTTTCGCGTGATGCTGGCCGAAGGTCTTGTCACGCACGATCCCACCGAGCGTATCGAGTCACCCCAGCGCTGGCGCACACTGCCCGAAGTGCTGACCGTCGAAGAAGTCACGGCATTGCTGGCCGCGCCCAAGCTGGACGAACCGCTGGCATTTCGCGATCGCGCCATGCTCGAGCTGGCGTACGGCGCCGGCCTGCGCGTGTCCGAGTGGATCACGCTTGCACTCAAGGACGTCGTGATGGAGGAGGGCTTGGTGCGCGTGTTCGGCAAAGGCAGCAAGGAACGCCTCGTGCCTATTGGACGAAGCGCGATAGGCGCGGTGGCCGTGTACATCCGCGAATTGCGACCGATGCTCGAACGTGGCGAAGGGAAGGGCACGCTGTTTCTCAATTCGCGCGGCGTCCCGCTCACCCGCATGGGCGCCTGGAAAATCTTGCGTAAATATGTGCTGCAGGCGGGCATCGAAAAAACTGTGTCGCCCCACACCTTGCGTCATTCGTTCGCAACGCATTTGCTGGAAGGCGGCGCCGACCTTCGTGCCGTTCAGGAAATGCTGGGCCACGCCGATATCGCGACCACGCAGATCTACACCCACGTGGATCGTGAGTATCTTCGGAGTGTGCACCGCCAGTTCCATCCGCGGCCCTGACCGGCCGCCGCAACGTTATCGGTACCGCCATGATCCTCGTCCTCGACAACTACGACTCGTTCACCTACAACCTCGTGCAGTATCTGGGCGAGCTGGGTGAAGACGTTGACGTGCGCCGCAACGACGCGATTTCGGTCGAGGATGTAGGGATGATCCGCCCCGAGGCCATTGTTGTGTCGCCGGGACCGTGCACGCCTTCCGAAGCGGGGATCTCGGTGCCACTCATTCAGCGATGGGGCTCAGAGATTCCTATCTTTGGCGTGTGCCTGGGACATCAGGCCATTGGTGAGGCATACGGCGGTACCGTTATTCGCGCCTCCCGCGTAATGCACGGAAAAATTTCCGCCATCACGCACGATGGCACCGGACTGTTCCAGGCGGTACCATCGCCGCTCAACGTGATGCGGTACCATTCGCTGGTGGTCGAGCGGTCAAGCTTGCCGTCGTCACTGGAGGTTACGGCGGTTGCGGTCGATGACGCCACCGAAATTCATGCACTGCGTCATCGAGCATTTCCGGTGTGGGGCGTACAGTTTCACCCCGAGTCGATTCTTACGCAGTCGGGCCGTCAGATCCTGACGAATTTTCTGTCGATGGCGCGGGCTCAAGCGCCGCCGGCACGTGCCCTGGCTTGATCACGAGTGACAGCAGCACGCTCGTCATAAGCACGCCCGCCACAACGCCCAACGAGATTCCAATCGGAATTGGATACACTTCCGACAGCAGCATCTTGACGCCAACGAACGCCAGCACCACAGAAAGGCCGTACTTCAGCAAGTGAAATTTCCCAATAACACCGGCCAGTACGAAATACATCGAGCGTAAGCCAAGGATGGCAAACACATTCGACGTATAGACGAGAAATGGATTCTTCGTCACGCCAAAAACTGCGGGAATTGAGTCGAGCGCAAACATCACGTCGGTCGTTTCGACCAGCACGAGCACGACAAACAACGGTGTGGCTACGAGTTTCACGACACCACCCGGCTTGAGCGCTTCACGCACAAAAAACTTGTCGTCGTGAAATTTCGTGGTGACGGGGAATATCCGTCGCACCAGGCGAATAACGGGGTTCGACTCGGGTTCAATCTGTGATTCCTGGCTGAACGCCATTCGAATGCCCGTGAACATCAGGAACGCGCCAAACAGGTAGATGACCGCGTGAAATTTCGCGATGAGAACGGCGCCCACGCCAATCATGAATCCGCGCATCAGCAGTGCGCCCAGAATGCCCCAGAACAGCACGCGATGTTGCAGCGCAGCTGGAATGCGGAAGAATCCGAAAATCATGATGAACACGAAGAGGTTGTCGACGGACAACGCCTCTTCGACCAGATACCCCGCAAAGAACTCCAGCGCGGACTGCTTGCCCATCGTGAAGCCAATACCGACGCCGAACGCGATCGCGAGTGTTATCCAGACCGCACTCCAACCAAGCGCTTCCCTGACCGTAACGGCTTTCGATTCACGATGAAATACACCCAGGTCAAGGGCCAACAGCCCAAGCACAAGCGCGTTGAAGCCTACCCACCACCACACGTTATGCATCGATTCCTGGCTGCGGGACCATCTTCCATCAGGAGTTTGCCTTAGATTGCGGGCTCCCGTATCTTAACTGGCGTGAATCTTGCTGCAACCTTGTTCCGAGATCAAAACTGATGTCGGTCCTGACCGTCATTCCCGCCCGATTGGGTGCCACACGCCTCCCCCGGAAACCTCTCCGGCTGCTGGGCGGCGTGCCAGTGGTAGTCCGCGTCTACCAACGCGTGCAATTGATCGGCGTGAGCGATACGTGCGTCGTCGCCACCGATCACCAGGACATTCTGGATGCCTGCCGTGATTTCAACGTACCAGCAGTGCTCACGGCGTCGAATCATCCCAGCGGCACCGACCGCGTGGCCGAGGTTGCAGCGCTCGCCCGGTATCAGGGGTTTGATGTCGTTCTGAACGTACAGGGCGATGAACCTTTTGTAACCGCCGACGCACTCCATGGCGCCGTACACCAGGTGGCCAGTGGTCTCGCCGAGATCGGCACCGTGGCCGCAATGGCGCCCGACGAAATTCTGAAGCGCCCGGATGTCGTGAAAGTGGTGCGCGACAACCAGGGGTTTGCGCTCTATTTTTCACGAGCACCGATACCATTTCTCCGCGATCCTTCCGACGCGTCGTTGCTCTCCGCGTTGGTGCGTCAGCACGTTGGTGTGTATGCCTACACGCCACTGGCATTGCGAGAGTGGGTGAAGCTTCCGCCGCATCCACTGGAACTCGTCGAGCGACTGGAACAGTTGCGTCCACTCGCCCACGGCTGGCGCATTGCCGTGGCCGACGTCGCAGCGGCGCCTGCGGGCGGCATTGATACCGAAGAAGATTTGGCGCAAGCGAACGCGCGCTGGATGCACGATGATATTCATGCGACTGCAACCGGCATCGCATTTTCGAACCAGATTCCGAGTACAGCCTGATGCCCAACGTCCCGCCAACTGGTCAAGCACAATCGCCCAAATACATCTTCGTCACCGGCGGCGTTGTGTCGTCGTTGGGGAAGGGCATTGCCGCGGCCTCGCTTGGACGGTTGCTGGTCGACCGTGGACTGCGCGTCACGATGATGAAGTTCGACCCATACTTGAACGTCGATCCCGGCACGATGTCGCCGTTTCAACACGGCGAAGTCTTCGTCACCGACGACGGCGCCGAAACCGATCTCGACCTCGGCCACTACGAGCGGTTTCTCGATCGGCCGTTGTCGCAGGCCAACAACATCACGACGGGACGCATTTATTCCAACGTGATCACGAAGGAACGTCGCGGCGAATACCTGGGCAGCACCGTGCAGGTTATTCCGCACATCACCGACGAAATCAAGTCGGCCATCAAACGCAACGCGCCCAACAACGATGTCGTGATTTGCGAAATTGGCGGAACCGTCGGTGATATCGAGTCACTGCCGTTTCTCGAAGCCATTCGTCAGTTCCGTCGCGAAGTCGGAAAAGAAAACGCGATCTTCGTACACTTGACGCTCGTGCCGTACATCGCGGCCGCCGGCGAAGTGAAAACGAAGCCCACGCAGCATTCGGTGCGCGAACTGATGCAGATCGGCATTCAGCCCGATTTCCTCATCTGCCGCAGCGAACAACCCATGGCTGAAGACGTGAAACGCAAGATCGCGTTGTTTTGTAACGTCGATTTTGGCGCGGTCATCGAAAGTCCGGACGTTCCAACGATTTACGAAATTCCGATCTCGTTTGAACGGCAGGGTTTCGCAGAACGCGTGATGGATCGTTTCCGTCTCTCGGCGCCAGTGCCCGACTTGCAGCAGTGGAAAACGATGGTGCAGCACATCACGCACCCACGGCAGCGCGTGAAAATTTGCGTGGTGGGCAAATACACAGACTTCGTGGACAGCTACAAGAGCGTGCAGGAAGCGCTGATTCACGGCGGCATTGCGAATGATGTGGGCGTCGACATTGCGTGGACGTCCAGCGACCAATTCAGCTCGCCCGAACGCGCGCGCGAAATTCTGAACGGCCATCACGGCCTGCTCGTCCCCGGCGGATTCGGCGTGCGTGGCGTTGAAGGAATGGTCGAAGCCATTCGCGCCGCTCGCGAGCTGAGGATTCCGTTTTTCGGTATCTGTCTTGGCATGCAAGTCGCAATCATTGAATTCGCGCGAAACGTGCTGGGTTTGGCCGACAGTCATTCCAGTGAGTTCGCGCCAGAGTGCAACAACGCTGTGATCTCGCTGCTCGATTCGCAGCGAGAAATTACCGACAAGGGCGGCACGATGCGCCTGGGTGCGTATCCATGCCGGTTGCAAAAAGGATCACTCGCGGCCGACATCTACGGCACGCCGGAGGTCAGTGAGCGTCATCGCCATCGGTACGAAGTATCCAATCGGTATCGCGAAACGTTTATCGAACATGGAATGCGCCTGAGCGGCTTGTCGCCCGACAGTTCGCTGGTGGAGATGATTGAGCTTCCCAATCATCCGTGGTTCGTGGGTTGCCAGTTCCATCCGGAATTGCAGTCACGTCCGCTGCGTCCGCATCCACTGTTTGCACGGTTTGTTGGTGCCGCCAACGAACACCAGTACGGAGCAGAAACCAAGGCGGCGCCTGAAGTGAGCGCAACAGCCACCGCAATCCAGTCCAAAAGCGCGTCCTCGAACGGCGCAGGCAATCACGGAGCTGCTCGCGCCGCCGAGGCGAGCGTCGCGTCGTGAAAAAGTTGTTTCCGGACAACCAGCTGTTCCTGATTGCTGGTCCATGTCAGCTCGAAGACGACGCGCTCAACCTGCGCGTTGGTGAAGCCCTTGCTCGGCTCGCCGAAAAAATTCCGGGCGGTGTGATTTACAAAGCAAGTTTCGACAAAGCGAATCGATCAAACCCCGGTGCAACTCGCGGTCCCGGGCTCGAAGCCGGACTGGCCGCGCTTGATCGCGTTCGTACCGCAACGGGATTGCCGATTCTTACTGACGTGCACGACGCGTCTCAGTGTTCACCGGCCGCACAAGTGGTCGATGTCCTGCAGATTCCCGCGTTCCTGTGCCGCCAAACCGACTTGCTCGTGGCGGCCGGTGCGACCGGCAAGCCGGTGAATGTGAAAAAAGGACAGTGGATGCACCCGGAAGGCATGCTGGGCGCGGTGCGCAAAGTTGAAGGGGGCTCGCAACTCGCCGGTCATGGCGCCGGCGAAATCGCAGTCACCGAACGCGGCACGTTTTTCGGATATGGCGATCTCGTCGTCGACATGCGTGCGTTTCAGCGCCTGCGCGAAAGCTGTGAGGTACCCGTGATTTTTGATGGCACACACAGCGTACAGCGTCCGGGGCAGGGCGCCGGCGGTGCCAGTGGCGGTGCGCGTGAATTCATTCCGTCGCTCACTCTCGCGTCCATCGCGGCGGGTGCACAAGGGCTTTTTCTCGAAACACATCCCGACCCGGATCACGCGCCCAGCGACGGCCCGAATATGCTGAAACTGGACACTTTAAGCGACCTTTTGACCCGCTGCGTGGACATCTGGGCGCGAATTCACGCATGAACGCGTCTGTCATATCGCCCACACAAAACATGCCAGCGATGGACGCCACACTGGCGCGCCGCATCAAGATCGTTGGTCTCGATGTTGATGGCACCTTAACTGATGGCGGCGTGTACCTCGGAGCGAGTGAAGTGACCGCCCTCGGAAGTTCCCTCGCCCCCGCGCATGCTCCGTTCGAACTCAAGCGATACGATATTCAGGATGGACTCGGCATTTGGTTGCTGCGCTCGGTCGGCATCAAGATCGTGCTCGTCACCGGTCGCGTGTCGCACAGCGTCGCACATCGTGGTCGTGAACTCGACGTCGATGCGGTGTTGCAGGAGCCCAATGCAATGAAACTCGGATTGTGGCGCAAGGTGTTGCACGACTTCAAGCTTACCAATGACGAAGCAGCGTTTGTCGGTGACGATTTGCCCGACCTGCCAATTCTGCGCGAAGTCGCATTACCGGTGGCTGTTGGCAACGCGGTCATCGAAGTGCAACGGGCGTGCAAACTGCAGCTCACGCGTCGTGGCGGGTTTGGCGCAATTCGCGAATTTGGCGAGCTGCTGCTAAAAGCCCGCGGTGAGTGGGACAATGCGGTCGAACGTTATGTAGCCAGCCGCAGCATCACTGATATCGCCGCCCCGCCTGCGGTGACATCATGAACCACGCCGAGACGCTTCCCGACGGACCCGGAACCGACAGCGTGATTATTGCGCGCGGGCGCCGAGTGCTCGAGTTGGAACGCGATGCGCTGTCCGACATGCACGGGTCGCTCGACAGCTCGTTCGTGCGCGCAGTGCGATTGATCGCGGCCTCCAACGGACGAGTGATCGTTTCGGGCGTCGGTAAATCAGGTCTCGTTGCGCGCAAGATTGCCGCTACCATGACGTCCACCGGCACTCCGGCGACTTTTCTGCATCCCATTGAGAGCCTGCACGGTGATCTGGGCATGGTGAACTCCGATGATGTCGCGATTCTTATTTCGAAAAGCGGCAACACCGACGAGCTGGCCGGACTGATTGAGGCACTGGCCCGATTGGGCGTGCATCTCATCGCGATGACGACTGATGCCACATCGCACCTCGCGCGTCAGGCCGAGATCACGTTGTCCATTGCTGGGCGCGAGGAAGCCTGTCCGCACGACCTGGCGCCGACCACCAGCACCACCGCTTCAATGGCGCTGGGTGATGCATTGGCCGTCGCACTGTTGCAAGAGAAGAGTTTTCAAGCGGATGACTTTGCGCGGTTGCATCCCGGCGGTTCATTGGGCCGTAAATTGCTCACGCGTGTCGGTGATGTGATGGATATGAACGTGTTGGTAGTGTTATCGCCCGACTCCTCCATGAAAGACGCTGTGGTGTTGTTGGCCAAACAGCGAGGACTCGCCATTGTCGCCGAACACGACAAGGTGCTGGGCGTCGTAACCGGTGGCGATCTCGCGCGTTTTCTCGAACGTGACAGTGCCGATCTGCAAACTCCTGTCCATCAGGTGATGGCGTCAGCTCCGCGCACCGCGCACGAAAGTGAACTGGGGAGCGCGGTTGTGCATCGAATGGAACAATCCGGCATTATGGCAATGCCAGTCCTCGACGACAGTGCGAAACTGATCGGAGTCGTGCATCTGCACGATCTGTTGCGCGCCGGAGTTGCGTGATGGGTACTCGTCTCTCGCGCAGCATCGGCACGCGCGCGTTGCTACTGGTGGCCACGGTTGTAGTGGCGTCGTTTACGGCTTGCAAACCCAAGCCGACACCAATCGCAGCCAAAAAACTCGTGCTGCCCGACTCTGCCGAACAGATGATCTTCGGGTTCCGTGTCGTGCTGACGACGGATGGCATCAGGAAGGGACTGATGCTCGCGGACACCGCGTTCCTGTATCAGCAAGGGGGCAGCATGCGCGCCGAGCTGAAACGCGTCAACGTCACGTTCTTCACGCCGGAAGGCGTCGACGACGGCACAATGACGGGTCGCGAAGGCACGTGGGTTGAATCACTCAAGCGCATTGAGGGGCGGGGCAACGTCATCATCCTTCGCAAAGATGGCAATCGCCTCGAATCGCCGCAGCTCGTGTTCGACAACGCGCGCAATCAGATTTTCAGTGACAGCAGTTTCGTGCTGACACGCCCCGGCAAACCGGGCATCTCGGGAATCGGATTCGAGTCGGATCCCAAACTCACCAATTTGAAGTGTATAAAAAACTGCAAGGTGTTTGGTGCAGTGCAGGTGCCGAAGTAATGCGCACAGTGCGTTTGCGTATGCTGCTTCGCCTGTGCGTGTTTGGTGCACCCGTGCTGGTTGCGGCGTGCCTGGGCGGGCGCGGCACCAAGCGACCCGGCCCGGTTTTGCCGCCATCGCCGGTCGCAAAGACAGACAGCGCCGTTGCGCCGCCAGCGGTCGTTACGACAGTGCCCGTTGTCCCTGCAACCGTGCCCGTCAATCGGGATTCGCTGTTCCGTGTCTCTGACTCGCTCAAGCAAGCGCTGGTCGACGACAGTATCAAAGCGGCCATTGCGCAAAAATCAGGAAAGAAAGTTCCGCCCAAAAAGAAAGCAACCAAGGAATGTTTGCTGGACATGGCGGACTCGCCGCCAGAATCCCGCATCAGCATGAGGATGGAATCCGATTCCAATACCATTCTGATGGTTGGTGGCGGATTCGTCGGACATTGCACTGGCGAAAAGAACACGCTCAAAGCCGACAGTGCCGAGTATTACCAGATCAACGGCTTCGTGAATCTGTTTGGCAACGTGACGTACGAAGAGAAGGCGGAGTTTCGCGTCACATCGAACCACGCCATCTATCTCGTCAGGGAAGGCAAGTTGATCGCCGACGGCAACGTCAACGCGCTTCAGCTCAAGTCGGGCAGCACATTCGTGGGGCCGCTCATCGAGTATTATCGGGTGATGCCCGATATTCGCGAAGTGTCGCGCCTGCACGCACCGAATAGTCCGAGAGTTACCATCAAGCAGAAAGATTCGACGGGCAAAGATCTTGAGCCGGTCACGATCACCGCGGCGACGCTGGACGACACTGGCGACAGTACGCTGATCGCTTCAGGAAATGTTGTCATCTTGCGCACCGACATTACCGCGCGCAGTGATTCGGCCAACTACAACAAGCCCACCGGCAACGCGCGCCTCATTCGGCAGGCCAACATCGAGTCGACCAACAAGGAGCAAGCGTTCACGCTCGCTGGCGATACCATCGACCTGTTTACGCACGATCAGATTCTCGATCGGGTCCTGGTGAAACACTTTGGTAAAGCGAAGTCCGGCGAAGTCAACATGAGTGCGGAACGATTGGATCTGCGTTTGGTCGATCGCAAAATCGAACGCGCCTATGTGTACGGTGTCGGGCGCGCCAAAGCCGACACCAAATCGCAGTCGCTCGAAGCCGATTCGATGGACATTCTGTTGCCCAATCAACGCATTCGCGAGCTCCGTGCCTTTGGTAGCGCGCAGGCGGTGGGCAAGCCCGATTCGATGAAAATGAAGTCAGAAGAAAACGACGTGCTGAAAGGCGATAGCGTGATTGCGCAATTTGACAGTCTCAAGAATCCCGCCGACACCAGCGCGAAGGCCGAAATCAGACGTGTCGTGGCCATGGGCAACGCGAGCTCAAAAGTGCAAATCGCCTCCCGCCAGGGTCGCGAATTTCCGCCGGCAATTAACTACATCCGTGGCAAATACCTGGTGGTGCAGTTTGACAGCGGTCAGGTACGTCTCGTCGCCGTCGATTCCGCGGCGTCAGGCGGGTATTACGAGCCCGTCATCGACACGCTCGCGGGCGACTCCACGAAGAAGAAACCTCGCAAGCCGCCGGCAATCGCCATGCTAGAACGAGCCCGTTCCCAGCCGTTAATCCCCCGGCCACATTCCGCGCCATCGGCGACTCGCACGCCAGCCGCCATGCTGCCTTCCCGGATGCTCCGCACCCGATGACAGGATCTGATTCACCTCACGACGCCGGGGCCGGCCAACTGGCAACAATACTGGAACGCGCTGCGGAAGGAGATCGCGGGTTAGCCACGGCGCTTGTTGCGGTGCTGGAAGCGGCCGACGATTCGGGCGCGGCGACACTCCAGAAAATCGCCACGCACTACCGCACTGCCTATTTGGCGACATTCCAGCAGGAAGGTCGGGATGTTGCCCAGGAAGCCGGCCGCCTGTCCATGGATGAAGTGCGCACCCATCTCGCCGTGTCGCTGTTGCCCCGGCTCGTGGCCAACGAAAGTTTGACCTCGCCCAGTGGCGCCATATCGGGAATCGATAGTCGCGTCATGTTTGTGCCGACACTCTGGGAGCAGGTGCGGTCACACCGCAGTGATGCCGCGGGCGCGCTGCGGTTAACTGGAGAACATTTAGCCCCTCATAGCGTCACTCCGTTGCACTCGGCGTCGGTTACCGCGCCGTTTGGCAAGATCCTCAAAGCGACGGGGTTGTCCAAGGTGTATCGTGGGCGCAGTGTTGTGAACGATGTCGATGTGCAGGTGCAGCAGGGCGAAATCGTCGGATTGCTGGGTCCCAACGGAGCCGGCAAGACTACCACGTTTTACATGTTGGTTGGACTCATCGAACCGCTCGAAGGACGCATCTACCTCGATGGCACCGATATCACTGACATGCCCATGTACAAGCGGGCACGCCAGGGGCTCGGCTATCTGTCACAGGAGCCGTCCATCTTTCGAAAACTTTCAGTCGAAGACAACATTCTGGCGATTCTCGAGACATTGAGCATCAGCTCGAAAGAGCGGGCCGAGCGCCTGGAATCCCTGCTCAATGAACTGAAGATCAAGCACCTTCGACATAGCAAAGCCTATCAGCTGTCGGGTGGCGAACGCCGTCGGCTCGAGATTACACGCGCACTGGTCACCCGCCCGCACTTCATGATGCTCGACGAACCGTTTGCGGGCGTCGATCCACTCGCCGTGCAGGAAATTCAGGAAATTGTCAGCAAGTTGCGGGAGCGCGGCATTGGCGTGCTCATTTCCGATCACAACGTCGAACAGACGTTGGACATCGTTGATCGCGCCTACATCATGTTCGAAGGCCGCGTGAAAGTATCGGGCACGGTGCGCGAACTTGTGTTTGATGATAACGTTTCGCGTGACTACCTTGGCTCCACGCTTACGGCTCGGTTGCGTTCGCGGTTCGCCGAGGCCGAGCTGCAGGAGGGCGGCGTACAGTGAGAAACGGTTTACAGCAAAGCACCTCGCTCCGTCAGGAGCTCAAGATCAATCCACGCCTGTATCAGGCGATGGATCTGCTGTACATGCCGCTACTCGATCTCCAGCAACACCTGAAGCAGGAACTGCTCACCAATCCATTTCTCGAGTTGGTCGAGCCGGAAGACGACGAGGGAGAGGGCGAAACGCCCGACCCGGACGAAGATACAGAGGCGCAGGATCTCGCCGAAGCTGAAACCGTTACTGAAGCGCAAACCGAGCCCGAAAAAACCGGTGACGATGACGTCGACTGGGAAGCGGTGCTCCTGGATGGCTTCGAAACCGGCGGCATGCGCGAAGAACACGAGGATCGTGAATGGTATGAACCAGTCACGGTCGACACGCGTGATTTGTCAGACCATCTCAAGGAACAGATTGGTCTCATCGATCTCACGCCGCGGCAGGCGTTTCTCGCCGACGAATTCATCGGCAATATCAACGACGACGGATATCTCGCGATCACCCTCGAGGACATCCGCAATAGCGTGAACGAAGTGCTCACGCAGGAAATGGCCGATCGCGACGACGACATTGTGGTCGATCCGTATACCGACACCGAAGTCGAAGCGATGCTCGCCATCATTCAGGAACTCGATCCGCCCGGTGTTGGTGCGCGCAATTTGCGCGAATGTTTGCGGTTGCAAATCAAGGCTGCCGGTCACGCGGATTCCCTGGTATTTCGCCTGGTCGAGGAAGCGTTTGATGAACTCATCGCGCATCGCTGGAATGAACTGTCAAAGCGATTCGGTATCAGCCCGCAGTTGGTGCAAGCCGCCGCCGATGAGATCAAGCAACTCGATCACAAGCCGGGGCTTCGATATTCGGCGGCCAGCGACAACTACATCATTCCCGATCTCGTGATTGATCGCATTGATGGTGAATATCACGTGTTCCTGAACGATGGCAATTTGCCGCGGCTGAAGTTGTCGCGCGTGTATCAGGAAATCGCGCGTGATAAAAAACAGTTTGATGGCGAGAGTAAAGACTTCATCGCCAGCAAACTGAATTCCGCCAACTGGATGATTCAGGCGCTTGAGCAACGTCGACAGACCGTGCTTAAGGTGATGCATTACATCGTCGACAAACAACGCGACTTCTTTGAGCGCGGTGTGCAGTATCTGCACCCGCTCACCCTGCGCGAAGTGGCCGAAGCCGTTGGCATGCATGAATCAACGGTCAGTCGTGTCACGAACGAAAAGTTTGTGCAAACACCGCGCGGTGTATTGCCGCTCAAGTTTTTCTTCTCGTCGGGACTGTCCACGACCGACGGCGACGACGTATCGGCACGCGGCATCAAAGACCAGATTGAGAAATTGGTGACCGGCGAAGACACCAGAAATCCACTCACCGATCAGGCGATTGTGGAAATTCTGTTGCAATCGGGGGTGCAGATTGCGCGGCGCACGGTCGCGAAGTATCGCGACCAGCTTGGCGTTCTTCCCGCGCGCATGCGCAAACGCGTCTGAGCGCGCGCCGGTGAGTACCGCGCTCGCAGGAAAGCCCGTTGACGTCAGTGTGTTGGTGCCGGCGAAGGATGAAGCCGGCAACCTCGCGCTCTTCATGGAGCAGTGCGCCGAGACGTTTGCGAAGGCCGACGAGACGTTCGAAGTCGTAGTGATTGATGACGGCAGCACCGACAATAGTTGGCCGCTGCTGCAGCAACTCGCAACGAAATATTCGTTTTTGAAACCGGTGCGCCACCGCGCGCGTCGCGGAATCGCGGAAGCGCTGCGGACGGGTTATCACAACTCCGAAGGCGACATTCTGGTTTTTTATCCGGCCGACCTGCAGTTCAAGCCTGAAGACATCCCGCGCCTGGTGCAACCCATTTTGCACGGTGATTCGGACATGGTCACCGGTTACAAGGAAGGGAAGTACAACAAGGCGTTTGTGTCGGGCATTTACAACAAGCTGAGTCGTTCGCTGTTCGATGTGCCCGTGCGCGATCTCAACAACGTCAAAGCGTATCGGCGCGAAATCATGCAGGCATTGCCGATGCGTCCAGACTGGCATCGGTACATGATCGTGCTCGCGCATGCGAGCGGCTACAGCGTAAGCGAAGTGCCCATGCCGTTGTACCCGCGACACAGCGGCGCCTCGAAATTCGGGCTCTCTCGCATACCGATTGGCGTGCTCGACATGCTGTCGGTGTGGTTCGAATTGCGGTTTGGACAAAAGCCGCTGCTCGCGTTTGGTATGCTGGGCGCCGCATTGTTTGCGTTCGGTTTTCTCGTGGGCATCGTCGCAGTAGGCGTGCGGGTCTTTGGTGGTGTCGGTTACCGGCCGTTGCTGACGCTGATTGAAACTTGCTTGTTGTTGGGCAGCGTCTTTTTTGCGACGGGACTGATGAGCGAGCAAATCGCGCAACAACGCGCGGAGGTGCGCGAACTGCGCCGCGAACTGGAAACGTTCAGCAATCGGGCCGAGCAGGCCGAGAGAGCGCTACGCGACGGCGTGGTTGGCGAAATCACGATGCGCGAAAGCCCAGCCAACGGAGCCTCGCTCGACCATGCCCGCTGAGACGCGACCTCCGGGTCGCGTCTTGTTTGTCACTCACAATATTCCGCGCTATGCGGGTGACGCCGCTGGATCGTTCGTGTTGCGATTGGCAGTCGCGTTGCGCGCGGCAGGTGTTTCCGTTGACGTTCTTGCGCCCGGATCGGAAACACTCGGCGGTCTCGATACCATCGAAGGTGTGCCCATCGAACGAGTGCGGTACGCAGCACCATCGCGCATGACGTTGGCGTACAGCGGCAAAATGGCCGAAGATGTGAAAGCATCATGGGGCGCACGTTTCGCACTCGCCGGATTGTTGTGGCACATGCGGAGCGCGATTCGAAAACGCGTGAACACTGCAATTGGCGAAGGAAAACCCTACGACCTCGTGCACGCGCACTGGTGGTTTCCATCGGGATTGAGCGCGTGGAGCGCCGGCGTTGGCGCGGCGTTGCCGCTGCCGCTCGTGATCACGATGCACGGTTCCGATGTGCGTCTGGCGCAAGGTGTAGGCGCGTCGCATGGACTCATGCAACGTGTCCTGAAGCGCGCGCGGGTGGTCACCGCAGTTTCACGCTGGCTGGCGGCAGCCGCAATGAAGATTGTGCCAGGCAAACATGTCGACGTTGGCGGCATGCCCGTTGACATCCGTGTCTTTTTGCCCGCGGCCGGAGTTCGCCGGCTTGGAGTGCTGTTTGTTGGCCGCCTCAACGCGCAAAAGGGCGTGGCAAATCTGCTCGATGCGTTCGCACGAATTCCCGACCCAAACGTGCCGCTGCACATTGTGGGCGACGGTCCGGATGAACTGCGGCTCAAGGCCAAAGCCTCGGCACTCGGCATCATGCATCGCGTCACGTGGTTTGGCGCGCTCAATCAACCGGAACTCGTGCCGCTCTATCAGCGCGCATCGGTTGTCGCAATGCCGTCACGCGAAGAAGGCTTGGGTCTCGTAGCAGTCGAAGCGCAGCTGTGCGAAACTCCGGTGGTTGCGTACAACTCCGGGGGTCTGCCTGATGTCGTGCTGACGAACGCAGGCGGCACGTTGGTGCAAGCGGGCAACATCGACGCGCTGTCGCAAGGTCTGACGCAATTTGCAGTTGATACAGATGATGCGCGTGATCACGTGCGCGTTGCCGGGGCGTTGGCGCGTGCAGCAATGCTCGGTGCGTTCAGTCCGGAAGCGGTGGCCGAGAAATACATACAGTGGTATCAGGAGGCATTGAGTAGCCGCAGTTCGCTGCCGTCATTCTCAGACGCGGAGAGTGCGCAGTGACCGCATCGTCGAGTGCCTCGCCGGACGACCCTGACAGCAGTTCGTCGCGCCCGAAAACGTCGTGGCGTGTTGCGCAGACGGTATTTCTGATCGCGGCGCTCGCGTACACCGCGCGACAAGTCGCAACCAATTGGACTACGGTCAAAGCATCTGCGACAAACATGCACGCGAATTGGGGACTTATACTCGGGGCCAGTTGCATCGTGATGCTGACGTATGCCGCACTCATTCAGAGTTGGCGCGTGTTGATTGCAGGCGAAGGCAGTTCGCTGCAATTCCTGTCGGCTGCGCGCATCTGGTTCATCGCCAATCTTGGTCGCTACATCCCAGGCAAAGTGTGGTCCATTGCTGCGCTCAACGTCATGGCGGCGCGCGAAGGAGTCCCGGGAACTGCCGCAGCGGGAGCAGCGGTCCTTGGCACGCTGATCAACATTGGCGCTGGCTTCGGAGTGATTTCGCTAAGTGGTAGCCGTCTCATGGCGGGACTTGATCCGGTGTTTCGTGGGGCCAGCGTGATTTGCAGTGTAATTTTCGTGCTCGGCGTGGTTGCGCTGCCGTGGATACTGCCGCCGACCGCCGAATGGGCCGCTCGCCGATTCGGGAAAACGGCGCCACCGGTACGCTTGCCCGCGCAGAATTTGCTGACGGCTGTGTCGATTAACGTGTTGTCCTGGTTCTGCTATGGCTGGGCGTTCATGGTGTTTTCGCACGCCGTGATGCCGGGGGTCACGGGAACGCTTGCGCAGTTCACCGGGGTGTGGACGGCCAGTTACACCCTGGGGTATCTCGCGTTTTTCGCACCGGGTGGAATTGGGGTGCGGGAAACCACCATGGGTGTTGCGATGGTTGGCCTGGGAATGGCCAGTGTGGGAGACGCAGCGCTCATCGCCGGCACATCCCGACTGTGGCTTTCGCTCGTGGAAGTGTTACCCGGGCTGATCGCGCTGTTGTGTTCCCCTGCGTCGCGGCGGCTACGCTCCGAGGGGCGTTAGCCAGCGTAGAGTTGCTCGACTTTCGCAGAGCAATGCAGCGATCGAATTTTGGGTTCCCGGTCGTGTTTTTGAAGTCGTGGCCTAAACCACGCTGCTGGATCCCACGGGACTTCGGCAACCCACGCTAGATTCATGCGGCAAGTTGTGCGGTAGCATTCTGTGTTTGCTTCGGGCGGGCCGTTGCCCGTTTGTCCACCCTGATCCCTCCTCGATGGCACCGTCGGACACCACCGCCGTAACCCCTCCCGTTTCGCGCCACCAATTGGCGTGGGCCGCACTCATTTGTATTGGCGCCGCGCTGTTGCTTGCCTGGCCCGCATTGGGTGGTGAGTTCCTCGTCAATCCAAACTCCGACCAATACATCGCGGGGTATTCGTTCCGCGAGTTCGCGGCAAATTCGCTGCGCAGTGGTCACGGATTCCCGTTGTGGAACCCGTATCAGTTTGGCGGTATGCCGTACGTGGCTGCCATGCACGGTGACATCTTTTATCCGACGTTTCTGTTGCGCATGATCATGCCAACCGACATTGCGATGACGTGGGGATTTGTCATTCACCTCGTCCTCGCCGGATTTTTCACCGTCGGATTTTTGCGCGCGAGCGGTTTGTCATTGCCATCGGCAAGTTTCGGTGGCGTGGCGTACATGTTGGCGGGACCAGTTGCTGCGTACGCCTCACCGGGGCACGACGGAAAACTCTTTGTGAGCGCGCTGTTGCCCGCGGCACTCTGGTGCGCGGTGCGTGGTTTTCGCGACGGGCGAGCCGCCTCCTGGGGATTGTTGGCGTTGGTGGTTGGACTTGGTGTGCTGTCGCCGCATCCTCAGTTGCTGCAGTACATGCTGCTCACGACAGGCGCCTACGCGCTATTCCTCGCGTTCGCATCAACGGCTGTGCCGTCGGGAAATGCGATCGATGCAGCGCCGCGCGAGCCAAAAACACGGTATGTCCGATTGGGCTTGGCGCTGGGCGCAGTGCTACTGGGCGCGGCCATTGGTGCGATTCAGTTCCTGCCCGTTCAGGAATACGTGCCGTGGTCGCCGCGCTCGGGAGGGAAGGGGTACGAATACGCTACCAGTTATTCATTTCCGCTCGAAGAAACGCTCAACACGTACCTGCCGCAGTTCTCCGGCATTCTCAATAACTACTGGGGTCGCAATGGCATTCACTTTCATAGTGAATACCTGGGTGTCGTTGCATTGGTGACGGCCGGGCTTGCGTTTGGTGGCGGTGTGGTCAATCGCAATCGCCGGCATGCGTGGTTCTGGTTGGGGGCGCTCATTGTCGCGCTGTTTTGGGCGTGGGGCGGTAACACGCCCTTCTATCAACTGGTGTACGCGCTCGTTCCGGGATCGAAATATTTTCGCGCACCCAGCACCATTCTCTACGTCGTTGGATTTTCCACGGCGGTGTTGTCAGCCTTCGGTGTCGAACGGGTGTTGTCCGGAAGAGTTGGCGTGCGCTACGCGTTTCTCTGGTGCGGCGCAGCCCTACTGATTGGACTGGCAGCAACGACCGGCGTCTTCACCAACATTGCCATGTCGCTGATGGGTGATCAGCGCGGCGACGCCATCCTGGCAAACGCCTCTAACGTCACGCTGGGCGCCTGGCGCTCCGCATTTTTTGTGTTGTGCACGGCAGCCGTCATCATTGGCGTTGCGCGACGCATGCTCACCGCAAAGGCCGCTGGATTCGCGTTGCTTGGACTGCTCGCGGTCGATTTATGGAGCATCGAGCGGCAGTACTGGATGTTCTCCGAGCGCGCCGACAAACTGTATGCGCCAGATTCCATCATCGAGTATTTGCAAAAGGAGAAAGAGCCCGGTCGCGTCATCGCCATTCCGCTCAGCAATAACATGGCGTCGCACGATCCGTTCCTGCTTGGCGACGCCTTGATGCATCTCAACATTCGCGGTGTGCTTGGTTATCACGGCAACGAACTGGGACGTTATCAGCTGCTGACTGGCAAGGATGACGGCATGCAATCGTTGGCCAACCCCAACTTCTGGGCACTCACGAACGCGCGGTATCTCTACACGAATCTGGCTGAAGCCCCGTTTCCAAATTCCAAATTGGTGGCCGGCCCCGTCAGAAACGCCGCCGGAACCATGACGTACCTGTATCGGTTGCCGGGTGACCAGCCCGCAGCGTGGGTGGTGCCACTCATTGTGAAAGCGGGAGACGCCTCGACACTGGCTACCGTCCTGAACCCGCTGTTCAATGTGAAAAGCGCCGCCATTTTCGATTCGGCGGCGGCAGTCGGTGCGCAGGCAGCTCCCGACACACCACCAACACCGATCGACATTCCGGTCACGTTCTCGCGGTACGAACCAGGCGCGATCGACCTCAAGATCGGCGCGGCCGCCCCAGTCGGCGCGGCCCTGGTCATTTCGGAAAACTTCTACCCCGGCTGGACGGCCAGCGTGGACGGCAAGGAGGTCGACTTGTATCGCGCCGACTACACGTTGATGGGACTCGCGCTGCCACCGAACGCCAAAGATGTGCAGCTGCGTTTTAGCAGTGCTCCATATGAACGCGGCAAACTGATCACAGTCTTCGCCCTTCTGGTCGCACTTGGCGTGATTGTTGCTGGGTTACTGGTGGATCGGAAGCATTCAGCCTCAGCAACCACAGTATGAGCATGATCCCGTCGCCGGCCAGAGGTTCGTTGGCCGTTCATGAGAAAGGGGTCGTCATCGTTCCCACGTACAACGAACGCGAGAACATCACGCGAATCGTCCCGCTTATCTTGGACCAGGATGAACGGTTGGACGTGCTGGTCGTGGACGACAATTCACCGGATGGCACCGGCAACCTTGCTGACGAAATGGCAGCGGCCAACCCGCGCGTCCATGTACTCCATCGCGAGCGGAAAGCCGGACTCGGCAAAGCCTACCTCGCCGGCTTCGACTGGGCACTGGCGCGTGACTACGAGTATGTGTTCGAACATGACGCGGACTTCTCGCACGATCCCAAACACCTCCCCGAGTTTCTCGCCGCAATTCAAAACGCGGATCTGGTGCTGGGATCCCGATATCGTGATGGCAAAGTCACGGTCGTGAACTGGCCGATCTCACGGCTATTGCTATCGTACGCCGCTAACATCTACGCCCGACGCGTAACGGGATTGAAGCTGTGGGACGGCACGGGTGGCTTCAAATGTTTCCGCCGCAAGGTCCTGGAGACGCTTCCGCTGAACGAGGTGAAGTCCAACGGCTACGCTTTTCAGATCGAGATGAGTTTCCGCGCGTGGAAAAAAGGATTCAAGATCGTCGAAATTCCGATTGTGTTTCACGACCGAACGGAGGGCCAGTCCAAGATGTCCAAGCACATTGTCAGAGAAGCCGTGTGGATGGTGTGGCGTCTCCGTTACTGGTCAATCCGTAATTGGGTGTGAGCGACGGTCTATTGTCCAGAACTATCAGCGAAAAAGGCAGCACACCTGGTAGCGCCGCAGATGAGCAACGATAACGCCGCCCGACTTACTGGAATTCCGTTCGCCAAGATGACGGGATCGGGCAACGACTTCGTCGTGTTCGACTCGCGCCACGTCGACGGCCCACTTATCACTCGGCCTGAAGTAATACGCGCTATCTGCAACCGACACAACGGGATAGGCGCAGACGGTATTGTATTGCTCGAAGCCAAACCAGCGGGAGCCGACGCGCGTATTCACTACTTCAACAGTGACGGGTCGGCAGCCGATCTCTGCGGGAACGCAACGTTGTGCTCCACAGCAATGGCGGTGGAGCTCCGATTGGGTGATGCAAAGGCGCTGACACTCTGGACCGATGCCGGACTCATCCATAGTCGCATCTTGGAAGGTACACCGGAGATTGACCTCGAAGCGGTGACCGACATTCGGCCCGATACGGGGATCGCCTTGGGCCGCGGCGAAGAGAGAATTGGGTTCGCCTTGGCCGGTGTGCCTCACTTGGTTGTCGTCTGCGCTGATGTCGAAGCGATCGATTTGCCGTTACGGGGGGCCGAGCTTCGGCACCATCCAACCCTCGGGAGTGCAGGCGCGAACGTCAATTTTGTGGCGCGGCGAAGTGATGGCACTTGGCGGTACCGAACGTTTGAGCGTGGTGTTGAGGGAGAAACACTCGCGTGTGGCACTGGTTCAATCGCGACCGGAATTCTGCTGCAATCGTGGGGTTTGGCAGCTACACCAGTCACGTTGTGGACCTCCTCCGGTCGGCCCGTGGTCGTGACACTTCGGCGGGAGCCAGGCGTGGCACTGGCATTTCGACCATCGCTGCGTGGCGAAGGTCGAGTCGTTTTTCGCGGGGAGACCGGCTTAATATTGATCGCTGGTTGACCGAGTTAGAGTGATTGGAAAACTCGTGTTTTCATTGTGGACAGGTGCACAGATATTACGAACGTGAGCAAACAGTTTAGAGGATAGTTTCTCACAACCTTGTAAATCCATACAGCGTAACTGTTTAGGTGCGTGACATGACCTTTACACTGGAAAAGCCTTCCACAATTCTCCAAAGTTATCCACCGTCATTAGTTTACATAACATGTATTATGCGCAATCAGAGAATCAGCAATGTCGTCCGTGTGTCGCCATGAGGTCTCAGAAATGTCGCCGCTCGACCAAGTCCGGAATCGTTCTGCTCCGGTCGTCCACTACCGACCAATTCCGTCCGAACCTAGTACCCGAACCTGGTACGCGAACCTGGTACCCGAACCTGGTACCCGAACCT